>Ga0208113_1000098_pt1 | contig 40943 bp, 39 predicted proteins | sample Knorr_S7_td_NADW_FD_185598 | JGI IMG/M metagenome (GOLD analysis project Ga0208113, IMG submission 185598) | Marine microbial communities from Southern Atlantic Ocean transect - Knorr_S7_td_NADW_ad_2505m_LV_A (SPAdes) (version 2) | ecosystem: Environmental > Aquatic > Marine > Oceanic | place...
TTCCAAGACCCGACGACCTATGGCGCCGAGATCAACCGCAACATGCGGGAATGGACCGCCGATAAGACCAAGGACTGGCTGTATCACGAAGGCCAGGCCGCCGGCGTTCCTGTCGCCCCGTTCTACACGCCCGGCGAGGTGTTTGAGAGCCCCCACCAGCGTGAGCGGGGATTCTTCGTCTCGGTGGACCATCCTGAAGCCGGGACCTACGACTATGCTGGACCCCCCTACCGCATGTCGGAAACCCCTCCGGTCCTTGTCCGTGCTCCACTGCTGGGGGAACACAACCTAGAAGTGCTCGAGTCCCTGGGATACACAACGGAAGAGATCGTTTCGTTGGCCCGTTCGGGGGTGATCTGATGTCCGGCGCAACAGGTCCGCTTTCCGGGATCCGGGTGGCTGATTTCTCGACCCATGCCGCCGGACCGTTCGCCGGGCTGATGATGGCGGAGATGGGCGCGCAGGTTATCAAGATCGAGAGCTCTGCCCGGTTGGACATCACCCGGCGGCCCCACCCGATGTATGGCAAGCCGGCACCCAGCTTCGAGCAGGTCAATGCCAATAAGATGTCGGCCTGTCTGAACCTGAAAGAGGCACGGGCCATAGAACTGGCCCTGGAACTGGCCAAAGTTTCAGATCTGGTCCTGCAGAGCTTCCGGCCCGGGGTGTTCGACCGCTTGGGCTTCGGCTACGAGGCGCTAAGGAAAGCAAAACCGGACATCATCCTCGTTTCCCTCTCATCCAACGGCCAAAGTGGACCGGAGTACAATTACGCTGGCTACGCCCCCTTGTTCGCTGCCATCGGCGGTCTGGGCAACCTCACGGGTTATCCCGACGGCCCCCCGGTTGAATTGCGCCACGGCATGGACCACACCGGCGGCATGTTGCTCGCCTTCACCGCGGTGGCCGCCCTCTGCGCCAAACGGCGGACAGAGCTTGGGCAGCATGTGGACGTTTCCGTAAGAGACTTGGGCTCGTCATTCATCGGGCAATCGCTACTAGAATATGCCATGAACGGCCGCGAGACCCAACGTCAAGGCAACAGGGATGACTCCGCCGCGCCGCAAGGCGTTTACCGATGCCAGGGCGACGACGAATGGGTCAGCATCTCTGTGGGATCACAGGAAGAATGGAAGGGCTTTGTCGAAGCCATGGGCAGCCCCAAGTGGGCCGCGGGCGATAAGTTCGGTGATGCTTTCCGCCGCTGGAAAAACCACGACGAACTTGATGTCCTGATCCAAGAATGGACAGCTAAACAGACCCCCACTCAGGTCACGCAGAAGCTGCAGCGGCACATGGTTCCCGCCTTCCCGTCCCTCTCTCCCAGTCAGTTGAGGGCTGACCCCCATCTGGAAGCAAGGGGAGCGTTCCCGACCATCACCCATCCAGAGAAGGGCGAAATGCGCGCCGTTGTTCCACCGTGGCGCTTCTCTGAAACGCCGTCACGAATCGACCGATGGACTCCGGACTTGGGGGAACACAACATGGACGTGTTCCACGGCATACTGGGCCTCCCAAAATCCGAGGTCGAAAACTTGGAGGCCGCCCAGGTGATTTGGTAGGTCTCGAGGCGCTAGCTAGATGGGCCAGCCTTCAACCGAGATGTCGACCCGGTAGCCTTCTGAGTCATAGATCATGCTTTCACCGACGGCGGCCGCCGAGTTGGCCACTGCGGTGGTCTCTGCTTTCTCTTCGATCTCGTTGATGCTTTCCACTTGGAAGCCGAAGTGGTTGATGCCCCAGGGCAGCTCCGAGCGGCTGATCAGGGCCACACCAACGTGGCCGTCGGACAGGTAGATCGTCCCGTTAGGTCCCCGGGATTTCTCCTCCATCCCAAATACCCTCTTGTAGTACTCCGCTTCTTTGTCCCGGTCCTGCACGTTCAGGGCTACATGGCGTATCCTCGGTCGTTCCATTGTGCTGCTCCTTCGCCATTCTTTTGCGGGTCAAGTGATTGGGGCGAGTATAGCGGCCTTGGCATCCTCAGGCAATCGAATATAAACCCTGGCTTGTCAGTCGAGGTGGCCCGGTCTATCATGTCCCTGACCTCGCTCCGATGGCATCGGGATGCTGCCGATTCAGCCTGACCACCGCCAGCCTGACCCGCGATCGAAGCAAGGGAGTGCAAACTGATACCCCCCTTTAGAATGCACGAACCGGGGACCATGGACGAAGCCGCCTCCCTGCTGGAACAGCACGGCGACGACGCTTCGTTATATGCCGGTGGGACCGAACTGCTGCTGGCCATGAAAGAAGGCCTGCTGCGGTACTCGCATCTGGTCAACCTCAAAACAGTTTCGGGTTCAGACCGGCTCGAAGTCTCCAACAACGAGCTGCATATCGGCCCGGCGGTCACCCATCGGTCTTTGGAACTTTCTCCGGAAGTGGCGGCCCATTTTCCCCTCATCGCCTCCGCCGAATCCAAAGTGGCCAACGTCCGAGTGCGCAATGTAGGAACTATTTGCGGCAACCTCTGCTTCGCCGAACCCCATTCCGACCCGGCGGCGTTCCTGCTCCTCTACAACGCCCGCGCCGAAGTCCAAGGGCCCGGAGGCTCTAGGACGGTCCCGGTGGACCAACTCGTTATCGGTCCTTACGAGACCTGCCTGGAAGACGGCGAGATACTCACTTCAGTTTCAGTGCCTCAGTTTGTCCCAGACATGCAGGCAGCCTACCAGAAGTTCGGACATCACCAGCGTCCGACCATCGGACTGGGCGTGGCCATCAGGCTGGAGAACGACTCCATTGCTGAAGCGCGCATCGCCGTGGGGTCAGTCGGCCCCAAGGCGGTACGTGTACCGGAGGCCGAAGAGTTACTTCTGGGCAAGACCGTTGCGGACATTTTGAGTCCGAAGGCGTCAGTGCTGAACCAAGCCGGCAGACAAGCAGCCGAAGCAGCCCAGCCCATGGACGACCTGCACGGTGCAGCCGACTACAAAGAGCACTTGGTCCGCGTTTTCCTAGAACGCGTATTCGTCGAGGCAGTGGGCATTGCCCCTGCGGCCCAACGGTCCGCGGCTTAGACGGTCGAGGGAGTAATTTGCCGATCAACCACCAGAATGGGACCATCCCAATTGAGTTAACCGTCAACGGAAGGGAAGTCTCCCTGGAGATCCCGCCCCAAATGATGCTGTTGGACCTGCTGCGAGATAGGCTGAGCCTCAAAGGGGTCAAGCGTTCCTGCGACCTACAGGTCTGCGGCGCCTGTACCATCTTGGTCGACGGCCATGCGGTCAGTTCTTGCACCTATCTGGCCTATGAAGCTAGGGGCGCGGATGTGCTCACCATTGAAGGCTTGGCCGACGGCAACACCCTCCACCCAATGCAGCAGGCATTCATCGACAACGGCGCGCTCCAGTGCGGCTTCTGCACACCTGGAATGATCCTGGCCGCCAAGTCGCTGCTGGACGAAACACCCCGTCCCAGCGAGGAAAAAGTCAAAGAATACATGGAAGGCAACATCTGCCGCTGCACCGGATACCGGAAGATACTCGAGGCAATCTTGGACGCCGCCGGCAAGTCTGGCGGGGCGTCGGGTTAGGGGTAGAGCATGGATATCATCGGAGTCTCAGTACCTAGGATCGACGCGATAGATAAAGTCACCGGCCGGGCCGCCTACGTGGGCGACCTGGAAGTATCCGGCATGCTCCACGGCAAGATCCTGCGCAGTCCCCTGCCCCACGCGTTGATCACGGGGATAGATACCAGCGAGGCCTTGAAGCTGCCCGGCGTGACAGCTGTGCTGACCCGTGGCGACCTCGAGGGTTTGGACCCGTTCTATGGCGCGGTGGTGCGGGACAGGCCCTTCATAGCCACCGACAAGGTCCGTTACCAAGGGGAGCCGGTGGCCGCCGCGGCCGCCGTGGACCTGGCCACAGCGGAAGAGGCGTTGGACCTGATCCAGGTGGAGTATGAAGAACTACCGGTGGTCTCCGATACGGTCGAGGCCCTTTCCGGGACCGGGGAAACCGTCCACGACACCAACCTGTGCCGCGAGAGCGGCTATGAGTGGGGCGACGTGGCGGACGCATTCGCCAAGGCCGACCATGTGTTCGAGGACACCTTTACTTTCCCGATGGTCTACCACTACGCTATGGAGCCCCACGCCGTGATCGCCGACTACTCCAACCACGGCATCACTGTCTGGTCAACCGCCCAGCACCCGTTCTTGGTGCGGGAAGACCTGGCCCGGATGTTCGGCTTCCAGTTGCAGCAGGTTCGGGTGGTTGTGCCTTACCTGGGCGGTGGCTACGGAAGTAAGTCCTACACCAAGCTGGAGCCTCTGGTCGTGGCCTTGAGCAAGGTCGCTGGGCGTCCAGTCCGTGTGGCTCTCACCGTCGAAGAGGCGTTCAAGACTATTCGCCGGCATTCGGCACGGTGCACCGTTAAGACCGGGGTGATGAACGACGGCAAGTTCGTGGCCCGGGAGTGCTTGATCCATCTGGACACCGGCGCCTATGCCGACAACGGACCCTTGGTGGCCAACCGGGCAGCGGAGCGGGTCATGGGCGCCTACCACTGGGACAACGTCAAGATCAAATCCTACGCGGTCTATACCAACAGCACTCCCGCCGGTTCTTTCCGCTCCATCGGCGCTCCTCAAGCGGCCTGGGCCAGCGAATCGCAGGTGGACATCATCGCCGACGCCCTGGGCTTGGACCCATTGGAGATCCGCCTGAAGAACCTGGTAATCAAGGGCGAGGAATTCCGGCCGGGCAGACGCCCCCTGGATGCCGACCCAGCCGCCGGACTGCGCTTGGCCGCCCAGGCCATCGGAATGAATCTGGACCGAGAACCTGAAGACCGAGAGTCGGAGTTGCCCATCAAGATCGGGCGTGGCATCGGCTGCAACCTCTCGGGCGTTGGCTCGTCGCCGACCTCCACCGCCATCGTCCGCCTGCATGTCGACGGCACGGTTACCGTCTTCGCGGGGACCACCGAGATCGGTCAGGGCTCACGCGGCGTCTTGGCTCAGGTTGCCTCCCAAGAACTACAGGTGCCCTTGGATCAGGTGGGCATGGTGTCCTCGGACACGGGGATTGTCCCTTACGACCGTTCCACCGGCTCCAGCCGCTCTACAACGATGATGGGCCTGGCGGTGCAGGGCGCGGCCAAGGAGGTCAAGGAACAGTTGCTGGAACTTGGGGCATTGCACTTCGATTGTCCCGAAGAAGAGCTGTCGGTTAATGACGGGGTGGTGCTGCGGGGCACGGAGTCAGTCGCCTACGGAGCGCTCATCGAAGAAGAGTTCGGCGGCCGGGCCGGCGAACTGCTGGGCCGTGGTTACGTCACTCCCCGCATGAACAACGGCCGGCTGCGGCAGGGGCCAGCCTTCTGGGAGGTGGGCATCGCCGCCGCCCAGATAGAGGTGGACACGGACACCGGCGCCATCCGCATACCCCACTATGTTTCGGTGGCCGACGTGGGTGTCGCCATCAACCCTCAACAATGCGAGGGGCAGGACGAAGGGGCATCCATGCAGGGGCTGGGCCACACGCTGTTCGAGGAGATGGTCTATGAAGACGGCCAACTGCTCAATCCCAACATGGTGGACTACAAGGTGCCCACCTTTGCCGACCTGCCAGGCGACCTAGAATCGATGATGATCGAGAACCACGACGGCCCAGGTCCCTTCGGCGCCAAGGGTCTTGGCGAGGGCGGCATCGTCTCCGCCGCGCCTTCGGTGGCCAACGCGCTGTTCCAAGCCACCGGCGTCAGGATCAAGGACCTTCCGCTGACCCCCGAGAGGGTGTGGCGCGCGATTCGAGACGCCAAAGAGTGAAGATCTCCGACAGCCTTGAGGTTGAATTCCCCATTCAGCAGGTCTGGGAACTGCTGGAAGATCCGCGCCGCTCCATGGGCGCCATGCCCGGAGTCCAGTCTGTCGATGTCCTTGACGACACCACGTTCGACCTCACCGTGGCCCAGCGCATGGGTCCGTTCCGGGTCCAGTTTCAAGTGACCATGAGCCTGGAAGAAGTGACCCCGCCGACTCGTTTGGTGGCCACCGGCCAAGGTAAGGAGTCGTCTGGGACGTTGCTTCGTATACCCTCGGCGGTATTGAAGTTGGAAGCCTTGGGAGATGACCGGACCCGGCTCTCCTACGAGATAGAGTTCAGTCTCATGGGAAAATTGGGGACTCTGGGCTACCCCATGCTCAAGCACAAAGCTGGGGAGATGTCCAAGAAATTCGCCGATAACCTGTGGGAAGAGCTGTCCAGGACGGCCTCCTGAGGTCTTAGCCAAGCGCATTCTGGAAGGAGACTGCGATGAAGATAAAAGCAGCGGTGCTTTACGAATTGGGTGGGCGGCTGGAGGTTGAAGATATCGAGCTGGCCGACCCCAAAGAAAATGAAGTCCTGGTGAAGGTGGCCGCCGCCGGGGTCTGTCACAGCGATGTTTCGGTCATCGACGGGGTGATCCCCTTCCCACTGCCCGCTGTTCTTGGCCACGAAGGCTCCGGCGTGGTCGAGAGGGTGGGGCCAGGCGTTGATGACGTTCAAAAAGGCGACCACGTTATCTTCTCTTTCATCCCGGCTTGCGGGGAGTGCTTCTATTGCCTCAGGGGCATGGCCAATCTATGTGAACCGGCTTTACGTCTGGGCGGCAACCTTTACGACGGCACCTCCCGGTTGACCAACGGCAAGGGCGCTACCATCAACCACTTTTCATCTGCGTCGTGCTTTGCTGAATACACCGTGGTTCCACAGCAGGGCGCCATCAAGATCGACCCGAATGTGCCTCTAGACGTGGTGGCCCTGATCGGCTGTTGTGTGACCACCGGGGCCGGCGCGGTTTTCAATACGGCCAAGGTCCCACCGGGGAGTTCAGTGGCCGTGTTCGGCTGCGGCGGTGTGGGTCTCAGCATCGTCCAGGGCGCCGCCATATCTGGTGCTCAACCGGTCATCGCCTTGGACCTCTGGCAGGAACGTTTGGACCTGGCGATGGAGTTGGGAGCGACCCACGCGATTAACGCTTCCACCGAAGACGGGACCAGGATGATCCGGGAGTTGACCGGTGGAAAGGGCGTCGACTTCGCATTTGAGGCCATCGGGAACCCCGACACGTTCAGCCAGGCATACCGAAGCATCCATTGGGGTGGTACTTGCGTCTGCGTGGGGGTCCCGCCCGCGGATGCCAAGCTCACTTTTGACAGCCGGTTGATCATGCAAGAGCGCACCATCAAGGGAAGCCTGTACGGCTCCTCCAACCCGAAAGTCGATTTCGTTAACCTGGTGGCGTTGTACTCCGCCGGTAAGCTGAAACTTGACCAGATGATCACTGGGAGATTCCCTTTGGAGCGTATCAACGGGGCGTTCGAAGACCTGCGGAACGGCATCGGGGCCCGCAGCGTCATCGTGTTTGACTGATTCTTCGCGTTTCATGGCGTGGGAACAAATAAAGCGGGAGGTAACTAATGGCATCCGACGTAGACCGCCTTTTACCAAAACAATTCGGCCTCTTGCAGGGAGTCAGGCGAGACCACCGAGTACCGGACAGGCACCAACGGCACTAACGGCCTGAACTTCGACGCTGAGGGCCGCCCCTACGGGTGCTCCGGCGGAGGCCGGACCATCTCGTACTTCGACCCTGACGGGTCCAACGCCCGTCTTCCTAACTTGTTGGACGGCAACCGCCATAACACGCCCAATGACCTGGCCATCGACCGCAAAGGGCGTATCTGGCTCAAAGACCCCAACCGCCGGATTCCAAACGAAGATCGGGAGATTGACCACAGCTCGGTGCTGCGGCTTGATCCAGACCCCAACGCCGAAGGCGGTTGGACACTTCAGCGCATGACCCACGGGACGTCGGCGCTCAACGGACTGCTGATGTCTCTGGATGAGCGGACACTGTACCTGATACAGAGCGACTATGCGGGCGTCTGAGACCTCCGCGCCTATCCCCTGCGAGACGAACGCTGGGCGATTTCACGGTGTTGCACGTATTCGGGGAGGACTTCCGCGGGGCGCACCGGGGCCTGGACGGCATGTGCCCGGACACTGAGGGGAACATCATCGCCTGCGGCGGTTGGCGGCAGGCCGTGCCGGGGCCAATGGTCTACGTCTTTTCCCCCACAGGCCGCGTGTTGGAGACACACCCGGTGCCCGTGAATTGGCTGACCAACTGCGCCTCCGGCGGCCGGGGACTGGACACTCTCTACGTGACTACCCACGGCGGTCACTTCTTCCGAATTAACAATACCGGGCGGCGCTGGTCGGTGCTGTTCCCCCGTAAACCCTATAGATTCAGAGAGTGCTCTTCGTAGTCCTTGAGCTTGTTGTAGATCTGTAGCCGGTGGCGGTAGGACTCCAGGACGATGATTCGGTCGTCGGCGTCTATGTTGATCGCCACGGGACGGTGGAACCGCCATTCCGGCTCCATATCCGCCCGGCGCCGGGCCTTGATGTACTCCGGGTTGGCGTCGATGTAGGTCTGAGTCCATGGCGAGGGGTCTTGGGCGTCGCCAACCAGCGCCGTGATGTACTGGCCGCCGGCATCGTAGATCTGGACGCGGTGGTTCCCCCAGTCGGTGACGTACACATCTCCTTCCGAGTCCACGGCGACTCCCGACGGCCCCTTCAGCGAACCGACCCCGTTGCTCGATTCTTTGAATTTCACGAGCAGTTCGCCGGTGGGAGAGAATTTCTGCACCCGGTTATTTCCCCAATCGGCGACATAGATGTTGTCTTGGCGGTCGATGCAGATGCCCCAGGGCATCTCAAAGTCGCCGTCATCCGCGCCGTGCCGGCCCAAACTCGATCGGAACTCGCCGATCTGGCTGAAGTTCTGGACGCGGTGGTTCTGGCTGTCCACGACCCAGAGGGTGTTTTGTGAGTCGAAAGCGATTCCCGACGGACCGTTCAACAGGCCGTCATCGCTGCCTGACCGGCCCCAGTGGTACCGGAACGCGCCCTCGGCGTCAAACACCGATATCCGGTTGAGGTACTCGTCGGAAACGTACACCCGGCCGTACTCGTCTAGGTCGATGGACCTCGGCCACATGAAACGCCCGTCTTCGCCGCCGAAGGACCCGAATTGGCCCTGGAACTCATGGTCAAAGGTAATCTTGCTGACTCGCTGGCCCAACTGTTCCACGCCGCGGCTCAACACATAGATGCGGCCGTTTTTGCCCAAGACGAAGTCCTGGGGCGCCCAGAATCCCTGGGCCGACTGACTATACATGCCGATGCAATAGCTGTAGTCGTACACCCGGCCCGCGGCAACCGTGGTTAACATAAGTCTTCTTCCGGTTGTTGTTGTGAGAATCGCTGGATCATACGAATGCCATCTGCTCGAACTGTCCGCCGACGATGGGGACCGGGTCCAGTCCCAGCCACTTGTCCACCAGAGTGGAATAGAAGCCACGGAAATCGTAGCTGGGCGCCAGGTCTCCCTGTGTGAGGTCTTCAGGTTTCAATGATGGGTAGGCGCCATACATCCCGCCCTTCACCCGGTCTCCGATGGCGAACGCCACTCCGGCTGCTCCGTGGTCCGTGCCGGTGCCGTTGTCCCGGACCCGGCGTCCGAACTCGCTGAACACCATCATCACCACGTTCTCGCCGGCGTCGTGTTCCCGCAGGTCGGCGAAGAAACCGTCCACCGCTTCAGACACGTCTATCCAGAGCTTGGCGTGGGAGCCCGACTGGTTGAAGTGGGTATCAAATGGCCCGTATGAGGTGTAGAAGACCTGAGTGCCCAGACCTGCCAGGTGCACTTGGGCAACGTCCTTCAAAGCCGTCGAGATGGCGGTGTTGCCGTATTCAACCGTCGATGAGTAAAGCTCGGGAGCAACTTTGATGATGTCGGCGCCTTTCAGCGCGTCCAGACCGGTCTGCCCCAGGTATTCCATGGTGGGGCCGGTGCCGATGGCCGGGGCGTACATCCGGGCGAAGCTATCCAGAAGCTGGGCCCGCTCTTGTTCCGACGAACGGACCGATGAGAAAACGCCGTAGGTCGCCAGATGGTTCACCGAAGTTACTGACACCCCGCGCATGGTCATGGCCCTGGGCAGCCCCTGACCGAAATTCACGCCCTTCAGCACGTTTTCGCCGCCGGGATCCAGGTCGCGGATGACCTTGGCCACCCACCCGTCGATGCCGATCTTGTCCGGCTCGCAGGTATGCCAGATATCCATGGCGCGGAAATGGGAGCGGGGCGAGCCTTCAAATCCGATGCCGTTGATGATCGCCAGCTTGCCTTGGTCATAAAGGCCCTTGAACGAGTCCATGTCAGACCGGAAAGCCAGTTCGTCATCTATGGGCACAACCAAGTCTTCGGGGATGTTGACCTTGGGGCGGTTGTCCCAATACAGGCCATTCGTATACGGGACGATCGTATTCAGGTAATCGTTGGCGCCGGTGAGCTGGAGAATGACCAGCACTGGGTCTTTTTTAGTTGTCGCCATTCATATTCTCCCCAGGATCAACTGCGGGCGGCCCGCTAGGCGAACTGATAGTCCCTGGACGCGGCTATCAGGGTTAGCATCTTGCCCACTCTATTCTCTGACGCACTGATCTCTTCATCGGTGTTCCAGGCCAATTCCCCGCCTTTCAAGGCGTGGGTTAGTAATTCGCGGAGTGTCTCGTCGCCGACCTCCAGCGGACCCATGGCATCGAGACAGGCCGCCACCAGACCCTGCGGCGAGGTATTGCCCTGGTCTCTTACACGGCCGATGATCGCCCGGACGCCGGGCAATGAGATGTCACCCAAGACGCCGGCGGCAAAATTCACACGGCGCATCAACGCTCCGGCGTCGATCCATGCCGAACCCGTCTGCCAGCCTTCCACGCTGGGAGGGTTTAGCAATTCCTGCCCCTGCCACCCGCACTCCAATGCCAGGTTGTTGAATCCGGGCTTGAAGCCGTCATAGTTGCCGGCCATGCGGACGGTCCCAACGATCAGTTCGGCGGGACTCTTCACTCGGGCGAACCGGGAATTCTTGAAGAACTCCGAGTTGAACAGTACCCGTAGGATCGACTGGATGTTCCCTTGGGACTCGCTGTAGGCCTCGACCAATATCTCGATGGCTTCGGGGTCGTTGGGCGGCGTGGTGTTCCAGGCGGACACCTGGGGCTCGTCAGCTACGAAGAACCGGTAGAGATGGCGGGCTAGGAACCGGGGCGAAGCGGGTTGGTCCACGATGATGCCCATGATGTCTTCGCCATTTAAATTCCCAGTATGCCCCAGGAAAGTTTTTTCCTCGTCGTCGTGGTCCTCGGGCTTGTACTCGAACTTCCAGAAGAATCGCCCCAGCGGGTTGCGGGGTATCTTGGGAGCGATGGACCAGCCGGTGAATGCCCTAGCGGCGTTCTTGATGTCGTCCTCAGAGTAGTTGCCCACTCCCATGGAAAAGAGTTCCAGTAGTTCCCGGCCCCAGTTTTCGTTGATGGCGCCGTCATGGTTGCCATGATTGTCCAGCCAGAAGATCATGGCGGGCGACTTGGCCAGTTCCACCAACAGGTTGCGGTAACTGCCCAGTCCATGCTCGCGGAACATAGCGATCTGGCGGGTGAGTTCTGGCGGGTTATCCACTTTGGCGTTGCTGGTGGCGAACAACTGATGCCAGAAGAGCGCCATTTTCTCTTCCAATGGTCGCTTGGTATTGACCATACGGAACACCCAATCGGCCTGGTTGATGGGAGGCCCCAATGCCCCTTCGTAGCCGGGAAAGATGCGGTACATCAGCTCGTCGTTGATGGCAGGCTGGTCTTCGGGATGCAGCAACTCCTCAACCACGGCCTCATAGCTTTTGGCAACCCGGGCGTCCAGGTCGCCACGCGGCTCGCCAAAGCCGGCGCGGCGCATCAAATGGGCCATTAACGCTATGTCTTCCCGATAGGGCATGTACAGGTCTCCGTGACTCGGAACCGATCGAACGGCCAAACTGGCCGTGAGACTTCATGACATCGTAAGTTTGGCGCATACAAGTGTCAATGGAAGGCGGGCGCCGCTCAGACCGATATGAACTGATATGCTACGGCAAAGCAAAATTGAAGATCCCAACACGCGAGGTGCCTTATGCCCTTCGACCTGGAGCAAACCGACCAGCTACTAAGCACCACGCGCGCAGTGCGCCGCCGGTTGGATCTTGACCGTAACGTCCCAGACGACCTGCTTTTGCGCTGCATCGAGTTGGCGGAGCAAGCCCCTACGGGCGGAGATATCTCCAGCCGCCGCTGGTTGGTGGTCCGAGACCCAGAGATAAAGAAAAAACTGGCCGACCTGTACCGGGAGGCCGGCGGAAACCGCATCGTGGAACGTGCCGAACGACACAGGGGGACCGGGCATCCCAAGCAGGGTGTCCTGGATTCCGCCGCTCATCTGGCGGAAAACTTGGAGCGGGTGCCCGTCCTGGTATTGGCGACGGTCTGGGGCGTTCATGACGGCAGCGGGCGGCCCGGACTCTTCGACTCGGTGATCCAAGCGGCCTGGAGTTTCTGCCTGGCGTTGCGGTCCAGAGGGCTCGGCTCGGCATGGACCACGCTGCACCTCGGGAAGGCCAAAGAGTGCGCGGAGATCCTGGGTATACCGGACGATGTGACCCAGGTGGTGCTGCTCCCCGTTGCGTGGACAATAGGCACGGAATTCAAACCCGCATCGCGCAGACCGGCGTCGGAGATCGTTTGGTTCGACCGTTGGGGGTACACCAAAGAGAACCTTGGCGACTCTGAGAGTCTGATTGCTGCTTTGCCCGGTGTAACGGTGGAGGTCGACATCGCGGCATCTCCGGAGCGCGTCTGGGACCTGGTCAGCGACATCAACATCTCTGCCAGGTTCAGCAACGAATTCCAGGGCGCCGAATGGGTTGATTCGGATGGTCCGCAAGAAGGGGCTTCGTTCATCGGCCACAACAAGCGCACCGATGTGAACCGTGAGTGGGATACCACGTCGTGGGTGGTTGCCTGCGACCCGCCTCTTGTCTTCGCTTGGAACGTGAATGACCGGGACGAGCCCAGCGCTCAATGGCGGTTCGAACTTGAGAAGATACCCGGCGGCACCCGGTTACGCCAACGCCTGGTAATCGGCCCAAGTTTATCGGCCACCGGTCACGCCATGAAGGACAACCCAGACCAGGCGGAGCAGATCCTCGCCAGCCGTCAGGAACAGCACCGGGGCAATATGGCCCTGAACCTTAATGGGATCAAAGAGACAGCTGAGAAGGGCGGCTGAGGCCATGCGAAAACTCGGATCGGTCGCGGCCATCTCTTTCACTCTCCTAGCTATGCTGGCTGTTGCTTGCGGTGATGTGTCCAAGGTCACGCCACCTCCTGCAAAGTTGGTGCCGACTCCAACCTCGGCCCAACCATAGCTCGCAACTGCAACGCAAACTCCGCCTACGCCGTTCCCAACTCAAACTGCCGTCCCGCCTGCTGAGAAAGTCGATTCTTTGTTCATCCAACTGACCGACCCCCTGGATGAACCCCAGCTCTATTGTGTGGATGTGCCTGGGTCTGGGACTGAGGTCAGGCTGAATAGCCCCCTGCAAGCCGTTGGAAACTGCGGAAGATGAACTGTTCGCCTTTGATCACCTCGGTGAAGGCCAGATCTACATGGAAGCCTACGACCTGTGCGCAGAGGCCACCGGACAAACTGCAGGGTCCACAGTCGTTCTCCAACCTTGCTCAGACTCGCCGAACCAGCGGTTCGTTGTGGACTGTGGCACGGTGCGTTTGGCCACCGGTGGTCAACCTGACTTGTGCCTTGCGGTAGACCATAACGACGGCATACCGACCGGCGGACCCAGCCACCTCCCAAGAGACCTCACACTGGAAGGTTGTGAGTCCATCAGCGCAGAACTTTCCAGTTGGACCTTCGGAATTTTCGACTACTGACTACGGATACTCCGGGCCCTTAGTCTCGGAGCCGGCGGATGCCGGTACCCACACGTTTTGACATATTGGGCAAATATGAATATTGTTGAGCACGTGAATCCCCTCGCGATTGATCACGCTCGATAATCTTCCGCCCGTTGGCGGGAAATACGGGAAATATGGGTAGGTAGGAAAAATGGTAAAGCAAGGCGTGGTGCCCGACGAATTGACTAAACCCTTCTGGGATGCCGCCAACCGAGGCCGCCTGGAGATGCAGAACTGCAGCGCTTGCAACCGGCTCCAGAATCCACCATTGCCGGCATGCAGCCAATGCAAATCTGCGGACAACCTTGAGTGGAAAGAGATGAGCGGCAAGGGCAAGATCTATAACTATGGAGTGGTCTACGACTGCCCCGTAAGGCTGCTGCAGCAGGACCAGCCATTCAACCTGGCTGTGATCACGCTGGACGACGACCCCGGTATTCAGATGTACTCCCACCTCCCCGGAACACCGGTTGACGATGTGCCCGTGGGTGCCGCCGTGGAAGTGATCTTCGAGGAAACCGCCAACGGCCAAAAGGTGCCCGAATGGCGGGTCGTAGCCTAGCAGATCCCGTTTTTGATTCTTAAAAAACTCTAACAAAGGAGTTAACAATGACCACCCAGAATGCCCCGGCTTCCATGTACCGCACCACAGAAGGACTGGGAGTTTGGGAACATAAAGGGAAGGTGGCAGCCGTTGGTATCGGGCACTCCCCGACCACCCGCCGCTGGGACGGTGCTGCGGAAAACACCATGGGTGCCAACAGCATCTTCGCGCTGCGGCAAGCGATTGCCGATGCCGGCGTGGACCCAGCCGATATCGACGGCCTAGTGCTAGACCCGGTAACCACCACCGGCGCTCATTGGCCAGAGGAGCAACCCATCCCCATGGATGTGGTCAATGCTTATAACCAGACCGATGACCCGTTGGACGGCATCGCCAAGCTCAGCGCCGAGTGGATCCTGAAGAACATGCCTGAGCTGAAAAACGTCAAGTTCACGATGTACGGGATGGGTTGTATGTCCCACGCCATCGTCGTGGCCGCCCAGGCCGTGGGCGAGGGACGCACCCACACATGCCTGGTGCTAAAGAGTTGGCACAATCTGGAAGGCCGGTACAATCAATCGGGCATCAGCGCTACTGACACTGTTCCGGGGACATTCGCCATGAGTCCTGGGCGGACCCTCTGGGGCGCTCCGGGGTCCTACGGCACGGCGCTGCAGTTCGCTGAATATTGCCGCAAGTACGGCAAATCCCACGATATGATGGCCCCATTCATGGCCAACTCAAGGCGCAACGGACTGATGTTCCCGGAGGGCTACTGGGCCCAGCACCGGCCTGAAGCGTTGACCGCCGAGGACTACCTGAACGCGCGGTGGATCGCCAAGCCCGCCAACCTCTTCGACAACGACATCCCAATCATGGTTTCCGGGGCCTACCTCTTCACCACTGCCGAGCGGGCCAACGATATGAAACAAAAACCTGTCTACATCCTGAACCACGCCTCCAGCCGGGGCGCACAGCGGAGCATTCTCCCCACCCTGGACGAGGTTGAAGCGGAAACCGCTGAGACGGGCCGGAAGTTATACGAGGGCGCCGGGATCACCGCCGCCGACCTTTCTTTCGAAAATATGTACGACGGCTTCGCCCTGTTCCACCAATTCCACCTGGAGGGCCTCCGCTTCCGGGGGATGCAGAACGGAGACGCACTGGACTTCTACCAGACGGATATCAGCATCGAAGGGCCGAACCCGGTTCTGCCCAGCGGCGGAAACATCGGCAGTGGGCGCAGCCGGTTCTGGATGCACACCGACTGCATCCAGCAGATTCAGGGAAGAGCCGGTGCACGTCAGATCACCGGTATAAAGCCCGAGATTGGCGTATCCGGCGGCCCCATGCCCATGGGCGGAAACTTCACCGTGTGGAGTGCGTCCCCCGACTAGATGGCAAAACGGGAATAAAATACCCTCTCCCAGGCATGGGAGAGGGTTAGGGTGAGGGCGCACACCGCCCTGCGCCGCATGAATAAGGAGTAAAGGACCCACTTGGCTATATTGATAAGTTTCGATATCGACGGCACTTTGGAGGTTGGCGATCCTCCCGGCGTCCTGACCATGGAATTCGTTAGAAAGACCCAAGAGGCCGGGATATTGGTCGGCAGTTGCTCCGATCGCCCCATCAGCAGCCAGAGGGCCATCTGGGAAAAGCACGGCATCGCGTACGACTTCGCTGTTTCGAAGCATCAGCTCCCCGATGTCAAAGCCAAGTTTGAGGCCGATGTTTACTACCACATCGGCGACCGCGAAGACCTGGACCGTCAATATGCTTTGGCGGCGGGGTTTGAATTCTTTTGGCCGGACGAAGCCCTGGCCGAGCCGTGGCTCCCCCTAGACGGCAAGTCCTCATAGAGTAGATTAAGTAACGATGCAGTCTGACCAGAACCAGAGCCCCAAACGGCGCAAGGACCGGCCATTGGAAGGAGCCCGCGTCGTGGACTTCACCTGGGTCCGGGCCGGACCTTGGGCCGCCCGATGGTTGGCCACCCTTGGCGCGGAGGTCATCAAGGTGGAATGGCCGGAGAACATGGACATGCTCCGGCAGAACCGGTTCACCGTGCCACCCGGCGTGACTCCGGGACCAAATTCCACCGGCCAATTCGCCGATACCAACGCCGGAAAATTGGGCCTTTCTGTCAACGTCCGCCACCCCAAAGGGCTGGAGGCAATCAAGAGCCTCATTTCGGTCTCCGATGTAGTCATCGAGAATTTCAGCTCCCGCATCATGAGCCGGTGGGGCTTGGGTTACGACGAGCTGAGAAAACTGCGCCCCGACATCGTCTATGTATCCATGGCCGGGTTCGGCCAGACCGGACGTCAGCACTACTTCGGGACCATGGGACCGGCCGCCCAAGCCCTGTCGGGACTCACCCATCAGTCGGGTCTCCCCGGCGAACCGCCTGCAGGCTGGGGCTGGTCTTATCTTGACGACACCGGCGGCATGTACGGCGCCATGTGCACATTGACCGCCCTGCACCACCGCAATCAGACCGGCCAAGGGCAGCACGTCGACCTCTCTCAGATGATCACCGGCATCACCCTCACCGGCACGGCGTTCCTGGACAAGACGGTCAACGGACGGGAGTCACGGCGGGAGGGATATCCTCCAGGCAACCGGACCGTCTGGCCCGGCGCTCCGGTGGTGAACAACTACCGCGGCCCCATCGCGGCACCCCACAACGCGTTCCGCACCCTTGGTGGCGGCTACAACGATTGGTGCGTGATCGCCTGTCTTTCCGACGAAGAGTGGACCAGCTTAGTTGGACTGATGAATGGTCCTGCTTGGGCCAAAGATAACAAGTTCGCCACCCTGAACGGCCGGCTGCAACACCAAGACGAGATGGACCAGGAAATCGAAAAATGGACCCTTACTATGGGCAAGTACGACCTGGCCGATAAATGCCAGGCCGCGGGAGTTCGGGCCATGCCGGTCCAAAGTTCCCAAGACCGGGTGGAGCACGACCCACAACTCCGCCACCGGGGCATGTTCACCAAGGTTAAACACCCGATGCTGGGTGACTGGAAGTTCCAGGGCGCGCCCTTCCGGCTGGACGGCTCCAAAGTGGCTGTGAAAGGCCCACCGCCCATGATCGGAGAGCACACTACCAAGATAATGGGCGAATTGTTAGGCGTCAGCCGTGACGATCTGCTCCAAGGGTATGAAGAGGGCGTTTTCTGGCCGGAAACGACACCGAGATTCGATTACGTCCAGCAGGCCATCGACGAAGAGGCCAAACGATGACGAGTCAGATGGCTGGTCCTCTGTCCGGTCTCCGAGTGCTTGAACTGACGGGCGAACACGCCCAGTTCTGCGGCAAGCTGATGGCTGACTTGGGCGCCGATGTGATCAAGATCGAACCGCCCGGCGGCCAAGGAACACGCGAGGTAGGGCCATTTTTAGATGACGAAGCCGGCCCAGAACGGAGTCTTTATTTCTGGCATTACAACACCTCCAAACGGGGCATAACTCTGGACATCACCAAGCCCGAGGGCCAAGAGGTCTTCCGGAAGCTCGCCGCTACAGCGGGGTTGGTGCTGGAGAGTTTTCCCGCTGGGTATCTGCCTAGCCTTGGCTTGGGGTACGACTCTCTTTCAGCGGACAATCCAGGCCTCATCATGTGCTCGGTTACGCCATTCGGCCAGGACGGTCCCTGGCGCGACTATCAGACATCAGACCTGCTACACCTTGCGGCCGGCGGCCAGATGGCATCCTCTGGGTATGACGTGGAAGACGTGCCGGACGCGCCTCCCATTGCCCCTGGCGGCGGTAACGCCTGGCACATCGCCAGCCATTACTCCTATATTGCCATCATGGGGGCGCTCTACCACCGGGACTTCACCGGAGAGGGCCAGTACATCGATGTCTCAGTCCACGAGGCCTGCTCCCTTACCACCGAGGGCGCCATTGCCATCTATCTCTCCACCGGAGAGGTGGTGCGTCGTCACACAGGCCGGCATGCTTCGGCTGATATGTCGCCGGGTATCCAGCACGCAACCAATGACGGCGGTTATATCAATACGACCCGCTCGGGCAGCAACCTAACGCCGGCAAGGGTCAAGATACTGGCCACTTGGATGGACGAATACGGCCTTGCCCAGGACCTTCTGGAAGAGAAATACCAAGACCCGGCAGTAGTGGAAGAGAGTGGCCAGCATTTCGCGGATGTACTGAAGAATTTCTTCGCCAATATGCCGCTGGTGGAAGCCTACGAGGGCGGACAGGAACTGAACTTCCCCTGGGGGGCGGTCCGGACCATGGGGGAGATTGTCGGCGATCCTCACCTGGAAGATCGGGAATTCTTTGTGTCGGTGGAGCACCCGGAATTGGGCCGCGAGTTCACTTACCCTGGTCCGGCTGCCATCTACAACGCCTCGCCTTGGCGCATCTCCCGCCGGGCACCCCTGATTGGCGAGCATAACGACGAAATCCTGGGCGGCGAGTTGGGCTTTTCCAAGAGCGACCTGGAAGCGCTGAAGAAGCTGGACGCGATCTAACTTACCCGGTCCAAAGACCGCTGAACTGGGACGCCACAACCTGGTCGTACGACACGTCTTCCGTTAGTAGTCCGATGTCTTTGGCGAACCGGTTCATGCTGTTAACCGCTTCTTGGCTGATGCTAGGGTCGTAGAAGGGTAGGTCCCGTTCGATTAATCCCGCGATCATTCCTGCTTCATCCGGCGGGAATAGTTTCTCCCCAACCGCCGTGGCCCGCGAAGGGTCTTCTTTGAGCGCTTTCTGGACATTTACGATGGCCCGAATGGCGGCTCGGGCAGTCTCGGGGTCATTCTCGATCATGGCGTCCGTGGTAACCAGCGCCCCGAAGGTGTATTGGACGGCTGCCGGAGGACAGATGCCGCGCCGGGCATCCAAGACCACCGTGCCGATGCCGCTCCGCACAGCCACCTCGCTCCCCATGGCATTGGCCCAAAAACCGTCGATGATGCCCTCTTCCAGTGCCTTGGCAGCGTTCACTCCGAAAGACACGCCCGCCCCAGTGGAACCGGGCACAGGGCCAACTTCCACATGGTCTTCTTCCAGATCTATTCCGGCCTCTTTGATCAGTTGCCGGATGGTCGAGTCCGGGCCGGGCGCCGCGCCGATCTTGAGTCCTTTCACTGCGTTTACGTCGCCTACTTTGGCGTTCAGATCGGAGCGTAAAACCAGCATCCAGTAGGTGTTTTGGGCCAGAGAAGCTAGCAGCTTGGCGCCCTTCCAGTTTGGGAACGCCTGCAGTGTGGCGTGGGCGGCCCCGGCGACAAAGTCCAACTCGCCGTCCCGCAGCATCTCCATGGTCCGAGGCACTGGGAAGACCAACTCCAGCTCGGCGTCCAATCCCTCGGCTTTGAAAAACCCGAGTTCTACCGCCGCAACCGCGGGAAAATAGGAGTTCGATATCAGGTCCGGCACTGCTATCCGTATGGCTAGCCTCCAAGTTTGCTCTGCTAGGGTTAACTACCCTCTGGGCCGGTAAATGTGAACTGGGGGTCGGCGGCCCGCACGGTTGATTCAGGCAGCCCCAATTCCTTTCGTACGATATTGGTCCCCTGTACCAGCGACACGCACTTGTGGTAGGCGATCCGGCGGGAGATTCCTTCCCGGCCGAAGCCGCAATCAGTTGAGATGATCAACCGCTCAGGCGGCACGAACTCCAGCGCTCGGCGAATCAGACCGGCAACTTCATTCGGGGATTCAACCACGGTATTGGTGTGGTTCACAACTCCGATGGCGAATTTCTTAGTCGTCTCCAACCCCGCGAACAGCGGCAGGTCCTTGCCGCCGGCGCCGGCGCATTCGAAGGTGATCACATCGGCATTCACCTCTAGTAGATGCGGAATTGCCCTCTCGTAGGTCGGGTTGGTGACCAGACGCTGCTGCGCCGGGTTGCCCCAACAGGTATGTAGCCAGATCTCGGCGTCCACGTCTTTCACTTCCCGGTTGAACGCCTCGGTGAAGAACGCGTAATCCTCATCTTTGGTCGCCGGGTTTTGGGCCATGAAGTGGTGCCTGGGTTCCTCGATCTGGATAAGTTTGCAACCCGACGCCGCCAATTCCCGCAGCTCTTGGTTGATGATGTCGCAGCAGTCGAGAATCAGCTCTTTATCCGTAGAGTAGAACTCGTTCCACATCATGCGGGTCAGCGACTGGGAACTGATGGTCCCAAATTTGACGGTGTTGGGCGTCATCTTCTGGGCTACTTTCCAGAGGGCCGAGTAGTCCAACTGGCCGCCGGTCAACTTGCCGGTCACGATGGGCGATTGGTACGCCTCTTGGACCTCGTAGAGGATGTGGCCCGGCCTGATGCCGAAATCCCCAGACCATCCGGGTGACTGGCTCTTGCTCCCTTGCAGGCCACCCATCCGCTCCAAGACGTAGAAGAACCACGACTTACCGCCGACTTCCAGGTCAAACCGAGAGTCGCCGTCGGTCAAGATGTCCAGCCCGGCCATCTCCTGGTCCGTTATCACCGTGGCCACGGCGTCCAGGTATTGCTCGCGGAACAGGGTGTCTCCCAACGCAGTTTTGAAAGCCCGCCCGCGCAGACCTTCGGTATACCAGTTGGGTTTCGGGTACGACCCGGTCATGGTAGTGGGAAGGACCATGCCTTCCGTGGCTTTAAACATGCTCACTCCAGGCGATTGTTTTACCTAAGGACCTAGACCTTTCCCAGACGGATGAACCGTCCACCGATCAACCATTCGGCGACGAATAGGTTGCCTTGGGCGTCAACGGCCAGACCGTGAGGGCTGTTGAATTTCCCGGTCTTTAGCAGGCTGGTGGCGACGACGTTACCCGAGGCGTCTTTGTTGTTGGGCCAGCCTTCAACATTACAGACTTCCTCGTTGGCCCCCAGATAGCAGACGAACTCATCGTCCTTGTCGCATAGGGTGAGCCGGGCACGGAGTTCGGCGATGACCAGCAGGTCTCCGTGGGTTACGAATCCGCTGGGAGTGGTGAGAAAATCGCTGCCAAACACCCGTTTGTAATTCCCTTCCAGGTCGTACACCTGGCCTCGGCCGTTGGCCCGGTCGGCAACGTAGAGTTCCGCGGGAGATGACCGCCGGTCGATCATGATGGCATGAGGGCAGTTGAACCTGCCGGTCTCGCCCTCTTCGCCGTTGATGCTGGAGATGTAATTCCCGGATTTGTCGTACCGGTGAACGTAGCTCTGGCCGTAACCATCGGCAACCCAGATGTCTCCGTTGCCACCGTGGCGCTCTTCGTTCACGGCAACCCAGGTCGGGGAATACATGCCCTCGCGGTAGACATAGAGGTCCGGCTTCTCCAGACTGGCCAAAACGTTGCCTTCCAGGTCCATCTTCAGCACCTGGCCGCGCACCTCGCCGCCGGGATAATCGTAGCCGATGTCAGGTAGGCGCTTACGGCCGTTGTCTGCGACCCAGAGCCGTTCCTCGCCGTCTTCTTTGACCACCGTTATGCCGTGGGCGTCGCTGAGGTCCACCGGAAAAGTCCGGACCAGCGTGCCGTCCGGATCGAAGACCATCATCGTTGGGTCACCGGGGTGGTAGGTGATGATCTGCCCCGCTTCTGTGACCGTCACTCCGTGATGCGACCAACCGTCCCGGGCGCTTTCCGATTCCGGAATGGAGGCCCAAGTGTCCTGCCATTCGTAGGTATTGGTACCGCTGCCGATCTGCATTCAGTTCACTTAGGGGTTCAGGATAACTTTGGTGTAACCGTCGATCCGCTGGTCAAATTTCTTGTACGCGTCTGGGGCCTCGTCCAGCGAGACCGTGTGAGAAACGACGAAACTGGGAGCCGCCCGTCCCGAGATGATCATGTCCCGCAGGTAGGCGTTGTAGCTCTTGACGTTGCATTGCCCGGTTCCCAGCCGGAGTCCCTTCTCGAATAGGCGGCCGAAGTTTATGGATAGCGCTCCTCGCTTGGAGCCCTCATCGACTCCGCCCGGATCGGTGGGAACATAGAGTCCCGGGATGCCAAGGGCGCCGGTGGGGTTAACCACGTCGATGACCTGGTTCAGCACGATGTTGGGCGCCTCGTCCTGTTCGCCGCCCGCGGCCGAAGAGCCTGGATTCGCGGCCTGGTAGCCTACGGCGTCGATGCCCTTGTCGACCCCTTGTCCGCCGCGCAGTTCCTTTATCTGTTGGACCGGATCAGCTTTATCGAAGTCGATGGGGATGCCGCCGATCTCTGCGGCCTTGTCCAGGCGTTCTTTCACGTGGTCGATGACATAGACCTCTGCCGCGCCGCGGATCATGCAGCTATAGGCCGCCATGAGGCCAACGGGCCCGGCTCCGAACACGGCCACGCTTTCGCCAGGGCTGACATCGGCCAGCTCGGCGCCGTGGTACCCGGTGGGAAAGATGTCGGCCAGCATGGCGAAATCCGACTCCCATTGAGTCCCCGCGGGGAGGGGCAGGCAGTTGAAGTCAGCGAAGGGAACCTGAAGGTACTCCGCTTGTCCGCCGACCCAGGGGCCCATGGCCACGTAGCCATAGGCGCCGCCGGCGAAACCGGGGTTGACCGTGTTGCAGAACCCGGTGAATCCCCGCTGGCAGTTCTTGCAGAACCCGCAGGCGACGTTGAAAGGCATGACCACCCGGTCGCCCTGCTTCAGTGTCCTGACGGCGGGGCCGGCTTCCTGGACGATGCCCATATTCTCGTGGCCGAATACTATGCCCGGCTGGGCGGCGGTTCGGCCTTCATACATGTGCAGGTCCGAGCCGCAGATGCAGCTTGAAGTGATCTTTACGATGACGTCGTTTGGGTGCTTAATCTCGGGGTCCGGAACATTCTCAACGGCGACCTCGAATGGTCCTTTATAGACAACGGCTTTCATAGCTCCGGCTCCTGTCAGATTCGAAGAAAGTTAGATGGGGCTGCGGGCGGGGAACTGTTTAGCGCTTCTGGTAGACCTGGAAGCGGTGGCGGTTGGTCTCGGCGACGTAGAGGCGCCCTTCGCGGTCCAAAGAAACGGACACTGGGCCCCAGAAATAGGGCTCGGTTTGCGACGAGATGTGGTAAGGCGTGTTCAGATGGGCCGGCAGTTCTGGTTTCAAGTTAGAGATGTCCCGCTCCGCCTTTTCTTCGGGGTTGGAGTCGAAATATGCCTCCGCCCACTTGGAGACGGTAGCCTCCCCCCGCAATATCATTTGGAAACTTCCATCGGGACCCAATACCTGGACCCGCTCGTTGCCCCAATCGGCCACGTAGATGAAGCCCTCCGGGTCTACGGCCACGCTGGTCGGCCGCTGGAACTGGCCTTCGCCCTCTCCGGAATTCCCGAAGGCGGCCAGGAACTCGCCGTCATTGGTGAATTTCTGGATTCGGTTGTTGCGCCAGTCGGCTATATAGACGTTGTCGTCTTTGTCCACCGCGGCGCCCCAGGGCAGATTGAATTGGCCATCGCCACCGCCGAAGGACCCCCAATTGGCGATGAATTTGCCGTCCGATGTGAATTTCTGGACCCTGGAATTATGCTGGTCCACCACGAATAAATTGTCCGAGGAATCGACGGCGATACCGGCCGGACCGTTCAGTTCCCCGTCTCCGGTCCCGGGTTTGCCCCAATGGGACAGATACTTAGCTGATGCATTGCCTGAGGCATCGCCTGAAGTATCGTAAGTAGTTACCCGATGATTGTGTTCGTCGGTGATGTGCAGCCGGTAGCGGCTGTCCAACACCATGGCCACAGGCCAGGCGAATTGTTCGTCACCGGCGCCGAAACCACGGCCGAACTCTCCTAGGTATTCGTCCTCCAGGTTACAGATGCCAACACGTATCGCGGAGGCGCGCAAAGGGTCACACCGGTTCAGCACGAATATGCGGCCGTCCCCACCCACGGCAATGTCGTATGGGTTGGCGAAACCACGGCCGTTATAGCCGTTGTTAACGATGCCGATGGTCTTGACGTAATCCAGAACGATTTCGGAAGATTTTGTCTGCGTGCTCACGCGTACCACCTTAATCAGCTTTGATCGATGGAGATAAAGTGCGGCTTAAGCCAGTTGGTATTCCCTCGTGGCTGCCACGAGCCGCAGGATGTCGCCCACCCGCTGCTCGGCTTGGTCTCCGGGTTGGTGGCCGTTCAAGTCCAGGTCCCCGTGGCGGGAGGCGTACTCCACCAGGACAGAGCGTGTCTCTTCGGACACCTGGATAGGCCCCAGCAAGTCGAGGCAGCCGTCAGCTAGTTCGGAAGGCTGAAGCACGCCTTGGTCTGCGCCGGCCTCCAGCCGTTCGATGATGGAACGAACGCCTGGGCTGCTCACGTTGGATAATTCCTTGGCCACGAAGTTCACCCGCTCTACCAATGCGCCGCTGTCTATCCACTCGGCGCCCTCGTGCCAGCCTTCAACCGTGGGCGGCCGCAGCAGGCCCTGCCCCATATAGAACATCGTGTTGGCAACTCCCTCGATGCCCAGATACGGGTCCTGGTAGTTCCCCGCCATCCTGATCGCTCCCACCACCATCTCCACCGGACCTTTGACCCGGGCGAAGCGGGCTTCCTCCGACTTGAAGTAATCAGAATGGAACAGCGTACGCAGCATATCGCGGATCTGGTAGCCGGATGAGAAATAGGTGGCCATCATCGCTTCGATGGTCTTCTCTCCGGCCTCGGTGATCTCATCGGCGGCGAAGAACTGGAAGAGACGGGTCGCTACGAAGCGGGCCGTGGCCTCCTGCTTCACGATGATAGCGATAATGTCTTCACCGTTGAACCGGCCGGTCTCACCCAGGAAGGTCTTCTCTCCGTCGTCGTGGTCCTCCTCCCGGTAGTCGAAGTGCCAGGCGATGCGGCCGTAGGGCCAGATGGAGTCTTTAGCCGCCCTGACCGACATATATTCCGCGTTGCCCAGGGTCCAGCCGGTGAAGGCCCGCGCGCATCCCTTGATGTCGTCCTCGGAATAGTTGCCGATGCCCATGGAGAACAATTCCAACAGCTCTCGCCCGTAGTTCTCGTTGATGGACGCGCCGTGATTCTCGTTATTATCCAACCAAACGATCATGGCCGGGTCCTTGGACAATTCCACCAGCAGGTCCTCAAAGCTGCCCAGGCCGGAGCGTCGGAACATCTCCACTTGGTTCAGCTGGGAACGGGCCTGGTTCAACTTGGAGTAGCCCGTTGCGAAGAGACCGTGCCAGAAGAGGGCGGTTTTCTCTTCCATCGGACAGGATGTACTGATCATCCGGTACATCCAGTAGGCGGATGAGCTGGGCAGATCGCGCAGTTCTGATTGATCAACGTGATAACGGCGGATGAGGTCGTCGGGCATGTTGCCCGGGTCCGAGGGATTGAGAAGGGCCTCCACGGCGCCGTCGTACCCTATCTCAAGATAGCTCTCTAGTTCGTCGCGGTTGGCGCCGAAACCGGCGCGCCGGAGTAGATGGGCCATCAGGGCGGTGTCATTACTTATCATCAATATCCTCTATTCAGGAGATGAGTCTAAATCCAATTTGCTTGCTAGGACTTGAAGAGATCGAATTTCTCGAACTGCCCGTTGACGATCGGAGCAGCGTCCAGTCCCAGCCAGTCTTCCAAGATACCGGTGTAGACCGAGCGGAAATCGTTGTTGGAACGCAGATCGCCTTCGATCTGCTCGGCTTCGGCCAGCGACGGGTATTCGCCGTACGTCCCGCCATTCACCGCGCCTCCAATCATGAAGGCGACTCCGCCAGAACCGTGGTCGCTCCCGGAGCCATTGTCCTGTATGCGGCGTCCGAACTCGGAGAAGATCAGGATCGAGGCGTCATTCTCAGTGCCGTGTTCTTTCAGGTCATCCATGAGACAACCCACTGACCCGGCCACTTCGTCCCAGAGCTTGGCGTGACTGATCAACTCGCCGGCGTGGGTGTCGAAGGGCCCGTGTTGGGTGTAAAGCACCCTGGCGCCCACGTTGGCATGGAACACCTGGGAGATGCTTTTGACGTTTTGGGCCAAGGAGTCGGGGGCGTATTCCACCGAAGAGGAATACATGGCCGGCGCGGTGCGGAGGATGTCTGCGCCTTGAAGGGCGTCCTGGCCGGTCTGGCCCAGTAATTCCATCATCGGGTCTCGTCCAGCGGCCCCTCCGTACATCTTGGAAAATGCCTCCAGCGTGAACATGCGCAGTTCTTCGTCTTGCACGTCGGGGAACAGACCGTAGGTATCCAAGTCACCAACCGACGCGACGGAAACGCCCGGGCAAGCCAACGCCCTGGGCAGACCCCGGCCGAAGTTGATGCCGGTGAGCACGTTCTCGCCCTGGGGGTCGATGTCGCGGATGGCCCGTCCCAACCAGCCTTCCTTCCCGATGGAGTCAGGCTCGGCGGTGTGCCAGATGTCCATAGAGCGGAAGTGGGAGCGGTTGGGGTTCTGGTAGCCGATACCGTTAATGATGGCGACTTTGCCCTCGTCCCACAGTGACTTGACCGGCCCCATGCTGGGGTTGAAACCGTAATGATCGTCGATGGGTATGACCTTGTTCTGGGGGATATTCACCGTGGACCGGTAGTCGTAATACTTGCCCTCGCTGTAGGGGATGACCGTGTTCAAATAATCGTTGCCGCCGGAAAGCTGGATCACGATGAGGCTCTTTTCGCGTTTGGTGGTGGTCATATGTGATGCACTCCTATACTCGAGATGGGAGGCTATCTGATTCTGTAGACCGCCCGGCGGTCAGTGGCAAACATTGTAACCTTTGTTGGCCGCGTTTTCGAGGCGCGTTCGTGAGGCTATTTGGGAATCCTAGCCCCATACCTTGCGGGCGGTGTCCACCACCATCTCTAACTTACGCCACTGTTCATCTTCGGTGAGCAGGTTTCCGGCCGCCATGGAAGCGAAACCGCACTGGGGGCTTAAAGCCATATTTTCCAGAGGGAAGAATTTGGCAGCCTCGTCGATCCGCCGTAGCAACTCGTCTTGGTCCTCAAGGGCGCCTTCTTTGCTGCTCAACAGACCCAGGACCACGATCTTGTCTTTGGGAACGAACCGCAACGGGTCGAACGTTCCGGCGCGGTCCGTGTCGTACTCCAATAGGAACCGGTCAACATCCAACCCGCTGAAGAGCTTTTCGGCGATGGGCTCGTATCCGCCCTCGGCGTACCACTTGCTCTGGTTGTTGCCCCGGCAGATATGCATCGCCACGGTAACCCCGGCCCTCCTCGCGTCGGCCAGGCAGTCATTGTCAGCCGCTACGGCTTCTTCAAAGGCTTTACCCGGGTCCACGCCGAGACCGCGGAGGTGGTCCCGCCAGACGGGGTCCACATAATAGCTGTAGCGCGGCTCATCCATCTGGATGTAGGACACACCGTCTGCCAACAGGCTTTGGATCTCAGCTTTGATGAAGCCGGTCAATTCTCTCAGGAGGTCGGAACGCGTGGGGTAAAACTGGTCCGTCACGCCATCCTGGTAGCAGATTGCTGGAAATTGATTGGGACTGGGGACAGTCATCTTCACCGGACCCGGCGCCTTGGCCTTTAGATATTCGGTCTGGTCCCCGGTAAGGCGATGCTTGAGGCGGAGCCTTGCGCCCACCACCTGCTGGGTGCCTTGCGCCTGAGGTTCGCCGCCCGGCCCTTTCCAGATACGGACCACCGCCGGTGTTCCGGTGTCGATAAAGCCTTCCACCGCATCCTGCATGTCGTTCTGAAACCCTAAGCGCCGGAACTCCCCGTCGGTAAACACCGCGACTCCGATGCGTTCTTGCTGTGCCAGGGCCTCCAAGATGGCTGCGTCTTCGGATTCCCGAAGGGTGTCGGCGGACACCCTTCCCGCATAGAACATGTTTCGGGCTTCTTTTAGGGATTCGGGCCGAAGCAGGCTTCCAACGTGGTCTGCCCGGTAAATATCAGCCATGGGTCTGCCTCCAAATCAAAACGATTTCACCTATTGTCATCTTGGTTCCAGAGCCCCGATGCCGTCAGGTGTTAATTGCGAAGGTTCGGAAATTGGACCAAAGGAGCTGCCGCCCAATCGTATCTCAGCCCAGGCCGAGCCCGCGTTGGGGGCGTCCCGGAACTTAACCACGACGTCGCCGTGTCCCAGTTGAGTTGTCGCGGCTTGCGCCAGGGACCTTACCTCAGGGCTGCCAGCGGAGCCGTTGATCGTGACGATCAGCGGAAGTGTTAGCAGCCGGGCCAGCGCCTGCCCAAATCCAGCGGCGAACGCGCCGAACTGGCGGTGGGCGCCGGGGAATCTCTTCAGGGCCCAGACCGCTTCTTCGCGGTGGTTCGTGTCGCCGCTGAGGTCGGCCAAGCGGACGAAGAATGAGGCGACGGCGGCGTTCTGGGGGAGCTCGGCGATGGGCACCTGTAGATTGGCGGGCCCCTTCTGGCTGATGTCGAAGAAACCGCCGTCAGGGCTTCGGTGCATCCTTGAGATGTCTCCAGCCAGCTCCTTGGCCCGGTCCAGGTATTCCTCGTCGTGGAGCACCGAATAGGCCTTCAAGAACGCTATTCCAGTAGCTGTGGCATCGGTCAGCATTCCCGGCGCTTGCGGCTCCCTATCGACATAGTGATACGTCCCGCCACCCGCCACCCGCAGGTCTCGCCACAAGACTTCCAGTATCTGTACCGCCCGCTCCCGGCAGTCTTCCCGCCCCAATATCCACCAGGCATCCAGAAACGCAACGGCGGCCCGGGCATTGGCGTCGCAGTAGATGTATTTGTCGATCACGGAGATCATCGGCAGCGGCTCGCCATCCTCGCCGGTCTGTTCGACCGGCCGCACATAGTCCTGGCACCCGAAGAATGCTCCGCTGTCACCGTCGAGCAGTGTCGAATTCAAGTAGTCGATGAGCCCTTCGGCCGACTCGCGGCGAGCCGGGTCTCCGGTTATTAGATACAGGCGCAGGAAATTGCTCACTAAGGTGGCCTGGTCCTCCAGCAGTTTCTCCGGATGGGGCTCGTTCCAATCGGGCTGGGACGAATAGCGATAGAAACCGCCGTCCTTGGCGTGAAAAGTCAGGCTCTGGAGCATCTTGTCCAGCGTGAACGTGACGTGGTCTAAATAAGTCGATTCGCCTCCGGTCTCATATAGGTACAGCAGAAACTCGTTGGCTTCGGTGTGGAGGAACTTGAAGTGGGTGCCGTAGCCGCCATGTTCGTGGTCGGCCATCCCCTCTACCATCCCGGCGATCTCGCCGACCAACTCCGGCGACAAAGCCGGTGGTTCTGTGCCGTCTTGAGGAGCGGCCAAAGCCGGGTAGGTAGCCGCGGCCATCAGCCCTTCTTTGTCCGATTGAAACTGGGTAACGGTCTTAACCAGCAGGTCTACGAATGGGTCGGTGTCCATGTAGTTGACGGTGAACAGGTGCCCACCGTCAGGGGTCAGCACGGCGATGGTCGGCCAGCCATCCTGGTTGTACCGCAGATCGACGTCGGGCCGTTGGGACTCTTCGACACGTATCGGGATGAAGAAGGCGTTCAGCAGGGCGATGGTCTCATCATTGGAGAGGGCGGTCTCGTCCATGCGCTGGCAAAACCCACACCAAAAGGCGGCGATGAACAGCACGACGAGTTTGTCCTGCCCGCGGGCCTCCTCGAAAGCGTCCTCGCCCCATTCGCGCCAGTCGATCATATGCGCCCGGTTGGGGCGCACGGAGAAACGGAACATATCTAATATTCCAGAGCGGGAATGGCTTTAGGGGGTGGCCGCTTCGTTCTTTAGGGCCTCGATGGCCTGCAGCACGGTCTTCCGACGCAGTTCCTTCTCTTCTTCGGCGGGCAGGTCGGCGTCCCCCATGACGTGGACGATGCCCTGGCCCTGGACGATGCGGTTGGAGCCGACCATCTTGGCGACCGGGACAACAGAAGTAACGTGGCAGACCGGGATACCGGCTTTTTCCAACTCGGTTGCTATCGCAGCGCCGCTACGAGTGCTTGTGCCTCAAGTCGAGGTCAGGATGACTGCATCGACCTCCGACTCTTTCAGTTGCGCGGCGATCTCCCGGCCCAGGCGTCGGCTGTTGGCGATGGGGTTGACCAGTCCCGATGTGGAGATGAACTGGCTATGCAGCTCACCGATCACGTTGGATTCTTCCAACTCGCGGAGCACATCCACCGGCACCAAGCGGTCCGGGTCTTGCTCAACGTACCGCGTGTCGTAGCCGCGGTGGCTCACTTCATAATCGTCGCCCTGCAGACCGTCTTTACCGGAGATGTCGTAGCTGCCCCAGTTGGTGGCGGCCCAGGCCGAGATGTTGTCCGGGTTGCCTTTGGGGACGAGCCCGCCGTCGGTGATGATTGCCACCCTGGCCTTTGACATGTCGGCCACCGGCGCCGGAGCTGGGATCTCGGGGAAACTGGGGGCGGGGAGTTCCGACTCGAATTCCTCGCCTTTCACCTTGGCGTCCAGCATCGCCACCAAACGTTGGGCTGCAGTTTGCTCCACGAAGGTGTCTTTCAGGATGCCCCTGGCGATGTAGCCTTCCTCAGCGGGGGAGCCCATATCCTGGCCTGATGCCAGCTTGTGGGCCATGTTGGACATCTTGGTCAGGACTTCGCGCATGGCCGAAGCAGCCTTCCCGGAATCGACGATATATAAAGTCTGGCGGTGCAGATCGACTCCCGGGTTCTCCTGGGCCATCCCGGTCACCACCGGTATATCCAATTCCGAAGAGACTGCGACGCATAGCCCAGCCGCCGCCACGCCGTAGCGGCCCGCTTCGAAGCAAGGCCCGGCAACGAAGATGTCCGCCTGGGCGTCCTTGGTCTGCTCCAATACCAGGGCGGTCAAGGCTTCCATGTTCTCGGTCGCGTAGTTGTCGCCACAGACGATGGTACGGACAACTTGGGCGTCCTCTCCCAGGACCTGTCCCAGCAAACGCCCCGGACCCACCGGCTCGTCATGGACCTGAGGCTCGGTATCCGCATGTTCCTCGCCGCCGATACCGCCGAAGAACTGGTTCAGATAATGGACTACACGCATGAGATTGACCTCTCGGTTCGGATGAGTAACAAATGTTATTCCTAATGGACCATCGCCCGCAGCCGGGAAATACCCTGCTGGCTGGACACTCCGCAGACGTTGGTGGCGATCAGTCTTCTGGGCGCTCCCAATTCCTCGGCGAGCTCGCCGCTGCCGGCGATCACCCGGCCCGCGGCAGGCACATCCCAGTCGGTGTCCCGGCCGCCCACATACACTATAGCGTCCACTACCGGATAGTTGAATAGTAATGCCGACTCGGCGCGGCGGTCCCAGGACATGTCCGACACTTGGACCGTCGTCCGGATGCCCAGTTCCTCGCAACGGCGGGCCGTCAGCGACAGGTCCGCATGGGGCGCGCCGCCACCGTACTTGGTCAGAATTACACCGTCTGCAGCTAGGTTCCATTTGGCGTGCTCAGCGGCCAGCATGCAGTTCCTGTCGCGTTCTTCATTATCGGACGCCGCCATGGTGGCCAATGTCCCCACCAGGGTGATCTCATCATCTTGATGCCGCCGGTACAATTCCAAGATCACCGGATGATTCTGGTAGAAATAGGTCTCGGCGCCCATGGCCCGGTTACAGGTAACCACCGCCCCGTCCAGCCATTCGTTGGGGTGAAGCGAGACCGGTACCATGCCGGCAGTGTTGTCGCCGTAGAGTATCTTTTCGTCGATCTCGGCGACCCGCTGCCGGGAGTGCACCTGCCCGATATAGGCGAACCTGGGCAGTCCCTCGCGGCCCTGCACCACGGGGCCATCCGACTCGAAGATCTCCGCGGAGTGTGGGGTGATTTCGAGGGCGCACTGGGCGAGATATACGGAAGTTTTCACCGAGGCTAGCCGCAGTGATGCCTGTTCGGAGTGGCGTACCACGTTTTCGGCTGAGTGAGGTGTGATCACCAGATGGTGCAGCGAGGTGTAGGGCGAGGCCTCACCGGCGGGCCCGGTCATCTCAAGTATCTTGCCGTTCTCCAACCCGGCTCCTCCATCGACCACCGTCACGGCAACTCCCCGGAGCACATGAGTCACGCCTTGGCCGACTACTCCGATGGGATCCAAGATCCCCGGAAAATTGGGCCCCGAGCCAGCTTCCTTGGCCCTGGGTTCGAGGATGTCGAAGACGACTCCGATGCGGCAGTCCTCGCCTGGCGAAACTGTCTCGATGTCAACCGAACGGAGTCGAGTGTCTTCCAAGATAAGTAGCCGCAGTTCTTCGGGGTCAACGACGAGCTTGTTTCCGTCCAATAGGGTTGCGGCGCCCAAGCTCAGCGAGCCTATTTGGTGGATGGCCAACGTCAGACGCATCTAGTCCTCGGGGTTATCGGGTTTCTACGAAAATCGTGTATATGATGCGGCCCATCTGGTGTTTTGGCAACCCTTTTCAAGGCTGGCCCAGACACGTTTGAACTACCCAAAACCCACTGCTATACTCGATTCACCAACATGCAGACTGATACCGCCTTAAAGGCGCCTGTAATCCGGGGAGTTCGCTACTTTTTGGCTCACACTCCGGGCCTGGTCCAACACGGCTCCAAGCCGTCGCGAGACCTGCTGGCCGATCCTGGTCTGGCGGCTGATCTGACATCCCACCTCCGGTCATTTACCGATGCCTCAGCCTACCTCCCCAACCGCGCGTTCCTCGGCGGAATTTACCCCGATGACCTGCTGAAAACGGCCAGGCCATGGCACGGTCAGAACGGTGAATCTTCCCGTTGGAATCCCCACGGCGAGTTGATGCCCGAAGAGGAATTTTACGGGCTGCTGAAGATCGCCGACGCCTTCGATCTGGTCTGGTTGGATGAAGACTTCACGAACGACGTGGCGGCCACCCTGGCAGGGCATCCGTTGGTAAGCGAGGACGACCTGGAGCGGCTGGGCCAGGGCCACCCCCACTCCGAGATCGAAGAAAGAATGGCCGAAACAGGGGGTGGGTTGCCGCTGCAACTGCGCTGTGGCCGGACCATCGGCTGCATCGTCAGGGCCCACGACGAAGACGCCACTCTGACTCCGGACGTTCTTCTGGAAAACCTGGCCTGCAAAGCCAGTGCCGCGATGGCCCTGCGGAGTCTGTTGTCAGAAACGAGCACGGCGCCAGAAGACATTCCATACGTCATCAACTGCGGTGAAGAGGCCGTGGGCGAGCGGTACCAGCGGGGCGGCGGCAACCTGGCCAAGGGCATCGCTGAGATGTGCGGCTGCACCGAGGCTACCGGGTCGGACGTGAAGGCATTCTGCTGCGGGCCCGTACACGCCATGGTCATGGCGGCGGCGCTGGTGAATTCCGGAGTTTACCAGCAAGTTGCTGTAGTCGCCGGGTGTTCGTTGGCTAAGCTGGGCATGAAATTCCGGAGCCATCTGGACAACGACCAGCCAGTCCTGGAAGACGTTTTGGCCGCCACCGCCATCCTCATTGGTGAGGACGACGGCGTTTCTCCCAGACTGCGGCTCGACTCCATCGGCAAGCACACCGTGGGAGCGGGTTCGTCGCAGCAAGCAATCATAAAATGCCTAGTCTCCGAGCCGTTGGACCGCCTTGGTTTGCGGTTCCAAGATGTGGACAAATACGCTACGGAGTTACATAACCCAGAAGTGACCGAACCGGGCGGCAGCGGGGACGTTCCGCTGCTAAACTACCGGATGATCGCAGCCATGGCCACGATGGCCAAGGAGATCGAACAAGCGGACATACCTCAGTTCGTTGAAGAACATGGGATGCCGGGGTTCTCACCAACCCAGGGGCACATCGCTTCGGCGATACCTTTCTTGGGACACGCGGTTGATCGGATAAAAGCCGGTGAGATGGAACGAGCCATGTTCTTGGCCAAAGGAAGCTTGTTTCTGGGCCGCATGACCCAACTCTCCGACGGAATGTCGTTTATCATAGAAAAGAACCATTAGCGAAAGCGCAGATTTTATGGACCTGAAAAACAAGAAGATCATCGCACTGGGCGAGCGGGATGGCGTCCAGGGGAGCGCCATCGCCCTGTGCGTCCAGAGCGCCGGCGCGGAGGTGGTGCTGGACGTGACCCACTGTTTCGTTTGAACCTCGGCGGGAGCCCTTGACCTGGACGGTCAAGATGAGATCAAGCAGGTGGCGGACCGCCTGGGAACGGAAGGAATGGTGGTGATACTCGGCACGCCAAACGCAGAGAGCAGCAAGCTCTATGGTCTGACGGTGACTGAAGGCGACCCCGCCTGGGCCGGAGTGCTGGCCGGCGCCAACCTGAACTTGCCCGTTTACCATATAACGGAGCCCGAGATCAAAGCCCAGATAGACCCCGCCATCTACCAGGAACAGGTTGGTTTAACTGAGATGGTGCTGGACACCGGCGAGATCTTCGAAGCTCTCCACGAAGTCCGGCACGACCGCGGCTAATAAATCAGACAGATTAGATATAGGCGAGAAAGAAAGGTAGCTTCATGATCAAACCTAGGATGTTGGGGCATTTGGTAATCAGGGTCAGGGACGCCCAGCGTTCCGAGGATTTCTACACCAACGTGTTGGGGTTGGAAGTAAGGAACCGGACCCGCGGCGGCAAGATGCGGTTCTTCACCAGTAACCCTGAGATTGACCACGAACTCGCCGTCGTCGAGATCGGCGAAGATGCCGTGGGCCCCATCGCGGACCAGATCGGCCTGTATCACATGGCCTGGGAACTGGCCGACATGGACGAGCTCAAAGATGCCTTCCAAGTGGTGCTGGACAACAACGTCGATATAGCCGGCTTCGGCGACCACGGCGTCACCAAAGGGCTGTATATCCGCGACCCGGACGGGATCGAGATCGAATTGTACGTCTTTGCGCCTGAATTCGAGAACACGCCCCTCCAGAAGATACTCACCGGAGGGACGCTTCAGGGTACGTCCGCGGACTAACCCCACCCCCCTACACGGCAAACTTGGGAGGCATCAAATGCTGGACCACGCTTTGAACGACGCTCTGAGCCGGGTTGGTTCCGGTACGCCCATGGGCGAGACCATGCGCCGGTACTGGCTGCCCGCGCTACTCTCCATGGAGGTACCGGAGCCCGACTGCCCGCCTGTGAGGGTGAGCCTGATGGGCGAGGAACTCCTCGCCTTCCGCAGCACCGACGGCAAGATCGGCCTGGTCCAAGAAGCCTGCCCACACCGCCGCGCCAGCCTGTATTTCGGGCGCAACGAGGAGTGCGGGATCCGGTGCGTGTACCATGGCTGGAAGTTCGACGTGGAAGGCAATTGTGTCGACCAAATGAACGAACCGCGGCAGTTCAAAGAGCGAGTCAAGATAACCGCCTACCCAACCCTGGATATGGGCGGCGTGATATGGGCTTATCTGGGCCCGGCTGACAAGCAACCGGCGCCGCCGGAATTCGAGTTGACTCAGGTCCCGGCGACCCATCGGTACATGACCAAAGTCTGGCAGGAATGCAACTGGCTGCAGGCGATGGAAGGCGGGATAGACACCTCTCATGCGCCCATCCTGCACCGCAAGCTGACCGATGAGACCGACGAGCCGGGCATCTCGCCCAACTCCCCATTCCTGCAGGGCGCGGCCCCGGACATCGAGGTGGAAACCACCGACTATGGCTACCGCTATTTCGGCATCAGGCCTATGGGCGAAGACCAGACCTTCGTGCGGGGCTACCAGTATGTCATGCCCTTCACTCAGCTCCGGCCCAGCCGCTACGGAAAAACCGTGGTCGACGGCCATTTCTGGGTACCGATGGACGACCACAACGTAATGGTCTACAACTTCGGATACAGTTGGGGCACAGACCCGCTGCCCGTGAATGAGAGCGCCCTGAAAGACTCGGGCAATAACCTCGATGAAGACGTGGACCCCTCCAATGGCTTCCGGTCGATCCGCAACCGTGACAACAACTACATGCTGGACCGGGAAGTCCAAAAAACCCAGACGTTCACCGGGATCCACGGCATCAATGCTCAGGACCGGGCTCTCCAGGAGAGCATGGGCCCGATCGTCGACCGGACTAAAGAGTTCTTGGGACCCGCCGACATGGCCATCGTCGCGGCGCGTAAGCTCTTGGAGCAAGCCATCGAGACCGTTAAAGACGACGGCGATCCCATGGGCGTAGCTCCCACCTACTACAACATCAGGGCCGCCGAAGGCATGTTCCCCAAAGGCGAGGCCTGGCGGGAATCTCTGGTCAGCCGCATGCACTCGTAACCCTGGCCAGTCCCGCGACGTTTGGGCATCCATAGGCCGCATCGGCCAACCCGAGGACATCGCCTGCGGCGTGTAGTTCCTGGCGCTGGGCGCTGCGCCGGCCATGACCGGCGGCCTTACAGCCCAGTAACCGCGCCAGACCCTTTCAGATAATCACTCAAGGAGACCCCATGGCCGAGATATTCGTTCTGGGAGGAGGCACTCCCACGCCCACCGCCGACCGGTTCGGCAGTTCCCACGCCCTGAAGATCGGCGACGAGCTGCTGATGTTCGATTGCGGCCCGGCGGCAACCCATAAGTTGGTGAAGGCCGGGCTTTTCCCGACCCAGGTGGACAACCTATTCTTCACCCACCACCATTTCGACCACAACATCGACTACCCTTGCTTCCTGCTGTGCCGCTGGGACCAGGCCGCCGGGCACGGCTCGGAGTTGAACGTCTATGGACCTGCGCTCACGGAAGAGATAACCACGGGCCTGGTCGGAGAAAACGGCGTGTTCTCACCCGACTGGCGGGCCCGGGTAGGCCACCCGCTCAGCCAGCAGATCTACGTTAACCGGGGAGGCACACTGCCCCGGATTCCTCCCAATCCTCAGGCCAAGAACGTGGGGCCGGGCGATGTGGCATCGGGCAAGGACTGGGCGGTCACCGCCGCCTTGGCCGAGCATGTACAGCCTTTTTTGGACTCCCTGGCCTACCGGGTGGACACCCCGTACGGCAACGTGGTCTTCACCGGAGACACCCAGCCCTGCCAGTCGGTCATCGACCTGGCCAAGGACGCGGATATTATGCTCTGCATGTGCTGGGACGACCAGGCAGTCATGGTCGAGAGCGGGGAGAACACCGGCCAGTGCGGCACCACCGGCGCGGCTGAGATGGCCCAGGAGGCCGGGGTCAAGAAGTTGGTGCTGGTGCATATGGGGCCTGGCCTGTCGGCCCGTGAGCCCTTTGAAGATGTCCACTCCTCCATGCAACGCATCTACCAGGGCGAGATCGTCTTTTCCGAGGAACTGCTCAAGATTGACCTATAGAAGCTACCGGTGCCAGCCCATGCCCTGGTGGTAACCCCGCAGGTAGGCCACCTGGCCCCCGTGGACGATGTTGTCCCAGACCAAGATGCCAAGTGCGTCGTCGACAACCATCGTTGCGGTAGGGGGGGTCCATTGGATCTCACGCGCCAAATCGGCCTCAGTCAACGCACCGATGTAGGCAGCCGCAGCGGCGTTGGACTTGTCGAAATATTCCATGAGAACGTCTTTGGACGGCGACTGCCAGGCTGCGGCCCGTTCGTTGCTCCAACCCATGCCCATGTCGTCGGCGTCTTCCGGCATGGCGAACTTCTCGTACCAAGCATCCTTGGACCAGAGTTGGGGTTCATCTTTCAGACGCATGTGTATGAACCGGTCTGTCACGCGGGACATGTGCCAGACCAGCCAGCTCATGGAGTTGGAATCCGCGTTGGGGCGGATGGCCATGGTCGCCTCGTCCACGTCCGACACCGCCGATTTCACCATGTTCCAGTTGCGCTCCAGCGCCGATAGCGTCGTTCCAGTACCTGACATAACATTTCTCCTGGCGTTTGGGTTAAGTGAAGACCTACTCCCTGACGTATTCTTCCTGAAGTTGGATGAACTCATCGGTCCGGTTGACCGTTCTCAGCAGTTCCGGCGTCGCCTGATTTTCGGCCAGGTCCTCCATGGCCCCGCCTTCTTTCAGGTGTTTCAAGCTGTCGTGGATGGCTTTCACGGCAACCGCGAATGTCGGGTTGCCCAGCATCAGTATCCGGACCCCGTTTGCCGCCAGGAAAACCGGGTCGTTCCGGGTGTCCAGCGGCGGGTTCAAGATGGTGATCGGCAATGATGTTGCGCCGTGGGCCGCCTCGATCTGCTCCCGGCTCTGCATCCCGGTCAGCATCACCGCCTCGGCCCCGGTCTGGGAGTAGGCGGCAAGCCGGTCCACTGCCTCATCCAACGGACACAGACCGAAAGCGGCTGAGCGGGCTACTATCACGGTGGTAGGGTCGGTCCGGGCAGCCACCGCTGCTTCTAGTTTGCCTGCCTGTTCCTCTTTGGAGATCAAGCCCGGGTCCTGGAGGTTGAACCGTTTGGGCACGAAATTGTCTTCGATCTCGATGGCGGAGACGCCCGCGGCCTCCATCTCCCGCACGGTTCGGACCGCGTTTACCGCGTTGCCGAACCCGTCTTCGGCGTCGACCATCAGGCTGACATCGGCGATACGGGTGATCCGCCGGCATGCGTCCACCACGTCCGACATGTTGGAGAGGACGATATCCGGGACTCCCAGGTTCGCCACCTTGCCCACTGAGCCGGAGAGGACACAAATCTCGTATCCAAGCATATGGGCGATGCGGGCCGACAACGGGTCGAAGATATTGGCGGCCAGCGTGCAGGTGCCTCTGGAGATCACCTGCCGGAATCTTTCGCGGGCTACGGACATGTGTGCCTCCCCATGAGTTTAGGTGCGCTAAATAATACTCTCCGTACGGACAGATGCCCACCGTCGGCGGCCGCATGATCGACCGGTTCGGTAGGCGTCTCCCCACGACTTTGGGGTTGGTCATACTCGCCGTTGGCGTTCTTCCCATAGCCCTCGCCGGCCAAGATGTGTCCATACCAACTCTACTGGCGGGACTAGCCCTAGTGGGACTAGGTATCGGTCTGGCCACGCCCGGACTGCAAACTTCTGGAGTTGAGGCAGTGGAAAGCGACCAGGCCGGATCAGCCGCCGGACTATACTCAACCAGCCGGTACCTGGGCAGCATCATCGGGTCCGCAATCATCGCAGGGATATTGGGCGCCAGCGACGTGGATGTGGACGGCCTGAGTCCGGCATTCCTTCTGTCATTCGTTGCCGCTGTGGTTGCGGCGGTGGTCAGCCTAGGACTCAGAGGCCGCGCGGCGGTGTCAGCAGTGTAGAGTCTGACGCCCCGAATTTGATCGATGGAGGGCAAAAAGGGCGCTATCATGGTCATTCAAGCCAAAGCTAGAAGCCAAGACGCTCCTGAAAATTACAGTTGACTTACCCGAACCTTGCCAGCCCACGCAACCGTCCGGTTGGATTCTTTGGATACCTTGGGCACGGTTGCAGCTACGTTTGGCTTCAGTTCCCGCCACCGTCAACATCTGATTGGTCAGGCTGCGTAGACAAGGGCACCGCTATCAAAACTACGGTGGCCAGTAGGTAGATACCTGCTACGAAGAAAAAGGTAGATTCGATCCCGACTTCGTCAAACAATTCACCGGCGATGAGCGGGGATGCGGCTGCAAGAACGAACCTAGAAAAAGAGAACACTCCAAGAGTGCTGGCGGCTACTTTATCACCTACTACGTCCAGCGCAGCAGCGGTCAATATGGGCTGGTCGCTGAAAAAGAAGACGCCGAGTAGGGCCAGGATAACGATCAACCCCGCACCTTCCCCGAACGGGACAAGCAATGCCGTTAGGGCACAGAGTGCCAACATCCCGGGTATCAACACCAATTTTCTGCCGGCCCGGTCGGAGATGTAACCAACGACCGGCGCTGCTACGACTCCTACGCCCACTAACAAAGCTATATGCAAGCCAAGAGCCGCATTGCCCAGTCCTAACTCGTCGTCGAGTCCTAGGTACAAAGCCAGAAAGGGAAGAAACGCCACGTTGGCCATGCCGCGAAGTCCCGCCACGACCATTATTCCCCATAAGCGAGGATGGTCTTTGAACGATTCACGGGTGTTGGACATCTGTTCGCGGAACCGAGGGGGCGCGGCGTCGATCGAACCCGTGCGGCCGATGTCGCGAAAAGCCCAATATATTATCAAGACCAAAAGCATTGGGACAACGGCGTATATGCTGAGTACCCCTCGCCAACTGAGGGTGAGTAGAAGAACCCCGGTCAATGCCGGCCCAAGGACGTCCCCGATGTTGCCCCCAACACCGTGAATCGACAGAGCGGAGCCTCGCCGGTCCGCGAACCGTTGCGACAGAGCTGCTGCGGCGGGCAGGTGCCACATTGCGGCCGCCGCGGCAACAGCAGCCATACCGACCAACAGGACCGGGTAGACAGGCGAGATTCCCATGATCAGCCAGCCCACGCCGAACAGTCCCATGCACCCGGCCAGGACCAGCCCCCAATGCCGCCGGACCATATCGGTCACAACTCCACCGGGAAGGGCTATGACGCCCGAGATTACTTCGCGCGTAGCCGAGATAGCACCCACCTGAAGGCCGTTCAAACCAAATGTAGCAACGACCTCCGGCAGCATGACATAAAAGCTCTGGCTGAACCAGTGGAAGATCCCATGACCAGCACTTAGGCCGGTTAGGATGAAGGGCGCGGTGTCCCGCATCCCGCGGGATTCCCGATCAGTTATCTGCGGTTTGTTTTCAGCCATCTAATCTCGTCGTTTAAACCCCTTCGGGCGGCTGCCGTTGAGGGGGATTTTTGAATGCACAGCATTGTACCAGGGGAAAAAGGGATTT
>Ga0208113_1000100_pt1 | contig 40850 bp, 42 predicted proteins | sample Knorr_S7_td_NADW_FD_185598 | JGI IMG/M metagenome (GOLD analysis project Ga0208113, IMG submission 185598) | Marine microbial communities from Southern Atlantic Ocean transect - Knorr_S7_td_NADW_ad_2505m_LV_A (SPAdes) (version 2) | ecosystem: Environmental > Aquatic > Marine > Oceanic | place...
TGGCGGCGGGATTGACGAGTGCTCGGAGCGTCGCAGGGTCTTCCGGACGAGTCCCCAGGTACCGTGCCAAAGCGAGGATGGTGGTGAGCTTGGCCAGTTCGGAAGGCTGAAAACGAATGGGACCGATTTCCAGAAAGCTCTTCACTCCAGCAGCCGTTCCCGAGCCGGTTCCATACCGGGAACGCTGACCGCCACAAACGCGGCGAGTTCGGCGATCGTCTTTGGCTGAAATTGTCGCAGGCCGTCCTGATCGGATGAGGAATCCAGGCCATCAATGCCGCTGGTATCGCCACGGCGGATCTGCCCGACGAGGCCTTGCACGCGGCCAAGCGCTGCGTCATAGACTGGTTCGCCTCGGTGCTGCCGGGCGGATTGCAACCCCTGGCGACGCTGCTGATCCTAGCCTATGCCGACTCGATAGGTTCCCGGGGCGGGTCCGGTGGCGCGGTGCTCTATCCGTCAGGCCAAAGGACCGACCCGCGCACGGCGGCTTTGATCAACGGCGCCGCTGTCCACACTATCGAATTCGACGAAATCTACCGCGATGCCCTGTACCACCTCGGAGCGCCGGTGATCTCGGCGGCTTTGGCGCTGGCCCAGGCCCGGGGGCGGGACGGGAATGGGTTCATGCGCGGCGTCATCGCCGGCTACGAGATCTCGAGCCGGATGGGCGTCGTCGTCAACCCGGCGCACTACAAATTCTGGCACACCACCGGCACCATCGGCACCTTCGGCGCCGCCGCCGCTTCTTCCGCCGGCTTCGGTCGATAACCGAGATCAAGGCGTGGGCAGTAAAATCGTTATTTGGAGATCGCGTCGGCGACCGCCCGGCCGATGTCGGCGGTCTTGGCGCTGCCGCCCAAATCGGGCGTGTGGTTGGCGGGATCGGCAAGCACCGCATCGACGGCGGCGTTGAAGGCGGCCGCCGCGGCAGACAGGTCGTCGCGCCCGTGGCCCGCCCCCAGCCATTCCAGCAGCATCGCAACTGAGACCATCAACGCCGTCGGATTGGCGATGCCCTGTCCGGCGATATCCGGCGCTGAGCCGTGCGCCGCCTGGGCGATGGCGTGATCGTCGCCGGCGTTGAGAGACCCGCCGAGGCCGAGGCCGCCGGAAAGTTCCGCCGCCTCGTCGGACAGGATGTCGCCGAACATGTTGGTGGTGAGGACGACGTCGAAGGCCTCCGGAGTCCTCACCAGCAATGCCGCCATGGCGTCGATGAGGACCTCGTCCAGTTCCACCTCGGGGTGCGATTTCGCCACCTCGCGGACCGTGTCCCGGAACAGGCCGTCGGAGACCTTGAGCACGTTGGCCTTGTGCACCACCGTCACCTTGTTGCGCCGCCGCCCGGCCAAGTCAAAAGCCGACTCGGCGATGCGCCGCGAGCCCTGGACGGTGATCTTGCGCACCGACAAGGCGACACCTTCGGTCGGCATGAACTCAGCCGTGCCTTGGAACATGTTGCGGTCGGCATAAAAGCCTTCGGTGTTCTCGCGCGCGATCACCAGGTCCATCTTCGGGGTCATCGCGGGCACGCCGGGCCGCGCGCGGCTGGGGCGGATGTTGGCGTATAGGTCGAAGCGTTTGCGCATCGTCGCCGACGGATTGACGCCGCCTTCTGACGCCGGCGGATAGGCGACCGTGTGAACCGGTCCAACGACGGTGCCGTCGGCGGCCTCGATGGCCTCGATCACGGCGTCCGGCAGGGTCGAGCCCTCCGTCTCCAACGACGCCAGGCCGATGACCCGTTCCTCGAAGGCGAGTTTAAGGCCGTGGGTGTCGTTGAGCGCCTCAAGGGCGGCGCCGGTGGCGGCCATGATCTCAGGGCCGATGCCGTCGCCGGGCAGGATCAGTATTTTCATCGGCTCCCTCTCTCCCCGGCGGCGCCGAAATCGAGGAAATTGGCGGTGCCGTCGCGCTCGATCTGTTTCGTCAGGTCCACCTCCCAGCCGAGGTAGGTCTGCATGGCCGCTTCGTTGCCTTGGTCGAGGTCATAGGGCCGGACCCAGACGTCCTTGGGCTCGTCGAGGGCGTCCTTGAAACCCTTCGCCATCGGATGGCCAGCCTTGACCCACGCCGCCGTGCCGCCGGACAGCACCTTGACCTGGGCCCCCGAAGCCCCGGCGTCGGCCGCCGCCAGCCGCGCAAGCACACCGTCGGGCGAGGTCAGCACGATGACGGCTTTATCGGAAAGCGGCGACAAATTCCCCGGCATGTTGGCGCGGACGGCGAAGCGGCTGGCCGGGATATGGCCGGCCCGGTGGTCGCGGCTGTCGGCGAGGTCGACCACCAAAGCGCCGCCGCCGACGATCAGCGCCGCCAGTTCCTTGGCCGACACTTCGTCCGGGTTTGCCGCCTCCAGGCCCGGCACGCGGGGCCGGTGGGGGCCGTTGACCAGGGGCCCCAGGGACTTGTCGCCTTCGAGTCCGTCCTTCAGCACATGCACGTCGCCCCACCCCATCTGGATCAGCCACGAGGCGGTCATCTTGGCCCTAACGCCGTTGTCGTCGACCAGCACCAGCCTCGCCCCCCTGACGGCCACGGTGCGGTCCGTCGCCTGTATCAGTTGCCCGCCCGGGGCCGGTTTGGACCCTTCCAGGTGGCCGGCCTCGAACTCGGCAAGATCGCGGACGTCAAGCAGGTAAAGGGTGCGCGTGGGGTCGTTGCGCCATTGATCGAGGGTTGCGGCGTCGATTTCCGGAACGCCGAACATGTCGCCGACGCGCCCGGCACATTCGGCCGCCCGCGCAAGGCCATTACCGGAGACCGCCGGGAACGAGCGCTCGGCGCCCTGCTCCAACTCGAACCCGGCCAGGTGCCAGCCCATGGTGCCGTTTTCCAGCGCCACGACACGATTGGGTATGCCGGCGTTGATCAGCGACTGGGCGCCGATGATGGAGCGCGTACGCCCGGCGCAGTTGACGACGACGGTGGTTTCCGGGTCGGGCGCGATATCATGGATGCGCAGCGCCAGTTCCGCCCCCGGCACGTCGATGCCGCCGGGGATGTTCATGGCCTTGAATTCGCTCATCGGGCGGCTGTCGACGATGACCAGGTCGTCGCCCCGGTCCTTCATGGCTTGCAGTTCGGTTGCCGGGATATGGGGGGTTTGGTACCAAACCTCGATGCATTCGCCGAACGCCTTAGACGGCACGTTGACGCCGGTAAAGACCTCGAACCCGGCCCCGGCCCAGGCTTCGAGCCCGCCCTTCAGATAGGAAATGTCGGAATACCCGGCCCCGGCCAGCCGTTGGGCGCCGCGAGTGATAAGGTCATCGTCGCCGTCACCCCCGGCGCACAGCACGATCTGCGCCGACAGGCGGGGCACCAGATCGTCGATCACCATTTCCAGCCGGCTCAAGGTTGCCGACACCGCGAACAGCAGGTGCCCGTCGCCGAAGGTGCCTTCCCCGCGCAGGTCCAGCAACGCAAGCTCGCCGCCCTCGACGATCAGGTCCCTAAGCTCCGGGGCGGTGACGGGTTTGGGTCGGGCAGCGGTCATGGACTCCATACGCCGGAAAACGGCCTAGATTTTGCGTGTATATGCATTAAATTCGCTACCCGTTTTTATTTTCCCGGGGTCAATTTCTTTTCCAGGTGCGCCAGCAGGCCACCGTCGGCGATCATCGTCAATAGGTGCTCCGGCAGCGGCTCGGCTTCAAGGGTCTCGCCGGTGGTCAGGTTCTCGACCGTGCCGGCCAGGGGATCGACGCGGACTTCGTCGCCGGGGTTGATGCGTCCGGCCTCGGCGCAGACCAGGGCCGGCAGGCCGTAGTTCAGCGTGTTGCGGTAGAAGATGCGGGCGAAGGACTTCGCCAACACGGCGCGGATGCCCAGCATCTTCAAATATTGCGGCGCCTGTTCCCGGGACGAGCCGATACCGAGGTTATTGCCGGCGACGAAGACGTCGCCTTTGCCGACGCTGGCGGCGAAATCCGGGTCGACGGCCTGAAGGCACATCTTGCAGCCTTCTTCCGGCTCCTTGTTCATGTAGGACGGCACGGGCGCCAACTGGTCGGTGTCGATGTTGTCGCCAAAGACCCAGGCGCGGCCCTCGATCGGTTCCTTTTCGGCGCTCATTTCCCGACTCCCCGGGCCAGAAGCTCGCGCGGGTCGGTGATTTCGCCGGTGATTGCGGCGGCGGCCACCGTATAGGCCGAGGCCAGGTAGAGTTTGGACGATTCAGGGCCGGCGCGGCCGACGAAGTTGCGGTTGGTGGTCGAAATTCCGGTCATGTCCTCGTCCAGCCGCGCCGGGCCGAGGCCGATGCAGCCGCCGCAGCCGGTGGGCAGGATGGTGGCGCCGGCATCCTCCAGAATCTTCAGCGTGCCGTCCACGGCGGCCGCCTCGTGGATGAGGATTGACGCCGGGGCGACGAAAAAGCGTGTATTTGCAGCTATCTTACGGCCACGAACGACCCTTGCCGCCATCCGCAGGTCTTCGAGCTTGGCCCCCGTGCAGGCGCCGATGTAGGCCTGGCCCAGGGACATGCCCGCGTGTTCGGCGACCTCGGCGGCGTTTTCCGGGCTCGTGGGCGCTGCCACCTGGGGGCCGAGGACCGGGCCGTCGATGTCGATGGTGCGGGCGACGGGGGCGTCCTCGTCCCCTTGCCAGGCATTGATGTCGACGTCCCCGGCCCCGGCCGCCGCCAGCATTTCAGTCGTCGTCTCGTCGGCGGCGATGATCCCCGTCTTGGCCCCCAGCTCGGCGGCCATGTTGGTCAGCGTCATGCGCTCGTCCACGGACATGGCGCGGACGGCGGCGCCTCCGTATTCAACGACCATGTAATTGGCGCCCATGATGCCGATGTCGCCGCAGAGTTTCAGGATAAGGTCCTTGGCCGCGACCCCGTCGGATAGGGTCCCCGACACGGAAACCCTTAGCGTTTCCGGCACCCGCACCCAGATTTCCCCGGTCGCCAGCACGCCGGTCATTTCCGTCGCCCCGACGCCGATCATGAAGGCGCCGAAGGCGCCGCCGGTGGTCGAATGGCTGTCGGCGCCGACGCAGAACATGCCCGGTTTCAGGTGGCCTTTCTCGGGCAGCACCACATGGCAGATGCCCTGCTCGGGGTAGAAATTCCCGATCTTCTTATCCGCCACCCATTGGCGGGTGATCTCCTGGGTCTTGACGCTGCCCGGGTCGGGGTCGTTGACGTAATGGTCGGTGACGATGACGATCTTCGACGTGTCCCAAGGGGCCACGCCCAACTGGTCCAGCATCTTGCCGGCCCGCCGGGGACCTGAGGAATCGTGCATCATCGCCAGATCGACGGCGCAGGTGACGATTTCGCCGGGCTTGACGGAATCCTTGCCCGCGGCCCGGGCGATGATCTTTTCGGAAAGGGTCATGGGTGTTGGCGGGAGCATGGCTCAGATTACCTTTGCGTCTTTCAGTTCCTTCACCTTAGCCGCATTGTAGCCGATTTCCGCCAGCAGCGCCTCGGTGTGTTCGCCCAGCTTCGGCGCCGGGCGGGCCGGGGCCGGGGTCTCGGCCTGCACCGGGGGGCGCAGGGTGCGGTAGGTACCGTGGCCTTCGAGTTCGATGTCCTGGAGCCTCCCTTCATCCTTGACGAAGGGGTTTTCCAGCGCCTCCCTAACGTCGTTGATCGGCGCCGCCGGCACGGCGCCGGCGAAGTCGGCCAGCCATTCGGCGGTGGTTTTGGCCGACAGCGCCTCGTCCAGCATCTCCTGAATCAGGGGCCGGCACTCGAAACGCTCCTTGAAGGTCTTGAAACGGGGATCGTTGGCCCATTCCGCATGGCCGAGGGCTTGTGCCAGCGCCGGCCAGAACTTCTCCTTGTTGCACATCAGGAAGATCCAGCCGTCGGCGGTCTTGTAGAGCTGACACGGGGTCAGGTGCGGATGCGCCGAGCGCGCCAGCCTTTCCTGCACATGGCCGGCGTTCAGGTACCAGATCGCCGGATAGCCCAGGTTCGACAGCGCCACGTCGAAAAGGCTGACGTCGATGTCGCCGCCCTCGCCCGAGGCCCGCGCGCGGATGATGCCGCACAGCGCCGCATAACCCAATGCGACGCCGGTCATCTGATCGACCACCGAAAGCCCGAAGCGGGTCGGCGGCTGGTCCGGTTCGCCGGTCAGCGAGAACCAGCCGGCTTCGGCCTGCATCAGGTAATCGAACCCCGGCCACGACGCCCGGGGCCCGTCGCGGCCATAGGCCGACAGGTGGGCACAGACGATTTTCGGATTGGCGGCCTTGAGATGTTTGTACGTCAGGCCCAGGGCCTCGGGCACGTCGCCGCGCAGGTTGCTGAGCAGCGCGTCCGACGCGCCGACCAGGTCATGCAGCACTTCCTGCCCCTGTTCGCTCTTGAGGTCGAGGGTCAGACTTTTCTTGTTGCGGTTATAGGCGTGGAACCACTGGCTTTCGCCGTTGTCGAACCAGTAGGGTCCAAGCACGCGAGCGTAATCGCCGCCTCCTTCTCCGTCCTTGGCCGGCGGCTCGATCTTGATCACCTCGGCGCCCTGGTCGGCCAGCCACATGGAGCCGAAGGGACCGGCGCCGTACTGTTCGACGGTGAGGATGCGCACGCCTTCGAGAGGAAGCATGGCCCGCTTTCGCGCCCTAGGCCGGGTTCCGCTCGACAAGCTGGCGGGCGATGATAATTCGCTGCAGCTCGTTGGTGCCCTCGCCGATGGCCAGTAAGGGGGCGTCCCGGTAATAGCGCTCGATGTTGAATTCCTTGGAATAGCCATACGCCCCGTGGATGCGCATGGCCTCCAGGGAATTTTCCAGCGCCGCCTCGGTGGCGAACAGCTTCGCCATGCCGGCCTCCATGTCGCAGCGCTGGCCGGTGTCGTAGGCGGCCGCCGCCCGTTCGACCAGCGCCTGGCTCGCCTCGACCCGGGTCGCCATGTCGGCGAGCTTGATCTGGATCGCCTGATGCTGACAGATCGGCTTGCCGAAGGTCTTGCGGTTCTGCGCATAGGCGAGCGACTCATCCAAGCACGCCCGGGCCAGGCCGACGCCGCGCGCGGCGACGTTGATGCGCCCTAGCTCCAAGCCCGCCAAAATCTGCTGCAACCCCCGGCCCTCTTCGCCGCCAATCAGGTTTTCGGCCGGCACCCGGACGCCGTCGAACTGCAGCTCGCCGGTATCGATGCCGCGGTAGCCCAGTTTATCCAGCTTGCGGCCTTCGTAGCCGGCGGATTTTTCGGTCAGCAGCAGGCTCATCCCCTTGTGCGCCGGATTGGCATTGGGGTCGGTCTTTACCAGGACCGCGAGCACGTTGCCTTCGAGCGAATTGGTGATCCACATCTTGTTGCCGTCGATGACGTAATCGTCGCCGTCGCGGACCGCCTTGGTGCGGATGCCTTGCAGGTCGGTGCCGCAGTCGGGTTCGGTGAGCGCCACGCCGCCGCGCAGCTCGCCGGTGGCGAAACGCGGCAGCCAGGCCGATTTCTGATCGTCGGTGCCGAAGCGCTCGACCGCGGCGGCCATAATCAGATGCGCGTTGTAGAGGCCGGTGACCGACATCCACACCGCCGACATCCTCTCGACGATCTTGACGTAAGTGCCGGCGCTCAGCCCCAGGCCGCCGTATTCGGGCGAGATGGTAGCCCCATAAAGGCCCAGTTCGGCCATCTTGTCGGCGATCTCGCTTGGGTATTCGTCGGCCGCCTCGAGATCATGGGCAACGGGTTTGACGTCGCGCTCCAGGAACTGATCGATGGAATCGAGGATCAGGGCTTCGTCCTCGTCCGAGGTGATGTTTTTGGGGTGCGGCATAGCCCGGCCCGTCAGTAATCAGCCTCGTCATCGACGGCGTGGCCGCGCTTGGGGATCAGGACGGTGCGCTCATAGGTCATGAAAACCGTGCCGTCTTCGGTGGTGCCCGTCGTCTTGACGGTGACGATGCCCTGGGTCGGGCGCGACTTGCTTTCGCGCACCGCCAAAACCTCGGACTCGGCGTAGATGGTGTCGCCGACGAACACCGGCGCCGTCAGCCTGATTTTGTCCCAGCCGAGGTTGGCGATGGCCTTCTGGCTGACGTCCGATACGCTCATCCCGGCGACGATGGACAGCGTCAGCGCCGAATTGACCAGTGGCTTCTTGAACTCGCCCTTGGCCGCGTAAGCTTTGTCGAAGTGGACCGGGTGCTGGTTCATGGTGAGTAAGGTAAACCAGGTGTTGTCAGATTCGGTGATGGTACGGCCTGGGCGGTGTTCATAGACGTCGCCGACCTTGAAATCCTCCAGATAACGCCCGTAGGACTCGCGGGTGCGGTTTTTCCCAACTTCCTTGGCTTCTGCGACCATAACCTTAGTTTCCTCCTACTCGCCGGCGGCCACGAGCTCGCCCGGGACCTCGACTGAAACGGGCCGGGTCAGGCGCAGCACTTCGTTAATGTCGTCTTCCTTATGAATGGCCAAAAGCCGCGACGCCAATTCGTCGACCCGGGCCGGCGGCAGGTACGGCCCGACAAGCCCGTCGAACTTGGCCCGCAGTTCTTCGGGCTTAAGGAAGTTGCCGGGCTCTCCCTTGGGCACGGCGACGAAGGCCTCGTAATCGCCCTTCGTTGTCTTGACGCGGGCGACGGCGCTCAGGTTATTGGGAAACTCGGCCTCGGCCTTGGGATCAGGAGCCGTATGGACGCGGCGGCACAGATCCAGGGTCTCCTCGTCGCCAATGTGCCTGGCGTAATCGTCCCAGACCATCCCCCCTTCGCGCAGCGTCACGGCGGCGCAGAACGGCATCGAGAACTGCCCATCGACGACGCCCAGGGGCGCGTGCTTGGCCTGTTCCGGGTCGCCGATAATCTTCCATCCAGTTTCCGGCAGGCCGATTTCCACCGATTTCACATCCTCGGGTTTGATGTCGTTGGCGGCGCGCAGCTCGATCAACGCATCCATGGCGGCGTGGCTGTAGCGGCAACTGGGATAGGGCTTGACCGCCGTTTCCATGGTCTCCCACACCTCGCCCAATCCTTTGAGCGCCTTTTCGGGGTCCGGGTCGGGGGCATAGGCGTGGAAGAACCCGGCCTTGCCCTCGAAGGGGTCGGCAGCGCCACGAAACCCTTCGTGCGCCAGCGTCGCCGCCATCAGGCCGCACATGGCCGCGTGGCCGACATGGAAACGCTTGGTCCAGGCGCCATCGAGAAGGAACTGCATGGAACCGGCGGACTGGCTCAGGGCAATGCCGAAGGCGAGCGCCATGGCGTCGGCGTCGAGGCAGAACACCTTGCCCGCCGCCGCCGCGGCGCCGAAGACGCCGCAGGTGGCCGTCGGGTGGAAGCCCCGGTCGTAATGGTCGGCAGGCCCCAGCGCCATGCTGAGGCGGGTCTGGATCTCGTATCCGGCGATGATGGCGGGGACAAGCTCCTCGCCGTCGACGCCGGCCATCTCGGCCGCCGCCAGCGCCGCCGGCACGATGGGGGCGCTGGTATGCAGCGACGCGCGCGCGTGGGTGTCGTCGAAATCGAGCGAATGGATCAACGTGCCGTTGACCAGCGCCGCGCCCTGGGGGGTAAAGCCGCGGCGGTCGCCGATGGCGATGCAAGCGCCGCCGTCGAGGCCGAGGCGCATGGCGGCCTTGACTAGGCCCGGCGTCGATTCGGCGTCGTGCCGCGCGCGCAGCGCGATACCGACGCTGTCCATCAACAGCATCCCGGTGCGCTCGATGACCTCCGTCGGCACCTTATCGAAGGAAATGCCGGCGGCGAATTCGGAAATCCGGCGCGTAATTGCGGTCATGGTTGTCGTTCCTTGGTATTAAGGGTTCTTTTTTCAATCGGCGGCGTATTTCTTTTCCTTGTCGTAGTAATCGGGGAAGCCGACGACGTCGCGCAGGTGCGAAAATTCGGCGAGCGCATCCGGGTGCTTGCCGCCCTGCATGGATTTGAGCGATTCCTCCATCGCCCGCAGCCCCGCCAACATCAGCGAGATCGGGTAGATGATGATCTTGTAGCCGATGTCGGCCAGCTTTTTGGGCTCAAGGAACGGCGTGTCGCCCTGCTCGACCATGTTGGCCATCTTCGGCCCTTCCACGTCGTCGCAATAGCGTTTCATCTCGTCCTCGTCCCGGGGCGCTTCGAGAAACGTGATGTCGGCGCCAATATCGGCGAAGGCCTGGCAACGCTGGATCGCCTCGTCCATGCCGTCGGTGGCGTTGGCGTCGGTGCGCGCCATGATAAGGATGCCGGAACCGCCGTTGCGGGCGTCGACGGCAGCCTGGACGCGGCCGAACGCCTCGTCACGGCCGACGATCTGTTTGCCCTGGGTGTGGCCGCATTTCTTCGGCGCCACCTGGTCCTCGATCATGACGCAGGCGAACCCGGCCTGGGCATAGCCCTGCACCGTGCGCTGGACGTTGACGGCGTTCCCATACCCGGTGTCGCCGTCGCCGATGACCGGAAAATCGACCGCGGCGCAGATGTTGCGGCCCTGATCGACCATTTCCGAGTACGAGATCAGGCCTGTGTCGGGCATGGCGATGCGCGACGCCGAAACGGCGAAACCGCCCATGAAGGCGCCCGGATAACCGGCGCGTTCGATTAGCCGCGCCGACATGGCGTCGAAACAGCCGGGCAACACCAGCACCCCTGGATCGGCCAGCAGCTTGCGCAGTTTGTCGGCTTGGCTCATGGCTGTTTTCCTCCCGATTGGCGGGATTTTTCCCGGCTTGTCGTGCCTATCAGACCCCTAAACCGGGGCCTTGGCAACCGCCGCCCACTAGCGCCCCTTGAAGTCGGGTTTCTCCTTAGCCAGGAAGGCGCGCATGCCTTCGGCGTAGTCTTCGGAATCGCAAAGTTCATAAGCTTCGTCCAGTTCCTCCCGGGTCAAGGGCGTGGGGTCCAAAAGGCGGTTGAGGAACTTCTTCGTCGCCCGGTTGGCCAGGGGCGCGCCTTCGGCGATGCGGCCCGCCGTCGCTTCGGCTTCGGCGTCCAAATCCTTATCCGCCACCACCCGGTTGACGAGGCCGCAACGCTCGGCTTCGTCTGAGTCCATGATCCGCCCTTCCAGCAGCAGTTCCAGCACCATCCTCCGGCCCACCGCCGCCGCCACCGGCGCCATTTCCGGATAGGCGAAGGCATGGCCGAGGCGGTTGATGGGAACGCCGAAGCGCGACGACGCATTGGCGATGCGGATATCGCAGCAGCACGCGATTTCCAGCCCGCCGCCGGTGCACGCCCCCTGGATGACGGCCACCGTCGGATGCAGGCATCCGACGAGCGCGTTCAGGGTTTCGGCAACGACGGCGCCGTAGTCCCGGGCCTGCGCCGCGTCGGCGCGGTTTTCGACGAAATCGGCGATATCGGCGCCGGCGCAAAAGGCCTTGTCGCCGGCGCCCCGGATGACGACGCAACGAAGGTCAGTGTTTTCCGACAGCGCCGCAATCACCCGGCCGAGCCCGGCCCAGGCGTCCAGCGTCAGGGCGTTCATCTTGTCCGGGTTGTTGAGGACCACGGTGGCGATGGGGCCGTCGATGGTTTGCAGAATGGGATCGCTCACAATGGGTTATTCCGCGTTCAGGACCCGGACCGGCTCGCCCGCGAGCCACGCCTGGATGTTCTCCAACGCCTCGCCATAGGCCACGGCGTAAAGTTCCTTGACCACGTAGCCGGTGTGGCCGGTCAGCAACGCGTTGTCAAGGCCGCGCAGGGGATGGTCCTTGGGCAGGGGCTCGGTGTCGTAGACGTCGATCCCGGCGCCGGCGATGGTGTTGTTGGCCAACGCCTCGATGAGCGCCGACTCGTCGACGATGGGGCCGCGGGACGTGTTGACCAGATAGGCGCTCGATTTCATTAAGGTTAATTCCGGCTTGCCGATCAGCGCCTTAGTCCGGTCGCTCAGCACCAGGTGGACGGAGATCACGTCGGACTCGGCGAACAGGGTGTCCTTGCCGACGGGCGTCACGCCGACATCGGCGCAGCGTTCCCCGGTCAGGTTCTGGCTCCAGGCGATGACGTTCATGCCGAGCGCGAGGCCGACCTTGGCCACCTGGGCGCCGAGCTTGCCGAGGCCGAGGATGCCCAGTGTCTTGCCGTTCATGCCCTCGGAAACGGCGCCCTGCCAGCCGCCTTCGTGCATGGTGCGGTGTTCTTGGGGAATTTTCTTGAACAGGGCAAAGATCAGCGCCAAGGCGTGTTCGGCTGCCGGATAGCCCAGCATGGACGTTCCCGAGACGACGACGCCGCGCTCGCGGGCGGCTCCTAAGTCGAACGACAGATTCCACATGCCGGTGGTAATCAGGAGCTTCAAGTCCGGCAGTCTGTCGATCAGGGACTTCGGGAACGGGGTCCGTTCGCGCATGCCGACAACGACGTCGAAGCCTTGCAGGGCCCCGGCGACGGCATCTTCGCCTTCGATATAGTCGTTGAACACCTCGATCTCGGCGTCCGAGCCCAGGCTGTCCCAATCGGCGGCGCCGAGGGCGGCGTTCTGGTAATCGTCAAGGATGGCGATGCGGGTGGTCATGGCGTTCCTCGGGGGGCCCGGTTCAATCGGTTGTCAGGCCGCGTCGGTGACGAAGACCCCGCCCCGGGGGCCGGTGTTGAGGCGGTCGGCGAACCGGGGCTCCAGCTTGCGGCCGTTGTGGAGGTTGACCCACAGCCTGAGCAGGTTGCGCCGGCGTTCGGGCTCCGGGTGGTCCTCAAAGCCACCGCGGGCGTGGAGAATGGAATAGTTGTTGAGGATCTGGATGTCGCCCTGCTGAAAATCCATGTCATAGCGGATGTCGGGGCGATGGGCCAGTTCGGCCACCGCCTCGACGGCTTCCAGGGCCAGCCCCTGCAACGGCTCACCCGCCTTGACCATGCCGTCCTTGATGGTCTTGACGTTGAAGCGGCAGCTCAGCCGGCCGTCGAAGTAGCTGAACACCGGGACCCGGTTGAAGGTCACCTCGTCCGGATCGCCGGTCGAGCCTTCGCCACGCAAATCGAAATGAAATCCCGCCGCGAGCGGCTCCAGGTATTCGGGATGAGTAGCCAAAATCTCGTTATGGATGGTCATGGCGCTGGTGATCTGGCTTCCGCCGCCCTTTTTCGCCGGCTGGGCGCAAAGCAGCCCGACGGTGTCGGCGGGATCGCAATGGGGCGAGATGTGGGCATTGGTGGTGTAGCCGCGTACGTTGTTGGATTGGTAATCGACGCCGGTGTCGCTGACGTGGGCGATTAACTGGCCGCGGGCGTTCTGCGAGATCGGCGTGCCCAGATGGACGCCGATGCCCCAATAGAGGGTCTTCAGGGTCTGTTCGTCGTAGCGCCCGGTGTCGAGCCCCCGGATCAGGGCGCAGCCACGTCCGTTTTCAAGCTGTTCGGCAATGTCGCCCATGGTCGCGGAAAGGGTCGGCAGCGGGAAGTCAATGGCCCCGAACTCATAAAGCTCCAATCCCTTTTCGCCGACCTCTTCGACGGCGGCTTCCAACTCGGCGATTTCGGCCGCACCTAAGGGATAAATCCAGCCGTCGTCGGCGGCAAGTTCGGCGGGGGTCCACGCCGACGGTCCGGTGACGGGCTCGGTCAGGATTTCGCTCATCCGGGTGTCCTTTATTTTTGTTTTGTGGCTCAATTGTAGGGTAATACGCCGGCACATTGTATACAATTGCGCCGCATTGAGAATTGAGGAGCAAAACCATGACTTGGTTGGAAGGAAACGGCCGCGACACGCCCCCGGCGGGCGAAAGGCTGCAAGCGCTGATCGACAGGCCCGAAATCCTCGGCGTGCCGGGGGCGCACAACGGGCTGGCCGGCATGCTGGCCAAGGAAGCGGGGTTCGAGGCGCTCTACATTTCCGGCGGCGCGGTGACGGCGACGTTGGGCCTGCCCGACTTGGGCGTTATGACCATCGAGGAGCTTTGCTTCATCACCCGCCAGGTGTCGCGCTCCACGGACCTGCCGCTGATCGTCGACGGCGACACCGGCTACGGCGAGGTATTGAACGTCATGCGCACGGTGAAGGAACTGGAGCACGCCGGGGCCGGGGCCGTGCACATCGAGGACCAGGTGGTGGCGAAAAAATGCGGCCATTTAAACGACAAGCGCCTGATCCCGCCCGAGGACGCGGCGGCCAAGATCAGCGCCGCCGTCAAGGGACGGTCCCACCTGTGGATCATCGCCCGCACCGACGCCGCCGCCGTCGAGGGCCTGGAGGGCGCGATTGCGCGGGCGAACCTTTACAAAGAGGCCGGTGCCGACGTGGTGTTCCCCGACGCGCTGCCGTCCGAAGTTGACTTTCGCACCTTCGCCGATTCCGTCCCCGGGCCGAAGATGGCCAACATGACCGAATTCGGCCGCACGCCCTATTTCACCGCCGAGCAGTTCCAGGACATGGGCTATGACATCGTCATCTGGCCGGCGACGTCGATGCGAGTGGCGGCGGGGGCGATGCAGGAACTTTACGCGCATATCCGCGACCACGGCGGCGCCGAGGCACTGATCGACAAGATGCCGAGTCGGGCCGAGCTTTACGAGACCATCGGTTATTACGATTACGAAGCCTTGGACGAAGGGATCGCCAAATCGGTGGTGCCGGAGACGCCTGGGGAATAAGCGGGCTTCAGGTTTCTTCCAGCAGACGGCGCAGCCTCTTCACCGCCTCATTCGGGGCCGTCAACACCGGCCGGCCGGGAACCTCGGCAATGGCGTCCCGGGCGCCGGACATCGAGAACTGCGCCAGTATCAGGACATCGACATCGGTCATTTCCGCCGCCGCTTCGGCGATCAGCCGGTCGTGTTCGTCTTCGCGGCTGTCCCGCAACGCCTCCAGGGCGCCAGGCACGTGGCGCAGGTCGATGTCGGGTTTAAGCCCCCGGGCCTCGGCGGCGACGTCCAACTCGCCGGCAAGGGACGCGATGGTAGGTGTGAAGGTGGCCAGCCCGCCGATGCGCGAACCCTCTGACGCCCCCTGGGCAAGCGCCGCCTCGATCATCGCCTCGTCGGGCTTCAACACCGGGATTTCGATGCTTTCGCGGGCCGCCTCGATGGCGGCGCCGAAGGCCGAACAGGTGAACAGCACCCCGTCTGCTCCAGTTTCGACGCCAAAGTGGATTAACGCCGCCATGCGGTCCGTGAACGCATCGGTCAATTCCCTCGCCTCGGCCAGATCGGTGGCCAGCGAGGCCTCCGTCAGGTCGACGATCCGGGCCTCGGGCCATAGCCGCGCGAAGGCGCCGTGGATCGGCCCCTGGGCCACGGTCACCGCGTGAATAAGCTGGATTCGGGGGTGCGCCAATTTTGTTCCCATTCGCTGCCCGGGGGCATTGGTCAAAAGCCGACCTTGGGGTAACCTAGAGCCAACCGAAGATTAAACGACCCGTAACCCAGGGGGAAGAACTCACCGATGGCCTCCTCGCCCAACGATACCCTTGTGGTCGAAACCACCGACGCCATCTGCCGCATTACGCTGAACCGGCCGAAGTCGCTCAACGCCATCAACCCGGACATGGCCCGGGCGCTGAAGCAGGTGGCGGCAGAGATCAAGGCGGACAAGGCGGTCCGGGTCGCCGTCATCCAGGGTGCCGGCGATCACTTCATGGCCGGCGGCGACGTCAAGGGGTTCAAGGCGCTGCTCGACGAAAACCCGGACGAGGCGGCCATCCGCGCCCATTTCGACGAAATGCTGACCATCGTCCACGGTTTCATCGCCGATTTCAGGCAGATGCCGAAGCCGGTCCTCGGCAGCGTCCAGGGCGCCGTTGCCGGGGCCGGGTTCAGCCTGATGCTGGCCTGCGACATGGTGCTGGCAGCGGACGATTCGTTCTACACGCTCGCCTATTGCCACCTGGGCACTGCCCCTGATGCCGGGTCCACGTTTGCCCTGCCGAGGACGGTGGGGCTGAAGAAGGCATCCGAGATCGCGCTTCTGGGGGACCGCTTCGACGCGGCGGAGGCGTTCCGGTGCGGCCTCGTCAACCGCCTGGTGCCGGCATCGGAATTGCAGGCGGAAACCGATAAACTGGCCAAGCGCCTGGCCGAAGGCCCGGTGCGGGCCTATGCCGAGACCAAGGCGCTGTTGAACGGGTCGCTCACCCGGTCGCTGGAGGAACAACTAGCGGCCGAAACCGCCGCATTCGCCAATTGCACCGTGACCGAGGATTTCAAAGAGGGAGTCACCGCCTTCGTCGAGAAACGCCCGCCCCGCTTTACCGGGTCATAAAGAGAGGACACCGAAATCGCCAAGAAGAAACCGGGCAGCCTGGAGGGGAAGACCGCCCTTATCACCGGATCGGCCCGCAACATTGGCCGCGCGACGGCGCTGGCGCTGGCGGCGGACGGCGCCAATATCGTCGTCAACGCGGTTCAGGATACGGAGGCCGCCGAAACGGTCGCCGAGGAGATCGCGTCGGCCGGCGGCGAGGCCATCGTCCACATGGCCGACGTCACCGACCGTAAGGCGGTGAAGAAAATGATTGATGCGGCCATCGGCGCCTTCGGCAGCGTCGATATCCTAGTCTGCAACGCCTCGGCCCGCAGCCAGAAGCCGTTTACCGAGATGACCTACGAGGAATGGCGCCGGGTCATCGACATATCGCTGGACGGATCGTTCTTTTTGGCCCAGGCGGCGGTTTTATCGATGATCGAGAAAAGCTGGGGCCGGATCGTGACCCTCGGCGGCATTTCATGGCACGTCGGCACGCCGGGGCGGGTGCATAACCTGGTCGCCAAATCGGGGCTGGTCGGTTTCACCCGGGGCCTGGCGGTGGAACTGGCCCAACACAACATCACCGTCAACTGCGTATCGCCCGGCTTCATCAACACCGAGCGCCCGGCCTCGGCCGGCAAACGCCCGGCGTTGAAGGTCAACCCGCCGGTGGCCCGCATGGGCGAAACCGACGAGATCGCCTCCATGATCCGCTATCTGTGCCAGCCCGAGGCCGCCTACATCACCGGCCAGACCCTGCACGTCAACGGCGGCATGTATTTGGGCGGTTAGGGAGGCGGCTAAGGAAGCGGTTAAGAGAGGCGGTCAGTTGTCCGGCGGTCCCTTGAGCTCCACCGTGTTGCCCTCCGGGTCTTGGATATAGAGAGACGGTCCGTCTCCCTCGGCCCCATAGCGGGTCGCCAAGTCTCCCGCCTCTATCCCGTGCGCCCGGAGATGGGCGCGGATTTGGGCTTCGTCGAAGGGATCGATCCGCAGGCAAAAGTGGTCCATGTTGCGGGCTTCGGCACCCGGCGCGGCGCCGCCTTTTTGGCCCAGTTCGCCGTTAACATCGACAAGATCAATCAGCGAGCGGCCAGCCCGAAGCTGAATCAGGCCCAAATCGTCCTTGCGGCGCTCCACCGCGCATCCCAGGACGTCTTGGTAAAACCGGATCACGCCTTCCACGTCAACAACACGAAGGACCACATGATCGATGCCCTGTACGGTAAAGGCCGTCATCTCATCCTCCGATCATTTTCACTAATTCCAGCGTGCGCCGGGCCTGATCGACGACCGGATAATCGACGAAAAAGCCGTCGACGACGATGGAGGCCGACCCGGCGGCTTCGGCTTCCTCGAAGGCGGCGATGATGTTTTCCGCCTTCGCCACTTCTTCGCCGCTGGGGGTGAAGGCTTCGTTGACGACCGCCACCTGGCCGGGATGGATGCAGAACTTGCCCTGGAAGCCTAAGTCGCGGACCCGGCCGGCGGATTCCTTCAAGCCGACCTTGTCCCGGTAATGCACCCACACCGTATCCAGGGGCGCATCAAGCCGGGCCACCCGCGACGCCAGCGCGATGGCGGCCCGGGCCGGGGTCAGCTCCCATTCGTCCAGGGTCAGGCGCATGCCCATATCCTTGGCGAAATCGACGGCGCCGAAGCTGAGCCGCCGGACCCGCGAGCCGCATCCGGCGATGTCCGAGACGGCGGCCAGTCCCTTCGCCGTTTCGATGATCGGCACGATGTCGATGGCGCCGGGCTCCATGTCTTGATCGCTCTCCAGCTTCGCCACCTGGTTATCGGCGGATTGCAGCTCGGCCGCCGACTCGGCCTTGGGCAGCACGATCCCGTCCAGCCATGGGCCGACCACTTGCGCCAAGTCGCCTTGGCAGAATTCGGTGTCGAAGGCATTGACGCGGACATAGCCAAGGCCGTCCCGCGGCCGTTTCAGGGCTTCGACGACGGCGGCCCGGGTGGCCGGCTTTTCGGCCAGGGGAACGGCGTCTTCGAGGTCCAGGATCGCCGCGTCGGCGCCGGCGCCGAAGACCTTTTTCGCCTTGCGCGGATGGTTGCCGGGCGCGAACAACAGCGACCGGAAGGGACCTCGGGTCATGACGGGATTAGGAGCGGGGCGGGTTGATCAGACGGAGGATTTCCTCTTCGGAGATCCTGTTGCCCTCGTTGATGTCTTTGTCGGTCTCGTAGGGGTCGCCGAAGCAGGCTTCGCCGACGATGCCCCGCATTTCGACGGTTAGCTGATCATCAATCACCGGCTCTCCCTCGGCCCGGGCGTCGTCGCCAAAGACCAAGGCCGCCATCAGAGCCACAAGACAAAGACCGGTACGCATAGGCAATTCTCTCCGTCGCCGGCAAGCATAGCCCCGGCGATACCGTTTGTCACCACGCCACTAATCCCCCCTCTTAATCCCATTCGGGCCCGGCCCATTGGGCGTCCTGATCCAACGGGAAGACCGGGCGCGGCAGGTTGTTGAAATCGAACCGCGACAGCACCGGCGACGTCAGGCCGGGGGCGTCGACCTCGATGACTCGGTCGTCATCGAAGAATTCGTCGAAACCGGCACGGAAATGGCCCCGCGACTTGACCACCACGGTGCGCGCCTCGGCGATGTCGAGCCCGAACATCTCAAAAAACACCGGATCCGCGCATTGCTTGCGGTTGGAGACGACGACGACCTTGATCCGGCCGTCCAGGTCCAGCAGCGCCGTCGGCCCGAGGCTCAAGGCCCGGCCGCCCCAAAGGCCGCGGCGGCCGACGCACTCACCGTCGGAAAGGGCCAGGACCTTCGCCGGGGCCTCAAACTTTTTTGAATATTCGGTTTCGTCGGCAGCGTTGAAGGTGGCGTCGAAGGATGCGCCTTCGCCCCGCTTATTAGCTTCCCCGGCCAAGGCCGGATCGAAAAAGACCCCGAGCAGCACGCCAAACGCCCCGGCGTCATGGAGCGCGCTCAGAATCCAGGTGGTATTGCCGCCGCCCCCGCCGCCGGGATTGTCGGCGACGTCGGCAAAGATCAGGGCCGGGCGGGTTTCGTCTTCGCCGTTCCTGACCGCCTCGGCCACCGCGTCGTCGAGGGACGTCAGCGGTTTCTGGAAACGTTCGCGCATGTCCCAGGCGCGGCGGGCGATGTCCTCGGCCAGGCCGCGGGCGGCAGCTAGGTCGCTACGCGCGGTGACGATGACGGCGAGGCCGTTCTTGGCAAGGTCGCTGAAAGCGAAGCCGCCGACCACCGAGACATTGACGATGGCGTCGCCTTTCGCCTGCTGGCCGTAATTTATCAGGTCCGCATAGGGCCCCCGGGCGGTGAGCATGGTCACCGTCGGGGCGACGATGGGCAGGCGGATGAAGGCGGCCTGCGGCTTCATGCCCTCGAACATCTCGGCCATCACCCGGGCCGCTTCCTGGGCGCGTTCGTACTGATCGACGTGGGGATTGGTGATGTAGGAAATCAGCACGTCCGTCTGTTCGACCATGGTGCCGGAAATGTTGGCGTGCAGGTCCAGCGTCGCCACCAACGGCACACCCGGGCCGACCACGGACCGCGCCATCTCGAAAAGCTCGCCGTCGGGATCGTCGGAAACGGTCGCCGTCATACCGCCGTGGGCGCTGAAAAAAACCCCGTCCAGCGGCCCGGCATCGGTGAGGCGGCGGCGCATCTCGCCCATGGTGGCGTCGAAGAACCCCTGCTCGCAGGGGCCGCTGGGTTCCGAGCACGTGACCAGGATCGGCACCGGCTCCCAGGGGATTGCGGTACGGTCCATTTCATCCACGAAACCGGAAATTTCGGCCGGCTGAATGGGGTTGTCCTTGCTCAGGTCGGCCAGGATGTCGTCGCCGGTCAGGTAACACAGCAGCCGGAAAGACGCTTCCTCGCAGACGGGAGCGAAGGCGTTGCTTTCCAGGTGCATGCCCAGGAGGGCGATGCGTTTTTTTGCGTCGTTGGCGTTCACGGATTTTCCCTTCCAAGCGCCAGGATACCACCTGTTCCGGGTTTGCCCAATGCCGCCGCCTTCGGATAGGCTGAGCCATGGCGAAGGCGCTTTCCGAGTCCGATCTCAGTCGTTTCCAACGCGACGGGTTCCTTTTCCCGGTGCCGGCGATCGGCGCCATTGAGGCGGCGGCGCTTTACCGGCGGCTCGCCGACCACGAGGCCGAACACGGCCCCCTGCCCCAGAAAATGCGCCAGAAGGTGCATCTGCTGTTCACCGGGTTCGCCGACCTGGTCCGCAACGAGGCGATCCTGGAAGCGGTCGAGGACGTCATCGGCCCCGACATCCTGGTCTGGGGCACGAACCTGTTCATCAAGGACCCCCGGGACCCGGCCTTCGTCTCCTGGCACCAGGATTCGACCTACTGGGGGCTGGAACCACCCGACCTGGTCACCGCCTGGGTGGCGTTGTCGGACGTGCCGGTGGAAAGCGGGGCGATGAAGTTCATCCCCGGCAGCCATACCCGGGGGCAGTTGGCCCATCATGACACCTTCGATGAAAACAACCTGCTGACCCGGGGCCAGTCCCTGGACATGGACGAAAGCCGAGCCGTTCCGGCGCCCTTGACCCGGGGCGAGATGTCGTTGCATGACGTGCGCCTGGCCCATGCCTCGTCGGCCAACGAAACCGGTGAGCGCCGGGTCGGCATCGCCATCCGTTGCATCCCACCCCACGTCCGCCAGACCGAAGGCCGCACCTCGGCGACTCTGGTCCGCGGCCGGGACGATTTCGGCCACTTCGACCCGGAACCCCGGCCAACGGCCGACATGACCCCCGATGCCGTCGCCGCCCACGAGGCGGCGATGAGCGAACGCTTCGCCAACCTTTACGCGGACGCGGAAACGCGCCCAGTCTAAAAGGCCGTCGTTGCGATTGGGGATTCCGTGAAAGCGGCGGTTATATCTGGCGCAGTTTCGGATCGAGCGCGTCACGCAAGGCATCGCCGAACAGGTTGAATCCGAACACGGCGAGGCTGATGGCGATGCCGGGCCAGACCGCCACCCACGGCGCGCTTTCGGCATATTCCTCGGCCCCGCCCTGCAGCATCAGGCCCCAGGCCGGCGTCGGCTCCTGGACGCCCAAGCCTAAGTAACTCAACGACGCCTCCAACAGGATTGCCTGTCCGACGAAGGCGGTGAGCATGATCAAAAACGGCGCCATGACGTTGGGCACCATGTGGCGAAGGATGATCCGGGTATGGCTATAGCCAAGCGCCCGGGCCGCATCCACATAGGGAATTTCGCGAATGGCCAGGGCGCTGGACCGGACCACCCGGGCGCAGCGGGGAATAAATGGAATGGTGATGGCGATGATGACGTTCTGGGTGCCGGTGCCGAAGATCGAAACCACGGCCATGGCCATGATGATCAACGGAAAAGCCATGAAGACGTCCATGACGCGCTGGAAAATAAGGTCGAAGCGGCCGCCGAAGTAGGCGCTGGCGACGCCCAGGACCAATCCGATGCAGGCGCCGATCATGGCGCAGGAGAAGCCGACGAACAGCGCCGTGCGGGCGCCGTAGATGATGCGGGTCAGGATGTCGCGCCCGAACTGGTCGGTGCCCAACCAGAAGTCTGCCCCTGGCGGCGTCAGCATGAATTCAAACGCGTTCTCTTCCGGATCGTAGGGCGACAGGACGTTGGCGAAGACCGCCAGCAAGATCATGACCACCACAACCACTGCCCCGAAGACGCCCAACGGGTATTTGCGGGTTAACTCGAGGGTGACTTGGTGCCAAGGCTTTTTCTGGACAAGGTCTTCGAATCCACTTTCAGCCCGGATTTCAGATACGGCGACCATCGGACGTTCCCTTAGCTGTAGCGGATGCGGGGGTCGAGCCAGGCGTAGAAGAGATCGACCACTAAATTGGTGAACACGAACACGGCGACCACGATCATGACCAGTGCCTGGGTCAAGGAGTAGTCGTTATTGAGCACGGATTCGACAAACAGCTTGCCAAGGCCGTTGAGGTTGAAAACCTGTTCGGTGACGACGAGCCCGCCCATCAAGAAGGCGAATTCGATGCCGATGACGGTTACCACCGGCAGCAGCGAGTTCTTCAGCGCATGGCGGTTGATGACGATCTTCTCAAGCAGGCCCTTGGCGCGGGCGGTGCGGATATAGTCCTCGCGCAATACTTCCAATAGCGCCGATCGGGTCATGCGGGTGGCGACCGCCGAATAGCGGTATCCCGTGGCCACCGCCGGCCAGATCAACTGCGCAAGGTTGCCGCCCAGGTCTTCGAGCGGCGACACATATTCGATGGGCGGCATCCACGGTTCGCCTAACCAATGCTGGGTAAAGATCAAAAGCCCCAGGATGATCATGATGCCCAACCAGAAAGACGGAATAGCGATGCCTAAAATACTGAAAGACCGGACCACGTAATCGATCCAGGTGTCCTGTTTGACCGCCGAGATGACGCCCAAAGGGATTGAGATGATGACGGCGACGAAGGTGGCCATGAAGGCGACCTGCAACGACAACTGGAAGCGCAGCCCAATCTCGAAGGTGATGGGCTTACCCGTCCACATGGAATCGCCGAGATCGAAAATGAAAAACCCCATAACAAAATCGGCAAACTGAACGAGGATGTGGTCGTTGAGGCCCAGGTTATTCCGGCACAGTTCAATCTCGGCCGGATCGGCATAGAGGCCGGTCCCCGCGAGGCGTAATTCGCAGATGTCCCCGGGAATAAGCCTTAAAAGGAAAAAAACGAGTACCGCCGCCCCAATAAGGGTCGGGATCATCAGCAATATGCGCTTGACAATATATTTATACATATAACGGGTGATAACGGTTGGCCGAGTCCCCCGCCCACCTCCAGTTAAAGCGGTGGGCGGGGTCCGGTTATTGGTATTCGGTAGCCGCTACCTGTCCAGCCAGACGTTGTCCAGATGTTGGTTCAAGTAGTGGCTCGGCGCGATCTTCCAGCCCTTCACGTAGGAACGGTGCGGGTTGATCTTGTACCACCAGAGCGTAACCCCCATATGGGCCTCGTCGCTGAGGGCCCGGGTCTCGAATTTACGCATGATGGACCGCTGTTCACTTTCCGTCCCGGCGCGCAGCAGCTTGTCATATAGGTCCTCAAGTACCTGGTCCTTGTAATTGCCATAGTTGTTGCCGGCACTGCCCAGGAACTTACTGACGTCGGCGATCGGGTTGATCACCGACTGGCAGTTGAAGTCGATCGATATGTCGAAGTCGCTGGACTTGCGAAGCGTTGCATAGAACGGGCCCGAGGGCTGAACCCGCTGCTTGGCCGTGATGCCGACCTTCTTCCACTGGCCGACCAGCCACGTGCCGACAACCTTGTAGGGCTGATCGACGCCGCGGTTGGAGAAGTCCAACTTCAGGTCCCCGGCTCCGGCTTCGGCCAAAAGCTTCTTGGCCTGGGCGCGGCTGGCCTTCATGTCGGTGGCATAGCCGGTGAGCTTCAATAGTTCGGCCTTGGTCGCCGCCAGCGGATGTTTCGGGAATACGACCCCGCCCACCGTCTTGACGATGGCGATCCGCTGTAGGTACTTGGACCCGCCCCAGCGGTCGACAGCTAGAGACAACGCCTTTTTCACCCGCGCGTCGTTGAAGGGCTTGCGCTTCTGGTTTGGGGTGTAGAAAAGGGCGCAGTTCCAGTCGCTTTCCTGGACCGTAATCTTGTCGCCCAGCGCCTTCACCAGGTCGTCACGGGCCTTCGGCGGGAAGCCGCGGAACTCGATAGACGCCCGGTCGCCGCGGATGGCCTGCAGGCGGATGGCCATCTTTGGAGCCGCGATCGCCTTGTACCCATCGAGATAGGGTTTTCCCTTGTGATGGTAGCCGTCGTACCTCTTGCCTTCGACGAACGATCCCGGCTGGTGCTGCACGAAGGTGAACGGACCGGTGCCGTTGATGTTCTTCTTGTGCCAGTTGAAGCCGTGCTTATCCAGATCCTTCTTCGAATAAACGATGTTGAACGGTGTCGCCACCGCCGGAATGAAGGCGCCCGACGGGAACTTCAGCTTAAAGACCACGGTCGTCGCGTCCGGCGCGGTCACCGAATCGACCATCTTGAAGAACGCTTTCCGGGCGCTAGGAACGCCCTCCGGCGGGAAGATGATCTTCTGGTAGGTGGCGACGATGTCGGCCGACGTCAACGGCGTGCCGTCGTGGAACTTCACACCCGTGCGGATCTTGAAGGTATACTTTTTGAACCCATCCGTGCCCTTGGGAACGCTCCCTTCGCAGAGGTCGCAGACAAAGTCGGTCGGCGACGACGGATTTTCGGGGTTGACCCGGATCAAAAGGCTGTAGAGCGGCCGGATCGGGTGGATCACCCCGAAGGTCGTTTCGCGGTGAAGGTCGTAAGAAGGAATCTTACTGCCGACCACGAAGTTCAAGATACCGCCCTTCTTAACCGCATGGGCGGGGCCGGCGGTTCCGACCGCGCCAAGGGCCAAACCAGTCCCCAGGGCGAACGAAAGCGCCAATTTAGAGTAGACGTTTCTCATTAGTGTCTCCTTCCCAGTGATTCGAGAAGCTTATCCTCCGCTTCCCTGTTTCTTAACAATGCGACATTCCAACATCCCAGAATGATCACACTTCCGTACAGGCCACCCAATGACCCGGTTTGATTTCCCGAAACTCGGGAATTACCTTCGAACAGCCGCCCACCGCCAGGGGACACCTGGGGTGGAAGACGCAACCGCTCGGCGGATTGATTGGACTCGGCACCTCCCCTTTTACGACTTCGTGCGCTCTTTTGGCCTCCACCGCCGGATCCGGAATAGGGACGGCGGCAAGCAAGGCACGAGTGTAGGGGTGAATGGGGTTGTCGTAAAGCTCGTCGCACTCTGCAAGCTCAACTATATGGCCCAGATACATCACCGCGACGCGTTGGCAAAGGTGCCGAATGACGCTGAGATCGTGGGAAATAAACAAATATGTCAGCCCGAATTCGTCGCGAAGGTCTTCCAGAAGGTTAATGACCTGGGCCTGAATTGACACATCGAGGGCCGAAACCGCCTCGTCGCAGATGATGAATTCGGGATTGAGCGCGAGCGCCCGGGCGATGCCGACGCGCTGGCGCTGGCCGCCGCTCATTTCATGGGGATAGCGGTCGGCAAACTTCGGATTGAGCCCGCACAACGACAACAGCTCCCGCACCCGGTTGTCACGCCCTTCCTTGTCGGTGATGATGTTGTGAACCGCCATCGGTTCGGCCAGGATATCGCCGATCTTCATGCGCGGGTTCAGCGAGCTGAAGGGGTCCTGGAAGATAACCTGGATCTTTTCCCGGATCGGGCTCATTTCCTTCTGCGTCAGCTTGGTCAGGTCCTTGCCGTTGTAGAGGATTTCGCCCGCCGTGGCTGTTTCGAGCTGCAGGATGCAGCGCCCCGTGGTCGTCTTTCCACATCCCGATTCACCCACCAAGCCGAGGGTTTCCCCTCTCTTGATGAAAAAGCTAACGCCATCGACGGCTTTGACCTCGGCGACGACGCGGGAGATGATGACTCCCTCGGTGACCGGGAAATACATCTTCAACCCCCTGACGTCGACCAGGATGTCATCGTCCTTGGGGCGGGGGGCGCTGGATTCCGAGGCCATTACGCCTTCTTCCGGACTCATGAAGCCACCCTTTCCTTTTCTTTTAGATCATCCTTCTCGAAACAGGCGACGAAATGGCCTTCGTCCACCGCTTCCAATTCGGGGAAGGAATGAGCGCAACTGTCCTTGGCATACCGACAGCGGGGCCTGAACGAGCAGCCGCCGTCAAGCCGCGTCAGGTCCGGCGGCTGGCCCTCGATGGGATCGAGCTTGTCCTGGCGCGGCAGATCCATCCGAGGCACCGATTTCAGAAGCGCCAGCGTATAGGGGTGCCTGGGGTTGTGGTAGATGTCTTGGGCCGTCCCCATTTCGATAATCCTGCCAGCGTACATGACGTTGACCCGGTCCGCGTACCTGGCGACAACACCCAGGTTATGGGTGATGATGATCAGCGACGCGCCGAGGCGCTTGGTCAAATCCTTCATCAGTTCCAGGATCTGCGCCTGGATGGTGACGTCGAGCGCCGTCGTTGGCTCGTCGGCGATAATCAGCTTCGGTTCGCAGCTCAACGCCATGGCGATCATTACCCGCTGGCGCATGCCGCCCGACAGGTGATGGGGATATTGGTCGAGCCGTCTTTCCGGGTCGGAGATGCCGACCATTTCCAGGAGCTCCAGCGCCTTCTTGGACGCTTCCTTGTCGGAAATCGGGAAATGGGTGATTAGGGTTTCCGTCAACTGTTCGCAAATTGACAGAACCGGATTGAGCGACGTCATCGGCTCCTGGAACACCATCGAGATATCCTTGCCACGCAGGTGGCGCATGGCTTCGTCGTCCAGGGACAGAAGGTCCTTGCCGTCGAAATTGATGCTGCCGTCGACGATCTTTCCCGGCGGCCACAGAATGAGGCGCAGGATCGAAAGCGCGCTGACCGATTTGCCGCAGCCGGATTCTCCGACCAGGGCCACGGTTTCGCCTTCGTCGACGTTATAGGTGATACCGTCGACCGCTTTCACAGTGCCGGCGGAGGTGAAAAACTGAGTCTTCAGGTTCTCAATTCTGAGAAGTGTCGCCACCATCCCCCCTGTGTAAGCTATTTTTGATCTTAGTGTTTGGCCGTATTCTTCTTAGCCGGCAAAAACCTAGGGGGCAGCTTGCCTTCTGTCAATTACCAACACCATCCCTTTCGAACACTTTTTCGAAAAAATTTCCGAGTTCCACGGCGCGGGGCGTTTCCCCTGGATATGGTGTTGATTATGAACGTCCTGCCACCGATGATAAATCAGTTGTTAGGCGGGCGAGGCCGATGAATAAACCCTGCTCGCCGCCGGAAATGATGGTCGCGATATTTTAAACGTTTGTCGACAACAAAGGGAGGGGCCGGGTCATGGCATCTGATCAATACGAAACAGGGCTATCCATCCGCAAGGAGGTGCTGGGCGACGAATACGTGGACGCGGCCATCGCCAAGGCCGACGACTTCAACAGGGATTTCCAGGATATGGTCACCGAATATTGCTGGGGCGGAAGCTGGGGCCGCGGCGTGCTGAGCAAGCAGCAGCGCAGCATCCTCAACCTCGGCATGCTGGCGGCCCTCAACCGGCCGCATGAATTCAAGCTGCACTTCCTCGGCGCGCTGACCAACGGCGTCGGCATCGACGAAATCCGCGAGGTGCTGATTCAGATCGCCATCTACTGCGGCGTCCCGGCCGGGGTCGAGGCCTTCCGCATCGCCCGCGAGGTGTTCCAGGAAGAAGGCATCGACGTCTCGCGCATGGATTCCGAAGGCGTCGAGTGATGACGTCCCCTTCCCTGGGCCCTTCCCTGGGGTTCGCTGGTTTGGGACAGATGGGCGGCCCCATGGCCGCCAACATCGCCGGAGGCGGGTTTCCGCTTATCGTCCATGACAAGGCCGGCACCGCCGAACGGGCGCCGTCAGGAGCAAGCGCGGTGGACTCGCTCAAAGCCCTGGCGGCGAGCGCGGAAACGCTTTTTCTCAGCCTCCCCGACGGCCCGGCGTCGCTGGACGTCGCCCGGAATCTGGCCGGGATGGAGGATATCACGGTCAAGCAGGTCATCGACCTTTCCACCATCGGCCCCGAGGCCGCCCGGGAAGCCGATGGCATTCTTAGGCCCGCCGGCATCGTTTATATCGATGCCCCGGTTTCGGGTGGTCAGGCGGGCGCCAGGGCCGGCACCATCACCGTCATGTGGGCGGGGCCGAAAGACGTACTCGACACCCACCGCAAGGTTATGGAATCCTTTTCCAAGAACCTTTTCCATGTCGGCCCCAACCCCGGCCAGGGTCAGGCGATGAAGCTGTTGAACAACTTCCTTTCCGGCACCGCCATGGTGGCCACGTCCGAGGCCATGGCCTTCGGGCTGTCGCAGGGCCTGGAAATGGAAACCATGCTCGACGTGGTCAACGTCTCGACCGGCCGCAACTCGGCGACCAGCGACAAGTTCCCCAACCGCATCGCCACCGGCACCTATGACGCCGGGTTCAAGACCACGCTGTTGACCAAGGACATCAGCCTGTTCCTGGAAAACGCCCGCGCCGCCGGCACGCCCTCGGCGGTGGCCGGAACCGTCGCCGACCTGTGGCGGCGCTGCGACGAGGCGATGCCGGATTCCGATTTCACCCGGATTTACGAATTTCTCTCAGGCCGGGAGCAGGATCAGTAGTCTTCCTCAAGCAGCGGAAAGGCGCTCAAGGCGTGCGCCCGGGCCACCGGCTCGGCGGCGTGCAGATAGGTTTCGTTCAGCTCGGCGTACCCGGTGACCCCCAGAAGCGCCAGGCAGGTGCGAATTTCGATCTCCAGCAGTTCCAGCGCCCGGACGATACCGGCCTGCCCGGCGGCCGAAATGCCGAGGCCCTGCAGCCGGCCGATGCCGACCGCATCGGCTCCCAGCGCCATCGCCTTGACCACGTCGGTGCCGCGCATGATGCCGCCGTCGACGATGACCGTGGCCTTGCCGCCCACTTCGGCGACGACCTCGGGTAGGATATCGATGCTAGCCCGGCCGTGGTCTAGCTGCCGGCCGCCGTGGTTGGAGACGTAAATTCCATCAACGCCCAGTTCCACAGCCTGGGCCGCGTCCTCGGCCGTGGCGATGCCCTTGAGGATCAGCGGGATGGCGTGGTTGTCCTTGAACCGCTTCACGTCGTACCAGTTGAGGCGCTCCTGGAAGATCTCGTTCTCGGCCGCCCGCCGGGAGGTGCTGAGATAGCCCTTTGAGATACCCCGCTCGCGCCGCCCGTAATGGTCCAGGTCGACGGTCAGGCAGAAGGCCGTGTAATCGGCCTCGATGGCGCGCCGGGCATGGTCGTCGATCCACTCGTCGTCGCCGCGCACGTAAAGCTGATAGATCCGGTTCCGGCCAGGCGCCGCTTCGGCGACGGCCTCTAGACCCGGCTGGCACACCGACGACAGGATGGAGATGGCGCCGAATTCGGCCGCCGCCTTGGCCGCCGTGGCGCCGCCGCCGGGTTCCAGGTCCTGCAACGACCCGATCGGCGCCAGCAGGACGGGGATGCGCAGGGTTTGCCCGAACAGGGTCGCCGACGGGTCGAGCCCGGAGATGTCGTTCAGCATCCGGGGCCGGAAGGCCAGCGAGTCCAACCCTTGGCGGTTACGCTTGACAGTGGTCTCGGTGTCGGCGCCGCCCATCAGGTAGTCCCAGTGGTTGTCCTCCAGATTGCCGCGCGCCGCCTTGACGATCTCGTGCAGGGTCAGAAAGTCGTCGGCCGCCTTGTTCATTGCCGCCTCATTCGTGCAGCGGTCCGGCGGCGACGATCACCCCGTCGGCGTCGGTGTACAGGTAATCCCCGTCGTTGATGACGATGCCGCCGAAATAGAGCGCAACGCCGGTCTCGGCGATGCCGTCGTGGCGGGGGCGCCGCGGCGTCGTGCCGATGGCTTTGACCCCGAAACCCAGTTCGGCAAATTCGTGGCCGTCGCGGATGCAGCCGTTGAACACCAGCCCTTGCCAGCCGTGCCCGTGGGCTTCCGCCGCGATGTTGCCGCCGCACAGCGCGCGGCGCCGTGAACCGCGCCCATCGACGACCAGCACCTTGCCACGACCGCCCTCGGCCAGGACGTCGCGGATGCCCTTGTTGTCCTCATAGGTGGCGAAGGTCACCACCCGGCCGTGGAAGTGATTGCGGGCCGCGTAGTCGTTGAACGGAATCTCGCAGATCAGGACGGCGTCCCCGTGGTCGTCGCAGATGTCCGCCGTGCGGATGATGTCGTTGCCGTTGGCCATTTTCAACCCCTCCCTGGTGGCCCGTTTTTGATCAATTGCGGGCCAACATACGGTGTCTTATGGTGGCCTGCAATTGCCGGCTGAGCGATGGCCGGAAAAACCGCCAACCTAGGGGAGGGGAAACCGCCGTGAGCCAATTTGCCATCTTCGTCACCATCAAGCTGAAACCCGGAACGGCGGACGCCTTCCGCCCGTTGATCGAAGAAAACGCCGAGGCCGCCGTCAGGGACGAGGCCGACTGCCATCAGTTCCAGGTCCTGACCGCCGAGGACGACCCGGAGACGTATTTCTTCTATGAGGTCTATACCGACGCGGAAAGCCTGGAAAAACACCGCGAGACGCCCCATTACCGGAAATACATGGCCGCCGCCGGGGACATGATCGCCGATCGCTCGATCCAGCGCTGCGACCTGCTCGCCACCCACACTTAAATCTAAGGCTCCAGGATCATCGCCCCGGTGGTGTTGCGGCTTTCCAGGTCGGCGTGCGCCTGGGCGGTATCGGCAAGGGCATAGCGGCGGCTGATATCGACCTTGACCGTGCCGTCCCTGAGCACGCCGAAGACGGTATCGGAAGCCTTCTCAAGGTCCTCGCGGCTGGCGATGTAGGTGGCCAGCGTCGGCCGCGTCACGGTCAGCGATTTCTTGTGCAGATTTTGCAGCGGGAACGGCTCCACCTGGCCCGAGGCGGTGCCGTAGTTGATGGCGTGGCCCATGGGGCTGAGGCAATCGAGCGAGCCCATGAACGTATCGCGGCCGACGGAATCGTAGACCACCGGCACGCCACGGCCGCCGGTGATCTCCATGACCTTTTCGGCGAAGTCGTCGCGGGTGTAAACGATGGCGTGATCGACGCCCAGGCCCTTGACCAATTCAGCCTTCTCGTCGCTGCCGACGGTGCCGATGACCACGGCGCCCAGCGCCTTCGCCCACTGGCAGATGATCTGCCCGGCACCGCCGGCGGCGGCGTGGACGAGGATCGTCTCGCCGGGCTCGACTTTATGCAGCCTTCTCAACAGGTATTCCGCCGTCAGGGTGCGCAGGAACGCCGCCGCCGCCAATTCGTCGGAAATATCGTCGGGGAGCACGATCAACCGGTCGGCGTGCGCCAGTCGGACCTCGGAATAGGAGCCCTGGAGGCCGGAATAGGAAACCCGATCACCGGTTTTAAGGCTCCCGGCATCGGGCCCCGTTGCCTCGACGACGCCGACGCCCTGCACCCCCAATATCATCGGGAACGTCACCGGGTGCTTCATCTGGCCAGTGCGGTGGTAGGTATCGACGAAGTTGAGGCCGATGGCGGTGTGGCGGACAAACACCTCGCCGGGGCCGGGTTCGCCGACCTCGACGTCCTCCCACTTAAGCACCTCGGGGCCGCCGTGTTCATGAATTCTGATGGCCTTGGTCATGGTTCCTCCCTAAAGACGCCTTGGTGGGTTCCTCCCTGAAGACGCCTTGGCGGCGATTGTCGGGACCGGACTTCGGAGATGTCAAGGAAATGGCGTCAAAGTGGGCCCGGGTGGCGATCACCTCGGGCGGTCTGGAGCCTGTCGCCGACAAGGGCGGCGGCGAGAACTCGCCCTTTGCCAAGGCGTTCATGGATGTGCTCGGGAACAACAAGGCGGTCATGGACGGCACGACGCTATTCTCTAAGATGCGCCGCCCGGTAATGGTCAACGCCGAGCAGACGCCGCAGTATTCAGACGTGCGGAACGCCGGCCACGACGGCGGTGACTTCCTGTTCGTGCGCAAGAAGTAACGGCCCGGGTCTTCCTTCTTACCGGCTCCGTTCCTTGAACCAGAACGCCAGAATCAAGGTTCCTACGAGCACCACCGCCGCCGTCACCATCCAGCCGGCGCCGTAGCCGTCGGTGGCGTCGACGATGGCGCCGAAAATGGGCGGCCCGGCCATGCCGCCGAGGCACGTGCCCATCATGTTGTAGCCCATGGCCGAACCGGCGAGGCGCGGTTCGGCGGCCTCCACCGACAGAGTCTGTACCAGTGGCGCGAACGACGCGATGGTGAGGCCCAGAAGCAGTGCCAGGCCGAGGCCCAGGGTGACCCCCGACCCTGGCCCGACGAACACCATCAACCCCAAAAATACTGCCGCCGCGGCCCCCAGGCCCACGGTCAGGCCCTTGCGCCGGCCGCCGAACAGAGTGTCGCTGACGACGCCCCAGCCAATCCGGGCGACGGCGCTGGAAGCCTGAGCAATGCCGACGCAAAGGCTGGCCACCGGCTGGCTGGCCAGTGCCGCGTCGCGCATGAAGAGGGTTAGGAAAGTGAAGAAATTAGTCTGGCCGAAGTTGTAGAAGCCGTTGAGGATGACGAACCGGTTGAGGTTCCAATCCTTCGTCACCTCGTGGATATTGGCCAGCGGATGGGGCCGGGGTGCGGACGGCGCCACATGGGGAAGCCGCGCCAACCAAAGGCACAGCACCCCGTTGATGAGGATCAGCCCGGCTACGCCGAGCATGATCTGATGCCACGCAACCAGTGTGACCAGCGCCCCGTTGCCGGCCGCCAGGATGCCGCCCAGGGGCACGCCGACCTGCTTGATGCCCATGGCCGTGGCCCGGCGCTCAGGCGGGAACCAGTCGAACACGCCGCGCGCCGTCGCCGGGTTGGAGATCGAATAACCGATCCCCATCAACGCCAGCGCCGCCAGCGCCATCGGAAAGCCCGTCGCTTGGCTGAGCACCAGCGCGGCTGTGACCATAATCCCGTGGCAGATGACCAGCGCCTGGCCGACGCCCAAGCGGTCCACCAGCCCGCCGGCGGGCAGGGAGCCGATGGCTTGGGCGCCGTAATAGGCGGTGATGAAGAAGCCGAACTCGGTGGCGTCGAGGCCAAATTCGCGGGTCAGCACCGGCGCCATGGCCAGCACCGAGACAATGTTGGCGGTGCCGGCGACGTGGGTCAGAACCAACAAGCCCAGACGGAACGTCCAAGGGTTGTCGCCGCGGCCGGCGCCGGGCGTTGGCGTGGTCATCGCTGCCGCTTCACACTCCCCAGCCTAATCTTCGGCGGGAGGTGGGGCACAGACGTCGGCGTAAGCATGGCGCTTGGTCAGCCGGCCGACGTGTTCGAACACGTCGAGGGTGACTTCGTAGGCCGCCTCGGTGATCTCCACGTGCGGGGTCCAGCAGCCGAGCCGCTGATAAAAGGCGATGGTTTTCTCCAACACCGCGACATCGGTGTCGGGGAACAGATCCGCCTCCGCCGCCGCGATCTCGGCCGCCGGGGCCTCGTTGATGTAGGCCCGGGTCTTGCGGTAGGCGCGCATGAACGCCTTGGCCATGTCCGTTTGCAGCCATTCACGGGTTGCCGCCAGGCTGGAAAACCCACATGACCCTATGGGATCGCCGACGGTCGCGACCACGTGGCCTAGGCGATCGTGCTCCAACTGCTGCGGCGCCGGGCCCTGCTGGTGGATGTAATCGCCCTCGCCGGCCCTGAACGCCGCGTCCATGTCAGCCGAACCGCCGGCGTCGACGGCGTCGATGGCGTCGTAGTCGATCCCCGCCTTGTGGCACGCATACTTGAACATCGCCAGCGGCTGGCCGCCGTGATCTACAAGCACCTTCCTGCCCTCGAGCTTGTCCCAGGTGAAATCCGCATCGGGCTCGCGGCCGGTGACGAAGAAACCGTCCTTTTCGTTGATCTGGGCGAAGTGGACGGCGGGCGGGGTCTCGCCTTTCTCCAGCGACGTCAGTCCCTGCGACAGCGCCGATTGCACCACGTGGGCGGAACCGTCGATGAGCGCCGCGATCGCCGATTTGCCCACCGGCGAAATGCTGTGGGTGGGGTCCAGGCCCTCGTCCTTCAGGAATCCGCCGGTAACGGTCGAAATCAAGGGGCTGTAAAAGGCCGAGAACCGGGTGAACTGGATGTTGATCGGGGTCACGGGTGTTTCCTCCTCGATATTACATCGGTGATAAAGGTTTTCCGTCCATGCCCCCTAGGGGCAATCCGAGATGCCGCAAAATCGTCGGCGCCAGGTCGATGGCCGATGTCTCCGTGGCGCTCTCGACGCCGGCCCCGAAGCCCCCACCCCGGACAATCAGGAACGGGTGCTGCTCATAAGCCCCCAGGCCACCATGCTGGCCGCCGCCGATCCGGGTCTCACCGGAGAGCGGGTCCTCGAAAGCGCCGTTAAGGCCCTTGACGCCGAATTCGTTGGCGCCGTCGGAGTGCCGGGCGGTGATCGAAAAGGCCAGCGGAGTATCGGTGCGGTGGCCGACCCGGGCCAGGGCGTCGCCGGCGAAGATCTCATCGACGTCGTCCGAGGCCTCGAGCAGCGCCTCGATGCCGCCGAGGCGGTCCCGGGCCTCGTCGGCGACGTAGATATGGGCGCTGAAGCCGTTGGAGGCGACGACCACTTCCGATGAGTCCGGGCCGTCCTTCAGGCCCGCCTCGATCAACATGGTTTCCAACGGGATGATCCGCTCCACGGTTTCGTGGCCGTGGTCGGAGGCGACGATCAGCAGCACATCGTCGCCGCCGGTGGTGTCCCTGACGGCGTCGGCGATGCGCCTGGCGTTGGCGTCGGCGCGGGCGATGACGCTTAAGTGTTCGGGCGAGCCCAACGGCACGGCATGGCCGGTGTGGTCCGGCTCGCACTGCCACAGCAGCGCCAGCCGCGGCCGGCGTTGCCCCAAGACCTGGTCGCAGAAACGCGCCGTCATTTCCTCGTCGCCGTCGGCGTCGTGGCTGACACGGAGCCCTTCGGCCTCGGGCAGAGCCTTCAGGCCTGGGCCGAAGGAGCCGGCGCGGTGGTAAAGGCGGCCATAACCGTCCGGGTCCTGGAAATAGGCGGCCCCCGGCGAGACGTTGGAAAAGACGATCGAGCCGCCGTCGTCCTTCAGACGCTCGGCCAGAGTCGGGACCAACAGCGTCCGCCCGGTGGCCCTGCGCAGCCGGTCGCGGAAATCGGCATGGCCGACGTTGAGCGCCACCAGCCCGTCGCCCTCGTCGATGGCGACGCAGTTGCCCTCCAACCCATGGCGCCCCGGCAGGCAACCGGTGGCGATGGACGCCGATGTGGTGCGGGTGGTCGAGGGAAAGACGCCGCGGTGGCGGGTGAAGGACTGCCCTTCCCGGGCCAGGGCGCACAGGTTGGGGGTCAGGCCGGGGGTCACCATGTCGGCCCGAAGCCCGTCACATATGACGACGACGGCGCGTTTCATTCGGCTGTCCTTATACCGGATTTCCGGCGTCATTATTCCCCGAGCACGATCAGGCCGTCGACGGCGACCGTGCCCTGGCCCTTGGGCTTGACGACGAGGGGGTTGGTCTCGGCCTCGAGCACGGCCCGGCCTTGGACATTCGCCAGCCATGATACGGCCTGAATGGCGGCGGCCAGCGCAGACTATCACAAAAGACCGGAAAGGTTCATCCTGCCCGGGCCTTAAGTCAGGTTTGCGCTCTAGGGAGCACCCGGAACGGACATCATTTCCAGTGTGCTGCTAAGCGCCGGGATGATCTTGCCGATGTGATAGTTATGGCAAGTCAGGCAGCTTTCTCCGGCTTCGGCGGCGGTATGGCAACCGGCGCAAAGCTGGCGCGGAATCTGTTCGAAATTACTGGCAAAGGTCGCCGGGTTCCGGTCTTTGAACGAATCAAGGTACTTGGCGCCCTTATTAAAAGTATGGCAGGTCAAACAGCCTTTATCGTCAGGCAGGCTGAAATGCGACGTGTGCGAAAAGACGGTGAACGGATGTTCGCCGGGTGCCAGGCGCGCGCCCTGCCAATTGACGCTGAGCCTCCCGTCCGTATCGGCGTCGATGCTGTGGCATTTGGCGCAAAGGCCCGGCGATTTGTCGGAAGCAAGGCTTTCGAAAATCTGCCGGGTGGTCACTTCCCGGGACAAGGGGGCGGCCTGTCCGGTAACATCCAGCCAAGCCCTCAGGAACCTGTCGGCATGGCCGGTGGGGCGGTAGCGGAGTGTAAATTCGTCGCGATACCAGCCCCCGGCCATTGACCAGTCCTCACCGGTGGCAAGATTCTCCGGTTCATCCCGGAAATCTTCCGGGGCGGTGGCTGGTTCTCCGGATTTGGCGGATTTTCCTTCCTTTTCATCGGTCAGCAAGCCGTCGCCGCCTTTCTCATCAGTCAGCAGCCCATCGCCGCCTTTTTCATCGGTCAGTAAGCCGTCGCCGCCTTTCTCATCGGTCAGCAGCCCATCGCCGCCTTTCTCATCGGTCAGCAAGCCGTCGCCGCCTTTCTCATCGGTCAGCAGGCCCCCGTCCTTGTCGCCCCCCTTGTCGCCGCTGTCGTTGCCGGCGCTGGAAGGGCCCTTTTCTCCGGAACCTTGCCGATAATTGGCGACTTCGCGGTAAAGATCCGGAACCCATTGATGCGCGGCCATGCGCATGGTGTCGACGGGCAAAAGTCCCGATAAGTGGGTCAGTTCCTGGGTGCTGAGAGGTTTTCCCAAAATCTTTTCAAGCCGCGTCATCAACGCCGGCATGCCTTCGACGGCGACATCGAAGATCAGCTCCTTGACCCGCCAGGCAAAAGACTCGACGGCGGCGAGCTGTTCCGGGCTGGCGTCCGCCAGGTCGAGCAAATCGAGCCCCGACAGGGCTTTCCTGATGGCCATGTAATCCCTGTCCCCGGACAGCAAAAATTCCATGAACGGGGTGATCTCCTCGTCCGCATCCTCGGGCCATTCCCCGATGGCGACATCGCGTTCCGACAGCGTCGCCACGTCGAGCCCGGGCACGTTGAAAACCGGCAATCCCTTGGCGGTGGCGCGACCGACGCCTTCCACCTGCCCGCCATGACAGGCGCCGCAATTGTCCTCGAAGGATTTGAGCGACATCTTGAAACCGTCTTCGTCGGGCAGATGACAGGATTTGCATGCTTTCGGCGCCGATGACCGCATTTCCTTGTCACGGAAATGCTTGCTGATATGGTTTAAGTGGTCGAACCGGATTCGCGTCCGCCGCTTGAAGGGGAAGCGGTCAAATTCAGGGTGGGCGTTTTCGAGGCTGGGGAACTGAAACGTATGGCAGAACTGGCAATTGGCGTTCGCCATGGCCGTCAGGTCAAATTTCGTGCCATGGTGTTCCCTGTGACACGACAGGCACGGCAACGGGCTTTCGATTCCTTTCAGGGGCTTGAGCGCCATGGCCGCCGAGGCGGAAATCATCGCCCAGGATCCCCTGGACGGGGGATTAGCGTCGCGGGTCAATTCCGCGACCCGGGACGGTGAAAGGCCATGCGGCCGGAAGCTGTCGCCGCCGAGATCGTGGCAGGTAAGGCAACGCTTGCTGTCGGCGATATCGGTCTTTTCGGCGAAGGCGGCGTGGACCCAGGCCGTCGGCCCCTTGTCGAAAGCGGTGTGACAGCTCTTGCAGTCCTTCAGCCCGACGTGTTGAGAGGTCAAGGGCCCCGGATTGATGAAGGCGGGACCGCCGCCCCCGGCAACAAGAACGAGCAGCAACCCGAAGGTCAGTGCCGCCACCCGCCAGGCCGCCGCCCCGGGCCGCGCACGCCAGTTCATCACCGGCCGGCAGCGCGCCACCGGCTTACAGCAGATTCCGTCGGGGAACGGCCCGTGCCGGCACTGCCCGCCGGCCAGGTCGGAGCGCGTGCAGTGCCAGCGGTCGTCCCGTTTCGCCGGCTGGCATTCGAAATTGGCCCGGCACGACCCATCGGCGCCGGGCCCGATTCGGCAAGGGGATCCTTCGGACTGGCGGCCGCAGATCCAGGTCTGGTTGGGCCGGGAGTATGAGCTGGAGCGGAAATCGAATTTCTGCAGCAGCCTTTTCATGACATGCCCCCGCCGAAGGCATAGACGACCACCAGGTGCAACACCACCAGGATCAGCAAGCTGTAGGTGAGCGGAACGTGAACCAGCAGCCAGGCCTTGAGCGCCAGGCTCAACGCATAATAAAAATCCAGGTCGTCTTTCTTGTTGACCAGGTGGCGAAGGCGATCGGCGTATTCGTTTTCCCGGCTATTCAGGTAACGCTGCAAGTTGTCGATGTCGTTCATCAGCCGGAACTCGGGCCGCCGGGACGCAAACAGGTGGTGCAGGTGGTTCCTGGGCCCGCTGAAGAACCCGGACAGGTGGCGCAGGTAGAAATCGCTGATGGTTGACGATCGGGTTTCCTGGGCCGATTCCAGGACCAGGTCTTCGGCTTCGTTGCGAAGCTCGGCGATAAAGGCGGGAATGCGTTCAAAGATCACCTCTTCGCCCCGCCGTGTCAGGCGCGGCGGCAAAATCCGGGACAACATGAGGCCGACGATGCCGCTGACAACGATGATCGCGAAAAGGACGGTGATGATGAATTCCAGGACGCCGTCGGGAAGGCGCCAACCGATGTGCTCGGCAAATAGCAGAATCACCAGCCACCCCGCATAGATGTGCAGTTGCGCCCAGGTGCTGGCGGAGCCCAAGGGAAGAACGGTGATTTTCTTGCGCAGATTGAACAGCGCCAAAAACCCCATTACCGCCAGCAGCACCCAGCCGGTGAAAAACGGTTCCTGATAAAGGCTGGCGTCGTAAACGGCGAAAGCGAGGACGAGGGTCGCCCCGACCATAACCGTGATGGCGACATTGAGCCGGCGCCGGACGGTGATGTTCATCAGCGGTTCAACCACCCTGCCAGGGTCGGACGGTCCTGCATATCGAAACGTTGCAAGGCATCATGGGGGCAGGCCCGTTGACAGGCGGGCCCGCCCGGCTGATCGAAGCACAAATCGCATTTGGTCGCCTTGACGATCGGCTTTTTGGTGTCCTCGTCGACGATGAAACCCCCGTGCTGGTCGCGGACTTCGACCATACGGATGTTATCGTAGGGGCAATTGGTGGCGCAGGTGGCGCAACCGATGCAGGTATCGTCGTTGATCATCACTTGTCCGCCCTCGGTATTGCGGTGGATGGCGCCGGTCGGGCACCCGATCATGCAAACCGGATCGACGCAATGCATGCACGCGTTGGCGACCATGTAGTGTTCGAATGTCCGGCCGTGGCGGATGAAACGCGGATTGTTGTTATGGCCCTTGGCGCAGGCCTCGACGCAGGCGTCGCAGCGCACGCAGCGGTCGAGGTCGATAAGCATGGTCGAGGTGCCCATGATGAAGCGGTGTTCGACTAGCGTCTCCAGGGTTTCGGTATCGATCTTGGGGATGGCTCCGGCTTTTATATATTTTCTGCGCTTCTCGAACGGATGAGAGACTTCCACCGGGTGCCGTTCCGCCGGCGGCGGAAACATGGATTTGGGCAAGTTGGGCAGGACGTAGGTTTCGATAATCGACGTCGGCACCCGCAAGATATCTGTGTATCCGACGGCGCGCAGCGTGTGCTGCATGGAAATGATCCTATCCGTGCCTTCGAGCCAGTTCTGGGCGATTTCCTCGAACCCGAACAAGGCTCCGGTGCCGATGTAGCGGATGGTTTTGTCGCCGTGGTTGACCCGGTAGGAAACCCGGGCGGAGCCCGAAGCGAGGATCAATAAACCGTCCGGATAATCGCCTTCGTGGACGATGATGGGCTCCATCGCCAGGCGCTCATGGTGCGGGCTTTCGAGATACCGGTTGTAGGAAGTGTGCCATTCGAAGTCGCCATAGGTCTCGAACAGGGTCGCGGCGGCAATCTTGTCGAGCACGCCGTCGTCGAGGTCGTGGAACAACGGCGTTTCCATGAGGTTGTTCTTGAGGCTGTTTTCACGGTACATCCTGTCCACGTTTTCGCGGAAGCTTTCGACCCGCTGGCGGATATCGCGGATGCCCTGGCGGCGGATCTCCACCACTTCGACATCGTCCTCGGCGAAGATGGTGGTGGTGCGGGCGGCCCGGGTCAGCGCCGCGATTTCGCCGAACAAAACGCTGGGGTTGATTCTATGGGTGTTGAATTCTTCCAAAATCGCCGGCACGTCACGAAGGAACGTCAACGTTTCGTTGCCCTCGCCCGTGCGGGTGCTAGTATCGCGGCCGGCGGCATAGCGGGTCGGGTCGCGGACTTCCGGCAGCTTGGGATTGCGCCAAAGCTGCCCCAGGGCGGCGAGGAAGCCTTTCTTCGGCACCGACGAGCGGCCAAGCTGGGAATTGGATAATTTCGACGGCGGGATGATAACGCGGACATGGCCCGTTATGCTCAGGAAAGCCGTGGTCCCGTAATCCCCGGTGCGGACGATGATATCGCCCTTTTTATAATGCCGAATCCGGGTGTCGTTGCGGATGATGTCGCGGAGCGACACCGTTTCCGAGAACTTGGACGTGTCCATGTCCCGGAACATGTCCAGGCCGATGATCTTGTCGACCTCGGACTCGCTCATGTCCGGGCTGAACGGGTTGTCCCAACGCTCTGGACGTTGGATGGCGACTCCCGTGGCCATGGCTCTCTCCCGATCTTGGTCCTTGTTGTTAACCTCGTTAGGGAGCTGGTTTCCCCTTGTACTTGTCGGCCCCCGGCACCAAAGCATCGACGGCCGCGAACTTGGACCCATCGTGAGCGTCGGAGAATTTTTCCGCTGCGGTGGAGATTTTATCGGCCGCCGCGGTCAGGTTGGCGGCGTTGTTGAGCTTCAGCTTCACGGCGCCGGCGGCGGCCACGATGGCCTCGATTTCGGGCGTCTTGACAGCACCGGCGATCTTGTTCATCGCCTTCCTCGCCGCCGCCGCCCGCTTGGCCATGGACACGGCATAGGCGGCCTTTTGGGTCGCCTTGGCGACGCCGCGAAGGGCGAATTCCAGATCCAGCGCCTTGCCGACGATATACATCATGCGCTTGCGGGCCGCCGACGCCTCACCGTTGGGCTTCGAGTACCAGACGTTATGGCGGACCTCGCCCTGGCTCCAAGCCACCAGATCGAACTTGCTGCCGGCGGGATGGCCGCCGACGTTGACCAGCTTTTCGTTGGGCACGGTGTGACAACCGTAGCAGTTGGCCGCGACCTTATAGAGCCGCATCGGCCGGATCATGCCGGCGGCCTCGGATTTGGCG
>Ga0208113_1000101_pt1 | contig 40772 bp, 41 predicted proteins | sample Knorr_S7_td_NADW_FD_185598 | JGI IMG/M metagenome (GOLD analysis project Ga0208113, IMG submission 185598) | Marine microbial communities from Southern Atlantic Ocean transect - Knorr_S7_td_NADW_ad_2505m_LV_A (SPAdes) (version 2) | ecosystem: Environmental > Aquatic > Marine > Oceanic | place...
TTGACTCCAGGCGAGCACACCCTCAAACTTCTTGTGGACCCGCACAATTTGATCGACGAGTCCGATGAAACTAATAACAGCTACGAGGTCACATTTATGTGGGGCGGCGGCGAGGTTCCTGTCTTGCAATTGTCTCGGCCCTCGCCTCCTCCTGATCTTCCAGACCCACCGTTGCTGCCGAATCTCGTTCCATGCCTGAGGTTCGGCTCGGATGGCGCGTTGATCGTTTCGAACCGCCAGGATACTTTCAAGGATAGCCAACTCATCGTCAGCGAACCCGTTTATATCGACGTCGTTGTTCGTAACGAAAGTTCTGTTGATCTTGCGAGCTCTTACGAGGTCTTGTTATTTTTCGACGACCAACTCGTAGAAACCCTGGGGGCCAAAAACGGGACTCCTGCAGGTTCGATTCAGTGGTCGCCCGATTGGGACGGCCTGACCAGCGAAGTGGAGTTAGAGGCAGGCGTTCATTCGCCGAAGATCGAGATTGGTCCTTTGAACCGTGTCACAGAATTGGATGAAACGGACAACGTGTATGTCAAAGAATTTGAATGGCTGTGTGAGAAAGCGCCGCCTGTGCCGGTAGTGTCCGACTCCAACGATGACGCCCATCTGCTTTCATTGATTGAGAACGTCAGGGGTATCGCGAAATCTCGCCTCGTTGAACGTTTGACCCGGATTTAGAGGGCGTGGCTGAACTTCGCACAGTGGGCCTACTAACGCCTTAAATTATGAGTTCCGAGTCACTTGGGCGCGTCTACCCGCCGCCGACTGCGCGCACGATTTCCAGCTTGTCACCGTCTTCGAGCGTCACTTCTTGCAACTCGTTCTTCCGGATAATGTCGCCGTTGTACGCGATTGCGATTGCGCGCTGCGTGATGCCGAGAGCTTCCAGGTAGTCAACCAGGTTCTGAGGGCCTTCGAGGTCTCTTGGTTTACCGTTCACAGTGAGAGTAATCATCGTTGCGCGGACCTCATTCGGCCTAATTGTCGTCACGTTTAGACATTAAGGATAATAGAGTTCGAGCAGCCGATTCTGGATCTGGCCTGCGCGAGATCGCAGTAATGACAGCCGCGCCGCCTGCTCCAGCGGCCATCACCTGTTGAATATTAGTGTCATCGATTCCACCAATAGCCAAAATCGGGATTTCTGTGGCGTCCCGAATCTCGGAGATCAATTCAGGCCCAGCCGTGACGCCGCCTGGATGGGAACCAGTGGGGAATATCGTGCCTACGACGAGGAAATCGGCTCCTTCCCATCCCGCGATTTTCGCGCTGTCCACGCTATGAACAGATCGACCCAGAAGCAACAAGTTTCCAGCGATTCGACGCACGTCGCGAACCTTGATCCCTTCCTCACCCAGCTGAACGCCATCGGCGCCGCTCAACATTGCTATATCAATTCGGTCATTCACGATAAACAGGGCTTTGCCTGCCGTGATCTGCCGCAGGCGGAACGCCCAGTTCAGCAGGTGGCCTCCCGGCAGGTCCCGCTCTCTGAGTTGGACCATGTTGACTCCGCCGTCGATTGCCGCTTCCACAACCACATCCAAAGGCCTACCGGCAGTCTGGTCACGGTCCGTGACGAAACAGAGCGCCGGATCAGGGAGCGTAATTGCCAACCTTTAATTTCCGGCGGCGGACGCCACGCCAGTCGCGGGGCTACTGGGAACTGCTGATTCGCGTTTGGCGATTCGGCCAGCCACGTTCGCTTTGCGTCCGGCCTCAACCCCCAATTTGAACGCTTCGCCCATGAGCGCCGGGTCCGCGGCCTGAGCTATCGCCGTGTTGACAAGAACTGCATCGGCCCCTGCTTCCAGAACTAGAGAGGCTTCGGAAGGCACTCCCAATCCGGCGTCCACGACGACGGGGACATTCGACTGTTTTATTATCATCTTGATCTCGTCGAGCGTTTGGACACCCTGCCCTGATCCGATTGTCGAGCCCAGAGGCATTACCGTGGCGCAGCCAAGTTCCTCGAGTTTCATGGCCAGAACCGCGTCTGCGTGGATGTAAGGAAGCACTGTGTAGCCTTCGTCCACCAGTTGCCGAGCGGCCTCGTATGTCCCTATGGGGTCTGGCAAGAGATGTTCAGCATATGGGATCACTTCCAGCTTGATCCAGTCGGAGCCAGTCACTTCGCGGGCTAAGTGAGCGGTGAAAATCGCTTCTTCGGCAGTTTTGCACCCAGCCGTGTTGGGTAGGATCTGGTATTTGTCCCAGTCGAAATAGTCCAATATGTTCTTTTCATCCAGATTGTCCAGATCGAGCCGACGAATCGCGACAGTAATGATCTGCGCTCCAGATGCCTCGATGGACGATACCATTTCCTCGTTGCTCCGATGTCGGCCGGTGCCGACCATCAACCTTGAGCTAAATTCTTTTCCACCAATGACTAACGGGTCGTTCATCGTGAACTCTCCTGGGTTGTTGCGACAAAACAAAAACCGCTGACTATGCCAGCGGCCATCGAATCACCTAAAGATCATCCCTGCGCTGGCATTATCCAGATCAGGTAATCTCGGTCGGTGGCGAATAAGGCCACCCTCTCAGCCTGGCTATCCCAAGCTCCCAAATACGTAATGCAATTTATAATACACTCAGATTATCTCACAGGATGTCAAAAGTCAACGAATGCTGACTGTAAGATAGTGGTCCGGAACGTTGACATTTCCGGCTGACAGGACAAACCTTACCGTGCAAATGGAACAAATTCGATGGAGTTATCGTCTGTATTATTGAGGCCGCTGAATCGACATGCGGCACAGCTAACACGACCTTGTAGACTCGAGGTGATTGGACTATGATTCGGCAAATGAAAATTACAACATTCATATTGGCGCTGGCGATGGTCGCAGCATTCAGAGTAATCGCATGCGGTTCGGCGTCCGATGAAGACGGAGCATTCACACGCGAGTCTTCGGCGGACGCTTTTTCGTCGTTCAGCGCTGTGCCGTCGCCTATGGCTCCGGCACCGCCGATGGCTGCTGCGCTTGCTCCCAGACCTGAACCTGTTCCTGCGCCAGCCGCGCTCTCAATTGAACCCAAATTCACTGTGACCTCATCAGAGGGCGTAGCAGGCCGAACTGGAAGCTCGGGACCCCAGCCCATTGGTGGTGGAACAGCATTCGACTTCAACGATAATGAAGTCGCGACGCAGTCCAACTCCGGAAGTCCACAAGCCCAGCACGTCTCGCAGCGACGCATCATAATTCGGACTGTCAACATGCAGTTGGTCGTTACGGACATCGCGGCAAGCCTCGATCAAATTTCCAAGCTTGCGAAGAGGTTTGAAGGCTGGGTGGTGTCTTCCGATCGCAGCTTGACCCATCGTGGCGCCATCGCGATTCGAGTTCCATCGGACCAACTCGATGACGTTATCCTGCTTCTTCGTGGCATGGCTGAAGAGGTCGAATCTGAAATATCAACGAGCGAAGATGTAACAGACGAGTACGTTGACATCCAGTCCAGACTCACCAATCAACAGGCAACCGAAAGCGCTCTGCTGAGGTTGTTAGACCGAGCCGAGACCGTCGAAGAAGCGCTCAACGTCCAACGGGAACTGTCGAAAGTGCAGCAAGAGATCGAGCGGATGGAGGGCCGAATCAAATTCCTGGAAGAAACCTCGGCGTTCTCTCTTGTGAGCGTGCAGCTAAAATTGGCGCCGTCTGAAATGCCTGTGGACGCCGGCGAAGATCAGACCGTGAGCCCAAGAATACCCGCTCGGTTCCGGGCCACGTTCACGCCTGCCGCAGGCATCGACGAATTCAATTTCACCTGGGATTTTGGCGACGGCTCCGAGCCGGTGTTCAGCAACCGAACGGCTCCGACCATAGAGGGCGACAAACGAGTCACCGCCACCATCACCCACTTCTACTCCGACGTGAAAAATTCTCCGTACATAGTTGAGATCGAGATGGACGGTTTCGGGGAAACAGGCGTAACCGAAGGCAGCGATATACTGATCGTGACGGTTACCGACATCCCCACTGTCGAAGTGTTCGCTGGAGAGGGTTTTGTGATTGACCAGGGCGAGGAGGCGGAGTTTTCTGGTTCCTTCACCCGTCCAGAAGGTCTCACGAACGTAAACTACAAATGGGATTTCGGCGACGGCACGGCTCCCGAGACGGGCCTGATTCCCGAAGGCTCAACCAGAGTCGTAACGGCTCACGTTTACGAAGACTTCCGGCCGTTCGCGTACCAGGCAGTCCTAACGATCACTGCCGACAGCGAAGTCGGCGAGGTCGAGGTGGCCAGCCCCTTGACCGTTGTGGTGACCGAAAAGCCTGCTTGGACCGTCGCAGGCTGGGACGCTGGAGACACGGGTCGAACCGCCGTCCGGACCTTGTCTGCCGTCGGAGCCGGTCTTGCAACCGCCGCGATTTGGGCTGGCATATTCAGCCCGGTGTGGATAATCGCTCTTGGACTGGTATACGTCGGACGAGGCCGATTGAAGGTCAGGTCTGCCAAATCCGGGCGATTAGCCACGGAGGAGTCGGAAGACTGATTTGAATTCTGTAACATTCCGGATTCTGGGGTGGTTGGTCATCAGGCTGACTGCCCCTCTCTTAATCCACGGCAGTTAATGAGCGCTGGAGGGGGCGTTTGGAACTTGTAAGACATTTCACAGCCACCGCATTCATCGTTCACGGCCAGAGCGTGGCGTTGCATTGGCACAAAAAGGTCAAAGCGTGGCTTCCTCCAGGCGGCCATATAGAAACGAACGAAGACCCTGTCCAAGCAGTCCTGCGCGAGGTATTGGAAGAGACCGGCTTGATGTGCGAGGTCGTGCCTACTGGAGAGAGCCTGGAACTCGCGTACCCGACTCAGGTTGACCCGCCTTACACCATAATGGTTGAAGATATTCACGACCCAATTCAAGGTTTCCATCACCATATCGACATGATCTACTTCTGCCGCCCCGTTGCGTCCATGAATAGCATGGTAGACGGCTGGCAATGGGTCACGAAAAAACAGCTAATGGACGGCGACTCTCTTTTGCTGGATGACGGATCCGCAGAACCCCCGCCAGAGGACGTCCGAATACTGGGCGTGCGAGCCATCGAATTTATCTCAATCTCATAGCTCGAATCCAAACCAAAGACCGGGATAACCGGCGCGACTCCTCGAATCGGATTGACTCATAATCCGCCCAATCATATAATTGCGCCCAACTCTTCGTTGGTAAAACGAACCGAACTCACTTCTCAGGAAAATGTGCGCCACTATGAACCCACTCGACACTGCCCAAGTTGGCACGACCACGCTCAATGTGACAAGACTGGGTCTCGGAGGAGCGCCGCTGGGTGGCCTATTCACGGACGTGGAAATACAAACAGCATTGTCCACGGTCGCCAGGGGCCATGAGTTGGGAATTAGATATTTCGACACCGCCCCGCTCTACGGCCACGGAAAGAGCGAGACTTACTTTGGACAGGCGCTTCAGGCATTCCCCAGAGACCAGCTCGTACTGTCATCCAAAGTCGGGAGAGTGCTAAATCCGGTTGAGAAACAGCCGGACACCGATACCTATGCCGCGTTGCCGCCATTCGAAGCGGTGTTCGATTTCTCGCGCGACGGTGTCTTGAGATCGTTGGAAGAGAGTTTTGCGCGGCTGGGCTTGGACCATATCGACATCGCGTTTATTCACGACCCGGACGATCATCACGATCAGGCCATAAACGAGGCGTTTCCGGCGTTGGCTGATCTTCGCTCTCAGGGCGTGATATCGGCGATAGGCGCAGGCATGAACCAGTGGGAAGCATTGTCCGAATTCGCTCGTGAGGGAGATTTCGACTGCTTCCTATTGGCAGGACGATACACATTGCTGGATCATTCTGGATTAGCCGATTTGTTGCCATTATGCGAGGAAAAGCAGATCAGCATTATGCTGGGCGGCCCATACAACAGCGGAATATTAGCATCCGACCTTCAGCCTGGCACAACATATTTTTACCAAGAAGCTCCCGCTGAAGTGTTAGATAAGGCTCGACAGATTAAGGCCGTATGTGACAGGCATAATGTGCCTCTGAAAGCAGCGGCCCTCCAATTCGGCTTGGCTCACCCTGCGGTTGCCGCGACAATTCCAGGCGCCCGCTCTCCTCTGGAAGTGGAGGACAATATTGAGATGGCCTCTCATCCAATACCCGTCGATCTTTGGGCCGAATTGAGGCACGAAGGCTTCCTGCCTGAACATGCCCCCGTCCCCACTGACTGACTCCAAACACAAGAGGTCGCGAACTATGCGCGCATTCGCAATGACGCTTGGTCTCAAAAACGATCCAGATGTGATCGCGAAGTACAAAGAGTTTCATCGATACGTTTGGCCCGAGGTCACTTCCGGCCTACGGAGCATTGGGATCAGCAAGATGAAGATATTCTTGTTGGGATCGACGATGTTCATGTACCTTGAAGCACCCGACGACTTTGACCTCGCTGCTGATTTTGCTAGGTACCAAAACTCAGAAAAGGCGACCGAATGGGACGCGATGATGCGTGATTTCCAGGAACGAGTCCCCGATGCCGACGATGGCGAGTGGTGGGCTGGTATGGAGGAGGTATTCGACATCGACTGGTTCCCGGCGGACGCCTGAGGGGGTGAATTGCGTGGTAGAAACATGGCCTGTTTCTAATGTGATTGTGGATAGTCGCCACCACTTTTGGCATATTTCCAAGATGAATTATTTCTGGATGCCAACTGGTGAGAGTATCGTAAGGCGGAATTATCTCCCATCCGATCTAGCTTCGAATCTTGAAGCCGCCGGAGTGACCCGAACCGTTCTCGTGCAGGCAAACCAAACACAAGAAGAGGCAAAATTCCTTCTCGATCTGGCAGATGCTGTCGAATTTGTGGCTGGCGTTGTTGTTTGGGCGGACCTCCAAGCCTCCGATATCGGTCATGTGCTGGATGAACTACTGAGACGGGACAAACTTGTCGGCGTCAGGCACGAGGTCGAAGACAATCCCGACGACGATTGGTTGATTCGCGATTCCTCTATGCGGGGGTTGAGGATGCTGGCCGAGTGAGGCCTGACATATGATCTGTTGGTGAAACCGCGTCACCTGAGACGAATTCCCATCCTGGCCGAGAAAGTTCCTGAACTTCGCATGGTGTTAGATCATATCGCCAAACCCTTGATAGGCGACGGTGTCTTAGAACCTTGGGCAAGTGACCAAGTTCGTGTGGCTGATATTCCTAACGTCTATTGCAAGATTTCGGGCATGGTGACTGAGGCAGACCAAGCCGACTGGACCGTGGACGATCTCAAGCCGTATGCTACCCACGTCGTGGAATCGTTCGGCTTCGATCGAGTGATGTTCGGCAGTGACTGGCCGGTTTGCCATTTTGTCGCGAGCTATCAGCAGGCGTTGGACGCCGCTTTAGAATCGGTTGGCCCAATGTCTGACACTGAACGAGCCGGATTCCTGGCCAGAAACGCGAGTCGGTTCTACAATCTCCAGGATTGAAAAAAATCGAGCACAATGTTGAAAATTTGATGGAGAGAACAATTGCCTACTATTCAAGCTGACAAACTTACCAATATTGCTGCGACGCTTCTACGAGGCGCGGGCGCCAGTGATGAAGAGGCGTCGATTGTATCCCGCCACTCTATCGGCGCGAACCTTGCTGGTCATGACTCTCACGGCGTAATCTTGATCCCAACCTACATCGACCGTATCAATCGGGGTCATATCGTCCCAGGAGCCCCGTATGAAGTGACCCGCGAGTCTTCGAATTCGACCGTGGTTGACGGGAATTGGGGATTCGGTTATGTGGTGTCTGAGCGACTGATGGCCGAAACCATCGTGAAAGCACGCACTGGAAGTGTCGCCGCTGCGACGGTGTTCAGACAAAGCCACGTCGGTCGAGTCGCCGACTATCCGATGATGGCTGCTGAAGCCGGAATGATCGGGATCATGACCGCCGACTCTGGCAGGTCAGCAAAATCCGTTGTGCCGTTCGGAGGCCGCGAGCCTCGGCTGGGTACGAATCCAATCTGCATTGCCATGCCCTCCAATTTGCCTGGCCCGATGTTCATAGACATGGCGACCTCCGCTGTCGCCGCAGGCAAGTTGGGAGTTGCAGTGGCGCGAGGCGCTTCTATTCCTGAAGGTTGGCTGCTGGACTCCGAAGGCAGCCCAACCACCGACCCGACGGCTCTGAGAAACGGAGGCGCGATGCTGCCCCTCGGCGGCCCTGAAGGCCACAAGGGCTATGGCCTGTCTGTCATGGTCGAGATACTATCCGGAATACTGACGGGCCTGGGTTTTGGACACGATCCGTCAGGTCGACATAACGACGGGTGTTTCATGGCCGTGTTCAACATCGAAGCGTTCAGGCCTCTGGAGGAATTCAAAAACGAGGTAACGGAGTTCGCTCAATACCTGAAAAGTTCGCCGACCGCTCAAGGATTCGACGAAGTCTATTACCCGGGGGAGTTGGAACATCTACGAACGGAAAAACTGTTAAAAGAAGGTATTTTCATCGAAGACGCAACTTGGGCCAAGCTCGAAGGGTTAGCTGAAGAATACGGAGTTACAGCGGAATTATCCCTCTAGCATCTAAACGTCGTCAATGTATGTAGGCATTCAGCGAAAATGGGACAGAAAGCTAATGGGGATTCGGCGCTGATTGTGGGCACTCTGAGATGTTGATTGTATAATCGTCTGCGCTGAGTGGCAATCCGAGGGCAGGACCTGATTATGCTGGGTGACACGCCCGTGCCGGCCCTTCAATTATTGGGAACTGGCGCAGGTTATGCCCCAATGCGGTCCACATTCGTAGTTTGGGTGGAGCGTTGGTTCAATGACATCGGCATCCCCGCAAAAGCCGATCTTATCGGTTTCAACAACATGGTTGGGCAACTAATTAGTCCAACTTCCGACGCTGACCTCGACATGTGGATATTAGGCTGGATGGACAGCTTTTTCCACACACGATTCGGTGAGGCTGGAAGCGGTGGCTTGAACTTCGTCGGATACTCGAACCCTGAGTTCGACGTCCCCGCGACGCAACTCCAGGAAGAAACCGATCTGGTGAAGGCTCAATTGCTGGTCCGCGACATGCAATCGTTCCTGGCCGAGGACCTGCCACACATCACTTTGTTCTCTACCACGATTTCGGATGTGTTCAGGTCTAGTCGGGTCAAGTTCCCCTACACCAATATTTTGGACGGTATCCAGGTGAGCAGCGGACTGCAATGCAGAGCGCTGATTCAGTAGCGTGAACACCAATCAACTCGTCGTAGTTTAAGTTAAGAGGGCGCCTCCGAATGTGAGGCGCCCTCTTATTTTCTATGAAACCAGAAACTAGTTACGAAGTGCCAACCTCTGCGGACGTGTCTCTTAGATAGGTCGGTCGGATCACCAACTCTGGTATGGCGGCCCTTGACGGAAGCCTTGCTATCATCGTGATTGCTTCTGCGGCGTCTTCTGCTGTGACCATGGTTTCTCTGGCGTCAGCGGACGGATTCACTGGCCGCTTGTCAAGAATGGGAGTGTCGACCTCGCCAGGGATCACAACGCTGGCCCGAATTCCTGTGTTACGTAGTTCGGCATTCAGGAATTGTGTAAAGTTGATGACCCCAGCTTTTGCGGCGCCATAAGCCATCCCGGCAAGCAAACCTGGGGTAACTCCAGCCAGAGAAGATATGTTGATTATCGTCCCCTCACCTGCCTCAAGCATCGCCGGCACAACCGCCTGAGCGCATAAAACCGATCCCAAGACGTTCGAGTCGAATACGCCTTTCATCTCTTCGGATGTGGTGGTCAACAGCTTGCGATGTATCGAGCTGTGGCCGGCATTGTTAAGCAAAATGTCAATTTTGCCATGCTCGGCCAGCACCGATTCCACCATTGCCTTGACGCCACCTTCGTCCGTGACATCGAGACCGAAGGCTGTCGCCTTGCCTCCTGAGGATTCGATTTCGAATTGAACCTCTTCCACCTTTGAGGCTGTGCGGCCTACCAATACAACAGTCGCTCCTTCACCAGCCATCATGATCGCCGTCGCCCGGCCTATGCCGCTGCCTCCCCCTGTGATGATGCAAACTTTTCCTTCGAGTCCCATGTAATAATTCTCCTGCTATCGAAAATCTCCCCCGATAGTGAAGCAACGGCGACGAAATGTCCAGTTCTACCGAACGATGGACAATCCCACCAATCCCAGAGCCACCAATAACAGGCCGACCAACTGGTTAGGGGCAAGACGCTCTTTGTATAGATACACTCCGCCGAGAACAGGGATTATCGGATAGATTGTGGACGCCGCTCCAACTATCGAGATGTGGCCGACCTCCGCTCCTCTGGCGAAGGCGAACAGCGCTCCGGTCTCTAGCAGTCCGACCGCGACGACAGCTACCCCCATTGACCATGTTAGATGGCGCCACGGCCATGCGCGACGCCAAGCCGCCAACGGCAGAAGCATGGAAAATAGGAACACTCTAGAAAAATACAGCGGCAAGAACCACCCGAGGTCTCTCGATAAGGCTCCAATGCTGAACTGCCATACGCCTGCCGCCACAGACGCGAACACTGCCAATGCGATTCCTATACCAACGAGCATTTGGCCCGACATCAGTGAACGGAAATCGGTCGACAGCAATACAACTCCGCCAATGATCGCGGCGATGCTGGCAACTTGCCAACCGTTGAGTCGTTCTCCCAACAGCACGACCGCCATCAATACGATTATCACAGCGTGGGCTGCCAGTATCGGCCCCACAATCGACACAGGGCCAATTTGCAAGGCTTTGTAAAATGACAGATAGAATCCCAGCACTAGCAAGGACATCCCCGCCAACAGTGCCCAATCTCCAACAGAGATCAAGCCTATGTCGGTTCCTGTGAACAAATAAAATGAGTAGGCCGAGACTGTGATGAACTGAAATGCCACCGTGCTTCGAAGCACGCCGAGTCGGCGAACCACCACGGCGGCGGTCACGTCAGAGATTCCGAGCCCAATGGCCGACGCGAGGCCAAACAATACGCTCTCAATAATCATTAACTGACGACTGTTTTCGCCAAACGACTAGCCGGTCACAGCGACACCAATGGCCGAACCGACAGCATAAGTTACCGCGGCTGCAAGTCCACCGGCGATGAACATCCTGATTCCGCCCCATGCCACACTTCGCCCTGAGTTTGCGGCCACGACTCCGCCGACTAGCAGCAACGCAGAGGCGCTCAATGCCGCGCTGACTACTAGGGCAACAGTTGCCGTCTCTCCGAAGATGTAAGGGAGTATGGGCAAGACCGCGCCCAGTATGAATGCCATGAAAGAACTCGTGGCCGCTCCCCACGGGGAACCCAGGTCATTGGGATCCAAACCTAGCTCGTCACGCACTTTGGCGTCCAGGGCCACTTCTGGTTGCGCCATGATTCGTTCTGCAACGATCCTCGCCTCATGAGGCGTCAGACCCTTGACTTCGTAATTCCGGGCAATCTCGGCCATCTCCTCTTCGGGCCACTCCTGGAGTTTGGCAGCTTCGATTCTGATCTGGTGCTCGTAGATATCCCGCTGAGATCGGACTGACACGTACTCCCCTGCTGACATCGAGAACGCACCGGCCAACAATCCCGCAACACCGGCCAGCAGGATGAAATCGGCGTTATCAGTGCCGCCTGCGACGCCCATGACGAGGCTGAAATTGGAGACCAACCCGTCATTGACTCCCAGGATCGCAGCGCGCAGGTTTCCGCCTCCTACGAATCCAGTGATCGGATTGCCTCCGGCTCGCGGCGTTGAATCACCGTTTGTTCCCAGGGTGCGAAGAACACGGGCGTGCTCGCGTTCTTCTGGCTCCAAATCTTTGGCTTCCGGCTCGTCAGCATACATGCGAAGTTCACGCGCTTCGCTTTTAAGCAGCCAGGGAATGACCCGGCCGGTCCCAAACAGACGCGCCGCGGCTCCGTAGGCCCAGATACGCAGACCACTGGAACTGGGTTTCACAACGTCAGAATCCAGTCCCAGTTTTTCCGCCCAACGAGCGGCGTGCCGAAGTTCACCTTCCATTAGCGTCCGAAAAGCCTCAGCACGGTCTGCATCCTGCTCCGAATCCGCCAGCGCTTTGTAGGTCGCTGCGGATTCCAATTCTGATTTCAGAAATTTTTGATATCGACGTTTGTCTAGCAAATTCAGTTGCTCGTGAAATTTACAGGCGTGTTCCTGTCCTGGTTTGAATCCGTGATATGAGGTTGCGGCGTTTCGCGGACCAAGCGCTAGATTCTAACAGTTTGATGTGCGCTTTAGCTCAACCTGTCCGGTTTCAGACGCTCCAAAACGCATTAGCGTTCATGCTCAGACCGATATTGACAGCTTTTCACGGATTGCTTTCAATCGGTCCATATTTTCCCTGTCTGGACCTTTCTTGTCCGGTCCAGGCACCTCCAGAAGGAACGGGACGTCTTGGAAAGCCGGGTGCGACATGATGACCTCGAACCCGTCGAGTCCGATATAACCTTCGCCTATGTTCTCATGACGATCGATGCCTGAGCCGTGCTCGACCTTCGCATCATTGGCGTGAACGGCGACCAGTTTGTCCAGGCCAATCTCCCGGTCGAACTCCTCCATCGCGGCCTTCACTCCTTCGGTGTCGGCGATGTTGTATCCGGCTGCGAAGCAATGTTCCGTGTCGAGGCATATCTTGACCCGTTTGTCGTCGATGGCTTTGACCATTCTTCCTAATTCGACGAACGACGCCCCGATGTGCGCGCCCATGCCTGCGCTGTTTTCAATGATGAGCGAAACGTCATCTGGACTTCGGCTCAATGCCTCATTGAGCGTGGTAGCGGCCTGATCCAGAACGGCGTCAAATCCTCTTCCCTTGTGGCTTCCCCCATGGAAGATCACACCTTCGGCGCCCAATTTGCTGGCGGCGACAAGATTATTGATGAGACAGTCTATGGATTTCTCGACGATCTCTGGCGAGCCGCCGACATTCACCAGGTAGCTCCCGTGGAGGAACACCGGGCCAATCCCCGTCGATTCGCCTCTTTCTCTAAACTCCAATGACTGCTCCTCCGTAGGCATTTTGAACTTCCATGCCCGCGGCGAAGAGGCGAATATCTGAATTGTTTCGGCGCCTATATCCACCGCCTTGTCAAAAGCTTTGGCAGGGCCGCCTGCCGTCGATACGTGTGCCCCAAGTCTCATCATCCTCTCCAATTTTCGAACTCTAATATCGTATGTAACCCTCAGATTCTATGTGCTTGAAGGCTAATTATCTAGGCGCTTGCACAGCCGTTTCCGAACTGGCTGTACAAAGGTGACGCAAGTTGTTTGTTGATGCTTACCGGATGGTTTGCCGACTGCTCATCGCTGACTTATAATCCGGTTATCAATTTATTGAATCAAATTCAAAGTTGGACGACCGGTAGAGAGACAGGAGACCGCAATTTATGGCAATCAAGACGATCGCGATTCTAAGCCCCGGAGACATGGGCCACGGAGTCGGCATGGCTCTAGGCAAGCATGGCTACGACGTCATCACCTGTCTGGCCGGAAGAAGCCAGAGAACCCGGGACTTGGCTCAAGCTGGCAATTTCCGTGAGGTTCCGACCCTCGAAGTTTTACTTGAAGAAGCCGACTTGATATTGTCGATTCTCGTGCCGGCTCATGCAGAGGGCGTGGCTCAGTCCGTGGCCGACGCGATGCGAGATTCGGGCACCAGAAAGCCTTTCGCCGATTGCAACGCGGTGTCTCCAGAAACCTCAAAGCGACTGGAATCGATAATCAACTCGGCTGGAGGCGACTACATAGACGCGGGCATTATCGGAGGATCGCCGGCCAGGGGAGCCGAGCCTCGCTTTTACACATCCGGGCCGCACTCGAGCATCATGGATGAACTGGACGGCCAGGGAATCGCTATCCGCAACGTAGGCGGCGAGGCGGGCCGCGCGTCAAGCGTCAAGATGTGCTACGCGTCATTCACCAAAGGCACATCAGCCCTTCAGGTCGCCATGATGACCGCCGCTCAATCACTGGGAGTCTACGACGAATTGGCTGCGGAGTTGAGCTCCAGCCAATCGGAAAACCTATCTAGAATGGAGGGCAACGTTCCGAGGCTCCCATCAAACGCTGGCAGATGGATAGGCGAGATGGAGGAAATAGCGGCGACCTTTGATTCTGCCGGCGTCACTCCACATTTGCATCTTGGCGCAGCTGAAATATTCCGGCTATTGGAAAGCACACCATTTGCCCAAGAATCTCCAGAAACTGTTGACCGTTCGAGGACATTGGCCGACACAATCAAAGTTGTTGCAGAATACCTGCCTGCTAACTTGGAATCCGCCGACTGAGGAGTAATCTTGAAAGCTTTGTTCGTGAAGACGCCCGGCGATGACCCTGAACTGGACCTGCGAGACGTCGAAACTCCGGTTCCCGGTCATGGTGAAGCGCTGGTCAAGGTATCTTCCGCTGGAGTGTGCAGTCACGACGTCGCGATCATGCGTGGCCTGCTGCGTCGGGGAGTCGATCTTGATGTCATTTTGGGCCACGAGATTTCAGGCATAGTCGATGCCGTCGGCTCTGATGTCGAAGGTATTGCTGTCGGCGACGCAGTGGTTTCAACCTTGACTGTATTCTGCGGCGAATGTGACCGCTGCCTTTCGGGGCACGAATATCGCTGTAGGACGGGTCACGGCCTGGGTCATGGCGTGAACGGCGGGTTCGCCGAATACATGGTGTTGCCGGAGCGATGCCTGATTCCATTGCCGGAGGGTGTCTCCGTCGAACAAGCGAGTATTGTGGCCTGCCCGATGGGCGTTGCGTTGCAAGCCCTAAAAGACGTGGCCCGCGTTCGACCCGGCGAAACCGTGTTGGTCACAGGAGCGGGGGGAGGTCTGGGAATCCATGCGTTGCAGATTGCTGCGGCCCTGGGGGCTCAAGTCATGGGGGCAACATACTCAGAAGACAAACTGACACTTTTGGAGCGTTTCGCCCCCGGTCAAGTTATCCTGGGAGGCGAGTTAGATTTCTCGGAGCTTGTTCTGGCCTTCACCGAGGATCAGGGCGCCGATGTGGTCATAGACACGGTGGGCTCAGCCGTGTTCTACTCCGCCCTTCGAAGTCTTGGTCAGTTTGGGAGAATGGTTCTCCTGGGTGAGGTCGAGGGAGGGAGGGTCAGTTTCAATCTGACCGAAGTGATATTCCGCGATGCGGCAATCCGAGGCTCTAGTGGGGCCAGCAAAGCCCATATTACTCAGGTTCTCGATCTGATATTAGACGGCAAGTTGGAACCGGTCATCTCCCACCGAGTGCCACTGTCAGACGCCAAAGACGCCTACCATCTCGTTCGAGACCGAGAATCCATCGGTAGAGTTGTGTTGGTCCCCTGATCTGACTTTACGACGACACGCTTGCCTCAACAGGCCTTCTAAGAATAACTCGCTTGAAGTCTCCGTATTCCCACGAGATCAAAGCCTGGCTGGCGATCGCTATGGAGCTGTATGTTCCAACCACCACGCCGATCAGTAGGACCAGCAGAAATTCCCGAATCGTCGAGCCGCCGAAAAGCATCAGGGCCATTAGCGTTATCAGCAACGTCACGCTCGTGTTAAGTGAGCGACCGATCGTTTCAGATATGCTGAGGTTCACAACCTCCGACAGTTCACGGTTCGGGAACGTCAGAACGTTTTCCCTAATTCTGTCGAATACCACAATCGTGTCGTTCACGCTGTAACCGATGACAGTCAGGATAGCGACGAGGAACATCGTCCCGACTTCCATTTCGATTAAAACGCCCAGAATGCTGAATATGCCAATTACGATCATCGCGTCATGTAGCAACGCGATGATTGCCGCAGCGCCGTATCTGAACGGACTGGGAACGTTCCGAAACGCCCACCACACGTACAGGAATATGCCAACAGCCGCTGCCAAGATTGCGTAGATGGCGTTTAGAATGGTCTCTCCGGCAACTACTGGCGACACCAGGTCAAACGACAATTGTTGAACCCCGTTCGGCGACAGATTCCTCTCTGTCCCTGCTAGAACTGCCACCCGCGCGACTTCATCGAGTTCCTTAGTGCGTATGAAAAAGACGTTGTCCTCTAATTGCTGCACGGTCGCATCAGAGTGGCCCAGGTTCGCAAACTCGGCTCGCAAATCCGTTTGGTTAACCGGATCTGAGAACTCCAGAGTGAGTGTTGAACCGCCTGTGAAGTCGATGCCCTGTCTCAGGCCCGGCGCGATAATCAGAAAAACTATTCCCGGCAGAATCACCAGCGCCGAGAATATGAAAAACCAGCCTCGAAGGCCCACAAAATTCAATGCCTAACTCCTCTGTGCGACCGGCGTGGCGGCCTGTTGTGGTATGTCCGAGGCTCCCGAGGGCAGCCACCAGCTAACCCGCCGTGTGAGTCCGGTCGTCCCTAAAACTCGGAGCAAAGTCCTGCTTACAGTGATCGCCGAGAACATTGACACCAATACGCCAATTGCCAGCGTTACCGAGAATCCCTGAACAATCGTGGCTCCCAACTGATCTGAGAACCAGAACAGGATTCCACAGGTTATTAACGTTGACACGTTGCCGTCCCTGATGGCCGGCCACGCCCGGTCAAATCCAATGTTGATGGCCGAAAGCAGAGTTCTGCCCGCTCTCAACTCATCTTTCATTCGCTCGAATATCAGTATGTTGGCGTCGACAGCCATCCCGATTGACAGAATTGCTGCCGCCACACCTGAGAGTGTCAACGTCACAGGCATGATTTTGAAGATCGCCAGGACCATACCGGAGTACAAAACCAACGCTACGGATGCGATTAATCCAGGCAGGCGATAGTAGAGGGTCATGAACACCAACACCAACCCCAGGCCGATGAATCCCGCGACGACGCTCTTGGCGAGGGAATCTTCGCCCAGTATGGCGTCAACGTCGCGCTCTTGGATCAGCTCGATTGGGATCGGCAGGCGTCCTGATTCGAGCAACAGCGCCAGGTCACGCACTCTCTCAACCGTGAAATCCTGGCCCGATATTATCGCTGTGCCCGCCGTTATCGCGGTTTGAACTACCGGCGCGATCAACTCATCCTCATCCAAGAAAATAGCGATCTGGTCTGCCACGCCCGTCGTCTGTTGCTTGAGGACGATATCGCTGGTCGTCTCCCCGAATATGCGGGTTCCGCGATCATTGAATTCAATATTCACGATGGGGATGCCAGATGTTTGATTCTGGCCCGGGAATGCTCGAGCTAGGTCGTCGCCTGTCAGCCCGATGTCCTCGTCAGCCTGTCCCTGAATTTCAGTGAAAAACACTCGGGGATTAAGGCCGATTTGCGCCTGCGCTTCGGGAGGAGTCGGCACATTGCCCGTCTCCCGATCCGCAGGATATGCGAAGGCGTAGGTCGTCGACGTCGTAAGCTGCAAGATCGTCAACGGCGAAGCTTCAAATCGAAGTTGGGTCTCGCCTTCGATAGTTATGTCCAATCGACTCGGTACCGAAGGAGAGTTCCCCTGTTCAATCGACGCCGACGCCACGAGGAACGTGTCCACCAGCCTGTCAAGTACGATTTGAAATTCAGCCGCGCCTTGTGGTGTGAAGTCGATCATCAACACTAGGGGATTCGGCTCAGAGACTTCGGGAGTGGTAGTAGCAGTTGACTCCTCGGCCGAGGTTAACAGATCGGGGAAAAAGTCAGCTGTCACGCCCACAATATCATCTTGATTAAGCTGTTCTAGTTCGACTGGCACGTTGATTGTGCGGCGCTTGAACTCCAGTCTGGCGGTCTCACCGATTAGGCTTTTCGCTCTGCCCGGATCGGAAACGCCAGGAAGCTGTATGAGTAACCGGTCATCACCGAGACGCTGAATAATTGGCTCACCAAGTCCAGATGCGTTCACCCGCCGCTCGATGGTGCGTTTCAGCGCCTCCATTTGGTCTTCGGTGACAGTGACCTTCTCGTTGGTTTGTGGGTCGACAAGTAAAGCCCGATAAACTAAGTGGCTACCTCCCTGGAGGTCGAGGCCAAGGCTCAACCCGAGGGGAGTGTCTCCGCCACGTTCAAAATTGCCCAATTTGATCTCTTGAAACGAGAGAATCGCGGCGGTGAGCGCCACTAGGACGACAATTATGATGACTGTTCTGCCGAATCTACGCACCGCCGTCCTCCGACTCCAGATATTGTGTAGCCAATCTAACTGCCTCTTCTATTGTATTCACTTTGCCTGTCGCCTCGGCTTCTCCAACAACGGAAAGCACATCCCCGATTTTCGGGCCGGGCGATAATCCAAATTCGCGCATTATGTCATTGCCATCGAGGAGCACTCTCGGCTGGCTTCTCCGAGGGTTGGTGACATGTTCAATATTTTGGCCAACCTTCAGAATATGACTGATGACCTTGCTGCCTCGCGCCATATCGTCTCGGGTCAAGTCTGGACCCTTAGCCGCTAGAAAGTCTGCCATGTTCAAGTACAGTGTGTCCAGCGCAACGTTGCCCACATCTCTGAAATATCGATGAATTGCGCGATTCGTCGGCATTTCGTTTCTGGCCGCCATCTGCCGCGGTCTCAGGTGGTGACGGATCATGGCTCCAGTCATGCTGACACCACTGCGCCCGAACCTCATGCGCCGGAGCACTACCTTTGCCATTTCCTCACCAACGGTCGAGTGTTCAAAGAACCGCACCCTGCCGGATTGCTCTATGGATTTAGTTGCGGGTTTGCCGATATCGTGGAGCAATCCTGTCAATTTTAGCAGAGTGAGGCGGCTGTGCATGTCCGTGGCATATGAAGAGAAATATTCGGTCATTCCATCGAATTTGGGCATCATCTCGTGGACGATCCCGCCATTGGGTTCGGAGTCTAGCAATACCTCGACGAACCCTACTGCCTCAACCAGGTGGTTGAACACATCGTAGTAGTGATGCGCTTTGGGCTGAGTGACACCTCTCGAAGCGTCGATCTCCGGAATCAAAACCGAGAGCAGTCCCAGATCATCCATTAGACGTATCGAGTCGCGCGCGCCTCGTGCAGCCAGAGTCGCAAGCAACTCTTCTCTTACACGTTCTGGGGAGCTCGAAACTATCGAGGTTGAACTCTGACGAATTAGATCTCGGGTGTCTGCATCAATTTCAAATCCCAGGACTGCGGAGAGACGCACCGCCCTCATCATACGCACGGGGTCCCGGCGAAAAACGTCTTCCTGGACCGCTCGGATGGTGCGTTCTCGTAGGTCTTTTCTAGCGCCATGGTGGTCCAGTATCTCCGACCTTGTCAGCGACGACTTGTGGAGCGGGACGGCCATCGCGTTGATTGTGAAATCGCGTCGGGCCATGTCCGACTTTGCGTCGCCGTCCAAACGAGCCACGTCGATGACGAACTCGTCGCCGTCGATGGCTCCCACGATTCGGGCGACGTCCCGTTCCGTGTCCAAGGAAACGAAGCTCGCGCCTAGAGCGTCGGCGAGCTTTCTTGCCAGCATGTGGGCATCGGCTTTAACCGCCAGGTCGATATCCTTCGTTTCGCGACCCAAAAGTGCGTCACGCACGAAACCGCCGACCAAGTATGCTTCGACGTTGTCAGCTGCAAGCAACCCTTCCAAAGGGCCGAGAATTGATCTGTTTTCCGATGTCAGAGCAATCATTTCCATTGCGTTAGTTACATCATTCACCCGTATTATGAAATGACGGGGAATAGGCTCTAGATTCCTGTTCGTCTACGTTGTCGCGAGTTCACGCGATAATCTGACAATGACAGCGCGCCGGGGACATCCACCGGCGCGCTTCAAACGTCGTAGGATAATTTTGGATTTCGGTCAGTTAACCTTGATTGACGCTGGCGTGTCTACTTGGCGAGCACCTGATTCATGTGCGACACCAACTTGATCTGACGGCTCATCATCGTCAGGCGTCTCGTCGTCCGACTCTTCGGACGACAGAGCAGTCTCAATTTTGATGAGTTTCTCATGGCTTTCAAGATGGTCAAGATATAGAATGCCGTCAAGATGGTCAACTTCGTGTTCCAGCGCTTGGGCCAACAGCTCCTCAGCCTTAAACTTGACCGTATGAAACTCGTGATCGAGCGCCCCAAACCTCACCCACACAGACCGCGTGATTATCCCTCTGTATCCAGGCACGCTGAGGCAACCCTCTTCGATCTCTCGTTCGCCTTCTCGTTTCAGAATCTCGGGATTTATGTATATCCGCGCTTCTTCTTCACCAGGGACTCGAATCACAATCAGTCGTTGCAACTGCCCTACCTGATTCGCCGCAAGCCCAACACCCCCCGCATTATCCATCGTGTCCACCATATCGAACGCTAGTTTCAGCAATTTCTTGCCCACGCTCCGAACTTTCCGGGCGCGCTTTCTCAGCATTGGATGCGGTAATTCTAGGATTGGCAACAGGGACAATTCACGCTCCTAAGCCTCTGGTCGGTCTGCTATAATTCTGACACCTGCGAATGGAAATTATAGCTTTGCACGGTAATTCGTGTAAAGTCAGGCGGCCAAGTCGAAGGATGTTGTGGGTTATCGCCACTGGCATCGGAGCTATTTCGATAGCGTCCACACTGGCCTAATTTGCGAGTTCAATTCATGCGCGTTTTGATATCCGGCTCCTCTGGCTTTATAGGCTCCGCATTGGTGAGCCACCTGGAATCAACTGGGCACGATGTTACACGCCTGGCACGCTCTCGTTCAGGTGTCAAAGAATCGTCAGTATTTTGGGACCCTGAACGCGGAGAACTCGACCCGGCAAACCTGAACGGATTCGATGCCGTGATCCATCTCGGCGGCGAGAGTATGACGAGTCACAGGTGGTCTCAGGCTCAGAAGGATCGTATCCACAACAGCCGGGTTAACTCCACCGAGTTGCTGGCCCGCGCTTTCCAGACGGCTACCGATCCTCCTTCGGTATTCCTGTGCGCTTCAGCTTCAGGCTTTTATGGAGACCGTGGCGACCAGGTTCTCACCGAAGGATCGGAACCCGGAAATGATTTCCTTTCGGATTCGACCTTCGCCTGGGAACGCGCGACCGACGACATAGCGAGCGCAGGCGTTCAGGTATGCAACCTCAGATTTGGCCTGATTCTGGGACAGTCCGGAGGCGTCCTCGCCAGACTGTTGCCCATATTCCGACTAGGTTTCGGAGGCCGCCTGGCTTCAGGTCGACAATATATCAGTTGGATTTCCCGTCGAGATACTGTCCGGGCAATCGAGCACATTCTGACGAACGATTCGATGTCAGGACCAGTGATCGTTTCATCGCCCAACCCCGTGACCAATACGGAGTTTACATCAACCCTCGGCAAAGCCGTCAGAAGACCCGCTTTTTTTCGAGTTCCAAAGCTTGCGCTGAAAATCACGCAGGGCGAAGTCACAGACGTGGTGCTTGCGTCAGTGCGAATGCAGCCATCAGTCCTGACAGAATCGGGATTCGTGTTCGATCATGCGGACTTGGCGACCGCGCTTGCCTGGGCGTTGAACGACTATTGATACTCGTCCCTAGATGCCCTGCAATCCGTGGGCGGGGTAGATGATCCGATGTATGGCTTGAACGCTGGCATCCGCGAAGGCCAGAGCGTCTTTGCGAACCTGATCCTGCACATTCACCTCTGCAGGGTCAAAAAGCGAGGCGACGTCGTATGCTGTCGAGTAAGATTCTGGAATCTCCGACCCGAACTCTTGCTCTGACATCACACCGTAAGCGAGAGTCCACGCTCGCGCCACAGCATGCAGGTCGTAACCTCCGCCGCCCAGAGCCAGCCACTTCGCCGGCGACAGTTTGGCGAATTCGGCAACAGCCTCAGCGAACCCCTGAACCGTCAGAGCCATATGCGTTATAGGGTCCAGATAATGAGAATCTATGCCCAGCTGAGTCACTAACGCGTCAGGCTGGAATGCCTCCAATAGTCTTGGAACGACCTCTCTGAAGGCATGCAAATAAACTTCATCGGTCGTGTATGGATACAGGGGGACATTCACCGAATACCCGCGCCCGAGTCCTGCCCCAGTCTCCTGCGGAAATCCGGTGCCTGGAAACAGATATGCGCCAGATTCGTGCAAAGAGATGGTAAGAACGGCTCCCGTGTCGTAAAAAGCGTGCTGAACACCGTCCCCGTGGTGACAGTCTATGTCCACATACGCCACCCTCATGCCCTCGGCGAGAAACCTTTTGATCGCGATCACGGGATCGTTGAACACACAAAAGCCGTAGGCGTAATTAGGCATAGCATGGTGCAGGCCACCGGATATGCTGAACGCTGCGTCCACTTCGTCAGAAATCAACATTTCCGCTGCCTGAACAGCGCTGCCCGTTGAGAGCATCGCCGCGTCATACATACCTTCGTAAGGTGGGTTGTCGCCCGGACCGAAATTGTGAGCCGCAGGATTCATAGATGAATCACCGGAGCCAAGCGCCCGTACCGCCTCGATATACTCCGGAGTATGGTACGACATAGCCTCGTTCTCAGTCGCGAATCTGGGCGAGACCAGTCGCGAATTTCCTGCGTCGAACGCGCCGTATCCTTGCAATAAGTCGTAGGTGTATTTCAAACGGATTGGGCGCATGGGATGGGAGTCGCTCAACACATGATGTGACATCCGATCGTCGTACAAAAATGCTGTTCTGCGCGCCATATGCGTTCCTCCTGTCGAGTGCAAGGGGACAGACCGCTTTCAGTTTCGAGCGACACGTCCATCATCAGTTTGTGCTACCTGGAAATGAATCATGACGCGGTTGTGCAGCGATTCAGAGAGCCACAATCCAACAACGCGGGGATCGGAAGCAATGACTGCTTTAGCCGGGTCAGGAGAGCGTGTAGACTTTCGGCGGTCAGGGCAAAGACATCATCATGTCTGCTTCAGCCAAATGCTTGACCTCGACCCTTATTTCTTCCTTGTAAGAGGGTTTATGTGTCCTGCAATCATTTTGGGCAGATACCCTTTTTGCCGTTTGAATTCTGACAACGTCCTTTCGTAGGTATGCTGGCGTCATATGGACAGAATCAATTGCAGTCTGTTCTCCCCTATTCCTGAATGTGACTTCTGTCAGCACAACATCGGGGGCTGCATGCTGCCAGGCATCTGAGACTCCCCTCCCGGCGTCTCCTGTGTAAAACACGGAAACGTCATCGCTCGAAATCATGAAACCCACTGCAGGCACAGCATAGGGCACCGGAACCGCCTTGACGGTGTAGTCCAAAACTTGAAAATCTTTGAGCGGTTCAATCTCTTGCATTGAATATATCGGCGTCTCCGGACTCGGAAACTCCAGGAACGGCGGATACAGACTTCCTTCCATCAGCTTTTCGGCCACAAGATCCAGCGTGTCCTTGATTCCATACACATCGACTGTTACCCCGGAATCACGCATGGTAAGACCGAAAGGCAAAAGGTCTCTGATGAGGTCGAAGTGTGGATGCGTTAGGATTATTGCCTGAATATTTTCCTGCTCTTCAAAGGTCAGTGAGCGCGTCAGGCCGCCTGCATCCAGCGCGAGAATCCCGTCAATCAGGTGCGTTTCAAACCGAGTGCCGTGGCTCTCCATGTTGTGGGAGCCTAATATCCGAAGCTCCATACACCGCACTCCGTTGCAATGATTTCGGCGTGCTCATGGCTGGCGTCAAAGGGCCATGAACTCACAATCAGCGCGGATCACAATTCTCAATAATTTCATGCGCTGATTTGAAACTCGGAATATTGTAGCATACGGGTCATTCGTCGTAGATAGCAGGTTCGCGGTCGCGTCTCAGCCATCTGACAGTCACGACTGTGGCAGTCACCAACATGGCGCACGTGATAATTATCGAAGTTCCGAAACTTCCCGGATCAATTGTCTGTGAAAACGATGGAGCAGCGCGCAATTGGGTTCTCCAGCCCGACTCCAATTGTAGGCTGGTCAAGCCGTACGCGGTCTGGATCGCCTGATCGATCGGTTGACCGTTGTTGAGAGCGTTCAGCATGGTTGACATGCGTTCGACGCCAAAGGCGCTCACCATGAAATTCACGAGACTCCAGGATTGAGCGTAATACACGCGAACGTCCGACGGTTTTCCCGGCACCGATCCCATGTTTTCTAGCCGGAATAGCGATCCTGACCGAGCTGCGCTGGAAACGATCGACGCTCTGCTGCTCGTTCCGCGCTCGAAATACATGGCGAGTCCCTCATTGACCCATGCTGGAACTTTGGCTCTGGGAGAATTGACTGCCTCATCGAAGAGCAGATGAGTCATCTCATGGATCATGCCATCTACACCCAGTCCCGCCAGAAGAAACACATCGTATTCTCCAAACGCGAATCCGCTATAAAGTTGACTATCTGAGGCTGTCTGGCTTACGCGAGGGAATGTTCTGCTCGATTCGCGACTCCCATTTGTGAGAACCGCTTTCATTTTGTCGAGATTTTCAACCCCAAACATCGAGAGAACCGGCAACACCCGTTGGTTGACTTCGTCCGCGACGCTTTCGACCAGCGCGCGTGGCCGGTCGTGCCACAATAGTTCAAATGACCCTGCATCGTACCTTTCCCAATCATAACGAGGGTCGAGGTACTCGATGTTAAATCGGTCAGTCTCCACAGTTCGTCCGTCAGTATCGACAAAGGCGTAATAGTATTCGATATCAACGCCCGACGGAATAAATCCCGCCGCAGAAGTTTGTATTACAAATTCAGCCGACACACCATCGGAGGTCCGAAGAATCGTCGGATATCCGTAAATGACCGTGTCTTGACGTCCGATCCGATAAAACAACTGGACGTCGACCACACTCTCTACGAATTCGGCTTCGAGTTGCAGCACAATACGGTTTGGGAACTCGATTCGGTGTTCTGCCGACACAACCACCCCCGAAGCGGGCAGACCTGCATCTGGAGCCGCGTTGCCGCCACCTATTCCCACCATCGCTCCCATAGCCAGGGCGACCAATCCGTATAACAATGCGTTCCCTCGTTGCTCTTACATGAACGTTCTGCTTATATTATATCCCTACGATTTTGATGGTGGAATGGGCTTTGTAGATTCGGTTTATGTTCAACAGTAATGCGGTGAAGTTTTCGACATATCGCGCGTTTTCCAGTTTGCCGCCGTCGACGCCCCGCGCTCCATTTATTATATTTGCTAACGCAATAACCTGCGCTTTCGCCTCCGAATCGTCCGAACATACGATCACGTCCGAGTCTATAGCGCGATCGGGTATCAGAAGATCTTCTGCGCTTATGTTCTGAAACGCCGCAACGACCCGTGAGTTAGGTAGAATGGCCTGAGCCTGCTGGGCCGCGGACCCTTCATCCACAACTATGGCCGAAACTTGGCCTCGGCTAAACGTCAGCGGCGCGACGACATCCACGACGATTTTGCCGTCAAGTTGGTCGCGCAGTCCTTCCAGGGTCGGCTGATGTCCCGCGAAAGGCACCGCGACGAAGACGATATCCGAGTTAGCTGCGATCTGATCATTCAGCCCGCCCCGGATTGATCCTGGAGGCGCCGACTCGCTGACGCTATTCACCGCCTCTTCCGCTCTTCCCAGGTCACGGGACCCTATCATCACCGTTTCGCCTGCTAATGCGAATCTGAGCGCCAGCCCTCGGCCTTCTGGTCCAGTTCCACCGACGAATCCGATCATTGCGAATTTATCTCCCCAAATTGGCGATTTCTCCGATACATCCAAATACGAGGTTACACTAACAGCAGTTCACGCGTATTTCCTAGCCGAGTTGCATGATTCACGAGGCGTTGAAATGGGGCGGTCCACACCTGAGTTTTGATTACTGGTTCGCCAACCGGATTTGGCGCGCCCCGTTGCGCTCACAGTCAGCTTTGAATAAAATGGAGCGAACGAACTCAAACGACAAGGAGAGAATAAATGGCCGACGTAACCACTGAGCTGATCAGGAACGTAGTTCTGCTTTCGCATAGTGGGGCTGGTAAGACAATTCTCTCTGAATCACTATTGAATCAGACTGGCGTCACCAATCGCATTGGCACAGTAGAGGACGGCACCACGGTCTCAGACTTTGAAGCCGAAGAGTCTAAGCGTGGAAACAGCGTGCAGACTTCAATCATGCATGCTCCTTGGCGAAACCACAAGATCAATATTCTGGACACGCCAGGCTACGCAGACTATCGTGGCGAGGTCGTGTCGGGCATCAGAGTTGCTGACTGCGCTGTGATCGTCGTGTCCGCGCCATCTGGGCTTGAAGTAGGCACGTCACAGATGTGGAAAATGGCCGACGACCTTAGCCTTCCACGGATCGTCTATATCAGCAAGATGGATCGTGAGAACGCCGACTTTGGACGTGCGTTGGATTCGCTCACCGAACGATTTGGGCGGCACCTAGTCCCCCTCCAGGTCCCCGTCGGGTCCGAGGCTTCGTTCAGCGGTGTCATTAATGTGTTGGCTAAAGACGCAGACGTCCCTGAAGAATTGCAATCCGAAGTGGACGACGCGATGGAGCGCCTGACAGAAGCCGTCGCAGAGATCGACGACGAACTAGCGGACAAGTACCTTGAAGGCGAAGAAATAACAGAAGTCGAAATTAGAGCCGGTCTCATCAAAGGCATTCGCGAAGCGACGCTGGTCCCTGTGCTTGCGGGGTCGCCTCCCAACTCCATCGGAGTCACTGAACTATTAGACGTGATCGCAGACTATATGCCCTCGCCCGCCGATGTTGGCAACGTGTCAGTCACGACAGTTGGAACCGATGGTGAATCCGAGTTGGCATGTGATTCTGATGGTCCCCTGGCTGCATTGGTCTTCAAGACAGCGGCGGACCCGTTCGTTGGCAGGCTTTCATACTTCCGTGTGTACAGCGGCACGCTTGGTTCAGACAGTCAATGCTGGAACGCCAACAAATCAGAGGCAGAACGCGTGGGCCAAGTGTTTGTCGTGAACGGCAAGAGCCAGGACTCGCTGGACTCTCTAGCCGCCGGAGACATCGGCGCGTTATCCAGATTGAACTCGGTCGTAACTGGGGACACTATAAGCTCCCGCGAAAACCCGATAGTCATCGAGGGCCTGAATTTCCCGATTCCCGTGCATCACATGGCCGTTTCTCCCAAGACCAAAGCTGATGTTGACAAGATGACCAGTTCCCTGTCGCGAATTGTGGAAGAAGACCCTTCCCTGATCGTTTCTAGAGATGAACAAACCCTTGAGGTCATCATGCAAGGGCTGGGCGACACGCACCTTGATGTCGCCATCGAGAAGATGAAGCGCAAATTTGGCGTCGAATTGGAGATGTCGATACCCCGGGTGCCGTATATGGAGACGATCAGCCGACGAGCGCGGGTCGAGTACCGCCACAAAAAGCAGAGCGGCGGTCATGGTCAGTTTGGACACGTGTGGCTAGAGGTTGAGCCGTTGCCAAGAGGCTCAGGATTTGAATTTGCCCAATCAATCGTCGGAGGAGTTGTGCCTCGCGAGTACATCCCGGCAGTGGAAAAGGGAGTCCGCAGCGCTCTAGACGATGGAGTCGTTGCCGGTTTCCCGGTGATCGACTTCAAGGCGACATTGGTGGACGGCAGCTTCCACACAGTGGACTCATCTGGTGTGTCATTCGAGATTGCTGGGGGCCACGCCGCCACAAAAGGCATGGCACAGGCCGGTCCGGTGCTGTTGGAGCCGATCATGAAGGTCGATATCACCGTTCCTGACGAGTTTACTGGCGACATCATCGGGGACCTGAACGGACGGCGAGGCCGCATCCAGGGCATGGTTCCCAACGGCGATGGCACCACGACAATCAACTGCGAAGCGCCCAGGGCCGAAATGCTCACATACGCAACTGATCTTCGATCTCAGACTCAGGGTCAGGGATCGTTCACGCTGGAGTTCGACCACTATGAGGACGTTCCCCAGCACCTGGTAGATCAGGTAGTGCAATCCATGTCCGGGGAACCCGAGTCGGCACAGGCGCGAAGCTAGCCCCTACATACGATCGAAATATGAAACCCGGGGAACGAGTCAATTGATTCGTTCCCCGGGTTGGGGTCTGGAACAAACTTCTAGAGCCCTTCCAGGAGGCGACGAACCGTCGAACATTGCTCGCACGGGCAATCGCGACGGTGGGTTTTAGTGTCTTGTGGCTTCTTTTTCTTCATCTTCTTTTTCATGCGGTTGCTCAACTTGCGTTCCAGCGGCCCCTGTCGACGGGACATACAGTTAGCGCAAGTGCAAGCAGGCGGATGTTTTTGGTTCCAGTTTGGTCGCATGTTTAGAGATGGTCGCGGGAAGTCGAATATTGTTGAAAACGAAGAAAATGGTACCCCTGCCCGGACTCGAACCGGGGCACCCAGTTTAGGAATTGTACACTACCAGTTTTGGCCTGTCCCAGAGGCTCCCCCTATATTAGGCGTTATTAATATCTGTACGTCACTTCAGATATCGGGAAGTCCCTGATAGTTCGTGACCATTTTGTGACCAAGATTTGTGGGTCATTCCGACCCTGAATCCCCTACTCCTCCCGCTTGCCCCCTAGACTATACTGCCCCCAGAGGCACACCCATACGGGGTGCTAGCTAGACACTAACGGCTAGGAGCCCCATGGGGATTAGGTGCAACTGAGCTTTGCAAGCAGGGGCCGGGGGTTAGAGTCCCCTCAGCGATACCATATTTTTAGCTACAACATCAGGTCTTTATTAAGGGAGGTTTGAAACATGGCTTCTGAAGGTACTCATAGCATGGTTGACCGGATGATAAGAGCCTCTCGTCTTGACGTACATATATTCGAAGAGGTGGAGGCCGACACGTCGGCGACAAGGCAGGCCCTTTCGGTGGTTGTCCTTGTCGCCTTGGCGACCGGAATAGCATCCCTGGGAACCACTGGACTGGGTGGACTATTAGTAGGGGTTGTAATCTCTATCGCTGGCTGGACGATTTGGGCTTGGATAGTGTATCTCATAGGCACGAAGATAATTCCATCACATGCGACTCACGCAGATTGGGGACAATTAGCACGTACTTTGGGCTTCGCTCAATCCCCAGGCATATTCAGAGTGTTGGGGGCCGTACCCGTCGTAGGTCTCATTATCTTCTTGGTCGTATCTATCTGGATGCTCGTTGCGATGGTCGTAGCCGTGCGTCAGGCACTGGACTACACATCAACGTGGCGGGCGATTGGCGTAGTCGTGTTAGGTTTCGTCCCCTACGTGCTACTCATGTACATGGCATTTGCCCTTCTGGGGGCTGAAGGGTGAACGAGGCGCCAAAACAGAGGTTGGGCCACTGGCTTAAAGAGGCCATAATGGGGAAGGCGCAATGGGGGCATAGAGACGTATCCCACACCTACCTCACAACAGCCTTATAAGCCTTAATAGCATCCTCACGCCGAGGCGTCATCGGCATAGAGGGTAGGGCTTAGACGCCTGGCAAGATGTTTTATAGACACTTCTGGCGGATTGGGTTCCGCAAAAAGCTTTGTATGCCATCCTATTGCGCGTGATAATCAATTTAAGGAAAGCTTCTTAACGGGTTCTCGTAGATAAAAAACCCATCTACAGCCAATACGCCTTCACGGGCCAATCATAGGCGCAATGTTCCACGTATTTTGAAACGGCATCTTAGAGATGCCTCGCTAGTTGGCGGCGCTTCGTTAATGAATGTCAGTGAAACTGCCAGCAACGGCTGGGTGCCGAGTTTGGTGGAATTGGGTAAGCAAGATTACGAAAAATATCAGTATTTATTGCTCGATTATTCATTGTGGGTTTACGATCGGGGAGAACTATCAAGATATTCATTATTCTAAGGACGCGACTGGATATCCTGCCTGCTTACTGTGGTAACGTCGGCACTCAATAACGTTGCGGATCACGCATGGCGAAGATATACTCTGCACGAGCGGCGTGAATTAATTCGTCGGTCTGCGGTTTATATATTTCTAGACAAACCAGATGAAGAAGGAAGGCTCAAGCCATGGGCATGGTCAAAGTCCAACTAGTCGATATGGTGAACGGAGAGTCCTTAACCACCCCAGACCAGCCTGCCGAGCTGGATGACGCCATAGTGGCCACTGAGTTGGTCCAGCAGATACTGAACTTTGTAGGACAACTCCCAGAAGGCCACTTGGTTGACCCGAAAGCGACCAAGATCGTGAACAAGTCCAGAAGAGCCGAGTTAAGTTCAAACCAGACCCTATCGGATGTCGGTACAGAGACCGGTGATACGCTGGCGCTATACTACAGCACGGTATTTGGCTAGGATCGACCGGTTTTTTGGAGGCGCGCGTTGCGTGGCGCCCCACGGCAAGAGTTTCTTGTGGACTTTTGTCAGTTGCATGACCGCCTTTGAAACGGCCTCTGTTTCGTAAATAACCGTCCTTGGTAACGTAGGAAGATATGCGATCAATAAGAGATCAACGCCTTGGCAACGATCATGAAGAGTTGCTGTCGCTTGCGCGACAGCTCAACCAGAACGGACGGCCGAAACTTAACGTCACGCCGACCGGTAGCAGACCGTACCAGGCTTACAATCTCGAATTTCACTGTGCGGCATACGTTGACGAGTTGGGTACGTTGCGACAACGCCACCAGCTATTCTTGGAATTCCCAAGGGCCTACCCCTTAGAGGCGCCGCCCACGTTCAAGCGCGTGTCGCCACTGTTCCATCCCAATATATATCCCCACGGCGTATTCTGCCTGGGGTTCGAAGGCGAACGAAAGTGGCGGTCAGGCATTTCGCTGGAAAGCCTGATATTGCACGTCAGCCGTCTGATCAGGTTCGACCCAGATTGGGTGAATCTTGACCCCCCAGCCAATAGGACTCAGAATTTCTGGAAGGAATGGGTGAGCAAGTTCGCACTTCCTGCCGACACCGAGCCATTCGTTGTTGGGGATAAGCTTGATATTCCGCTGGTCGACAAGGCCCATGCCCAGCCAACCGACAGACCGAGACGGACTCATACCCCGCCCGTAAGACGCTCGATTAAAATCGGAGCGAATCGCCCGTCCTCCAACTCCGATATAGATGCGACCACTCAAGGGCGAAGACAACTGCCGTCTGGTCCGATTCGTATCTCGCGCACCCGTCCAGAGCCGTGATCCAGAACCGAAGCAATCCGGAGGCAAAAGGCTTCACATGGAATTAAGCGTTTCCCGTCATCCAATCCCATACCACCTCCCGATCGACAGCGATGGCTTCAAGAATATCGTCACTGACGGGTCGATCGCTACGAAACAGCTTTTGGTCTTCCTCTCGCATGACGTCTACGATTTCATTCGCAACCAGTCTCGCGAATACTCCCCTCAAGAGATCGGCGGTGTGCTTTTGGGACAGTACTGTATCGACAACGACACCAGATTCTTGATCGTTCCGACCGCTGTGGCGTGCGATCTGGGGTCAGCCACGCCGGTCAGTATCCAATTTCCTCCTGAATTCTGGCAGCGAGTGGAAGAGGTTCACACGTCCGAGTTCCCCGGTCTATTGCGAATCGGCCCGTACCACTCCCATCCAGGCTACGGCATACACCCCTCTGGAACCGACCGTACGACCATACTCAACGCATTCTCCAAACCCCATCACATCAGCCTAATCTACGATCCTCACTCGGACCAGATTGGCTTCACGTGCTGGGACGACGGCGTCCTAAAAACGCCCTCCGGTTGCTTCATCTACGAGCACAAACAACCCGAGGACTTGGTGAGACAACTTATGGACGCACGTCCTGAATGAGGCGAGCATGACTCATCGATTCGACCAAGGAGGGTGATCGTTGGGAGAGGCTCCACAGATTTTCGTGCGAACTTCAGATGGCAAACAATTCCACTCATGGGCGTCACCCACGGCCGAGACGCCTATTGCCAAGCTCTTGGAGTCACTGCTGGATGAGTACCCATTGAGTCAACACGGGCCCATCGATCTCGTCGACGAATCGTCCGGCAAGTTGATTGACCCCGAGGTCTCGGCGGGAACGGTCGCAAATCGGATCCTCGCAGTTCGGACGAGATATGTCAGCGATGCTTTGGGTCAACTTGATGCGCTCCGCGTGCAGGAAGCATCGGCCGTCGACTACTTCCATGAACCAGGATCGTCGACGATCGCGTTGAACCTCTGGTACCCGGGTATAGTTCGAATTGACTCTTCGGGCGGAAGCAAATTGGTCGTCAAAGGCAGCCACCGGGCGATGTTAACTCTTCCCAAAGATTTCCCGGATAAACCGCCACACATCCTTTGGCTCTCCCCAATCTTCCATCCCAACTTGTCAGCCGATAATGAAGTATGGCCGATGATGTATAACTGGAGCGATTCACCCTCGGTACTAACTCTGGTTACGGCATTGATCGACACGGTTGTCGGTCTGACGATCCACCTCGGAAGACGCTTCAGCATCAGACGTTGCCAGGTACAAAATTCGAGGGCATCTAACTGGTACCGGCGGAACCGCAAGGCCGTTGCAAGTTTGGCAAAGCGTACGCGGTACCGTCTCGACGGCCCGCTCATGGGTCGGCCCCTTGAATCAACGAACGTCCATTGGAACATTAAAGGCGCGCTGACGGGAGGGGATCCTACAGTATTCCTGTCACGCCGTGCCGTACGGGGCATACTTGAGATCGGCATTCGGAACTCTGGATGGCTGATCGGCAAACAAGGACGACACGGACAGGCACCCTGGATATTCGTCGAGCGTATAGTTCCTCTTCCACCGCACGGAAATTCAGAGGCGCCTGCCAATGCCGTGGGTGTTTTGCGGGGTGAGCAAGGGCAACATGAACCGCCACCAACTAACGACCAACTGCGCCCGCTCGACGTCCACCTACAAGATGGTGAACCTGTGCTCCGGTTTGGCTCCAGCCTTAAACCGTTGACCGGGTACCTGGTAGAAGTTGAGACTGTTCTGCCTACCGAACCCACCCTACAATCTGATGGGGTATTGCGGCAGCCCATCACTGTCCGCGGACCATACCCAGAACAGGCACGACAATTATCCCAAGCCCACGAGCCCGAAACCTCGCCCGAAGGGGCTCGGAGCATAGTCCGATTGCACACGAAAGAACTGGAGCCACCCGTCTGCATATATTGTGGTAACCTGTGCTTTACGGACGAAGAGTGGGGTGCGTGCGTGGAATGTGGTTTCATAATGCACGGTGAATGTCTACATCAGCTTGGGGGGTGCCCGAATACGGATTGCCCGCGCACCGCCCTCGAACCTCGATAGTCGGAACGACTCAGTGAGACTTGGCAATACCCATTCAAAGCTGAGGGGTGGTGATGGTAGAACCGATAAATATAGGCGACCAGCGGCAGGAGATTTCCGTCGAAGACTTGGAATTGTCCTTGCGACATGAAGTCGGATTGGCGAGTCGGCTGCCTAACATCGACGACAAGGTTCGCCACCTGGAGGGAATCGCAGAGCACACGGAATTAACCTCGTCCGGGTACTCTGTTCACCCAGCGATTCGCCAACTCAAGACCGAGATCGCCGACAATCTATTTGACCTACGAAACACTGCACAACAACTAACGCGTATCGAGGAACAACTTGGCCAACACGCCAGTGAGCCGGTGGACATGACGCTGCAACAGACCCTCGACGTCGTGCAAAACCTTCGCGGCATCTCCGGTGCGATCCCCAACGACAGCCGGTTGGCGGACGTTTCCACAAGCGTTTGCGAGGGTCTGGAAACGTTCGTGACGTCTGTGCTTCCCTCAGTGGAATCTGAGGAGGACGATGGCTCCTCAGATGGACCAAGTCCCTCGGAGCTCACCCTAGCGTTGGAGGTGATCGAGGCTATCCGAATGTGTCCGGGCGGCGACCGAACGGCCATTTACAAATCTCTTCGACAGCAATTCATTGACGCCGCGTGCTATTCGGCCTGGAAACGGGTCAATCGGTTGTCTGATATGAGGCTGGACCTAGCTACGAAGAAAGAATACCTCCACGGTGCCCTGACGATCTGGCAACTTTTACCCGACCTGAGCGAGAACGCAGGTAGCCCCCGCCTCAGCAAGCTCCCTGATGAGATGCACCGGGCGGTCCAGTCCGTCCTCCTGCGCCATGTGATCGGCGCCGTGGATGCCGGAGGTCTAGACAGCCTGATGGGCGCAGCGTTATTGACAAAGGAACTTTCCGACGAATACCTGGAAATGATACCAGCCATCTCTATGCCGGATGCCCAGTCCATGCTGGGGCTACAGGCGGCTGAATCCCTCGTCCGAAGGATCAGAGGCGAACTCTCCACCGTCGGGTCCCAAAGTGAGTTGGACCTGTGCCTAAGTGTGGTTTCGATCTTGCGAACGGTACCCGTGTTATCCGAAGATCAGCGCCTCGTGGACCTAGCCAGACCGATTTCGCGTGCCAGGCGGCGTTTGAGGCTTGTCGGCGGTCTGAAGACGCTCCGCAAGATCTCGTTACCAGCGCTCGTTGGACTTTTGGGTGTATGCGGGGTCATCGCGGCCTACATCGGGCTGACCGTGCTGATTCAACGGTTGTATGAGATAAATCTCCCGCTTGCTCCCTGAGCAAAGCGACGCTTTGGATCCGTGGAATGTTTAGAATAACCAGACGTGGGCAAAAGTCTAGACGTCCTGACGTGAGCACCAGGTCGGGCGCGATTCGGGTTGCGCGCAAGTCGTTAAGGCCCGTTCGTATCGCCACACCCGGCGATGGAGCGGTGATTCACGGGTTCGCGACGGTGATAAAGGGCAGCGCCAATCCGGGCGATACCCTAAAACTTGAATGTAGCGGAATCGAACCCATCAAATGTCGCGTGAAAAACGATGGCTCTTGGGCGATGCCGGATGTGCGCCTCCCGACTGGATCGCAAGAACTAACTATAGTGGACGAGAACAATCTCGAACTCTCCGCAACAATTAGGATACTGGTCTCTGAAGTCACTCCGATATACGTCACCTCGCCTCTGACGGGAGAGACCCTCGAGGCAAAGCATATCGAAGTAACGGGCAAGGCGGCTCGCGGTCGGCTGGTCTGCTTGCGCCTAGGACGCAAGACCATGACCGAAAGGGCGAATAACCACGGTTCGTTTCGATTCAGCGACGTGGAGCTGCCGGAATGGGGCGACCAGCGCCTGATGTTCTATTACGCGGAGGCACCTGCCCAGGGCAACACAGATATTACAGTGCGCTGGCCAGGCCTCGACCTCCCGTCGATTGTCGACCCCGTCACTCGTTCTCACTTGGAGCCAGGAGCCGACATCGTGCGCTGCATCAACTGCTACACCTACTGCTACCGGGCCACGTGGGTGCAAGTGGGACGTTGTCCGCGATGCGACGTGTCCAATAAATATTGGAATCGGGCATCCACTGACTTCCACACACCTCGCATCAACCTGACCAACTAACAGATATTAGTCATCAACAACATAATTGGACCGATTGACACCATGGTATATTGAATCTTAATAAAGTCGCACCTAAGTATTTGGAATCCAGAGGCGACCTTCGATCGGTCTATCTGGGTCAACCGAGGTTCTTATCCGCCTGAGATGGAGCAAAATCACGGAGACGGGCGAGGTTGAATAGTCTTAAGACCATCGGCATGCCGATGCTAACCGAGAGGAAGAGTTGGACCGTTACACCAGGCTGACCGAACTAGGCTGGAACATGGACCTGCTTCGACGTGGGACCGTTCTGGTAGTCGGGGCCGGGGCGTTGGGGAACGAGATCATCAAGAACCTCGCCTTGGCAGGTGTCGGTAACGTGTTGGTGGTTGACCTAGACGTCATAGAATCTCACAACCTGACTCGGTCGGTCCTATTCCGTGCCTCTGACGTAGGACGCCGTAAAGCCGAAGTGGCAGCCTTGGCGGCGGTGGACATCGAGCCGCGAATGAACGTTCGGTGGTTCGATGCCCCATTCCAAACCACCCTTGGACTTGGCGCACTCGGAAACGTCGATATCGTGCTTGGCAGCCTCGATAATATTCAAACACGCAGGGACCTAAATCGGGCCTGTTTGCTCACTAACACCCCATTCATCGACGGCGGACTTTATTTCTTGGACGGTGACGTTCGGACCTTTCTGCCCCCGTTTCCGGTTTGCTTCGATTGCACGCTGACGCAGGACGAACGCGATACCGGATGGCGTCGCTGGTCGTGTCTAGGAATCTTGGGAGATCACGGAGCGGGCGTTGGACCAACGGCGCCAACCGTGGCGTCGATGGTCGGAGGGCTACAGGCGCAACTCGCCCTGAAGTACCTCCATAAGGATTTCGCCGGGCCGTACCCCATGCTCGTCCCTAACGGCGTGCGTATCCGATTCAACGGCTTCGCAGACGAGTACGAGCGGTGGGATCTGAACCGCGATAGTGAATGCCCCACGCATTTGAGCGTAACGTCCGTGCCCATATCGCCGATCACATCGATTCCATACGGGAATGACATGCCTGCAGTGCAACTTCTCGAGATCGCTCAAGCCGCCTTGGGCCACGAAGCCTACATCGAACTGGGATTCGACGTGGTCCACAGCCTACACTGCTTCCAGTGTGACCGCATCGAGGCGGCGGCGCGGCGGCGTGGAGCTCTAGGGATCGCCGAGACGATGTGCCCGGAGTGCACACCGTCAGTGTGTTTCGAGTGCGGTCATTCCGTTGCAAAGACCGTCGCTACCAGGCCGGATCTGGTCTTCCCTGAAAAAGTGGACTGTGCAGCCTGCTTCGAATCCAACCCTTTGGTACTGCGCGACTCCCAAACCCTAAACCGCATCGAGCCCGGCTCGCCCGCACTAGCTTACTCTCTGGCAGAGTTGACAGTACCTATGATGGACATCCTCGAGGCCAGGGATTTCGAAGGGCAAAAGACTATGTACATACAGCTTGACGGAGACCGGGACAAGGTATTCGGAACCTGCTAAACTTCACAAATCCAATCGAACACGTCAGGATGCGGAGGCACTGATGCCCATTCGAATAGTAAGAGACGACACTCCAGATGGCCCCAGGCCAGACAACGGTTCCGATCTACCAGCCATCGTGGTGACGCCACAAAACACAGCATACGAAATGCAAACAGACCCGGACCGTGAACAAGCAAAGCGCCTCTCGGCCGAAAACAACACACCGCAGATCAAAGATGATACCCCCAAATCGACCACCTGGGCTATGGTTGGATGTCGGTGCACCGCCACCGGGCGTACGTTCCAGCTTACTTTCCGCCACGAGAACGATCAATTCACCCTCAAGTCCATTGATCGCCACATCTCAGATGCAGCCTCCAAGGACGCGGGCACCATCAAAGGCCCCTTCGAGTGGGGTGGTTTCGAATGCCCTGAATGCCACAGGGGGTGGACAAAAGAAGACGATACGGCCCCAGCTTGGCCAGTCATCATGTGCGTTTGTAACTCGCTGTTCTGCACCCGTAAAGGCGTCTACAGCAAGAAAAGTAAAGCCGGCCCTGAGTGGTGGTGGCGCTGTCCCAATTGCCACATTGATGCCCTGGTTGGGCGCTTGGAATCGTTAGAAGGCGTAGCGATCAAGGGTAAGTAGCGCCCGTCCAGAGTTGCAATTTCCGATCTCAGTGAGCGCAACAACGCGCGCCACTCGACTCAGATGATTACCATCTTTGCCAGTTACATGATGCCGATGCCGCCGTCGGCACGGACGGAACGCTGTTCCACAGTGACCATTTTGTGACCAATATTTGTGAATTGTGTCGGCCCCGAATTCCCTACCCTCCAGGGTATGCCGTCCGGCATCGCCAACCTCCTCGACATCATCGACCCCACCCGCCCCTTCGTCGGCTCCGTCCAATATCGTGGTGTGCCTCTGGGGCCGAAATAGGTTAAATTAGAGGGTAGGATAACACGACGGAGAGAGGGGGCCCAATGAAACCGTGGGAGAAGCTGGCGACCGCCACCACGTCTGATGGCAGCCACTTTGAGCTGTTGCGCCACGAAGGCAACTACGTCATTCACGCAGACGGCTTCGACTTGATGACCAGCTATTCGCACGGCTCAGAGGATGCGATGATGTCGCTCGCCTGCCCCAGGCCACGCGCGGATGCCTGCATCCTAATAGGCGGCCTCGGGATGGGCTACACTCTTGCTGCGACGCTCGGTCTACTGCTGCCTGGGGGCTCCGTGGTAGTTAGCGAGTTAGTCCCAGAGGTGGTCGATTGGAACCGCGGCCCGCTGGGTCCACTGGCCGGGCACCCCCTCGACGACCCTCGCACTGACCTCGTCGTGGGCGACGTCGCCGATGTCATTCGGTGCAGCAAGTCGCGCTTCGACGCGATCTTGCTAGATGTGGACAACAGCGTCGATTCGTTCACGCTGGCACGCAACTCAAGGCTCTACACGCCGGAAGGGCTCGCTGCAGCACACCGCTCCCTGCGGCCACGCGGCGCGCTCGCCATATGGTCGGTGGGCACGGAGCGGACCTTCGAGCGCAGACTCCGCGCAGCCGGCTTCACCGCTTCTACGCACCCCGTCAGAGGGCGCGACAAGCGCGGCGGACACTACTCCGTCCTCGTGGGACGGAGGGGCTAGCGCCAACCCAGCCGCTAACAGGGCAGACGAGAATGGCTGAATACAATTCGCGGACACCCATACCTGAGCCTGTTACGTCCGGGTGAGGTCTGGTTACACGCCTTAGAGGGGCTCGCTGTAATGGTCATAGCCCTGAGGCCAACCTCAGGAGTCAGACAGGCAGCCAGGCCGTAGACCCCCTAGCCTATACCGTTCCCAGGGTCAGGTTTATGCTCGCAGGTATGAAACGTAAAGCTTTACTGGTACAGGGTTGCTTGCTCGCTGAGCTGTCGATGGCGTGTGGCGGTACTGTTGCGCCCACGATGGATATCGATGCCACCGTAGAAGCTAAATGAAAATGATGTGTTTGACTATTAACTGAATGAAGTTTGATGCGGTTGTGAATAGTTTACATCTGTACGGTCAGTCATCAGGAAAGTGGGTTTCCATTAATAAAATTTAGTATTCTTTGATTTCTTGCCAATACGAAGTCAGTCACATTTTTTTTATATAATCGATAATCTTGAATATTATCTGGTAATGCAGGATTGTCAAAACCTACAAAAGGAAGACAAAACTTAATTGATAAATAATCATCCTTGACTAAATCTTGGAGAAGAAAGAAGTCGACGTATCCTTGAAAATTCTGAAACAGACTAAAAAATCATTGTATCTCTGTAAAGTGTCACTTAGTGGATTGTCCTCATTAAAGTAATGACGTCGTATACATTCTAAAGTGAGGTCAAACCTATCTTTGATTTTATGATTAATCCCTCTCGAGCCATTAATAGTCATTTTGTTATCGACTTTATTTGATGGGAAAACGATATATCCACCTATCGTGCCACATAATTTTCGGAATGTATCAATTTCATGTGATGGAATCTGATTAACAATGTCTGACATACGTTTTTGTCTACTGTATGTATGCCCTATTGCATCACTTGATAAAAAGAACTCCCCCAATTCAGATTTATGATGAAGATAAACCTTTGTAGTTGTATCTGTTAAATTAAAATCAAACCCACTTGGCAAAGGTTTGCTCCAAAGAAGTTTATGATATCTACGAAGTGTTGGACTGAATGTATCAGGGTCTTTACCAGAAGGTGTGTCAGAATAAAAATGGAAATTAGTGTCTATTAGATTACTCATGCTTATACCATTTCTCCCCAAAAGCATCCTCGCTATCCACCTGCTCAGTATAGATACGAGTCATTGTCAGGCTGCTGTGGCCCAACAGGCTCTGTACGTGAAACAGATTCAATAATAGATATAAATACTAACAAAAACGTTATGACTGCACAGCTACCCGATGATAATAAATAATCGACTAAATGCATTGGGAGGATAACGATGGTTGCAAAAATAGGCATTGGACCAGACTCTTGGGGAGTTTGGTTTCCAGACGAGCCAGGCCAAGTTCAATGGCAAGATTTCTTAGATCAGGTTGTTGCAGCAGGATATGAATGGATAGAAGCGGGACCTTTTGGCTATCTACCAACTGACCCTACGGTGATTAGAAATGAACTGAATAGTAGAGGTCTAAATATTATTGCAACTACGGTTATGGCCGGCCATCTTGAAAATCCTGATGATTGGCCAAGAATTGAAAAACGGACCCTAGAAGCTGGTGAGTTTGGAGCCAGTATGGATGCCAAGTACCTAGTCTTGATAGACGATGTCTATTTAGATCTCCATTCGGGAGAACGAATTTGTTCAAGTGCCCTAGAAAATGACAGTTGGAATAGATTAATCGATTCGGTAAATAGGGTGGCTACAATAACTAAAGAAAAATTCGGCATTCCCCTAACTATCCATCCGAATGCTGAAACCCATATAGAAACTGAATCTCATCTGGAATTGATATTGGAACAAACAGATCCTGACCTAGTTTCACTTTGCGTAGACACCGGCCACCTTGCCTATACCGGTGGCGATCCAGTTTCGTTTATACGCAATCATCACAACCGAGTCTCATACCTCCATCTTAAAGATATAGATGGTCAAATATTAGAAGATGTAAGGACAAATAATCTACCGATGGTTCGTGCAACCGAAATGGGTGTCTTCCGAGAACCTCCTGGAGGATTGGTTGATTTCAAGGAATTGGCTAACGTCCTTAATGATATCGGATATGGTGGCTGGGCTACAGTTGAACAAGATATGTATAAACCAGCGCTGGATGTTCCTTTCGCTATAGCGAAAAGAACCAGAGAATACCTTAAGGAAGTTGGAATGGGATAGCTTAGCAGCAATCTATGAACTGTAAACCAGGCTACGGTAGGGACTTATAACAACTAGGATTATATAAACTTATATTTAGTTATAATTCTTTATAAATAGATTTCGCTGGTAGTCACCCAAGGGAATGTGGATGGAACCTGAATGGCTAGGAGTCCCATGTTCGGGATTCGCTAAAGTGAA
>Ga0208113_1000104_pt1 | contig 39752 bp, 33 predicted proteins | sample Knorr_S7_td_NADW_FD_185598 | JGI IMG/M metagenome (GOLD analysis project Ga0208113, IMG submission 185598) | Marine microbial communities from Southern Atlantic Ocean transect - Knorr_S7_td_NADW_ad_2505m_LV_A (SPAdes) (version 2) | ecosystem: Environmental > Aquatic > Marine > Oceanic | place...
TGCTATTGAAATTGAAGAAGGTAAAGGGACCAAACCCAAATCATCAGTAGTAGGTTTTGAATCGCACCCAATCATCCATAACAATGTTGTTTGAGCTAGGATATTTATTAACTTTTTCATTACTGTAAATTCTTATAGCTTGAAGGCTTGTCCTCTCTGTGCTATGTTAAAACCCGCATTTTTAATTTGGTTTTGAGCATTGGAATTATCGGTCAATGCAGGGTTAGTATGGTTCAAATGGATAAAATGAATGCCCGTTTTATCTTTAACGGATTCTAGCAATTTCATCGTTTCTATGATAAACGGGTGGGGAATTTCGGTCATGTCCCTACCAGGGAGTTCATCACCTGTGAAAAAAGATCCATCCATTAGGGTATAATTGTTTTCGGATACAATTTGGTTAATGTCTTTATCCCATTTTTCCCATTTATCAATATCGGGAATGAAAATAAGTGATCGGTTCGGGCCCTTAATTTTATATCCCACTGTTTCTGAAAATTCATCTCGATGAGGAACAAGAAATGGTGTAACCGAAATTCTTTTGTTCAATTCGGTTGGTTTGCCATTTTTAATTGTTCTCAGGCTAATATTTTCTAAATCTACTAATTGACTCCAAGGTCCATTTGTTCTTAGAAATTTGCCCATTTTGGGCATAACGTACACAGGTGTTTCCTTTGTACCCATAACTTCTCGTCCAAGGTGCATGAGTCCTGAATAGTGACCAATATGGGCATGTGTTAAAAAAACACCTTTGAACTTCTTAGGATTATTATTTGTGAGCATTTCAAATTGTTTTGGGAAGTCAGGAGTTGCCTCGATCATCCACGTTTCATTTGAATTTGGATCGACAATCCCAAGGCAATTTACTAATAGTTTTTTGGCCTGATCATTCCATCGATCAATACAACACTTTTTTTGACAGCCTGCGTGAGGTACGCCCCCATCCTGAGCGATACCAAGAACGACCACGTAAGGCTCTTGAATGGGTTCTTGTATACATCCATTGAGCAGAATAATCAGAATAATATTAATGAGCCGTTGGTTCATCCTTTTTTCCTCTCCAATCGTTTTTCGGTTAAAAGTGGCTCATACTTCACGGTTATTTCTTACCCGAATAGAGGAAGGAAAATTATAGTTTGAAATTTAATGGATTTAATCATATATGTAATATTTCTGAGACTGATTTTTAAAAAAATCATTGTTAGTTAAATGTGAAAAAATCTTTCCTTTATTTAGGTCTTCACTAAATCCATCCTGTCCCCATAGCCGGGCCATTGCAGATTCATTAATTGTTAATTGATTCGGATAAAGTTGGTGAATAGCATTGATGACATGAACTCCCACTAATGCACTATTGTATTTATTTCTATTCGTAACCATGAGTTCAACGCCTTCACAAAGCTGCTCTTTATGCTTTGGATCAATAGCCATTCCAGGAATATCAATTGGTGTATAACTTACAGGTTTAAAGACCACCCCAGGGAGGTTTAGATTATTTAAGGCGATCGCAAGATCTCTTTTCTGGACCCATGGCGAACCAACTTGCTTAAAAGGTTTTTGAGTGCCACGTCCCTCATTTAGGTTTGTTGCTTCCAGCAAGCACATACCTGGGTAAACGATTGCTGTTGCCAAATCAGGAATATTTGGAGATGGTTTTACCCAGGGTAGATTTGTCTCATCCATCCATATCGATCGGTTCCAATTTCTGACAGGAATAACAGTGAGATCAGGGTTTATATCGATCCAATTTTCCCCAATGATCATTTGAGCTAACTCCCCTACTGTCATGCCGTATCTAATGGGGATAGGGTAGAACCCAACAAATGATTTATGTTTTTGAGCCAATAAAGGTCCTTCAATTTTTTTCCCGGCTATTGGATTTGGGCGATCAAGAACCATCACTTCTACACCAGCTTCTCCTGCAGCTTCCATAACTAGACCAAGAGTGGAAATATAGGTATAGAATCGAGCACCAATATCTTGAATGTCATAAATGATCAAATCAAGTCCTTTCAATTGTGCTTGGGTCGGTTTGCGATTTTCACCATATAGACTCACCACTTCAGGTAGGCGTTTTAATTGGCCATTATATTCTACTTTTTCACCTGCTGCTGCTTCTCCAAACAAACCATGCTCCGGTGAAAAGATGATTTTAAGATTAACATCCTCTAGCCCAAGGAAACGTTCATAATTGGGGGCCCCATTTCTATCTATACCCGTTTGGTTAGTCACTAGCCCAACTTTTTTATTGGTAATCAATTCAGATCGATCATCTAATAGGACATCTAACCCCACCTTGACTTTCGCCAGATTTACAGGTTTATCTATTTTTTCCTGTTTCTGTTGAACTTGATGGATTGATTTTGGTGGTGTGCTACAACCAATTATTAATAGTATAAGAAAAGGGAAACTATTTTTCATTACTTTAATAAAGTGAATTTTTTGGTGAAAATCTTCTGTCCTTGTGATAGATTTACCAAATACAATCCTGATGGTGCTTCCAAACCGTTAGGCAGTTTTCCATTCCAAATGAATTTCTGATTTCTAGTAGCCAAAGGCTGAACAGAAATCCTAACAAGTTCTCTACCTATGATATCTGTGATAAATAAATAAGCGATTGGGGTTTTTTCAAATAATTGGAATTCAATTGATATAGAACGGTTAGATGGATTTGGATATAGAGCTGATATATTTAATTTTTTTGGAATTTGAGCAATTTCACCATCTACAGAAGCAATAGGCCCATCAAGGTATTCCATAATCCTAACCATGATATCATTTCGTTTCTCTTCTGGATAGATCGTTTCAAATCCGATACTCAGATAGACTAATCCTCCAGAGACAGGGCTACCATCAAAACCACCTAAATAGGCTATCCCGGCGCCACCTCTCGTATCATAATCCACGCCATCGAACTTTAGTATAATATTCGCATTTTCGACAGGTTTTATTCCATCAGGCCAATCAACATCGTAAGTGCCATTTGTCCCATCATCGAATGATAATGAAATATTTTCCAGGAATGTACCAGTGACACCAGTTGCGTTATATGTGCCTTGTTTTCCTCCAGCTGCGTCAGTTAAATAGTTTGCTTTTAGAAATTTTTCATAAAATACTTGGTCTGTTACGTTCCCTTTCTCCGAAACATCATAACCAATTTCCGATCCAGATACGAATAATCGTCCGCCACCTTTCAAAAAAGCTTGAATTAAGGATTGTTCTTTTTCCGAAAAGGTAGATGTGCCTGAACTTTCTTCACCTAGTATCCAGTCTACAATTAAATAGTCGCTGATTTTTATCCGTTCATTCATTACAGCTTCGTTATTTGCAGAATCAAAAGGGTATTTTCCATTATGAATTGCATCACCATGCTGACGTATAAAATCAAATGTGTTTTTTGTCCCGTTCACTCGATCAAAACCATTTACAATTAATACTTTAGGCATGGTTGTAGAAGTAACAACGCCTAGCACTTCTGCGTAATCACTATCGCCGTATTCATTTATAGCTTTGACTTTTAAGTAATATGGGATATTTGGATTTAGGTTTTGTAAAAGAATCGGGGGGGAGGTAAACAAACCTAAATCTTCCGTTTGGTCTGAATTGAGAAAAATTCTTGTTACCTGAAAAGATGTTGCTCTGTCTGCACCGGTAAAATCGATTGATGCTACGCCGCTACCTAAATTAGTAACTGAGATATTCATAGGCGTTGATGGTGCTGTTTCGGCGCCCAGTTTCACTTTTATTAATTCCCATAATTCATCGTAACCACTGTCATATCCCAGAGCCCATATTCCGATGCCTTTTAAATTTTTTGATAAGGCTAGGTCATACTTTTTTGAAAGAGAAAGGCTGTCATCATACCAGGCTTGAAACCATCCCGGATTTTGGTATTTATACCAGGGCGTTTCAGAAATATTATCCCAGATTTTTCCGTAAGAGAGGGCTTTAGATTCAGCTGTTAAAAAAATAACAGCGCTTCCATCACCGGTGGTGCTGGCACCTTTTTCTCCTGAACTAGCCGGCCATTCGTAACCGTAATAGGGACATCCCAAGATAATTTTACTTGTATTATTTGCTGTAACAGAAAGATATGTATTCACTGTGTTGGTAATATTATAAGATCCACCATTAAGTGGAGCAACAGACCCGGTTGTAGAGCTGCCTTGCCAATGGTAATCATATCCCATAATGAATAATCCGTCACTTTCATTAGCTAAAGCATTAAAATCCCATGCGTTATTCCAGTCTACTGCTGGTGTAGCAAGTGTGACCTTGGCATGGGAGATTTCACGCTTAAGTTCGCTCCGGAGATTCTTAATAAAAGTGACCAGGTTAGATTTTTGAGAAGCTGGAAAAGCTTCAAAATCCACGTTCACCCCATCAGCACCAGCCCGCTTTACTTCATACACTAGATTCTTAATTAAATTTTCTTGATTATTTGTATTGCTCAATAATGTTTCTAAGTCTGATTCGTCAAAAAGTGTGACTGTAAGAACAACTTCTACACCATTCGCATGAGCCTTGTTAATCAGATCAGTCGCTGGCCACCCATGGAGATCTATAAGTTGTCCGGCTGCATTTGCCTCTGCAGAGAAATAAGCGATAGTGGTCAAAAGGTCATATTGATAATTTTGCCATTTGGTTCCCTGCCAATAAGGATGATAACCAAAGACCATTCTAGATGGCCCTTTTTCTCTGGGTTTTATCGGATCAGCTGGTCCAGTATATGTTTTGTAGGCTGGTTCTAAATAATTCGCCTTATTGTAGGTCAATTCAATTTGATGAATACTCCTGAACTGTAGTTCGCTCGAGTCTTGTGCGAGAAGGGAAACTGCTAGAACTAGTTCATTAAACATGGCAGTTGGAAAAAATATCTTCAATGGTTTCACGCCTGCGAATAAGCCTATGATTGGTTTCCTCAAGCAGTATTTCTGCAGCACGTGGTCTGGTATTAAAGTTATGAGACATGGCAAAACCATAAGCGCCCGTATCCATTACAGCAATTAAGTCTCCTTCTTTAGCAGCAGGGAATGCTCTATTTACAGCTATGCGGTCTGTATTTTCACAAATTGGCCCGGTAAAATCAAAAGTTCCAATTGGATCCCCATGAAAACCAACTTTATAAATACGGTGGGTAGCACCGTAAAGAGCAGGGCGCATAAGCGTTTCCATTCCTGCGTCCAAACCGATAAAATTTTTATAGCTATCCTTGAGTCCAATCACTTTGGATAAGATAAAGCCCGCGTCTCCAATTAAGTACTTTCCTGGTTCGATCCACAACGCTGGTGCAGAATCATTTTTTTTATATTGGTTATAAAATACTTTTGATAATTCAAAAAATACAGTGTCTAGGTTTAATTCTTTTTCATCATCGGAATAAGGAATCCCCAGTCCACCGCCCATGCTAATAAAATCAAATTGAATTTTTAATTCCTCTTCAATTTTATTTGTAGTTTTTAAAATAGCAGTTAATAATTTGGGGAAATATGATTCAGTCAAGACACCGGATCCAGCCATGCATTGAATTCCGAAATTCTGAATTCCTGTATTTTGGGCCTTACGGTAAGCGCCGATAATTTTCTCGGCAGGAATTCCAAATTTCGCGTTTTCACCTGCTGTAGTGATTTGGGAAAAAGTACCTTTGCCAAATCCTGGATTTAGACGGAATGAGATCCGAGTTGGCAAATTTTCCTGAGCGAGTCGATCAAAGGATGTTTCATCGTCCAAATTCAAATAACACCCCTCCTCAATTGCCAGTGACAAGTCAGTAATAGATTCATAATTCCCGGTATAAATACAATTAGCTGGATCAATTTCTGCTTTTTTTACTGCATAAATTTCACCTGGACTGGAGCAATCTCCTCCAATTAAGGGAAGAGTTTTCTTCATGATCTTCATCAAATGAGGATTACTATTAGCTTTTATCGCATAACAAATATGATATTTATGAAAATATTTCTTTAAAACATCATTTAATCTCATTGCATTGGACTGAACTCTCTCAGAAGAATAGATATAACAGGGCGTATCGTAGTTATCGGCAATTTCAGTTAATTTTTTGATATTCTGGACTATATGCAAAAGTGGATGGTTATTCATGCTAATTTAGGTTTTTGTTGCAGCCATAAACTTATTCAATTCTAGTTTGATGTCATAAATGAATGTAGAGGGGATGAGCAACTAGTTTTATTTAATTTCTCTATAGGAAAATTAAAGATGCGATCTAAATCAATTTTTTTATACATGATTCTTTCATCCTTTTTGATGAGTCAGTCTAATTATGCAACTTATCTAGGTGATGGACTTGCAAACCTTTTCTCTATTTCAACTAATCGAACAATAATTATTTCAGGTATTATTGCAACAGGAATTGCCACAAATTACGATAGATCACTCCAAGGTGATGTAGAAACCAATGGTCTTATGTCGAAGCAATTAGCTAATACAGGTAATTACTGGGGATTAACGGGACAGTTCTTATTATGGGGAGCGTTCTCTTTTTCAGATAATAAGAATGAGAAATTTCAGTATGCCAGTTCGGCGTTCCTGGCTAACGGATTGCTTACCTATGGTATTAAATATGTTGTTGGCCGAGAACGGCCTGATAACAGCAATAAAAGATCTTTCCCATCAGGACATACATCGAATAGTTTTTTAACAGCGACAGTGGCCCAAGAAATATATGGATCAAAAGTTGGAGTCCCAGCCTATTTAATGGCAACTCTCAGTGGATTAAGTCGTATTCAAGACAATAAACATTATTTATCTGACGTAATTTTCGGGGCTACATTGGGAATTGCTGTCGGGAAAGGATTTGGTCATGTATATCGTCAAAACAGAAAATTAGTTGAAATCCGTGTTATTCCATTTCAACAATCAATAAGTATATCCGTACCTTTAGGATTGAAACACTAACAAAGTTTTGATAATATTACCACAATTGGATGAAAATCGATTATCCAATAAATGTGTATAGTATCGTATACTGTTATGTATGATAAAATTATTGATGACACACATATATTAACTAATTATACACATTATGTTTATATCATTAGGTCTAAGTTGATTGTCCAGAGCCTGGAAGTATGTAAGCTTAATAAAAATTAATACAGAATACCATAAATGAAGTTATAGATTTGTATTCATGTTTTCATCTAATACATATCAAAATCGAAGGAAAAACCTTTTTAACAGTATTGAAGATGGCTTAATTCTATTTCCTGGAAACAATCCAGTTCCAATGAATTATCCTTCCAATCATCTTCCATTTCGTCAAGATAGCAATTTCATGTACTATTGCGGACTCGATTTTTCCCATCTAAGTCTTGTGTTAGATGTTGATAAAGGAGAAGCGATACTTTTCGGTGATGATTTATCTGTAGATGAAATCGTATGGGAAGGCGAACGAACTCCCATTTCACAAATGGCTGAATCATCTGGAATAGATCGTTTTATATCATCATCGGATTTAGAAACATTTATACAAAAAAAAGATAAGGAAGTACATTATTTACCTCTTTATCGTGCCGATCAGAAAATGTTCGTTTCTGAACTACTTAATGGGATAGATAATGGTGCATCAAAAGAACTTATTCAAGCTGTAATAAGACAAAGATCCATAAAATCTAGCGAAGAACTTGCAGAGATTGAGTTGGCGCTGGAAATAACATGCGAAATGCATAAAATAGCCATGCGTCAGACCAAGCACGGTATGCTTGAACAATCTATCGTAGGGGCTATGGAAGGATTTGCTCTTTCAAAAGGTCGAAGATTAGCATATCCGATTATTTTTACCATCCATGGAGAAATTCTTCACAGTAATGTTTATACCAATATCATGCATTCCGGGCAATTAGCGCTTAATGATTCTGGTGCTGAATCACCACTACACTATGCAAGTGATATAACACGGACTTTCCCCGTTAATGGAAAATTCTCCCCTACGCAGAAAGAGATTTATGAAATTGTACATAACATGCAGGCCGTTGCTTTTGATTATTGTAAACCTGGGAACTCCTATAAAGATGCACATTTGGCGACAGCTCGCGTTGCGGTGGAAGGACTGAAGTCTATTGGACTGATGAAAGGAGAGACTGAGCAGGCTGTAGAAGCAGGAGCGCATGCTCTTTTTTTCCCTCACGGACTTGGTCATATGTTAGGATTGGATGTCCATGATATGGAAGGCCTCGGTGAAGACCTTGTTGGATATGATAATAAAAGTGAGCGTAGTGATCAATTTGGTTTGGCCTATTTACGATTAGCAAAAAAATTGGAACCCGGATTTGTTTTAACTGTTGAACCTGGAATTTATTTTATACCACATTTGATTGACCAATGGCAATTAAATGAAAAACACAAAGCATTCATTAATTATAACGCTTTAGCGTCCTTTCGCAATTTTGGCGGAATCCGGATAGAAGATAATGTTGTTATTACTGAAGATGGATTTCGGATTCTCGGGCCACACATTCCTCGTACTATTGATGAAATAGAATCCATAATGGCTCAATAAAATGCGAAAAGCGATCTGGCTTTTGCTGTCCTCCTTTGGAATTATGTTCGCCGTACTCTCTTGGATGCAGGAATCAGGAGTCATCTCAACTGAGATTGGCGCTCTTAAAGGTGTCGCAGCACTTGTTACCGGTACAATATTATATTTTACGATTCCACGTTTCTTAGACTGAATCCTTTTTGTCCCTTCAATCTGGGGAATTAATTTCACTCAATCAATAAAGGAAGCGGTTATGGAATCAGCAACAAATCAAAGTCGATTAACGAGAAGATCATTTCTTAAAAAAGCCGGTGCGATTACTTCTGTCGCGGCCATTTCTCCCTTTACAATTTCATCGTTTTTAACTCGTTCTTCCGATGATAGGCGGATCATCGTTATTGGTGGAGGTCTGGCTGGATTATCATGTGCTTATGAATTGGACCAAGCTGGATACAATGTAATTTTGTTGGAAGCACGATCACGCCCTGGAGGACGAGTTAGAACATATCGTGATCCTTTTGCTGATCATTTATACGCTGAAATGGGTGCTGAATATGTGGATAGTACAGATACATATGTAAGGGACTATTGTAAAAAGTTTAATTTAAAAGTTTTGCCAGCCAAACAATATGATGGTGTTTATGTCAGGGGAAAATATCTAACCATGAAAGGTTTGAAGTCTGGGATGGATTCATTGCCATTTGAAGGAACACGGAGCGGACAATTATTTGGTCAGGAAGTTCACTATATTCAAAAGTGGATAGATTTGGTCAAACAAAAAGGGGAACATTCCCCCGAAGTACAGGCATTAGACAAAATGTCAGTTGAAGAGATGTTGAAAAAGGGTGGCGCACCAAAGGATATTATAGATTTATATACATACACCAATGCGACAGAATCAACAGCAGCGCCATCAAAAATGTCTGCGTTGTATATGGTGTTGGCAAACGCAAGGACATCGGCTTTCAGTGAAGATACAGTGGAAGGCCGCATTTTTGGCGGGAATGATCAATTACCCAAAACATTCGCAAAAAAACTAGGGACAAAAATTAATTATAATCGACCACTGCAACGCCTTGTTTTTGATAATAATGGTGTCACTGCCACTATAACCGAGAACGGGAAGCTCACCACAATTAAAGGAATAAACTGTGTGTTAGCAGTCCCAGCTACTATATTAAGAAATATAAAGATCAATCCTGGGTTTTCTGCAGAAAAGACAAATTGTATTCAAAAACAACAATATGGGCATGTGATGAAGATAGCGATGCAGTATCGCCGGCGGTTTTGGGATGAGAAAAATTCTATTGGTCAGCGTGTTTTTACTGATACTCCGCTCCGCAGAATATATCATTTCTCGATTGATCAGCCAGGTCCACGAGGTATATTGTTAACTTTTACTTCTGGTGAGGATGCAAAAAAACTGGGGCGATTACGGGAAGAAAACCGGATGAAAATAGCTCAAAATACCTGTTCAAACATATGGCCAGAAGCACCACAATACTGGGAAAATGGAATTACAAAATACTGGAATGAAGATCCTTGGGTGAAAGCCAGTTATTCTTTGGCTGGAATTGGACAGAAAGGTTTTAGAGAGATCTTGGCAAAACGTGAGGGACCAGTATTCTTTGCTGGTGAACACACGGCTGTCAACAGAGCTTCGATGAATGGTGCCATTGAATCAGGACTGCGTGCCAGCGAGGAATTAAAAAGAGCAGTAAAAGTGTAAATGTTATTTTCTTTATTGTATCTAAATGGATAAATACGATTCAAAAGTAGTGGGTCTCGATGCTGGTTTACTCATCGGGAAGTTTTTTTTGAATTCGGAAGAATTGCACTACGGATATTGGCCTGATGATAAAACTGCAACAGCTCAAAACTTTGCAGGGGCACAAGCGCGTCATTCACAATTGATTATTGATCATATACCTGATGGCGTTAAGCGTATTCTAGATGTAGGAAGCGGTTCAGGTAGCTTAGCTCAAAAATTAATTAATCTAGGCTATAAGGTAGATTGTTTGGTGCCAAGTGAATTCTTAGCGGAAAAAATCAAAGATAAACTTGGTAAAAATTCCATTGTACATGTATGCAAATTTGAAGATTTGGAAGTATCTCAATCTTATGATCTTATTCTTTTTAGCGAAAGCTTTCAATATGTCCGAATGGAGCAATCAATTGATAAAATTGTATCAATGTTGCCGAAAAATGGTCATTTACTGATCTGTGATGTATTCCATAAAAATGTTACTGGCGTTAGTCCTATGCGGGGAGGTCATCGTTTGGATTTGTTTGAAAATCAGATTTCTAAGAGTTCTTTAAAGCAAATTACCAATCTTGATATCACTGCAGAAACGGCGCCTACATACGATTTTCTCAATCAATTATTAAACGAGGTAGTAATACCAATTTCTGATATATCTGATAATTATATGAATTCTAATTTTCCAAAATTGTCCAAACTGTTGAAATGGAAATATCGCAAAAAACTGGACAAGATTACGCAGGTATGGTATTCAGGCGAACTGACTGGTGAAAATTTTATCAAGTTTAAATCATACCGCCTATTGGTTTATAAAAAATAATTATACCCCTTTGTAATTTTATGGTTGATCATGTCTGTTTTTAGTACACCACCTCCCCGATATTCAGCATTTGATGCTGAACAATTAGCCAAATCGAAATTTGGAATCAATGGACAGGCAAATCCTTTAAGCAGCGAGAGAGATCAAAATTTCTTGATCCAAAGTGAGGAAGAGTCCTTTGTACTAAAAATATCAAATTCAGCTGAATCTTTTGATGAATTGGATATGCAGAATAAAGTGATGCAGCATATTGTAAAAGTTGATCCAGAATTTGAATTAACACTTCCTCTATGCACTTTAAGTGGAGATGAGATTATTCAAATTGCAAATAAAGGACAAACTAATTGGGTACGTGGATTAAAGTATATTGATGGAAAATTTTTAAAAGACTCAAAGCATGATCATCTTATGCTGCTTGAACTTGGATCTTTTCTTGGGCGGTTAGATAATGCCATGAAGGATTTTAATCATCCGGCGGCAAAACGGACTTTTCCTTGGGATGTGCGATATACTGATTTTTTAAAAGGTCACAAAAATCATATTGACAAAGATCGTGACATTATTAACTATTATTTAAGTAAATATGAAACACATGTATTACCCAATGAATCATACTTAAGAAAAACAGTCATTCATAATGATGGCAATGATCATAATGTGTTATTGGATCACAACGGTAAAACGACAGGGATCATTGATTTTGGGGATATGGTGTATTCTTATGTTGTGTTGGAGCCAGCGGTTTGCATGGCCTATATCGCACTAGAAAAAACAGATACATTAGAATTTATTTCGCAAATCTTAAAGGGATATCATCAAGCTTTTAATTTAAATGAATATGAATTGAATTCTGTTATTTTTCTTATGTGTTTACGACTTTGTATTACTATCACCATGGCTGCATACCGCAAAAAACTGTTTCCGGAAAATGCTTATTTATCTGTATCAGAAAATCAAGCATGGGAATTACTTCATAACATGAAAAATGAAGATCTTAATGATTGGTCTAACCAATTAAGCGAATATGCTCAATCATAAACAAATCAGTGAATTAAGAACACGATATTTGGGACCATCCCTAAAGGTGTCCTATGAAGAACCACTTCACATTGTCCGTGGAGAAGGTCAATATCTTTTTGATGCAGATGGACGTCGTTATCTGGATGCGATAAATAATATTCAACATGTTGGGCATTGTCATCCAAAGGTTGTGGAAGCGGCCCAGCGTCAATATGAAAAACTGAATACAAATACCCGTTACTTAGATGAGGTCATTGTGAATTTTGCTAAAGATTTAGCATCCACTCTACCAGATGGGTTGGAAGTTTGTTTCTTTACTAATTCTGGCAGTGAAGCTAATGATTTGGCACTACGAATCATGCGAACATATACTCAAAGTAAAGAAACGATTGTGTTAGATGTGGCCTATCATGGTAATCTGTCTTCTTTAATCGAAATCAGTCCATATAAACACAATGGGCCTGGTGGCACCGGTGCACCGGTATTTGTTCATACAATTCCAATGCCCGATTCATTTCGGGGGAAATACCGGGGATCAAATACAGGTGATCAATACGCAGGAGAAGTTCAAAAATCCATCGAGAATATTGAAAAAATGGGTAAGAAAGTATCTGGATTCATTGCAGAATCGGTCATGGGATGCGGTGGGCAGTTAATTTTGCCAGATGGGTTTTTAAAAACATCACATAAATTGGTAAATGAATCTGGCGGTCTTTGTATTGCTGATGAGGTTCAGATTGGAATCGGTAGGATGGGTTCACATTATTGGGGATTCGAAACAAATGAAGTTGTACCGGATATTGTGACAATGGGAAAATCAATAGGTAATGGACATCCGGTAGCAGCCGTTGTAACAACGCATGAAATTGCTGAAGTCTTCCATAATGGAATGGAGTATTTTAATTCAATTGGTGGTAATCCTGTATCCTGTGCTGTTGGTCAAGCGGTATTAAATGTGGTGAAGGAAGAAGAACTACAAAAAAATGCAAACGATGTTGGTAAATATTTATTGGACAAGTTAAAACATATCCAGAAAAATCATGGATTAATTGGTGACGTGAGGGGACGAGGCCTTTTTATTGGTGTTGAGTTGGTGAAAGATCGTGATACATTGGAACCGGCCGCAAAGGAAGCGGATCAAGTTATTAATCTTATGAAAGAAGCTGGGATTTTAATCAGCACAGATGGCCCTGACCACAATGTATTAAAAATCAAACCGCCCATTATTTTTACTCGTGAAAATGCAGATGAATTAGTGTTTAATTTGAACTCAATTTTTGATCAATTATCGTAACATAAATGAAAAAATACACTAGTCTTTTTTTAATATTAATTTCCTTTTTATGGGTTAGTTGTGAAATAAATCAGCAAGAAGAATGGGAAGATCCAAGTGTATTTAATATCAACCGGCAATTGGCTCGGGCCCATTTTTTCCCATTCGAATCTGAGGAGTTGGCCCTAAAAAACGATCCATTCCAATCCAAATATTTTCAATCACTGAATGGAGATTGGAAATTCAATTTTTCTCCTAATCCAAAAAAAAGACCCAAAAATTTTTATAAAACTAATTACGATGATACAAACTGGTCCGATATAAAAGTTCCTGGTCACTGGGAGCTTCAGGGATGGTCAGTCCCCATTTATTTGGATGAAGAATACCCATTTCCACCCAACCCACCATTTGTATCTCATGATTACAATGCAGTAGGATCTTATAGGCGATCTTTTACCATTCCTGATCAATGGGATAATAGGGATGTTTTTTTGAGATTTAGTGGCGTTCGATCAGCGTTTTATATCTGGGTGAATGGTGAATTTATCGGTTATAGCCAAGGCTCAAAAACACCGGCAGAATTCGATATTTCTCATATAGCTAAAGTGGGCGAAAACCAGGTTGCTGTAGAAGTGTATCGTTTTTCAGATGGGTCTTATTTAGAGGGCCAGGATACATGGCGTGTAAGTGGGCTGGAACGTGATGTCTACCTATATGCTAGGCCCAAAACGCGTATCATGGACTTTTTTGTTAAAGCTGATTTAGACTCTACCTATTCAACTGGAATATTTTCCATCGACGTTGATCTTTTAGATCAGAACCAATCTGGCAAAGAATTAACTCTTCGGGCCAAGTTGGTTGATCCCACCAGGCAAAATCGAACTGTATTTGATTCTACTAATATCCAAATCGTTGATTCAACTGGATCAATACATATCGAATCAACAGTGAGACGAGTAAAGATATGGTCAGCAGAAAAACCGAATCTGTACCAGTTGCAAATCTTTCTATTGGACTCACTTGAGCAGATAATCGAATCCACAACTCAACAAGTTGGATTTAAAAAAGTAGAGGTTAGAGAAGGGAATCTTTTGGTTAATGGGGTGCCAATCATGATTCGAGGCGTGAATCGCCATGAATGGGATCCAGTTAAAGGTCGAGCCATAACAGAAGCTTCGATGATTCGGGATATTCAACTTATGAAACAGCATAATATCAATGCAGTTCGGGCATCACATTATCCTAACCAGGAACGATGGTACGAATTGTGTAATGAATATGGGTTGTACGTGATAGATGAGGCTAATATTGAAGCACATGGGATGCGTTTCAATGAGAAGGGTCACGGGTTAATCACAAATGATCCCATGTGGAAAGATCAATGGCTGGATCGTGGGATCAGAATGGTAGAGCGGGATAAAAACCAACCATCCATAATTATGTGGTCGATGGGAAACGAGGCTGGAGATGGAGAGAATTTTGCAATTCTCTATGATTGGATCAAATCCCGAGATAATACTCGACCTGTCGCCTATCAGCCTGCAGAGTTTGAACGCCATACCGATGTGATATTTCCCATGTATAAAAACCTTCAATTCATATCTGAATATGCAGAAAAAAACCCAGCTCGTCCATTGATCCTATGCGAATTCGCTCACGCTATGGGCAATAGTGTCGGCAACTTGGTTGATTACTGGAATACTTTTGAAAAATACAAATCACTTCAGGGAGGCTTCATATGGGATTGGGTTGACCAGGTTATCACGAAAACTGATACATCTGGTAATGAGTATTGGGCGTACGGCGGTGATTTTGGAATGGAATTTGCAGAAAATGATTCAAACTTTTGTGCCAACGGGTTAGTTGCTGCAGATCGCAGTTTGAATCCTCATATTTATGAAGTGAAAAAAGTATATCAACCGGTCACCTTTCATGCAGACAACCTTTCAAGAGGTCGTATACAGGTGACTAATGATTATGATTTTATCGATTTAAGTGATCTTACATTTTTTTGGTTCATCAAAGGAGATAATGAGACCGTATCCTCTGGACGCTTGGGGACATTGGATCTCGAACCTGGTGAATCAAAAACATTGACCTTTAATCTTTCAAACATTCGGCCAAAACCAGGTGTGGCATATTTTTTAATGATCCAAGCCAAGACGAAACATAAAATGCCATTGATACCCAAAGAGCATCTCGTAGCCTGGGAACAGTTTGCATTACCCATTTATCGTGAAGCCATTGTAGAAATCCCATCTGAGATTTCACCAGTTAATTTGTTTGAAAATGACCTTGGTGTGGAGATTTATGGTCAAAGGTTCAAAATAATTTTTGATCGAGAATTTGGACAAATCAGTCAATATTCCATTGATGGTGTTGACCTTTTAACATCACCGGCAGAGGCCAACTTTTGGCGTGCACCCAATGATAATGATTTGGGAAATGGTATGCCTGCTCGAACCCAAATTTGGAAAAATGCTGGTACAAGGATGAGAACAAAAGTTATAAACAGCGCCCTTAAAAACAACGTTGCTGAGATTATCTTGGTGAGTGAAGACACGTTGAGTAGCACAATCCTTACATCACAATATTTTGTTTATGGTAATGGCGCGATTCAGATCAGTCAAAAAATAGATGTTGCCGATTCAACTATTTCAGAAATGCCACGTTTCGGAATGAAATTTTCAATGTTAGGAAATTACGATAAGGTTTCCTGGTTTGGGCGCGGACCCCATGAATCGTATTGGGATCGGAAAACTTCTGCAGCTGTGGGATATTATTCCGGATCTGTTTGGGAACAAACATATGCCTATGTCAGGCCGCAAGAGACAGGAAATAAAACAGATATCCGTTGGATGGCTTTAACCAATGGAAGAGTAGGCTTGATGGCAAAAGGGTTGCCTACTTTTGATGGTAGCGTACATCAATATCCCTATGAAGATCTATATTACATGCCCAAAGGTCAGCGTCACGGAAAAATTGATCTAATACCGAAAGACCACATTGATTGGTTGATTGATTATAAACAAATGGGTGTCGGAGGCGATAACAGTTGGGGAGCCAGGCCTCACAATAAATATACGCTTTATCCTGGGACCTATGAATATTCCTTTATGTTGATCCCCTTTGAATCAGGGGTAGACTTGAATAAACTTTCCAAACTCAGATTTCAATAATTAGCGTTTTTGTATTTCTTCTGAATAAAATAAATAAGAAGAAAAAAACATGAATACAATCTCTATCATTTCATTCGTACTGGCAACAGGTGCCGTGGCTTTTTTCACGTACCAAATTGTACGGCGAATGAAAAAGTCGGATAACGCCACTGAAGAGTATTTTACTGGTGGCCGAGCCTTGGCATGGCCTGTAGTGGCAGGATCATTGCTGTTGACCAATTTATCAACAGAACAATTGGTAGGGCTAAACGGTGCCGTCTTTGGTGATAAAGCATTAGTGGGTGTTGCATGGGAAGCTTTGGCCGCATTCGCCATGATCGCTACGGCATTAGTTTTTCTTCCGAGATATTTGGCCAGTGGATTTACCACTACACCAGCTTTTCTTGAAAAGCGGTTTGATAAGACCACACGATCCATGGTGTCTGGATTGTTTTTATTTGGATATGTAACAGTCTTGCTACCCGTTGTACTATATACTGGTTCGCTTGCACTGATTGGTATGTTTGATTTGAACTTGCCCTTATTACTTGTAGTTGCAACTATTGGGATTTTGGGTAGTTCATATGCAATTTTTGGTGGACTCAAATCTGTAGCAGTAAGTGATACTTTAAATGGTATTGGTTTACTTATCGGTGGTCTTTCTATTCCATTTTTGGCTCTGGTTTCCTTAGGAGATGGGTCGTTTTTATCGGGACTAGCAGTTTTGGGTAACAAGAACCCAGAGTATTTGGCTGTTTTAACCCAAACCAATGTGGATGGTAATGTAGTTTCCGTTCCATGGCCAACATTATTAACCGGAATGATGTTCATCCAGGTTTTTTACTGGTCCACGAACCAGGTTATCGTTCAGCGGGCCATGGCCGCTAAAAGTTTAGCAGAAGGCCAAAAAGGTGTTTTATTTGCTTCAGCCATGAAATTGGTTGGACCGATCATATTATGTTTGCCCGGTATCATTGCACTTCACATGACGGACCTTTCAATTGGGAAACAGGATCAGGTATACGGTGCCATTGTTCGTCACGTTCTCCCGGATTGGTCATTGGGTCTATTTGCAGCCGTTTTAATGGGATCTATTCTAAGTTCATTTAATTCAGCATTGAACAGTGCCTCCACACTATTTTCTCTACAGTTTTACAAAGGCTACATTAATAAAAGTGCAAATGGAATTCAGATTGTATCCGTGGGGAAAAAGTTTGGTATTGTGTTAGCTGTGGCATCCATCCTTATCGCACCCATGCTGGACCAAATGCAGTCTATTTTTGAATACCTTCAAAAAGTGAATGGGTTATACAGTGTTCCGATCATTGGAATTTTTCTATTGGGAATTACCACCAAACATATACCTGCAATCGCAGCAAAGATCGGTATGATTGTTGGCATGGCGTTTTACGCATTCTTCACTTTTGTAAATATCAAGGATGTCCCTCCTTTTTTTGCTAATGAAGACGGTGATCTTCATTACCTTCATGGGTATTTCATCAGTTTGATTGCGTCTATTCTGGTCATGTTGATTATTGGGAAGGTGAAGCCAAAAACAACAGAAGAAATTGCAATTAGTGACCAGCGGGACCCTGCACCGGTGGATATGAAACCCTGGGCCCAGGCCAAGAAAGTATCTTTTACAATCATGTGTGTCACAGTAGGGATATATTTGTTTTTAACTATGGCATCTTCATAAAAAAAGAATTGGAATAAATGAATCATAAGCTTTGGTTCTATATACTTTTTTGCATTTCAATTCTTTCAGCCCAGAGATATAAACCCAATTGGGAATCTCTTGATTCCCGCCCAACACCTCAATGGTACAAAGATGCGAAATTTGGTATTTTTATCCACTGGGGGCTTTACTCGGTTCCGGCCTGGGGGCCTAAAGGCAGTTATGCGGAGTGGTATCTCAATGGGATCAATCATGGAGATTCTCTGCGCTTAGCTTACCATAAGGAAAAATTTGGCGAGGAATTCCCATATCGTGAATTTGCCAGCTTGTTCAAAACGGAAAAGTATAACCCTGATGATTGGGCCGATTTATTTAAACAATCAGGAGCTAAATATGTAGTATTGACTTCCAAGCATCATGATGGATTTTGCCTATGGCCCAGTCCGCAAAGTAATGGATATAATTCAGTTGAATCGGCAGCCAAACGGGATCTTTTGGGCGATCTCACAAATTCAGTGCGGTCAGCCGGAATCAAGATGGGCTTTTACTATTCCTTGTATGAATGGGATAATCCGCTCTATCCATCTGATGTAATAAAATATGTGGATAACTATATGCTTCCCCAATTTAAGGATGTAGTCCAACGTTATGAGCCTTCTATCATTTTTTCTGATGGTGAATGGGATCGAAGTAGTGACCAATGGAGGAGTGAAGAATTTTTATCTTGGCTGTACAATGAATCAAATGCACCTGAAGATGTCGTTGTGAACGACCGTTGGGGAAGTGACACGCGTTTTACACACGGCGGATATTATTCCACTGAATACGACCCTAACTCAGGATCTTTAAATGAACAATTCATAGAACGAGGATGGGAGGAATGCCGCGGGATCGGAATGTCATTTGGCTACAATCAAAATGAAGGGCCAGAAGATTATATGACATCGGAAGCACTGATCCGACTTTTGGTTGATATTGTAAGCCGTGGGGGAAACCTCTTATTGAATATTGGACCCAAATCTGATGGAACGATCCCGAAGATCATGTCTGATCGACTATTAGATATAGGAAGTTGGTTGGGTAATAATGGTGAAGCTATTTATGGTACAACGGTTAACCGAATAACTCGATCAAATAACGGCGAAGTTAAGTTTACTCTATCCAAGGATAGACGAACACTCTTTGCATTTGTCAATAATCTTCCTCAAAAACATTTGGTTTTGCCGAGTGTTGAAGCAATTGGTGATGAACCTATACAGTTACTAGGAGAAGAGCAGGGACTTTCTTGGGAAAACATGGATGAAGGTTTACAGATTGATCTTTCAGAAATGTCCAAATTTGACTCACCCGTATATACTTTTAAAATTCCCGTGATGCCTTATTTAGAAAAACCAAAAATAACCATTCCAGAAAACCCAACTTTTCGATCTAGTGCCAAAGTAAATCTCGATGCAGATAATTCTGGGGTGCTTTTAAGGTATAGTTTTGATAATCAGCCTTTGAGTTCTAAAAAGGGGAAGAAATACAAAAGGCCTTTTTTCATTCGTAAGAACACAGTTCTTAGAGTGCAGGCTTATAAGAAAGGATATCAACCAAGTGCAGTTGTATCCATTCCAGTAGTTTTTTTAACAGACCAAAATGGATTAATAAGAAAATATTATGAAGGTGCCTGGGATACATTGAATGACATGGTAATGACAAATTCGAATAGAGAAAAAATTGTATATGATTTTACATTTGATAGCAAAGAGAAAGATAACTTCGGTTATATTTTCTCAGGATATATTAATATCAAGAAAAATGGTGTTTATCAATTTCAAACCACTTCAGATGATGGCTCACGATTGCTGATCAATCACAAAATCCTTGTGGATAACGATGGTCTCCATAGCCGTAAAACCTTTTCTAAATCAATTGAGTTAAAAAAAGGGAGACAGCCCTTTGAGGTTCAGTTTTTTGAACGGGGTGGCCAGGAATATCTACATGTACAGTGGTCGGGCCCTGGATTTGAGTTGATGCCGATACCGGCAAATAATTTTTATCTTAAGCATGATTAATATTTCTAAATTAAAAAATTGGTCTCCTCCAAAAAGTTGTCAGGAGATTACAACGATTGATGCCCATACAGGTGGAGAACCGTTGCGGATTATCTTAGATGGTTATCCTGACTTAGTCGGTGGGACGTTGCTAGAAAAACGAACTCATGCCCAAAAAAATCATGATGATCTTCGAAAAGCACTTATGTGGGAACCTCGTGGCCATGCAGATATGTATGGTGCTATCATTATTGAACCGGATACCCCTGGTGCAGATTTTGGAGTGATTTTTATTCATAATGAAGGATACTCAACGGGATGTGGCCATGCTGTGATTGCTTTGACAAAAGTTATTGTAGAAACAGGACTCATTCCCATGACGGAGCCGGAAACAGAAGTAAAAATGGACGTACCTTCAGGGTTTATCCAATCTTTTGCACAAGTGAAAAACGATGAAGTCACTGGAGTACGGTTTCAAAATGTGCCCTCTTTTGTCCAAGCTCTCGATGCGGAAGTAGATGTTCAAGGTTTTGGGAAAATAAAGTATGACCTGGCTTTTGGAGGTGCTTTTTATGCCTTTGTGGATGTAAATCAGGTTGGATTGGATTGTACGGAAGAATACTATAATGCACTGGTCGATGTGGGAAAAAAGATCAAACATGCGGTAATGGATTCTGTAAGTATGGCCCATCCAACAGAGCCAGATATGAATTTTCTTTATGGTACGATTTTTACCGGTTCTGCCAAGGACCCAAACCATCATAGCCGGAATGTTTGCATATTTGCAGAGGGTGAAGTAGATCGGAGTCCCACCGGAACCGGTGTAAGTGCCCGTGCGGCTATTCATTATGTAAGAGGTGAAATTGATGTTGGTGAATCCATCACGATTGAAAGTATTATTGGTTCCACTTTTACAGTAAAGGTTGCTGAATCCACATCTTTTGGTCCCTATGATGCTGTGATACCAGAAGTAAGCGGGAATGCCCATATTATTGGGAAGAACACATTTTGGATTAATCCGGATGATCCACTGAAAGGTGGATTTATTCTCCGCTAGTTAAATTGACCGAATCATTTTGATAAAAATATTCACTTCAATTGTATTACTAATCACACTTGGTTTTTGTCGTGAAGTACAACCCTTTAATAATGGCTGGAAATTTGCGCTGGAAAACCTGTCTTATTCCAAAGCAATGAAATATACTGAATGGCAATCGGTATCTATTCCTCACACATGGAATAATAAGGATGCTCAATCAGGTGAAGACTATTATGCCGGCACTGCTTGGTATAAAAATAACTTCGTTTTAAATAAAGAATTGGAAGAAAAGCGGGTTTACATTCGTTTTCAAGGTGTTGGTCAGGTGGCGGATGTATATATTAATGGGAAGTTAGTTGGTATCCACCAAGGTGCGTACAGTGCTTTTTGCTATGACCTGACCAATAATATCAAGTTTGGAGAAGAAAATACACTTTTAATACGAGCTAATAATGAAGAACGTCCTGATATTGTACCCATTAACCATTTTTTATTTATGGTTTTTGGTGGGATTTACCGTCCCGTAGATCTGATCCTTACGAATCCTGTTCATATCACAACTACTGATTTCGCATCTTCAGGCATATATATTAATCAGGAAAATATATCAAAAAAGCAGGCCAAGATCATTGTACGGACAAAACTGGATAATAATACAGATCAGAAACAAAAAATTGTTTTGAAAACTACGATACATGATCGCGAACAAAATATTGTTGCGAATAGTTCAAAATCGATTCGATTGAATCCAGGCCATCATCAAACAATACAGCAGAAAATACTTTTGAACAATCCACGTCTATGGCATGGACGAAATGATCCTTACTTGTATAAACTGACGGTTGAAATCATCCAGGATGGCAAAATCATTGATCATGTCGATGAACCGTTGGGTCTGCGCTCATTTGTAATTGATAAGGAAAAAGGATTTATTCTTAATGGGGAGCCCTATCGTTTGTACGGTGTATGTCGTCATCAGGAGTGGCAGGACTATGGTAGCGCATTGTCAGATAAGCAACATCAGATAGACTTTGATATGATGTACGAGATGGGTGCCACATCCCTACGATTGGCTCATTATCAACAGGCGGAATATGTTTATGATTATTCTGATACATTAGGGTTTATTATTTGGGCAGAGATCCCCATGGTTCGGAAATGGATGGGGCCTGAAGGACCGAATGTCACCCAGCAAATGACTGAAATGATTCTTCAGAACTATAACCATCCGTCTATTTTTACCTGGGGGATGCATAACGAGGTTTATGCAAACTCAGAAGAAGATGCGCAGGTAATGTTGACTAAAGAACTGCACAGACTTTCCAAAGAACTGGATCCGGATCGTTACACGATTGCTACTAGCGGATATGGGTATCTCCATCGGCCCATGAACTATCATGGCGATCTCCAGGGCATTAATCGCTATGTGGGTTGGTATGGTGGTACAGATCCATCCAAACTTGAAGATTGGATCTTGAATACAAAAGTTGAAAAGCCAAATGTACTGTTTTCCATTGCAGAATACGGTGGCGGAGGAAATGTAAATCACCAGGTAGAAGGATTACCTGACAGGCCCGACCCGGTTAATGGCCAATTTTTCCCAGAAGCGTATCAAACTAATATGCATGAAGTGCAATGGTCGATTATTAAAAAGTATCCTTATATCTGGGGTTCTTATGTCTGGAATATGTTTGATTTTACTGTACCCCTTTGGAACCGGGGTGGTATCCCAGGGCGGAACCATAAAGGGCTCGTTACCTATGATCGAAAAATAAGGAAGGATGCCTTTTATTGGTATAAAGCCAATTGGTCTAAAGAGCCTGTCCTTTACCTGTCGAACCGACGATTGACCCAACGAAAAGGACCAAATACGGATTTTTCTCTTTACTGCAACTTGGATAATTATGACCTTTCTTTGAATGGTGAAACGCTGGGTAGAGGCGAGACCGGAAGGAGCGCTATTCATTTTATTTGGGAAAATATATCTATTAGAAAAGGTAAAAATAGGCTTATTGCAACAGGTTATCGTGATGGGCAGCGATTTGAAGATCAAATAGAATTCACAGTGAATTAAACTAAACTGATTTGGAGAAATAATGAAAAATTTGATAAACCGAAGAGATTTTATCAAAACCACAGCTATTGCCGGTGCGACCGCAACCATGATTCCCAATATATTATTTGGGATGTCATCTCAGAAACTTAAACTGGGGATCATAGGTACAGGATTTCGAGGTCAATGGATGGCTCGCCTTTTCTTGGATCGCCCCGATATTGATATTCCTGTGATCTGTGACATTGATGACCGCATGATCGAAATGGTATTGGCTGTTTTTGAAAAAGCAGGTCGGCCGGCACCAAAGATTTATAAGGATGGACCAGAAGATTTCAGGAATATGGTAGCGAATGAAGACTTAGATGGTGTCTATATTGCTACACCTTGGGAATGGCACCATTCTATGGCCATTGCCGCCATGGAAAACAATATCCATACGGGAACTGAGGTACCTGCAGCCCTTACGGTCAAAGAGTGCTGGAATTTGGTGAATACATCAGAAAGAACCGGCAAACTATGCATGATTATGGAAAATGTGAATTACCGAAGGGACATCATGGCCGTATTGAATATGGTACGCCAGGGATTGTTTGGCGAATTGCTCCATTGTCAGGGTGGATACCAACATGATCTCCGCCATGTCAAATTTAATGATGGAAATGGCGCTTATGGTGGTGGTGTGGAATTTGGAGAAAAAGGATTTTCAGAGGCCCGCTGGCGGACGCAACATTCTGTGGATAGAAACGGGGACCTTTATCCCACTCATGGTCTGGGACCCGTGAGCCCGATGCTTGATATTAACCGAGGGAATCGGATGCTTCATCTGTCTTCAGCGGCAACTCAAACCCGGGGACTCCATAAGTATATTGTGGATAATGGTGGAGAGCAGCACCCCAATGCAAAAGTAAAATTTAAGTTGGGTGATATTGTAACCACTGTAATCAAATGCGCCAACGGGCAAACAATCATGTTGAGCCACGATACTAATTCACCCAGGCCATATAGTTTGAACTTTCGTGTCCAGGGGACTCAGGGAATATGGATGAAAGATAATCAATCTATTTATATTGAGGGGATGAGCCCTGAGGCCCATCGTTGGCAATCAGATGAGGAATACTTAAAAAAGTATGATCATCCATTATGGAAGCGCTTTGAAAATGAGGCAGCTGGCGCAGGCCACGGTGGTATGGATTTCTTTATTGCTCGAGCATTTATTGAAGCAATCAAGGGAGATGCGAAACCAGTGATCGATGTTTATGATGCAGTCAGCATGAGCGTGATTTCTCCCTTATCAGAAAAATCGATAATGTTAAATAGTGCTTCCGTAAAAATTCCTGATTTTACACGTGGGAAGTGGAAAAATAATCAATCCATTTTTGGGTTGAATGAGGATTATTAATGACACTTTCTACATTGGACTGGACCATAGTGGCGGCATACTTTGCGCTTTCACTCGTGGTGGGACTTTGGGTCTCACGACAAGCAGGTCAAGATACGAAATCTTTCTTTTTAGCTGGACGGAATATGCCCTGGTGGCTTCTAGGTGTGAGTATGGTAGCTACGACTTTTTCAACGGACACACCGAATTTGGTGACGGATCTCGTCCGGCAGAATGGTGTTTCCGGAAACTGGGCCTGGTGGGCATTTTTACTCACCGGTATGCTTACCGTTTTTGTGTATGCGAAATTATGGCGGCGATCCGGCGTGCTTACAGATATTGAATTTTATGAACTCCGTTACAGTGGAAAAGCTGCTGCATTCCTGCGTGGATTTCGCGCATTATATTTGGGATTGGTTTTTAATGTATTGGTTATGGCTACAGTAAGTTTGGCTGCAGTAAAATTTGGTGAAATTGTTCTAGGCTGGCCAGGGTGGGTGACGCTTACCATTGCCTGTTCTATTACGTTGGCTTATTCTGCGTTGGGCGGACTTAAAGCAGTTATTATTACGGATTTCGTTCAATTTACATTGGCCATGATTGGTTCAGTATGGGCCATGCTTTACATATTGGATCTGCCGGAAATTGGTGGCCTGTCTAATCTTATATCCCATATCAATGTATCGGATAAGCTTGCATTGATCCCAGACCTTTCTGATCCCAATGTGTGGGTGCCGGTAATGCTTGTTCCTTTAGCCGTACAATGGTGGGCCAGTTATTATCCTGGCGCTGAACCTGGTGGTGGTGGTTATATTGCGCAACGAATGTTTTCTGCTAAGGATGAATCGAATGCAGTAGCTGCCACATTTTTATTTAATGTGGCTCATTATGCGTTGCGCCCTTGGCCATGGATTTTGATTGCTCTTTCGTCACTTATCGTATTTCCTGAATTAGCAGATATTCAACGAGCTTTTCCAAATTTATCTGCAGACAAACTGGGACATGATGTAGCATACCCCGCCATGCTTACTCTATTACCTTCTGGTCTTTTAGGTTTGGTTGCAGCATCACTAATAGCCGCATTTATGAGTACTATGTCCACCCAGTTAAACCTGGGTGCCAGTTATTTGGTGAATGATTTTTATCATCGTTTTATTAATAAAAATGCATCGGAAAAACAATTGGTCCAGATCGGACGGTTATTTACTGTACTATCCATTATTTTAGGTGGGGGACTTGGACTCATGCTTACAAGCGCTGGTCAGGCTTTTACCTTATTATTAATGATAGGCGCTGGTACAGGGCTCATCTATATCCTTCGGTGGTTCTGGTGGCGGATTAATGCGTACACCGAAATCGTAGCCATGGTCAGTTCAATCATCATCGCTGGTTATTTTAATTTTGGTGAATCTAGTCTGGAAGGGTGGCAAAAAATTGTTATTGGTGCATTTTTAACAACCATTGTTTGGGTTGTTGCAACTTACTTCACACCTCCAGATGATGAGGTAACGCTCCGGAATTTTGTAAAAAAAGTGAATCCTGGAGGGCCCGGTTGGGTAAAATATTCTGATGACATATCAGGTAAACCTTGGCCAGTACCAAAGGGGATCTTATCTATGGTCTTAGGATGTGTGGCTGTATACGGATTCCTATTGGGGGTAGGTCAGTTAATCTATGGTCAAACAGGTTCTGGTTTGTTTATATGCGGATTAGGTACCGCTTCATCATATGGTTTATTAAAACTGTGGAAGTAAGTACCCCTGGCCGAATTTGTCTATTTGGAGAACACCAGGATTACCTGGGTTTACCCGTCATCTCCATGGGGATATCATTAAGATCCATTATAAAGGGAAATAAAAGACAGGATCAACAGGTCATTATCCATAAGCCTGATTTGGGTGAGACTGAATCTTTTTCGTTAAATGATTTGAATTACGCAAAACCTCGAGACTATTTCAAAAGTGGTATCAAAATTTGCCAAAGAGAAGGTCTTGCTTTTACTTCAGGATTCGAATGTGAAATTATTAGCAATATACCCATTCAGGCCGGTACTGGAAGTTCCTCATCGATTATGGTGGGTTGGGTACAATTTTTATGTAACATAGCAGATAAACCAGCGGATTGGGATCAACAAAAGATTGGTGAACTGGCCTATAACGCTGAGGTGAGAGAATTCAACGAGCCGGGTGGAATGATGGACCAATATTCTGTTGCTATGGGACACCTGATCTACCTTGAATCGATACCTAAGATTTATATTCGACAATTGAATTTGAATTTGGGCACTTTTGTATTGGGAAATTCCCGTGAACAAAAGGATACCATGGGAATTCTCCAGCGTTGTCGCAATATGCGGTTGGATATCATCCGAAAAATAAAAAAATTAAATCCGAGTTTTGATCTACATAACTATAATAAAAATGTTGATCTTTCTGCTTTGGATGATCAAGAAAAAATACTGTTTGATGGTACCATTCAAAACCGGGATATTTTAAAAAATGCTTTAACTGAATTGGAAAAAAATAAACCGAATCATAGATTGATTGGTCAGTTGCTCTCTGACCATCATCAGGTATTGCGAGACGTATTAAATGTGAGTACGCCAAAAATAGAATCCATGCTGAATGCAGCTTTGAATGCTGGTGCTTTGGGTGGAAAAATTAATGGCTCCGGAGGTGGTGGATGCATGTTCGCATATTCACCTGAATTCCCTGAAAAAGTGGCAGAAGCAGTTGAAAGTGTTGGAGGAAAGGCTTATATCATTCAGTCTGATGAAGGGACAAAACTGAATTAATAATTAATGGCCCTTCCACCAGTTGGAAGGCGCATTCCTTTTACCTTGTCCGATAATTTTATCCAGCCAAAGAATTATACGCCTGAAAGGTGTTGCCATCAAATTTGTCCAAGTTTTGAATGCCCAGTTTGGCATTTTCCGATTATAGGGGCAGACACGAATGCAAATCGAACAGTCGGTGACCTGCTTTACCCAGAAATCGAAACATTTTTCAGCATCGGTAGTCCATTTCGCAATACCAGGAATATTAGATTGATTATAAATAGTTTCTAATTGATTGCCGTCATCAATGGCTCCTGGGGGGCAGGCTTTGGTGCATTCTCGACATATACTGCAGAATTTTTCAACACCAAAATGGATAGGTTTATCATGAGCTAAGGGAAGATCGGTGAAAACTTTGCCTATGCGAACCCTCGGGCCAAATTCTTTGGTGATGAGTAATCCATGTCTTCCATATTCACCTAAACCTGCCTGAATAGCCATAGGAATGGATAAAGCAGTATCATTCATGCTGGCATAAGCTTGATAACCCAGATTGCGAATATACTGTGCAAGAGCCAAGAGGGTAGTCACATCTCGGGAATAGCCCACACCTGTGGCTGTTCCACTCAGAGCAGATGGCACAGTGCGAAGAAGTTCATAATCCATTTCGTGAGCCACAACAATGGTATTTGTAATACCATCAGGAAGGTCCATCTCAACTTCTTCCAATTGATTTCGGTTGAACCGTTTATCATAAGTCCATCGTTCATCATAAAAGGTGATGCCACAAAGATCAGCATCAAAGAGTTTAGCTACGTGCTTGATTTCCCTACTCATTTCCACAGGATCAGGAATATCTCTGGATTCAGCTGCTGATGGTCTGTGTGCCGTTAGAAAATCCAAAAATCCTTCTCTTCGATCTTGCGATTTTTCCAATCGTTCAGCGAAAAAATCTGTTACATGCCATGCAGCATTACGAATCGAAAAATCACGGTGTTGATAGCCATCTACTTTCTTCCATTCTTTAAGCGGTTTACGGTAGGAGGTGTAGAACCTTTCTGTTTTTTCAGAATGGATTTGATCATCCCAAAATGATCGACTGAAAATGTCATTTTTTTGATTAAAACGTTTAAAATCTTCAGAAATTTTAAAACCAACAGATGTATCACTTACACAATCGCCATGGCATCCATTGCAGGAATTTTTATTGTTATTTTTATTTTTCATGGAAAGTGTGGTACCGTAAAATAATATCAATTATTTTAACATATTATTCCAAACTGAAAGAAAATCAATGAATAATATTACATTAATGATCATGGCAGCAGGGATGGGTTCTCGTTATGGAGGGCTAAAGCAGTTAGATTCAGTAGGACCTAATGGTGAAACGATAATTGATTATTCTGTATATGATGCTATTGAAGCGGGGTTTAATAAAGCCGTTTTTATTATTCGTAAGGATTTCGAGAATGATTTTAAGTCCAAGATCACAGCTAAATATGCTGGGAAGATTCAGGTGGGTTATGTTTTTCAAAACATTCATGACCTCCCTGATGGATATACATGTCCTGATGGTAGAGAAAAGCCGTGGGGAACGGGTCATGCTATTTTATCCGCTTCAGATCAAATTAGCGGACCAGTTTGCGTGATCAATGCTGATGATTTTTATGGAAGAGAATCTTTCCAGGAATTAATGAAGTTTTATACCAGCGGCAATCATGGTTTCAGCATGGTAGCTTACAACCTTAATCAAACATTATCGTCCTTTGGAGGTGTTACCCGTGGCATCTGTGAAGTGATAAATGGCAAACTTTCATCTGTGACCGAAACAAGCAATATTCGGGAAATCGATAATCATATTATTTCTGAAGGTAATGTTAAATGGGGGGGGGAAGAACCGGTATCCGTGAATATGTGGGGTTTTACACCGGTTTTGTTTAATTATCTTCAGGAAATGTTTCTTCATTTTCTCAAAGAAAAAGGCGGGGAAATAGATAGCGAGTTTTTAATTCCTTCTGCGATCAATAATCTTATTCAGGATGGTCGGGAAACTGTGCAAGTGCTGCGCAGTGATTCATTGTGGTTTGGTGTAACATATAAAGAGGATAAACCCTACGTGGTTGAGGAAATACAAAAACTGATTACATCCGGAATATATCCTCAGAAACTGTTTGGATAATATTGGAAATATTTCGGTTGTTATTCCTACATACAATCGGCGACAGACGATTGGTCGTTCGATTGATTCCGTATTAAATCAAACTTTATTTCCTTCTGAAATCATTGTTGTGGATGATGGTTCCACGGACGAAACTAGTGATTATATTCAATCTAATTTTCCGTCAATAAGATTACTTCAACAGCCCAATAAAGGTGTCAGTGCAGCACGGAATATGGGGATCAGATCTGCCGATGGTAATTGGATTACTTTGCTTGATTCTGACGATGAATGGTTTCCGGAAAAACTGGAGAAACAGGTTATGGCTCTATCTCAAAATCCAGATATAAAATTTTGCCATACGGAGGAGATATGGTTTCGCAACGGAGTACGTGTCAATCAGATGAAAAAACATCAGAAATATGGTGGCCATATTTTTAACAAATGCCTGGATATGTGCAGAATTTCACCATCATCAGTATTGTTTCATCAATCAATCTTGGACGATGTTGGCTATTTTGATAAAGATTTAAAAGTGTGTGAAGATTACGATCTATGGCTACGGATCACTGCTAAATTCCCAGTGCTTTATATAGATGAACCATTAATAAAAAAATATGGTGGACATGCGGATCAATTATCAAAAGTGAAGGATGGAATAGAATCCCATCGTATCAAAGTATTGGAAAAACTGATTATGCAGCAGTTTACATCAGGCCAGAAAAATGCAATGCTAAAAATGTTAATTGAAAAGTTAACAATTTTTTCAATAGGAGCTCAAAAAAGAGGAAAGATTAAAGCATACAATACATCTAAAAAAAGGATTAATGAATTATCAGTCATGGTCTGATTATATTCGTAGACATTAATGGTTCTCTTCAGAAGAAAATTAAAATAAAAATAAGGAGTTTAATCTGATGAAAAAAATTATGCGTATTGGTTTTCTGTTTACAGTTTTATTCACATTTACATATTCGCAAGAAAAGCCCAAATCAATTCTACCTGGCCCTGATCGCGCTGAAGGGGATGGTCCTTTTGACCGTTTAGTCATTCGTGGTGCAACGGTGATTGATGGCTCAGGCGGACCTCCTCGTGGACCTGTAGACATTGTAATTGAAGGTAATCGAATTGCATCCATTCGTGGTGTCGGTTACCCAGGTGTTGCAATTAATGAAGAGCGCCGTCCGGAAAAAGGAGATTATGAAATTGATGCTCACGGTTCATACGTATTACCCGGATTTATTGATTTGCATACCCATGCTGGCAGTGTACAAAAAGCGCCTGAAACAGAATATGTATATAAACTTTGGCTAGCTCACGGTGTAACCACTGTACGCGGAGTTGGACTCAGCTCGATGGAATTTAGCCTTAGTGAAAAAGAACGGTCGGCAAAAAATGAGATTACAGCTCCAAGAATTTGGGCCTATCAGCGTGCTGGACAGGGAAAAGATTGGAAAGGTGGATCTGTCAATGATCCAGAAACAGCAAGAAAATGGGTTCGATATGCAGCAAAAAAGGGAATTGATGGATTGAAACTTGGTTCATATGACCCTGCCCTAATGGAAGCATTGCTTGATGAAGCTAAAAAACATAAACTAGGTTCTACAGCTCATCTTGGGCAGACGGGCGTTGCTCGTATGAACACTTTGGATGCTGCTCGTCTTGGTTTGGGCACTCAAACTCATTATTATGGGTTATTTGAATCCATGTATGAAAATAATGATGTCCAACCTTGGCCTGTGGATATGAATTATAGCAATGAGCAGCATCGATTTGGGCAGGTAGCCCATCAGTGGAAGTTGGTAAAACCTGGTGGAAAAAAATGGAATAATCTCAAAAATGAATTGCTGGAACTGGACCTTACTTTGGATCCAACGATGACTATATATGCTGCAGGTCGTGATGTAATGAGGGCCCGCAATGCGGACTGGCATGAAAAATATACACTACCAGCACAATGGAATTTCTATACACCTAGCCGAAGAGCACATGGTTCATACTGGTTTGACTGGACAACTTGGGATGAAGTAGCCTGGAAAAATTTCTATCGCGTATGGATGCAGTTCCTCAATGAGTATAAGAATGCTGGTGGGCGCGTAACAACCGGATCTGACAGTGGATATATTTATAAACTGTATGGCTTTGGCTATATTGAAGAATTGGAATTACTGCAAGAAGCGGGTTTCCATCCACTGGAAGTCATTAGAGCTGCCACACTTCATGGCGCTGAGACACTTCACAAACCTTTAGGAACTCCTATTGATTTTGGGATGATTAAAAGTGGGTTTTTAGCTGATTTAGTCATTGTAGATGAGAACCCTATTGCTAATCTAAAAGTACTCTATGGTACTGGCGCTATAAAGATCAATGAAAACAACGAAGTAGTTCGTGTTGGCGGTATTAAATACACAATCAAAGACGGTATTGTTTATGATGCGAAACAACTTCTCAAAGACGTAGAAAATATGGTCAAAAAAGCGAAGCGTCGCGATGGAGATTTGGAAAAATACTAATTTGGAGATCTGTATGAAACGATTCATTTGCTATTTGGTAATTATTTCGGTTGGCTTTAGCCAAACACCTGAGATATTAAATCAACATATTGATCGTATGGCTGACCAGATTGAAAGGAAGGTCATCGAATGGCGTAGGGATTTTCATCAGAACCCCGAGTTATCAAACCGGGAATTCCGAACTGCAGAAAAAGTAGCTAATCATCTCCGTTCATTAGGAATAGAAGTTCAGACGGGTGTAGCCCACACAGGTGTAGTTGGTATTTTAAAAGGAGGAAGTCCTGGCAGGGTGGTGGCACTTAGGGCAGATATGGATGGCCTTCCTGTAAAGGAAAAAGTGGATTTGCCTTTTGCTTCTAAAGCCAAAGGTGTTTACCAGGGCAAAGAAGTGGATGTGATGCATGCCTGCGGGCATGATAACCATATTGCTGGGCTTATGGGTGCGGCGGAAATCCTGGCCAGTATTCGTCAAGATCTCCCGGGTACGGTGAAATTCATTTTTCAACCGGCAGAAGAAGGAGCGCCACTGGGTGAAAAGGGCGGTGCGACTTACATGGTTGAAGAGGGTGTAATGAATGCTCCCAAGGTGGATGCCATATTTGGGCTACATGCTTGGCCGGGAAAAGTGGGTCAAGCTCATTATCGTTCCGGCCCCTTAATGGCTGCTGCAGAACGAATGAAGATTGTGGTCAAAGGCAGTCAAACTCATGGTGCTATACCTTGGGCTGGAGTGGACCCCATTGTTGTTTCTTCCCAAATTGTGATGGCTCTGCAGACTATTGTTGCAAGGGAGATCAATATCACTAGTGTTCCTGCGGTAGTCACCATCGGTTCAATCCATGGTGGTGTGCGGAATAATATTATTCCGGAAGAAGTCATCATGGAGGGTACAATTCGAACATTTAATGATGAAATTCGTCAGGCTATTCATAAAAGTATTCGCAATAAGGTTGAAATGATTGCTGCAGCATCTGATGCAGAAGCAACAGTTGAAATATTCAGTGGAATAGCAAAAGTAACCTACAATGAACCCACATTAACGGAACAAATGCTACCATCCTTAAGGCGGGTTTATGGAGATGAGAATGTATTAGTTAGGCCATTTGTGACTGGTGCGGAAGATTTTCCATTCTTTACAGATCACGCCCCTGGGTTCTACTTTTTTAACGGTGTGGCGGAGGATCCTTCAAAGGCTTTTCCAAATCATTCTCCATATTTTGCTGCTAATGAGCAAAACTTGAAATACGGTGTAAAGGCCCTTACCCAACTGGCAGTAGATTACCTGGTTTTAAATAAATAATTTGTAAGGACATATAAGTGTGTCTTTACAAATTGTATAAAAGGGTTTGGCATAAAAAATAGTTAGACCCTTTTCTATTTATGTAATTTCCATTATGAAAGATGTTGGGAAATGGATTATTTATTTTGGAGTATTTGCCATTTTCATTGGGTTAATCGTGAATCAATTTTCTGATAAGCTGGGGTGGATCGGCCGTCTTCCTGGCGATATAAGGCTTGGTTCCGGTAATGTGAAATTCTATCTACCACTAACGACCCTGATCATTCTGAATGTAATTATATTCTTTATCCTACGATTATTTCAATGGTTCAAATAAGATCGCTTTATATTTTATTTATTATTATGATCCTTTCTTGCGAAGAGAAAAAACCGCCGCCATTGTCAATGGAATGTTACTTGGTTCCAGATCCGGGTCCGTGCAAAGCATCAATTCCTCGGTATTATTATGATGAAGAAGCGAAGGTATGTAAAGAATTCAAATGGGGCGGATGCGATGGTGTTGTCCCATTTGAAACCATGAAAGAATGTGATGATGCCTGTGGATAATGGGCTTCTTATAATGGATGGTGCCATGGGAACGCAACTCATGGCACGAGGATTAAAACTACCATTACCTTTATGGTCCGCGGAAGCGAACATAACTGACCCTGAAATTGTTAGCGCTGTTCACCGTGATTATGTTTCCGCCGGCGCCGATATTATTGGCACCAATACGTTCCGCACCACCACCTGGACCTACCGTAAAGCTGGATATTCACCAAAAAGAGCACAGGAGAGGGCAAGGTCCAGCCTGATGAGAGCCATAGAATTGGCCCGTGCTGCAAATCCAAATATTGTTGGGGGATCCATTACATCTATTGAAGATTGTTATGAACCATTATTGTTCCCTGGGCGTGAAATAGCTGAGGACACTTATGGTGAAAATGTTAATTGGTTTATAGATGCTGGTGTGGATGTTATTCTATTTGAAACTATGGGTCATTTGGATGAAATAGAAATTGCACTGGAAACTGTAAAAAATATTGGCTCTAAAATTTGGTTAAGCCTTATTGTGAAGGATGCAGACCATCTCTTATCAGGGCATCTAATAAAAGACGTTTATAAATTGGCCAAAGATCAAGTTGATTGCCTTATGCTAAACTGCAATACGATTGAAAAAACAGATCAAACTTTACAATTTATGATTGACGATTGGGGGTCTGAATGGGGAGTGTATCCTAATTTAGGACTAACTGAACCTGAGCCAGATGGCAAGATTGAAAAGAAAGTGAACAAAGATTATTTCAAAAACATTATTGGGAAATATCTGAAAATGAATCCTAAGATTATTGGTTCTTGCTGCGGTTCTTCGCCAAACCACACAAAAATTATTAAAGATTTAACTCTTTAATCAGACGGATTGTTATTTCTTCTTCTTCTTTATAATTTCGCCGGAACTTTTTGTGATAGTTCGTTGTATTTCAATCATTCAATATTATTAATAATAATAGAGAAAAAATGAAATTGAGGAGGTTGTAATCAGGTGATTAAAGTAACGGATTTGTCGAAGAATTACAGTACTGTTGAAGCGGTAAAATCTATATCCTTTAATATCCAGGATGGGGAAATTGTCGGTTTCTTAGGGGCCAATGGTGCGGGTAAAACAACTACTCTGAAAATGATGACTGGTTATCTTGTGCCCACTTCAGGGCAAATCGAATTCAATGATTTGAATATCATTGATGATACCCATGAAATCCAAAAACAAATAGGCTACTTACCAGAATTAAATCCTCTTTATACGGAAATGCGCGTTTATGAATATCTTGAATTCCTAGCGGGAATCAGAAAAATTATCGGCCGTAAATTTAAAGAAGCGCTTTCTCGTGTTATTGAAGAATGCGGTTTGAGAGGTGTTGTACATAAAAATATTGCCGATTGTTCCAAAGGGTATAGACAGCGCATCGGATTGGCAGCAGCTATGATTCACGATCCGAAAATTTTGATTTTAGATGAACCTGTGACAGGTTTAGATCCAAACCAGATTGTTGAGATTCGAGGATTGATTAAACAATTGGGTAAAGAAAAACTGGTTTTTATGTCCAGTCATATCCTTCAGGAAATTCAGGCCACGGTCGACCGAATAATGATTATCAATCAGGGGGAAATTGTGGCAAATGGGACCAGTGATGAACTCATGAGCAATTTCATGGGTAATGTAATATTGAACATAGAGGTCAAAGGTGCAGCACCCGAAACAATTGAACATATCCAAGCCAAAGTTCCTTCAGTGAAATTTGTTTCTCTAAATACGTCTAATGATATACAGCAAATACAGTTTGAATATGAAAAAGATCAAGATCCACGTGAAGATATTTTCCGTTATGCAGTAGAAAATCATTGGACGATTCTTAAAATGACACCCCATACCACTAATTTGGAGGATATTTTTAGGGATTTAACAACCGAAAGTGATGTACATGCATAACATTCGGATCATATATAAAAGAGAACTGCACGAGTATTTCAATAGTCCAATGGCCTATATCTTTTTGGTGATTTTCGCCATTGTAAATGGATATTTTTTTACAAACACTTTCTTTCTTTTTGGCCAATCAGATTTGCGAATGTTGTTTGATATTGTGCCTCTTGTGTATCTCTTTTTTATACCGGCAGTATCCATGGGACTCATTGCAAGAGAAAATAATACTGGCACCATGGAGACCATTTCAACTATGCCGCTCAATACTTATGAATTTGTGTTGGGTAAATTTCTTGCCGGTTTTTGTCTTATTTTACTTGGGTTAGGGGCCACAGTTATTCACTTTATTACCCTGGTGTCGGTCGGCACTAACGTGGATTATGGCGCCATTTTTAGTGGTTACTTGGGTTTAGCGTTAATGGGAGCTATGTATACGGCTGTTGGCACCTATGCAAGCAGTGTAACAGATAATCAGGTGGTTGCATTTATCATCGGTGTTTTTCTTGTACTTGTTTTTTACATGTTGGATAAAACATTAGTCTTTGTACCTCATTCAATTGCGGGAATAATTCAGTTTTTGGCAGTGGATTATCACCTATCTAACATATCCCGAGGTGTCATTGATTCAAGAAATCTGATTTACTTTTTCTCCATGATTGGATTTTTCATCTTTCTCACAATTCAAACACTTGAAGTCAGAAGGTGGAAATAGATAATGGTTAGATTAAAAAACATCGATTATAAAAAATCAGTATTGATTCCAGGAGTCATACTATTTTTGATTCTATTTTTACTTAATGGTATTTCCAGGAACAAGTTCTTCCGTCTTGATCTCACAGATAACGACATGTATTCTCTGTCTACTTCCAGTGAATCAGTTGTTGAACAGGTGGATGACTTATTAACGATGAAAGTATATTTTTCTGATGATCTTCCTGGAGAATACGCGAATAACCGTCGTTACCTTCAGGATATTTTGGAAGAATACGCTGCTTTTTCTAATGGGAATATTCGCTTTGAATTTTTTCGGCCAGAAGATGATCAAAATATTGAGCAGGAAGCCCAGAAAGCGGGCATTATGCCGGTCCAAATGCAAGTAGTAGAAAATGATAAATTAGAAATCAAGCGGGTTCTTATGGGAATGGTCATACTCTATGAAGACAAAAAAGAAGTTTTTCCTGTCATTCAAACTACTACAGGATTAGAATATGAAATTACCACACGGATTAAAAAACTGGTGGAGACCAATAAACCAATAGTTGGTATTGCTCAGCTTGAGGGTCAGGATGGACAATCACAAAATATACAAAATGTGCTGAGAGAACGATATAATGTGAGATCAGTTGGCCTTACGGATGAAGTACCATCAGATATTAGCGTGATTCTGATGAGTGGAATAGCGGATTCACTTACTTCAGATGAAAATGCGAATTTGAAAGGATATTTAAACCGTGGCGGGAATCTTTTCTTGGCGCAAAATCGTGTGAAAACAAATCTTCAATTCCAACAGGCTTTTGTTATACAATCCGATATTTTTTCTTTAATTGAACCATTCGGTTTAAATATTAGTGAAAACCTTGTAACGGATAGAATTTGCGGTCGGGTAAGTGTTCAACAGCAAATGGGACCTATCCGAATGAATGTCCCAATGGAATATCCACTACTGCCCATCGTTCGGAAGTTCAATACAGATGAGGCGATCGTCGCAGGCTTAGAACAAATACAATTAGTTTTTGCCAGTGAGATACAACTGGATTCGGCAAAGGCTGATCAAGTTAATTTTGCGCCTTTACTTTTTACTTCGGAACAAAGCGGTGAAATGCGTGGAAATTTTAATTTAAGCCCTGATCCGCAACAGAATCCCTTTTTACGCTTATTCAACCAGTCAGGGAAAATTTTAGGAGCTCGATCAGAAAGAGTGGACGAAAATGGTATTGTTAGCCAGGTTGTTTTGGTGAGTGACTCTGATTTTTTATTGGATCAGGGAGGCGGCATGTCTCGTGAAAATCATATTTTTGTAATGAATTCCGTTGATTATCTTATTGGAGATAGAGATTTGATAGCGCTTCGTTCACGTGAAATTACTTCACGTCCATTGGAAGAAATATCTGATGCAGCTAAAAAATCCTGGAAATGGGTCAATATTACCCTAACCTCATTGTTAATTGTTGGTTTTGGTTTAATTCGTATGCGTCGACAAAAAAGCCGAAGTAATGTCTTGGAGGAACTATATGGGTAAGAACATGAAATGGCTTCTAATAATTTTGGGCGTTTTATTAGTTTTATTTAGTATTAACCAACTTCAACAGAGAAACCTGAGCTCAAGTAGTGATCAAGTCTTTGACTTGAAAAGAGATGATGTATTCCAATTCCAAATCACTCAAGGGGATGAATCGGTATCGCTTACTTTTAATGGTGAAAATTGGTCGATTGATGGAAACGATACATTACTTGTTAAGGAAAATACAATAAACGGTTTTTTCAATAGTGTATTACAGGTGAAAAGAACATCACTCGTATCTAACAATGCAAAAAATTGGGACAAATATAATGTTGGCGATTCGACCGGTACCCATTTGATTGTAAAGGATTACAATGGAGGAATCTTAGCTAAAGCAACTGTTGGCCGCGCTAGTGCTGAATGGGCCTCTAGCAACATTCGGGTTGCTGAAGAAATAGAAGTTTATCAAACCAATGAAAATATTAGCTTTCAGTTGAATACATCGCCAACCTACTGGGGAGAAGTTCCGCCGCCACCTGAATCAGATTCTACGGTTGTCGATTCATTATAAATAAATTTTCCGAATAAACATATTTTTCTTAAGGTGAAACCTCTGTCATAATTTTTAGGATAGGGGTTTTTGTTTTCTATTAATAATTTATCAATCATGTGTTGGAGATAAAATGAAATTGAAATTAAAAAAACAATAATAAGAGATTTAAATCATGGATAAGCAAAAATCATTAGAAAAATTAAATGCTTTTGGGCAAGGAACGATGATGGAGCATATTGGTATTGAAATTACTGATTTCGAAAAGGATTACATTTGCGGGAAAATGCCTGTGGATAATCGAACTGTTCAACCGTATGGATTACTACACGGAGGTGCGTCAGCAGCTTTCGCGGAAACTTTAGGGAGTATTGCCGGTGGTATGCAGATAGATCTAAATAATAAAGGAGTAGTTGGAATAGAATTAAGTTGCAATCATTTACGAAGTGTCAAAAACGGTTGGGTTTATGGAAGGGCTGCACCCATAAAGATTGGGAGGAAAATTCATGTTTGGAATATTGAAATCAAAAATGAAGATGATAATCTAGTCTGTGTCAGCAGACTGACATTGGCAGTTATAAGCAAAAAATGAAAAAACTTGTAGTTTTAACCGCCGTTTTAGGATTGTTTTGCATAGTATCTTGCGAAAAAAAACTCCCTCCTAATATTGTACTCATATTTACGGACGACCAGGGATATGCAGATGTGGGTGTTTATGGGGCCCAGGGTTATAGTACACCAAATTTAGATCAGATGGCCGATGAAGGTATGCGCTTTACAGATTTTCATGTATCCCAAGCGGTCTGCAGTGCTTCCCGAGCTGCCTTGCTCACTGGTTGTTATTCTGAGCGCGTAAGCGTGCAAGGCGCCTATAACCATACGGCTAGGGTTGGGCTGAATCCGGAGGAAGAAACCATCGCGGAGATATTAAAAAATGAAGGCTATGCCACGGCTGCCTTCGGGAAATGGCATTTAGGCCATCATGAAAAATTTCTTCCCCTTCAACAAGGATTTGATGAATATTTTGGAGTACCCTATTCCAATGATATGTGGCCT
>Ga0208113_1000107_pt1 | contig 39042 bp, 33 predicted proteins | sample Knorr_S7_td_NADW_FD_185598 | JGI IMG/M metagenome (GOLD analysis project Ga0208113, IMG submission 185598) | Marine microbial communities from Southern Atlantic Ocean transect - Knorr_S7_td_NADW_ad_2505m_LV_A (SPAdes) (version 2) | ecosystem: Environmental > Aquatic > Marine > Oceanic | place...
GTCGAATCGTTCGTTTTGGGAGAACTGAAAGGTGAAGAAGAGGAGAACGAGAGCTTCGAACGGGTTGGAAAGGTTGAAGAACGATTGGAGCTTACATGCCCAATCCGCTTGCCTCTTCGTGAAGCCTTCGAAACCTTTGATGGCGTACCGGTCCATCACCTGGCCTGCTACATGAGACAAAACAGTCAAGGTCTTGAATCTTTCATTATCGAAAGGTCCGTCAGGCTGTTCTGACCAGGGGTCTACCACATCGTCCTCTTCTGAACCTGATGGACGGTAACTCGGTTTAAATTCCTTCTTGATCCAAAGGCCGATTGTTTCTTGGGAAGGGCAGTCGGAACCGATAATCGGGTCAGCCTGGCACTTCTCGTGGATCTCCCGGGCCGAACACCCACGATTACGATGCCAGATCTGTTCAACCCGGCCTTTAATTATTGGGTCATAGGCCACGCTTCACCCTCTACAACATACGGCGTTACGTCTGAACATAGTTTATAGGTGACTCTTGATCAGTTGGTTATCGGTTCGTCCCTGAGCTGAACATCAACTTGGGTGCAAAAAAACCCCTCAATCGAGGGGCTATGCCAAATGGATTCATAGTTTTAAGTGAGGAATCTCCGTTTGATGGGAGCGGGCGTTATCGAATATGGTATTTGAGCCGACGCATTTAGTAAATGGTCGGGGTGAGAGGATTTGAACCTCCGGCCTCTGCGTCCCGAACGCAGCGCGCTACCCCTGCGCTACACCCCGACTCTCCCTGCTGCGTTCCCGCTTCCCAGTCGGAATTGGGCTTTGGGCAGGGCTGAAGGTATTATACCGCAACGAAGCCGTGCTCACTTGCGCGTTGATTCAAACCTGTCGGTGGGGCCTGCTTGATTGTTCGTGCCAAAGTACGCATATGTCACCCTGAGCGAAGAGAAGGGTCTGCCAAGTTGGTGCTCGGAAGATTCTTCTCCTTCCGCGGAAGGAGAAGAATGACAGTTTTGATGGCGGGAATGGTTGGGGTGTACGACTAAAGAGCCTGCCGTGCAAATGGCCTCGGCAGGCGTCTTTCGAGCGAGGAAACTGCGGCGGCTACTGCGCCAGCATCTCCAGGGTTTTTTCTTCCAGGACGGCGCCGTTCAGGGCGCCGGTCCACTTGTTGAAGATCTCGCCGTTGGCGTCGATGAAGATGGTGGTGGGCATGCCCAAGACTTGATAGTCCCTGACCACGCTCGCGTCTTCGGTGAACCCAGCCGGGTAGGTGATCTCCAGTTCGGCTAACAGTTCTTTGGCCTCATCCGTGTTCCCCAGGCCGGTGAACTGGCCCAGGTCTATCCCCAGTAACAAGGCCCGGTCTTCGAACTTGTCGTTGAATGCTTGGAGGTCCGGCATCTCCGCACGGCATGGCGGGCACAACCCAGCCCAGAAGTTGAGCACGATGGGTTTGTCCCCGAACAGACTGTGGAGATTCACCTCCTGGCCGCCGACCACATCTTGACCCTGGAACATGGTCACCGAGAAATCAGGCGCCAAGTCGCCGGAGCTGGACGATTCGTCCCCGATGATCGACTGACTGGCACCGGTCGAGCTGGTGCTGCTGCCACAGGCGATGGCCGCCACCGCCAACACCAACGCCAACGAAATGAGCCAGCGAAGCTTGCTTCGGTTCCGGTTGTTTTTGTGGCTGATTGGTTGATCAACCGGTGGAATTCCCCTCAAATTGCCCTCCGTAGTCATGCCTAAGACGAGCGCGACGCCGCACACGTTACTGATTTTTTAGATGTTGCCCGATGTAGGTCGGTTCAACGATTAATACGCCGGATGGGCTGTGGCGGTTTGCTGAAAGACGGTAAACGGACTGGAGCGGGTTCAGTCCGCGGATGCCTGGCCGGCGAGCGCCGTAAGATTCTCTTGGAAGACTAAGAAACGCTCCAGCACCCTGGTGAGCCGGGAGAGCCATTCGTCGCCTAGCCTGCGCAGGGGCATCTGCATCTGAGTGTTGCCGACCTGCACCGAAGGGCCCAAGGCCCTCTGGAGGGGCACCCGCGCTCCGCCCACCGGCACCCGCAACGACAAGACGATGGCGTCGTTGCCCTGCACGATGGATTCCACGCCTACGTCGGCGGCTAGCGTCCTGAGGGAGACTAGGGTCAACAGGTTCTCCACTTCTTCGGGAAGGGGGCCGAACCGGTCTCTCAGTTCCTCGCGGATCTCCGGGATGTAGTCGGCGTCGCTCATCTTGGCCAGCCGCTGGTAGACCGCCAGCCGGGTGGGCAGGTGGTCCACGTAGTCCTCGGGAATGCGGGCGTTCATGGGCAGTTCGATGCGTGGCAGCTCCGGCGGAATCTCAACGCCGTCGCTGCTCCCGCCCTCTTCTTCCAACTCCCGCACCGCCTCATTCAAAAGCTGGGTGTAAAGGTCGAGGCCGACCTCCTGGATATGGCCGCTCTGGGACGCGCCCAAGATGTTGCCGGCGCCGCGTATCTCCAGGTCTCGCATGGCGATCCGGAACCCGGCGCCCAATTCCGATGCCTCCAAGATGGCTTGGAGCCGGTGGTCCGCTGCCTCGGTGATGCGGCGTCCCCGAGGCACCAACAGGTAGGCATAAGCCCGGTGCTCGCTGCGGCCCACCCGGCCCCTTAGTTGGTAGAGCTGAGCCAGCCCGAACCGGTCGGCCCGCTCCAGGATCAACGTGTTCACATTGGGCATGTCCAGTCCCGACTCGATGATTGTGGTACAGACCAGGATGTCGGCGTCACCATTGGCGAAACCGACCATGACATCTTCCAGTTCCGTTTCGGCCATCTGTCCGTGTCCGACCATGATGCGGGCCTGGGGCACCAATTTATTTATCTCGGCCGCCGCCTGATTGATGGTCCGGACCCGGTTGTGCAGGTAGAACACCTGTCCGCCCCGTTCCATCTCCCGAAGGATGGCCTCTTTGATCACGTCCTCCGAATACTCGGAGACAAAGGTCTTAACCGGGAGCCGGGCTTCGGGTGCCGAGTCCATGGTGCTCAGGTCTCTGATCCCGGCGAGGGCCATGTTCAGCGTGCGGGGGATGGGGGTCGCGCTCAAGGTGAGCACGTCCACTTGCTGACGCAGTTGCTTTAGGCGTTCTTTGTGACTGACGCCGAAACGCTGTTCCTCGTCCACCACCGCCAGACCCAGGTTCTTGAACCGCACGTCCTTCTGTAGCAACCGGTGGGTTCCGATGACGATGTCCACGCTGCCGTCCTTCAGACCCTCGATGACTTCTTGCTGTTCCTTGGGCGTCCGGAACCGGCTCAAAACTTCGATCTTGACCGGGAATGGACTTAGACGTTCGCTGAAGGTGGCGTAATGCTGTTGGGCCAGGACAGTAGTGGGGACCAGCATGGCCACCTGCAGTCCGTCGTTCACCGACTTGAAGGCGGCCCTGAGGGCGATCTCGGTCTTGCCGTAACCAACGTCGCCGCAGATCAGACGGTCCATGGGGCGGGTCGTTTCCATGTCGGTCTTGACCTCGACGATCGCCCTGGCTTGGTCGGGTGTCTCTATGAACGGGAAAGAGTCTTCCAGTTCCTGTTGCCAGACCGTGTCGCTTCCGTGTTCGTGGCCCTCGGCGATGGCGCGGGCGGCGTTGATGCGCAGCAATTCCTGGGCCATCTCCCTGGTCGCGCCCTTCACCCGGCTCTTCACCCTCGCCCATTCAGCGGTGCTCAGGCGCGTGAGGGACGGCGGCTGGTCCTGGGCGCCCACGTAGGCAGACACCCGGTCCAGGTGGTCGGTGGGTACGTACAGCTTGTCGTTCTCGGCGTACTCCAGGATCAGATATTCCTTCTCGTCCTCATCGTCGCCGATGCGGGTGGTGCCAGCGAACCTGGCCACCCCGTGGTCGATGTGCACTACGTGGGCCCCAGGAACCAGGTCGGCCAATACCACCTCCGGCCCGTGCTCGGCCTTGCGGCGGCGGTGGTAGCGCTGCTCTTTCACCGTGCCGAACAGTTCTGAGTCCGTTAGCAGGACCAGGGTGGTGACTTCGCCGTTCTCCCCGCCGGCGGGCAGGTGAACGGTCCAACCGTCCCGAAGGTAGCCCGGGAGCAAGACGACTTGGCCGGCGGTTGGCGCGCTTTCCAAGGAGTCGGCCTGGGTTACGCCCACGCCTTCTTGTTCCAGTATCTCCGCGACCCGGCGTTGGTGCTGGGTGACGGCCACCACGGCGTAGTTGGCTTCCTGGTGACGGCGCACGTCGGCGGCCAGTTGCTCAAGTTTGCCGTAGTAGGGAGTTGATGGCCGAAATATCTTGTCTTCGTCGTCGCCCACCCAGGTCTGCAGTTGCATCTGGGGCACGCCGCTCAGCCGGTTGGAGAACTCCTCCCAGTCCATGTGGGGTGATGGGAAATTGACCGGCAGTTCTCCCCGGTCCTCCCTGGCCTCACGCATGCGCTCGAAACGCTCTTCCAGTTCCAGCGCCTCGGCTTCCACCCGGCCGTAGCGCTCCAATACCACCAGGCCGTTGGCGCCGATGTACTCCATCAGGTGGGCTTGGTTGACTAGTCCGTTGTAGAAAGAAAGGGTCTCCGGGTTGGGCGCTGAGGACAGAACTGACAGTTCTTCCGCCATGCGGTCACGGACCTCGTTGCCGCACTTGGCGTAATCGAGGGCTTCGATCGACGATTCCATAGTCTGCTGGTGGGCCAGGCCGGGCAATTGTTCACGGGCTGGCGCCAAGCGGATCTCGTCGGCGGGCCGGATGGAGCGTTGGGACACCGGGTCGAAGTAGCGGATGGTGTCGATCTCGTCGTCCCACAGTTCGATGCGCAGCGGCCATTCGGACCCCGTGGGAAAAACGTCCAGGATCCCGCCCCTGTGGCTGAAACTTCCCGGCGCCTCTACGACCGGCTCGTTGTGGTAGCCCAAGTCCAGCCATTGGCCGAGTACGGTTTCGATCCGTATCCGGTCGCCCTTCTTCCAGAGGCTCAACGCCCCCGTGGCAGGGAAAACTCCGGCCATCAACTCCGGTGGCAGTGTGTAGAGCAGTGCGGAACCGACCGAGCAGATCACCAACGGTTGTACGTCGGGTTCAGAGGCGCCGAATCTCCCAGCCCCAGCCAGCGCCGCCAGGGCGGTCAACCGCTGGTTGCCGGTGTTGGCGTCAACTGCCAGCCGCTCGTATGGGAGCACTTCGGGTTCTGGCAGGAGGTGAATGGGCTGATCTTCGCCCAGATAGGTCAACAACTGGTCGTGGAGACGCCGGGCGTCGTCGGGACGGGGCGTGATCACCAGGAGCGGCCCCCGCTGGCGGCGCCATAAAGAGGCCAGGAAGGCCGAGCGGGCCCCCTGCCGGACAGTGACTCCCGACGCGTCACCTGAACTGGCCGAGGCGTCAACATTCCCCCGGTGCTCGGGATGGCGGTCCAGTAATTCCAGGACTCCCTTAAGGGTCATATGGCGGTTAGAATCTCCGATTTAGCTAGGGCCGGAACTGGCCTAAATATAAAATTACACGCCGGAAAAGGGGCTGGTAACAAAGCCAGCCCCTTTTCCACTATTTTATGGCCTGAGCGGCGCTGTTACAAGCGGCAATCGACCGCCTTCGCGATTCGGGGTGACGTGCGTGCATGCTATAATCCCTATTGAGCGTGGCGGCCTCTGAGCGCCCATTTTTATCCCGATTCCGAGTCCTCAAGAACCCAGATCATGGCCAGAGCAAGTCAACAGAACAAGGCTGAAACAAACCCCAAGTCCGGCGACCTTCGGTACCGGCGCATCGTGGTCAAAGCCGGGACCGGGGCCCTGACCGGGCCGTCCGGGTTGGACTCGGAAGTCATGGCCGACTTGGTGCGCCAGGTCTGTCAGGTGCGTGACGCCTCGGGCGAAGTGCTGCTGGTGACATCAGGCGCCATCGCCGCTGGGCGTTCGGCCCTGGGTCAGAACCGGGAAGAGATGGGGCATGACATATCGTCACGCCAGGTCTTCGCCGCCGTTGGCCAGAGCCGGTTGATGCATACCTATCAGGAGATGTTCGCCGCACACGGCGCCCAGGTCGCCCAGACCCTGCTGACCATCGCCGACCTCTCCGACCGGCAGTCTTATCTGAACGTCGGCAATACTCTTCAACGGTTGTTGGAGCTGGGGGTGGTGCCGGTGGTCAACGAGAACGACGTGGTGGCCGTGGATGAGATCGGCGAGGTGTTCGGCGACAACGACCGCCTCTCGGCACTGGTGGCCAATCTGGTGGACGCCGACCTTCTGGTGGTCCTGACCGATACCGACGGCCTGTATTCGGCGGACCCACGGACCGACCCCAGCGCCACACTGATCGCCGAGGTTGACCGGGTCAACGCCAGCATCGAGAGCCTGGCCGGAGAAGAGTTGCATCCCTGGGCCAGGGGAGGCATGGCCACCAAACTTGAAGCCGCCAAGCTGGTCACGGCATCTGGCATCCCCATGGTTATGTGCCACGGCCGGGCCGAAGACGCCGTGCTCCACGCCGCCCGGGGCGAGGCTGTAGGCACTTTTTTCAAGCCCGCCGACAGCAAGATGGAAGCCCGCAAGCGGTGGATGCTGAGCGGCATCTCCCAGCGGGGTAAGATAGTTGTGGACACCGGGGCGGCCGGAGCGCTAGTGAAAGACCACCGGAGCCTGCTGCCCGCCGGGATCCAGTCGGTGGAAGGCGATTTTAGCCGCGGTGAATCCATCTATGTGGTGGACCCCAAGGGCGTCAAGATAGCCTGCGGCATCGCCAACTATGCGGCCAGGGACATCGGCAAGATTCAAGGGCTGAGGTCGGACCGTATCGAAGAGACCCTGGGCTACCACTACGGTCAGGAAGTGGTTCACCGGAATAACTTGGTGCTTTTATAAGATGGCCACCGAAACAGTACAAGACGTAACCGCCCTGGGACTAGCCGCCCGGAAAGCCTCCCGGAAGTTGGCCCGGATATCGACCGAGGACAAGAATCGGGTGCTGCTCAATCTGGCCGGACTGCTCCGTTCCGACCAAGCGGCCGTTTTGGCGGCGAACTGGGAAGACTACCAAGAAGCCAAAGCTGACGGCCTGGACGAATCCCTGTTGGACCGGCTGCTGCTGACCAGCGAACGTCTCAACGGCACCGCCGACGAACTCCAGCGGGTTGCCGAACTACCCGACCCCATCGGCGAGGTCATCGAAACAACTTCGCTGCCCAACGGGCTGATCACCAGCCGACGCCGGGTGCCGCTGGGCGTGGTCGGCAGCATCTATGAATCCCGGCCCAACGTCACAGTCGATATTTTCGGTCTCTGCCTCAAGTCGGGGAACGCCTGCATCCTGCGGGGCGGCAAGGAGACCATCCGCTCCAACACAGCGCTAGTGGCCCTGCTGAGAAAGGCCCTAACCGATGCCGGCGTCACTACCGATGCGGTCCAGTTCCTGGACAACCCGGACCGGGCGCTGGTGGACGCCATGCTCAAGATGGACCAATACATCGACCTGTTGGTGCCCCGGGGCGGCGCCAGTCTGGTCAAGTTCGTGGCTGAGAACGCCACCATGCCGGCGGTTACCGGAGGCATCGGGGTTTGCCACACCTATATCGACCGGGCGGCCGACCTGAAGATGGCGGTGGAGATCGTCCACAACGCCAAGGTCAGGCGTCCCTCCATCTGCAATGCCCTAGATACAGTGTTGGTCCACTCGGAAGTCGCCGCCGACGGGCTGCCCCTCATCGCCGAAGAACTGACAGCTTCGGGCGTGGAACTCCACTGCGACAACCGGGCCCTCAGCATATTGGGCCCCGACGCGCCCGACTTGGCCCTGCCGGCCAGCGAAGATGATTGGGGAAAAGAGTTCCTGTCGCTCACAGCCGCAGTCAAGGTAGTGGACTCCCTGGAAGACGCGCTAGAGCACATCGAGACCTATGGTTCAGGCCACTCCGAGGCGATCATAACCGAGGACGACTCAGCGGCCACCAAGTTCCTCGATGAAGTGGACGCGGCCGCAGTGTACGTCAACGCCAGCACCCAATTCACTGACGGCGGTCAGTTCGGCCTGGGCGCCGAGGTTGGCATCAGCACTCAGAAGTTCCACGCCCGCGGCCCCATGGGTTTGAAAGAGCTGACAAGTTATAAATGGGTCATAGTGGGGCAGGGTCAGGTCAGACCATAGCGGTGGAAAGAGCACAGGGAGGCCAGCATTGGCGGAATTGAAATTCGAGCGCGAGGTGCGCACACCGTATTCCGAAGCGTACTTGGTCATGGAACTTGACCGTCAGGTCGGCCGGGTGGACATCCATTTCACCCCGGAGATGGTCCACGTTGCCGTGTCCGTGGATGAGAGCCTAACCCAAGAGACCGTCCAGCAGATCATCGACACCATTGATGAAGACATGGTCGATGCGGTTGGCATCGCCCGAGGAAATTTCGTGGTGCACATCTTCCAGGGCAGAGAGACCGGAGTGCTTAGCGACGAGAACGAGAACGAGTTCAGCGAAGACGGCAGCGACCACTAGCCGTCTAACTTCGCGATCAAGCTGGCAACCGATGGCCGGTCAGCGGGCGTTTGACCCCGGTGTTCATAAAGTACTGTTCCGTCATCCCCGAGGATAAAATCCCCTCCAAGCTGTTTCCAATCGCTTGCCGCATGCTCGTACCGCCTTCCACGGGCGAAGTGTTTTGCGTAGGTCCAGACCGTCTTGGGCGAAAATATCTTCAGCAAGCTGCCCTGGGCCAGACTATAGGCGGCGTAAACGTCCCGCTCCGGGTCTGAGAGGACTGGGAAAGGCAACTGAAGCTGACGCGTTAATTGGAACAGCCGGTCCCTAGGCTCAAAGGATATGGCCGCCACCTCGGCGCCCTTGGCCTGAATATCGCCATACTGCTGCCGCAACTGCGACAGATGCTCCCTTCAAGGCACTCAAGCGAAATGCCTCAGGAAGACCAATAAGATCTTCCGGCCTCGTAATTCCTGAAGCGAGAGAAACTCGCCCTCGGGCATCGGCAGCGTGAAGTCGGGCGCCGCCCGGCCCACGAGGACGGGTCCAACGCCTTTCGGGTCAGCACTCATATCAGGCTCATAATAAGAGAGTCATTTCCATGTTTGATGTTACCAACCGCCCAGTCGCTCCATAGCGCAGAATCAAACTCCAACACCCGATGCTATACTCATTCTTTCACTCTTGCCAGTACGAAGATGACGCTGATTCAGCCTTGGTAATAGACTCTCACTGCCACATTCTGCCGCCTTCTTTCCGCGACCGCCGGGCCGAGATCGCCAAGCGTGACGCGACCTTTGCGGCGTTGCTGTCGGACCCCAACGCCCGCATTGCCTCCGCCGACGACCTGCTGGCGGCCATGGACCGCGACGGCGTGGACCAGGCCGTGGTTATGGGCATGGGCTGGACCGATCATCAGGTGGCCGTCGAAGCCAACGAATACATCATCCAAACGGTGGCGGATAACCCCGGACGCTTGACCGGCTTCTGTTCCGTCAATCCAGGTTGGGGCGAACCGGCAGTTACAGAAGCGCAACGTTGCTTCGACGCCGGGCTGGTGGGCATCGGCGAACTACACGCCGATACCCAGGGGTTCGACATCACCGACGTTGCGGCCATGGCCCCGGTCATGGAACTGGCCCGCTCCGACCGGCTGCCTGTGCTGGTCCACGCCTCCGAACCGGTCGGTCACCAATACCCCGGCAAGGGCGGCACCACCCCAGACAAACTGTACCGGTTCATCCAAAATTTTCCTGGAAACGTGATAATCTGCGCTCACTGGGGCGGCGGACTCCCGTTTTACTCGTTGATGCCCGAGGTCAAAGAATCGCTTAAGAACGTGTATTTCGACTCCGCGGCGACACCCTTTCTCTACCGGCCTGAGGTCTTTGGCGCTGTATCTGAATTGGCCGGAGCGGGCAAGGTCCTATTCGCCAGCGATTTTCCGTTGCTGGAGATGTCCCGCCCGCTGGAGCAGGCCCGGAACGCCGGACTTGCCGCCGATGTGGAAGCGGCCCTGCTGTGGGGAAACGCGGCCAAGTTGTTTGGCCTATGAGCAACGGCACTGAAGCATCAGACGAATTGCTAACCCTGCCAGACCACCTGCGGGAGGGTCTCGATATCCTGTTCGTCGGGTTGAATCCATCTCAATATTCGGCGGAGGTTGGCCATTACTTCGCTAACCCGCGCAACCGGTTCTGGCCGGCCTTCAACATGTCGGGCCTGGTATGCAGGCCGGTCACATCCGACGAAGACGCCACCCTGTTGGACGACGGCATCGGGTTCACCGACGTTGCCAAGCGTCCTACGCCCATGGGGTCGGGACTACGGGCCGCCGACTTCCGGGAATGGGCCCCGGTGCTCAAAGGGAAGATCGTGAGATTCGCGCCGAAGTTGGTCTGTTTCCATGGGCTGATGGCCTACAAAGCCTACCGCCAACATGGCGAGGGCGTGAAAGAGCAAGCCCAGCTCGGCCTGCAAGACCGGACGATCGGCGCTTCGGCGGTCTTCGTCGTGCCCAACCCCAGCCCGGCCAACGCCAAGTACTCGCTGAACGACCTGGCTGAGTGGTACGGGCGGCTCCGGGAAGCAAGCAAACGATGACCGCGTCACGGGAAAAAATGGTCCGTTCATTCATCGCCATCCCGGTTCCCAGATCGGGCATCGAGGTGTTGGAACGAGCCGTTAAGAGACTTGACTCCGAGATTGGCGGACAGGTCAGGTGGGTGCGGCCCAGGGGCATCCACCTGACCCTTAAATTTATGGGCGACATACCTGCCTCAACCCTAGAACGGGTCCTGGAAGCGCTGCCCCAGGTGACCGCCTCTTTCAGCCCCTTTGAGATTTCGATGTCCGGCCTGGGCGTCTTCCCCAACCCTCGGCATCCCCGAGTGCTGTGGGCGGGCCTTGACGGGGACTTGGGGACTCTGTCGGCGCTTCAGAGCGCCGTAGATCAAGCCGCCGAAAAACTGGGACTGCCCAAGGAGGACCGCCTATTCTCGCCCCATCTGACCCTAGGACGAGTCCGACGAGACACGAATGAGGAGCAGTCGCGGAAGATTGGCTACCTCATGACTAACACGGGTTTGCAGGCCCCACTATCCTGGTCCGTGGAAACAGTCGACCTGATGCGCACCGAGCTCGACCCCACCGGCTCCAGGCACTACCTGGTAGGCTCGACAACCATCGGTGGCGGATGATTGCATGGACCGTTTGACCGCCTCCATCACGCCTGTGGCGCCCTTCGATTTCGAGCTGACGGCGGGTTACCACACCTACTTCCAGAGCCGCTACGGCACCGACACCATGGAGGACGGTGTCTACCGCCGGCTTTTGGACCTGGGAGATAAGCTGGTCTTGGCTTCGGTGTGGTCGGCAGGCACCGTGGACGCCCCGGAGCTCAAGTTGGAATTGCAGGGCTCGGAGTTAAGTGCGGCGGATGTCGACCTGGCTAAGGAAAGAGTTTCCTGGCTCCTGGGAGCGGGGCAAGACCTGGCCCCGTTCTATGAATTGGGGCGGGTGGACCAGGCCATGTCCGGTTTGGTGGACCAGTTCTATGGCCTGCACCTGCCCCATACCGCCACGGCCTTTGAGGCGTTGGTGCTGGCGGTTCTGGGACAGCAGATATCCACCAGCGTGGCCCGAATAATCCGCACCTTGCTAATCGAGACCTTTGGTCCCAGCGCGGAGTTTGACGGCGAGACCTACTACGCCTTTCCCAGACCGGAGTCCATCTGGGCGTCTTCGCCCGCCGAGCTTCACACAATGAAACTGACCCAGCGCAAGTCCGAGTATGTCCACGGCTTGGCCGGGTCGGCCCTGGACGCCGCCGTGGGCCTGGATCGACTGGGCGAATTGACCGACGCGGAGATTGTCGAGAAGCTGGTTGCGCTGCGGGGTGTGGGACTGTGGACCGCCCAATGGACGTTGATCCGCGCCGTGGGCCGCCCGGACGCCCTGCCTCTGGGCGACCTGGCCTTAAGACGGGTAGTCTCACGCCTATTCACGGGCGGCACCGAAGTAACCGACTCCGATGTAGAAGATATCGCTCAGCGTTGGTCTCCCTACCGCACCTTCGCTACGGTCTATCTATTCAGTGCGTTAAGGACCGGGGCGGGTTGATTGGCTGCACAGAGCAGGTGGTTCGACAGGCCCACCACGAACGGACAAAGGACACCATGAGCGGACGAGATGGCCGCACCGCGGAAAAGACCTGGCAAGACCAGGAGGTTTAAATGCCATTTCTAGGACTTAGACTGGGGAACGAGACCCAGTTGGGCGTCGCCGATATTCAGTCCCTCGGGGCATTGGCCGAAGAACACGGCTACGGCGAGGTTTGGATGACTGAGGGCGCCGGGCGCGACTCGCTGACCCAACTTACTGCCATTGCCACGGCCACCACCCGCATCGGCCTGGGAACCGGCATCCTGCCCATGTTTTCCAGGACACCGCTCATCACGGCGATGTCGGCGGTGGGCCTTGCCGAGGTTTCGGATGGCCGGTTCATCTTGGGTCTGGGAGTGGGCAACCGCCCCGCAACGGAGAATGGGCACGGTGTGGCCTACAGCCAGCCCATGGAACATCTATCAGACCTGATCCACATCGTGCGTGGACTGCTTGAGGGTGAGGAGGTCAGTCATCAAGGGAAGGCGATCTCGGTCACCCGGGCATCGTTGGGCGACGCGGCTCCAGAGGTGAAAGTGCCCATTTACATCGCGGCCCTGGGTCCTCGAATGTTGGAACTGGCCGGGGCGATCGCTGATGGAGTTCTGCTGAGTTGGACGGCCGCTAGCTATCTGGATCAGGCCATCCAACTGGTCCGCGACGGAGCCAACAAAGCCGGACGCGACCCCTCTGAAGTGGACATTTCGGGTTACCTGCGTGTTGTTGTGACTGACGACCTTGAGGCGGGCCGTGACAGCCTGCAACGGGAGATCGCGCGGTACGCCGGCGGCGGCCACTACCAGTCCTATTTCCGGAACACGGGGTTCGATGCCGAGATGGTGGGAGCCCAGGCAGCTCGGGACCATTCCGACAATCCGGCCACGGCCGCGGCGATCAGCGTGAATATGCAATCAGAGTTGGGCGTAGTCGGACCGGCTGAGGTCTGCCGGGCACGGATAGAGGAATTGCGTGGGATGGGATTGACGAAGCCTGTGATTGCGCCTCTCACAGTAGGGGACACGAAAGACTCTTACGAACGGACCATCAAAGCCCTGGCTCTTTAGGCATTTAAATCTTCAAAGTGAGGGATCTATGTCATCCGTTTTAGTCTTTGTATTCGACGGACTCCAGCCGGCCCAGGTTAATCCCCGGCTGATGCCCAATCTTTCGGCGTTCGCCGCAGGAGGCGTGACTTTCGCCAACCACCACTCGGTTTTCCCTACAGTGACCCGAGTCAATGCTTCCAGCATGGTCACGGGCATGAATCCGGGCGAACACGGCCTGACCGGGAACCGGCTGGTTATCCGGGACTTTGATCCGGACAAACACATGGGGGCCTTGGAGCCGGAATTGTCCCGCGTAGCCAAGGCTGGGCTGCCGGTGCTGCTGGCGCCGACGTTGGGCCAGGTCCTCGCCCGGCATGGGAAAGAATACGTGGCCATCGGCGTTGGGACCAGCGGTAATGCCTACCTCCATAATCCGACGGCCGAAGATTCGGGCGGCGCGACCATCCACCCGACATTCGCCCTACCCAGGGACCTGCACGAGTCGCTCATCGACCGGTTCGGCCCGTGGCCGGACGAGGCGCAGCCCAACACCTCCAGATTGGCCCACGCCATGCGCATAATGACCGAATATGTGCTCCCCGAGCGAATGCCCGGTGCGGCATTGATCTGGTCTTCTGAGCCGGATAAGTCTCATCATTCGGCCGGAGTCGGTTCAAGCCTCGGAGACACCGCCATCAAGGAGGCTGACGGGCAGTTCGGAGATCTGATGCAATGCCTGCGGGAGACCGGCCGCGCCGAAGATACAGACGTATTCGTGGTATCGGACCACGGCTACTCGACCATCTCCGAGATCGTCCCAGTCGAAGCGTTGGTCAAGGAAGCCGGCTTCCCATCCGGCGGAGGACCGGGTGGAGTCATCGTCGCCCAGAACGGTGGCGCGGTGCTGTTCTACACCATGCCGGGCGACATGGGCACAGCCCAATGTCTGGCCGCCTGGCTTATGGCCCAACCCTGGTGCGGAACGGTCACGGCGTCCGAGGTTGTTTCCGGGATTCCAGGAACTCTGCCCGCCTCCCTGGTGGGGATTGAAGGGCCGAGGGCGCCTGAGCTGACCATGTCTTTCCGATGGGAGTCAACCGCCAACGAAGCTGGGTACCACGGTATGGCTTACTCCACCGATGGCAAGCCGGGCACGGGGCAACATGGTTCCATGAGCCGCCACGAGATGCACAATATCCTATTCGCCAGCGGCCCGAGCTTCCGGTCCGGTCTCAAACTGGAAACGCCGTCCGGCAACCTTGACCTGACGCCAACTATTCTCAAAGTACTGAGCATCAGCGGACACGAGGGGATGCACGGGAGGGTGCTGGAGGAGGCGCTGGTAGGCGGCCCAGACGCGGCGGATGTCGAATGGTCGACTGAACTGCACAGCGCCGAGCATAATCTTGGCGAACAGGTCTACCGCCAACAGATCAAGATTTCCACAGTGGGCACTACCTCGTATGTCGATGAGGGGAACCGAGTGGATTAAGGCTGTGGTATTTCAACCCTGTCATTCCGAGGCGTTAGCCGAGGAATCTCGTTGTATCTGGGAGATCACAGCACAAGAGCACAGAGATACATCTCCTTCCGTGGAAGGATCAGTATGACAGTCTTGGCCCGTCTCGATTGTGGCTTAAGCCACGCCGGATTCTTGTCTAACAGTTCCGGCCACGTATAATACCGAAGATTACATATAGGGCGCTGCAAATCGCAGGAAAAGGGAGCCACTGAAGCCCATGAATTCTCACAGCCTAAACCCGTCTGAACTCGCCGGACGGCGGGACGAGATCCTGAGCCACTTCGTGCGCATCGATAAAGAATTTGACCGCCGGCGGGGAGAGAACCGGCTGCTGGTCAAGAGAGAAGACATCCAGTGGGAGTCGGCGTCCCGAGTACATCCCACGCAGCAAGAAGGCCATCTACTGGCCAGGATCATCTCCCCGGAATTGGGTTTCAACATACACACATTCCGGGTTTTCAAGCGGCAGATAGGCGGGGGCGGTATCGACGGCGCTTTCCACACCCACGGCGACGCGGTCAAATATTACCTTGAGGGCAAAGGCAAAGAGATCATCGACGATCAGGAAGTGGAGGTTTCGCCGGGTGATTTGGCCTTCATCCCGGCGAACATCTGGCACGGCACCGAGAACACAGGCGACGAACCGATGGTGTTCATCGCCTTCCACCAGATTCCCGGCACACACCTGCCCGTCCCAGCTTCATGGCAGTACCACGCCGATGACCTGAGCGAGCACGAGAGCATCGACAGCCGCCTGGTCACGATGGAGAAAGAAGACCCAGCGGCCATGGACTCGGCAACGCTTTACTCCTGGCGGCAACACCTGCTCCACGAGCTGGGTGTCCTGGATGACGAGTTCAATCAACGGCGCAAGGCGAAGAACTACCTGGTGCCCAGGAACGAAGTGCCCTGGGAGTCACCGGCAGACAATCAAACGACCACCCTGATCGCCCCCGAATTGGGGTTCGACATCCACACCCTTCAGCTATCGGTGCGAGTTGTGCCCCCCGGTCACAGCGACGAAACGCTCCACAGCCACGGCGAGGCCGTCCACTATTATCTGTCCGGACAGGGCCATCAGATAGTCGGCGACGAATCCATAGCCGTGGAAGCCGGAGACCTGGTCTTTGTTCCAGCCGGGACCGCCCACGGCATCCGAAACTCCACCGGCGATCCCATGCGGTTCTTGATCGCTGAGCAGCTCCCTGGGACCTACCTGCAACGACCGGTGATCAGCCAAGATTAAGCATAGAAAACCCGCTAACCCAACGGACATTGCTTGGAGGAAAAATTTGGGACCGATGAATAACATGGGGGTCCTGCTGCCAACCAGGGGCGTCTTGGTATACGCCAAAGGCGGCAGGCCCAGGGTAGAACTGAACTGGCAGATGGCCGAAACGGCCGAGCGCATCGGCTACGACTCGGTCTGGGTTGGCGATAGCATCACCTCCAAGCCGCGCCTGGAGCCCATGGCCGTCATGGCCGCCCTGGCTGCGCGCACCCATCGGGTCAAGATTGGGACCGCGGTCATGCTGAACGCCCTGCGGCACCCGGTCCACCTGGCCCACTCCATCGCCACCATCGACAACATTTCCGACGGCCGCATCATATTGGGTCTAGGCGCCGGCAGAAGCAACAACCAGATGTTTGTGGACGAGCATGCCGCGGTGGGTGTTCCCATCGAAGAGCGTGCCGCACGTATGGAAGAGAGCATCGACGTTCTCCGGAAGCTTTGGACCGAAGACGACGTTTCAAATCCGGATGGGTTTTATCCCTTGAGTGGCATGACTCTGGAGCCCAGGCCGGTCCAACAACCTGTGCCCATCTGGCTCTCCAGCAACTGGGTCCAGCGGGGCCTGAAGAGAGTGGCGGCCCAGGGCGACGGGTGGATCACCAACGTTCCTTCAACGGAGATGTTCACCAAATGCTGGGATAGGATCGAAGAGAAGGGCCAAGAGTTAAGCCGGGACGTGAGCAGAATACCGCGCGCCCTCTACATATCCGTAAATCTCAACGATGAAGACGAGGCCCTGGCTGAGGGTGACGGGTTCATGCGGTCTTACTACGGCATCCCGTATGAAGTGGTCAGCAAGCAGTTGCTCTGCGTCTTCGGCCCTGCCCAGAAGGCCATCGACGCCATCAAGCGCTACAAAGAAGCCGGCGCCGACTACTTCATAGTCCGCTTCGCCTCCCCCAACCAGATGCAACAACTTGAAAAGTTCACGGAGTTGGTGGTGCCGAGTTTGAAGTAATATCACTCTCCGAGAAAGTGACGGCTGCGCATCCTTCGACGGGCTCAGGACGAACGGCGGGAAGTCGGCGTCCGATTGAGGGAATGGCGGAAACTAGGCCAGGGCGATTGAAAGCCCGGCTGCGCCGCCTAGCCCTTCAGCATCTTCATCAGTGCCATGGGGTTGCGGGACTTGGACATCTGCTTCATCAGCTTCTGAGTCTGTTTGAACTGGTTCAGCAGTTGGTTCACGTCCTGGGGGGTGGTCCCGCTGCCACGGGAGATACGGCGGCGGCGGCTTCCGTTCAGGATCTCAGGCCGTTGGCGTTCCTGGGGGGTCATGGACCGGATGATGGCTTCGATGCGCTCGATTCGGCCGTCGTCTAAGTCGCCCATGGGCATCTTCTTGCTCAGTTGGCTCATCCCCGGGATCATCTCCATGACTGACGAAAGCGATCCCATTTTCTTAACGCTTTGGATCTGGGTCAAGAAATCTTCCAGGTCGAAATTGGCCTGACGGAATTTCTTTTCCATCTCCTCGGCCTGCTTCTCATCCACCGCGTCCTGGGCCTTCTCGATCAAGGTCAGGATGTCGCCCATGGCCAGGATACGGGAGGCCAGGCGGTCCGGGTGGTAGGCCTCCAGGCCGTCGGGACGCTCGCCCACTCCCATGAACTTGATGGGCACGCCGGTAACGCGAGTGATGGACAGGGCGGCGCCGCCCCGGGCATCGCCGTCCATCTTGGACATGATCAGGCCGGTGAGTGAGACTTGCTCGTGGAACCCCTCTGCGGCGTTCACCGCTTCCTGGCCGGTCATGGCGTCCACGACCAGGAGCACTTCGTGGGGGTTGACCGCTTTCTTGACCTCGCCCAGTTCCTTCATCAACTCTTCATCGATCTGGAGGCGGCCGCCGGTGTCGATGATGGCCCAGTTGACGCCCAGTTGGCGGGCCTTTTCAACGCCGTTCTTGGCCACCTGGACCACGGTGGAGGACTTGGGGTCCTCGGAATAGACCGGGATGTCCAATTGCTTGCCCAGGGTTTCCAGTTGTTGGATGGCGGCAGGTCGGCGCAGGTCGGCGGCTATGAGCAGAGACCTGTGGCTCTCGCGGCGCAGGTGCAGGGCCAATTTGGCGGCGGTGGTCGTCTTACCTGAGCCCTGAAGGCCCACCAGCATGATGGTCGTCACCGGTTGGCTGGAGAGAGTCAGGGAGTTGTCGCCGCCGCTGAGGAGATTGGTCAACTCCTCCTGTACGATCTTGACCACCTGCTGGCCGGGCGAGAGGCTTTCCAGCACGTCCGAGCCGATGGCCCGCTCCTTCACGGCTGCCACAAAATCCCTGGCGACGCGGAAATTAACGTCGGCTTCCAGCAGCGAGCGCCGGACCAGGCTGAGGGCCTCGTCGACGTCGCCTTCGGTCAAGCGTCCCTTGCTGGTCAGCTTGTCCAGGATGCCGGTCAACCGCTCGGTTAAGTTCTCAAACATATCTGTTCTGGTGGCCTCATTCGGGAAGTGTCTGCATTGAATTGTAGGCTGGCGCGAGATTCAGGGTCAAGGTGGTAGCGGGCGCATCACTCCCACCGGAACAGCCGCACCGCGATGAAGAAGGTTACCGCCAGCCAGACGGTCAGTCCGAGCACGTTCTCCCATTGAGACCATAGGCTCGCGCCGTCGACGGCCACGTTACGCAGGGCGTCGGCCAGATAGCTCAGGGGTAGGAAATCGGCAACGGCTCGGAGCGGCTCGGGCATGGCGTCTCTGGGGAAGAACACGCCGGAGAGGAACATCATGGGGAGGGCGATGGCGTTGGCCACCGGGGCGGCTACGTCTTCGGTGTGCGCCCATCCCGAAACAGCGAATCCCATGCTGACAAACACCCCGCCACCCAGCAAGGCGAGCAATAGCATGAACCCCAGGTTGCCCTCCAGGTGCACGTCGAAAGCCAGCACTGCCAGACCCACCAGAACCAACGTCTGCAAGATTGACACGGTCAGCCGAGTAAAGACCTGAGCAAAGATGAAACTGGCCGGCAGGATAGGCGTGGCTTGCAGACGCCGCAACACGCCGCGGCTCTTCAACTGGAGGAAAGAAAAGGCCACACTGAAGAGACCCATCTGCATGATCGACATAGCGACCACGCCCGGCATCAGAAAGTCGATGAACCTCAAGTTGCGACTGTCTACCGGCGAGGCATCGATGGTGTAACGCTCTGAGATATTCCCTTCGGCAAAGGTTATCTCGTCCAGCAGGTGTTGGATGATGGTCTGTCCGGCGGCCGATTCTTGGGGCTCGCCTTCGTTGTAGATCACGGTGACCCGGCGTTGGGCCGGAGATTGGGCTTCGCCGAACCCCGGTTCGATGATCAGAAGCAAGTTACGGTCGCCGTCCAACAGGGCCTCCCGCTCTTTCTCCTCGGAGAGGTCGTCGGAGATGTCAAAGGTGCCCAGCGCCCGTACTTCGTCGATCAACTTCTGGGATGCGTCGTTATCGGCCCGGTCCACGATCCCCAGGTCGACGGTGCGAAAGGAGCCGAAGTCCAGGAGGCCAAAAACCGAGATCAACACCAGCGGCAAAAAGAACGTCCAGAAGATAGCCTGCCGGTCCCGGAACCAGATCCGCATTGAAGCTTTGGTCAGGCTGATTGTGGGGTTGGTCCGCAATAAACGGCTAAACATCACTCGTCCCGCAGCTCACGGCCTGTGATGTCCAAGAACACGTCTTCCAGGTTGGCCAGCTTCTCCGTGCGTTTTTTCTTGAATCCCTTGTTCAGGAGCGAGTCAACCAACGCCGCCGGCCGGTCCATGGCCACGATCTTTCCGTGGTCCATGATGGCCACACGGTCGCACAGTTCCTCAGCTTCCTCCATGTAGTGGGTGGTCAAGAGCACGGTGCGTCCTTCCGATTTAAACCGCTGGACCAACGCCCACATGTGCCTGCGGGCCTGGGGATCAAGCCCGGTGGTTGGTTCGTCCAGGAAGAGCAAGATCGGATCGTTGACCAGCGTAGAGGCAACGGAGAATCGCTGTTGCTGGCCGCCGGAGAGGTCCTTGAATAGCGCGTCGGCCCGGTCGTCCAATTCCACTTCCCGCAACAACTCCCGTGCGTCAATCTCCCGGTGGTAGAGACTGGCCATCACGTCCAAGATCTCGGTCAGGCTCAGACGGTCGAAGAACGCAGAAGATTGTAGTTGGATGCCGATGATCTTCTTGACCGCCCGTGGGTCCTCCTGAACGTCGATGCCGTTGACGATGGCCGAGCCGCTGTCCTGGGCCCGCATGCCCTCAAGTATCTCCACCGTGGTGGTCTTGCCCGCGCCGTTGGGACCCAGGATGCCGAAGACTTCCCCGGCGCTCACGGAGAACGAGATGCCGTCCACGGCTTTCAGGTCGCCGTAGCTCTTGCGGAGGTCGTCCACCTCGACTATGTGTGTCTCGTGATCCATCGACTTTAGCGTGTTCGGCCCTGTGCTAAAATTAGCTACGTTCCGGCCCCGGTTAACTTCAAGTACCTTCAGGGCCGCGGGCAGTCTTCTTCGGTGTGGTGGAGGTTGCAGGTGGCCGGTTTACAACCAAGCCAAGCAAGCTCTCTTTTACGGGCCCTTTCGAGGCCCTCACCATGATACCCCTCAAGCTTACAGTCAGGAACTTCCTGTGTTACCGGGAGAACGTTCCTCCGCTGGACTTCACCGGCCTCCACATCGCCTGCCTGTGCGGCGCCAACGGCCACGGCAAATCGGCCCTTTTGGATAGCATAACCTGGGCGCTGTGGGGTAAGGCCAGGGGCCGGGTCCAAGACGAGATGATCTCCTACGGCGCCGATGAGTGCCGGGTCGAGTTGGACTTTTCCTCACGCGACCAAAAATACCGGGTCATCCGCAGCCACGCCCGGGGCGGCACCCGCCGACGGAGCGGGGCGTCGGACCTCCAATTGATGGTCCTGGAGGACGACACCGCACGGCCGGTGACCGGCGACATGATGCGCGAGACCCAGGCCCGGATCGACCAGACAATCGGCATGGACTACGACACGTTCATAAACTCGGCCTTCCTGGTCCAGGGCCGGGCCGACGAGTTCACCAACAAGACCCCCGCCGAACGCAAAGCCGTGCTAAGCAAGATCCTGGGCTTGGACGTCTATGACCGGCTTTTGGTTCGCGCCAGGGAGCGGAACAGTTGGGCCGAAAACAGCGCCAAGGTAGCCGAAGGCACGGTGGACCGCCTGCGCCGGGACATGGAGCAGATGGAGTCCCCGGCCGCGGAACTGGTAGAGGTGGAAGCCAGCCTGGCCACGCAGAATAAAGACCTCGCAGACCAACAGGCGAAAACATCGGGACTGCGAGACCAGGTCGGCGAACTACGCCGGCAGCAGTCGGGCCAGGAAGAAGCGGCCCAGCGAGTGGCAGCCTTGGCCAAAGAGATGGAGCAGTTCGAATCAGCCCACAAAACGGCGCAGCAACAGGTAGCGGCGTTTGAGAAGCTGGTGGGCCAGGCTCCGGCCATCCGCCAAGGCGCCGCCCAACTGGCCACCGCCCGCGCAGCCTTCGCCAGACTGGAAGAGGCCGGCCGCAACTTCGACGACCTGGTAGGCCAGAAGAACACGGCCTCTGGGGCTATCGAAGTTAAACGGACCTTGCTGGAGTCCCAGATCCAACAACTAAACTCTGAGATTGAGACCCGTTTCAGCCCGAAAGCCCAGGGCCTGGAGCGGCTTGAGGCCACCAAACAGCAGCTTCAGGCCGAAGGACCGGCTATCGAGGAACAGGAACGGGCCTTGGCTGCCGAGCGCGAAAGCCTCAATGCTTTGGCGGTTGAGACAGCACAAACTCAGAGCGCTCTGGAGCGGTCTGCAAGTGAAGGAAAAGACTTAGCCGCGAAGAAAGAATTGCTGGACGGGACCAACGGCCAGGAAGCGGTGTGTCCTTTGTGCCAGACCCCGTTGAGCGAGGACGGCTGTCAGCGCTTGGTTGAGACCTTTGAATCCGACATCCAAGCCAAGCGCGACGAGTACCGGAACACATCGGCCCAGGTGAAGACCCTGCAAGCCCAGACGGCCGAACTGGAAGGTCGCCTCCCCCAAAAAGAGCAGGCGTTATTCCAGGCCCAAACCAAACGGCAGGTGGCGCTACAGCAACTGGAACAGCAGATGCAGGAAGCCCTGCAGGCACGGCACGACTTGGCAGAGGCGACTCCCAAACTGCAGGCCATGCGGACGGCCTTGGAGGACGGCTCTTTTGCCGCCGAGGAGTTGGCCCAACTGCAAAAATTGGAAACACAGATACAAGAACTGGAGTACGACCCCGAGACCCGCCAACGGGTTTTTCAGGAGACTGTCGGCTTGGAGGAGTTCGCCAATCAGGAACAGTTGCTGAATCAAGCCGAGTCTGGCTTGCCCGCAGCCAAGGAAGCAGCGGAACAGCACGCGGCCATGGCTCTGCGCCGCAAGGAGGAAATGGAGCTGCTGCAGTCCCAAGCCGCCGAGGCAAAAGAAGCTTTGGCGGGGTTGGTGGCCCTGGAGAGCGAATTCACCCAGGCTGAGCAACAAGAACGGGAACTGGGAGTCAAGATTGAGCAAGCTAGGGAGCGCGTCGGCTCATTGAAAGAGCATGTCGTGCGTCAGGAATCGTTGGGGCAAGAACTGATCGCTGAGACGGCGCGTCTGACGGCCCTGCAAGACGAGCAGTCGATCTACCACGAGTTGTCCACCGCCTTCGGGCGTCAGGGCGTACAGGCCATGCTCATCGAGACGGTTGTCCCACGATTGGAGGATGAGACCAACGCGCTGTTGGGCCGCATGACCGACAACCGTATGAACATCAAGCTTGAGACCCAGCGGGAACGCGCCTCGGGGCAGGGCGACCCACGGGAGACTCTGGAGATTATGGTCAGTGACGAACTGGGGCCCCGCAGCTACGAGATGTACAGCGGCGGCGAGGCTTTCCGGGTGAACCTGGCTTTGCGCATCGCTCTTTCTAAGGTACTGGCCCAGCGAATGGGCGCGCCCCTGCCGACGCTGTTCATCGACGAAGGCTTCGGTACCCAGGACGCCGTGGGGCGGGAGCGGATATTGGACTTGATCAGCGCCATCGGCGACGACTTCGAGAAGGTGCTGGTGATCACCCACCTGGACGACCTGAAAGAAGCCTTTCCGGTACGTATCGAAGTCCAGAAGGACGAGTCGGGTTCCACTTTTTGGATCAATTAAGTCCGTCCAGGCGGACTGGTCTTAGGTAAGGGGGAGAGAATTGACTTCAGTTCCCGGTAGCGACGTACAGGTCCGGCGCGCTTCGTTGTTGCACGTCGATGCGATAATCGACTTCAATATCGCTATGGCTCAAGAGACCGAGGGCAAATTTTTGGATAACGAGGTGGTCCGGCCGGGCGTCGAGGCTGTGTTCAACCGCAATGACCTGGGATTCTACCTGATCGCCGAGCATACCGGCCGCCCGGTGGGGCAATTGCTCATCACCTACGAGTGGAGCGACTGGCGGAACGCTTTCTTCTGGTGGATCCAGAGCGTCTACGTAAAGCCCGATTACCGGCGGCAAGGGGTCTACAAATCCCTGCATTTTTATGCAGCCGAAGTTGCCCGCCAGGAGGGCAATGTCGGGGGGCTGCGCCTCTACGTGGACAAAGGCAACACCATTGCCCAGGGGGTCTACGCCGGACTGCGAATGCGCCCGACTAACTACGACATGTACGAGATCGATTTTGATGCCCGTCCGGCCAGGGTTATGCTGGAGCCGGAATCAGATAACGAAGTAACAGAAGGGGATGATGATGCCGCTGCCGAATGACGTCAAAAAATTCGCAACTGAGAACCATCGGGGTGTATTGACCAGTTTCCGGAGGAATGGCATGCCCCAATTGAGCGTCGTCACCTGTGGGGAGTACCGGGATGGGGTGGCTTTCTCGACCACTGCCGGTCGCGCCAAGCTGCTAAACCTCCAGCGCGATGCCAGGTGTTCGCTGATGGTCTCCAAAGAGGACTGGTGGGGCTACATAGTCTTCGAAGGCAAAGCCGCCATCTTATCCCGGGATAACACCCCCGCCGATGAACTGCGCGACGCCCTGCGAGATGTCTACCGCGCCGCCACGGGAGGCGACCACTCAAATTGGCCGGAATACGACCAAGCCATGGTCGACGACCGCCGCGCCGCGGTGATAGTAGTCCCAGACCAGATCTACGGGACTGCGGTCTAGGGAATACGCTCGGATTAGGAATTCACTATTTGAGTGTGCAATTTGGGTTGACCTGCCCCGCGGATGTGCGTTGGCATAGGGCTGACTTGAGTTGGGGAATTTAGCAAGGTAATCAAAATTTTGGAGTGGTAGATATGCCGAACTCAGAATCGCGCCAATCTAAATGCCCAATATGAACCGGTCAGCCGCTCCCGTGTGACCTAGCGAACACTTCCCAAAATGAGGTTATTTCAATTGTCCAGGGTACGGTGAGAGCAATCGCCCACCCAGGCGCCGCTCATTTCCCACCGTTTGGAAAATACTATACGACCTCGATTTACCCCCTTAGGGGTAAAAGTTCTGTTAAGTATCTAAAATTCCCGACTCAGCAGGAAATGGATCGTTGGAATCTAAATGTCGGCGACAAAGTACAAGTTGAAGGATGTCTTCATCAAACCGAATCTGGCAAGGAACGGAACGATCTAATCTTCGATGTCCGTAAAGTTGATGTTAATCCATTGACTTAAGAATCGGATTGATGGCTGGGCATCCGATCGTGGTGAGCCTGTCAAACCGCCCGTCCGTTACAGCGACTTCGCCTATGCTACGATTGCCATCGTCATGACTGGTGACGGTAGGAGGGACTATGGCCGACGACGCAGCCAATAAAGATCTACGGGAAGCAGGACAGGAATACGAGGGTAAGCTGGCTGATGCATTAGCTCGCCAGAGCGAACCGAAACCAGCCCCCGAGACCAGCTATGGCATGCCGCTTAAGTCGGTCTACACCCCTGAGGACGCAGGCGACCAGGACTACCTGCGGGACCTGGGGTTTCCCGGTGCCTATCCGTTCACCCGTGGTATCCGTCCGGACATGTATCGCGGGCGTCTCTGGACCATGCGCCAGTACGCGGGGTACGACACAGTGGAAGAGACCAACTCGCGGTTCCGGCACTTGCTGGACCAGGGGCTCACCGGCATGAACGTGGCCTTCGACCTGCCCACTCAGTTGGGCATGGACCCGGACCATCCACTGGCATCCAGCGAGGTGGGAAAAGTCGGCATATCCTGCCCATCCGTGCGCCAGATGGAGACCCTCTTCCACGAACTGCCGCTGAAACAGGTAACCCCGTCCCTCACCGTGAACGCATCGGCCCAGTCGGTGCTTTCGATGTACGTGGTGACCGCTCAGAACCAGGGGATCCCCCTCGAGCAGATCGGCGGGACGACTCAGAACGATATCCTGAAAGAGTTCATCGCCAGAGGGAACTACATCTTCCCTCCAGGTCCGTCGTTGAAGATGACGGTGGACCTCTTCGAGTACTGCGCCCAGCACCTGCCCCGGTGGAATTTCATCAACATCTGCGGGTACCACGTGCGCGAAGCGGGATCCAGCTTGGTGCAGGAACTGGCCTTCGCCTTCGGAAATGCCCGCGCCTACTTGGATGAGGCGTTGTCCCGTGGGATGGATATCGACGATTTCGCTCCCCGCATCGCTTTCAACTTCAGCGTGTTCAACAACGTCCTTGAAGAAGTTGCCAAGTTCCGGGCCGCCCGCAGGCTGTGGGCCCGGCTGCTCAAGGAACGCTACGGCGCCAAGAACTCCCGTTCGCTGACATTCCGGACCGGGGCCGGCAGCGGCGGCAGCACGTTGGTGGCCCAACAGCCGGAGAACAACGTTGTCCGGGTGACTCTGCACACGGTGATCGCCGCCATGGCCGGGGTCCAGTCCATGCACACAGCGTCCATGGACGAGGCCCACGCCCTGCCGTCGGAGGAGGCCGCCACCCTGGCCCTCCGCACCCAGCAGATCGTGGCTTATGAAAGCGGACTGGCCGATGTCATTGATCCCTTGGGCGGCTCTTACTACGTGGAGAACCTCACCGACCAGATAGAAGAGCAGGCCGAACAATACCTGACCCGTATCGAAGAACGCGGCGGCATGGTGGCGGCCATCGAGTCGGGCTGGGTGGTCCAGGAGATCGGGGAAGAGGCGTACCGGTTCCAGCGGGAGGTTGAGCAGGGAGAACGGGTCGTCGTCGGACTGAACCGGTTCACTACCGATGAAACGCCGCCTATCGAACTGCACAGCCCAGACCCGTCCGTTGCCAGCACGGTGCGAGATGAGATTGATGAACTCCGGAAAGACCGGGACCCAAAGGCCCTCTCGCGTGCCCTGGACGAGCTGAAATCAGTCGCCAGCGAAGGTGGGAACCTGATGCCGGCTACGTTGGAGGCCGTGAAATCGTTGGCCACCGTGGGGGAGGTTTCGGGGGCACTTCGCGAGATCTTTGGCGAGTGGCAGGCGCCGAACGTTTAGGGAAAATACTAGCCTCGTCACGCAGCGAAGGCTCGATGGTTAATCAGACTCGAGAGGGAACGCCATGATTGAAACCGGTAAAGTCGTTGGGCTCTTCACCGTGGGCCGTAGGGCTGAGCCTATGAAAAAAACAGAGCAATTCCCTGCGTTAGCCGGACGTGGCATCAAGGGTGATCGTTATTTTTTAGGAACTGGGACTTACTCGAAGAAGCCGGAACCGGGCCGGCAGGTTACGTTGATTCAGACTGAAGTGTTGGAGTCGCTCAAGGATAAGTTCAATATCACCGTTAAGCCCGAGGAGTGCCGCCGAAACGTCATCACTAGGGGCATTGAGATCAACAACCTGGTCGGGGCCGAGTTCTTTGTTGGAACGGTACGCTTGAGGGCCCATCGAATCACCCAGCCTTGTCTCTATCTGGAGAAGCTTCTGGGGCAACCTGGTTTATACAAAGAACTCTGGGACAATGGCGGAATCAGCTGCGAAATACTGACTGACGGGGTTATCAAAGAAGGCGATATAATCGCCACCTCCCTCGACTAGAATCAATCGGAGGGGTTGTAGCCGCGGGTTTTTGACCCGCCATTAGCCGCTGGATTCAGCCGCTGCACCAACTCCGCCCAGTGGCGGCCCCAGGCGTTGCAGATGGCGTTGATTTCTTCTTCGGGGAAATCCCGTAGGGCCACCGGGCCGTAGTGGGAGGTGTGGGCGTGACCCTGGATGACCATGCCGTGGTTCAGCAGGATGTGGAGCATGCTGAGCAGGGCCAGTTCGGCGCCGCTGCCGGGACGGCCTCCTCCGGTGAACGCCCCGCCAACCTTGCCCGACAGAGGACCGGGGTAGTCTTGGAAGGTCATCACGTCGAACAAGCGCTTGATCTGCCAATCAACGTCTCCGAACCGCACAGGGGTCCCGATGATGACCCCCTTGGCGGACAACATCTCCTCCCATCGGACCTCGTCCACCGTACGGACCAATGTGCTGGCCCCAGCTTCTTCCATCCCTTGGCGGATAGGCTCCACCATGGCGTCGGTGCGGCCATTCTTGGACGTGTAGATGATCAACAGGTCATGGGCGTTGTCTGCCATATGTCGCTCCTGGAGATCAGACCTGACATTTTGCACAGAAATAAGTGCCTCGGGCGCGGACCCGGATCGCCGTCATGTTGGTCCCGCAGTTGGGGCAGCCCGCCTTGATGTCGCGTGGGTGGCTCCAGGTGGTCAATGCTGTCGGCGGGTCGGGCCAGTCCTGGTCGCGGGCCCGGTCGTAAACCCCGTAGGCTGCAGTTAGGGAATCGATGATTGCCTGCCGCAACCGTGCAATCTCTTCGACGGAGAGCTCGCTGGCCGGGCGCTCCGGGTGCAGGCCCGCCAGGAACAACGATTCATCGGCATAAAGGTTTCCCAGACCGCAGGCCACGGACTGCTCCAACAGCAGGGCCTTCAACGGGGCCTTTCTGCCGGCGAAGGACTCAGCCAGGGTCTCAACGGTGAATTCGTCGTCAAAGGGCTCGGGGCTCATGGTTGGCAGCACCTCATTGGGTGAGTCCACCAGCCACAGCTTGCCGAACTTTCGGCCGTCTACGAATCGCAGTTCCCGCCCGTCGTCCAAGGGGAAGAAATGCCGGGTCATGGGGTCCGGTTCTTGGGACTGAGGTTGGACCCGCAGCCTGCCGGTCATGCCCAGATGCACAATGAAGGCGGCAGGGCCGCCGCCGGAGAGAGGGAGGATGAGGTACTTGCCGCGACGTTGCACGTCCTGGATGGTCCGGTCCCTTAGACCCGCCGCCAGTTCCGCCGCCAAGGGTTTCTTAACCGTGTTGGCCCAGGTGATGTTGGCGCCGGTGATGGTGCAACCGGGCAGCCCCGCCCGCACCAGGTTCCGGCGGGTGTTTTCCACCTCAGGCAGTTCGGGCATGTTTGGGACGTTCCTCCGGAACCAGACAAGTAAATCTTTCGATTGGCAATCACATTCTATACGGTGATACTCTCTACGACGAGTAGTAAACGAATGAACCGAGAAGGTCAGAACATCATGAAATTCGGAATATACAGTTCCATCGCCAACCCGCCCCGGGGCGAGGACCTGCCCCGTTGCGTGGACGAGGTTATCGAAGAGGCCAAGTTGGCCGAGCAGGCCGGGTTCGACTCATGCTTCTTCGGCGAGCACCATCAGGACAAAGACGGGTTCCTGCCGTCGCCGCTGATTGTGTGCACCGCCGTCGCCGCGGCGACCACCACTTTGCGGGTCGGAACATCGGTGATCCTGTTGCCGCTGCACCACCCGGTGCGGCTGGCGGAGGACGTGGTGACCCTGGATATCATCTCCAAGGGACGAGTGACCGTGGGCGTGGGGTTGGGCTACCAGGACGCCGACTTCCGGGCCTTCGGCGTCAAGATGTCGGACCGCGTTGGGCTGTTTGAAGAGAAGGTCCAGATACTGCGGGAATGCTGGTCGGGCAAGGAGTTCTCATTCGATGGCAAGCACCATCAGATCGAGAACCTTACGGTGCGGCCGGAAACGGTACAAAAGCCCAACCCTCCGATCTGGATCGGGGCCAGCGCACCGGTGAGCGCACGCCGGGCGGCCAACATCGGAGACGCGCTGGTCACCACGCCCAGCACCACCCTGGACAACACCATCAAACTGATCGATCAGTACAAAACGGCCGCCGTAGCCGCCGGCAAGACACCCGCGCCGGTAATAATGCGGGACGCCTGGGTGGCCGGTTCCCGGAAAGAAGCAGAAGAGGTCTATGGCCCCGAGGTCATGGCCGCCTACAAGTACTACTGGCGGAACGGACTATCCGAGTTCAAGTCCATCAAGGACGAATCGGAACTGACCCTGGAGCGCGTCGCCAAGGACCGCCTAATCATGGGCGACCCTGAAGAATGCCTGACCGAATTCCAGCGCTGGAGCGAGGGCACCGGCGCCGAGTCATGTCTTTTGCGGTTGCGCCACGCCCATTCGGGAGGCCCCTCCCACGCCCAGATCATGAAGACCATCGACCTGATCGGAGACCGGATCATCCCTTACATGGGGTAGCTGGGACCGAGAATTTCTATCAAGGAGTTTTGTATGCCGGGGCCACTGGAGGGACTGAAAGTTCTTGAGATCGCAAACTGGATTGCCGCGCCTGCCGCCTGCGCGATCTTAGCGGACATGGGGGAAGAAGTCGTCAAGATCGAACACCTAGAGACGGGCAATCCGGTCCGGAGCATAGACGTATCTTCACGCGGAGTTGTCCAGTATTCCTCTGGTATTAATTCAGCGTTTGAGCTACTTAATCGCGGAAAAAAGAGCGTCGCGGTGAATCTTGAGAACCCTCGGGGCCAGGAGGTCGTTCAAAAAATGGCCGCGGGGTCAGACGTGGTTGTAACTAATCTGACTCCCCATAGGCAGGAGCGCTATGGCCTGCGTTACGAGGATATAGGGGCGTTGAACGCACGTGCGATCTACCTCGCCCTCACCGGGTATGGCACCGAAGGGCCCGAGCGTGACCGGTTGGGATTCGATTATGTGGCGTTTTGGGCGAGGTCCGGCATCATGGGGTCGCTGGGTGAGGCCGGAGGTCCGCCAACGCAGCAGCGGCCGGGTCAGGGAGACCAGACAACTTCCTTAGCGTTGACTGCCGCCATCGGCATCGCTCTATATGAGCGTGAGCGTTCTTGGGAAGGGCAGAGGATCGACTGCTCATTGCTTCATACTGGGATGTGGGCTATCGGCCCTGACATAATGTCTGCGCTGAAGACCCGGCAGCCGGTAGAACGGGTGTCGAGAAAAGACGTCGGCAACCCGCTTTTTAACTTCTATCAGACGTCGGACGGCAGTTGGCTGCAACTGGTGATGATTGAGTCGGAAAGATTCTGGGACGGTTTTTGCAAGGCTCTCGGATTGGTGGAGTTCGCCGCCGATCCAAAGTTCGACACGCACGTGAAACGCGTGGAGCATAGCCACGAATTGGTAGAGATCATCGAGAACAAGCTTTTCTCGGAAAACTTTGAGCATCGGGCGGCGAGACTAGACGAACAAAGGTGCATCTGGGCGCCGGTCCAGACCCTGGACCAAGTCGTGGACGACCCGCAGGTGCATGCAAATAGCTCCACGACTACGCTGACGCATGCTGAAGAGGGCGATTTCAACATACTCACCGCACCGATAAAGTACGGGCGAACTCCGGGAATACCAACTTCCACCGCCCCAGAGCTTGGCCAGGACACCGAGGTTACGCTGCTGGAGCTAGGCTACACCTGGGATGAGGTGATTGACCTAAAGGAGCAAGGGGCGATCATCTGATCAGTGTTCCGCGGCCTCCGAAGCAACAGGGTTGTAGGTAACCCGGACCACCGGAGTCTGCGATTCGTTCTTCCATTGGTGGTGCTCGTTGGGTGGGACCAGGATGGCGTCACCCACGGATACGGTGTAGTCTTTTCCGCCGCATACTAGGGTTGCCGTGCCTTCCAGCATATATACCACATGCTCCCACTCGTGGGTGTGGCCGCCGGTGTCGGGATGGCTGACGGCGCCCGGCATCATTGGGTCGTTGTGGAGCATGACGTAGTTGGGCGCGCCGTCCGCGCTGGTGATTAGAACGTGACCCTCGCTACGGTCCAGATCAACATGGTTGCGGATCACCGGGGGTTGCCCCGTCCCTTCGCCGCCTTCGTTCCTCGCGCCACCGCTCTGGGCGGCGATCAGCGGGTTGATCTCGATGCGGTGTATGTTGCCCGGTCCGCCGTTATTCAGCGTGTAGTGGTCAACGTTGGGTGGGATGAACATGGCGTCGCCGGCCTTGACCGGGTACTCTTTGCCATCGCAGAAAAGAGTGCCGCTGCCCTCGATGATGTAGACCTCATGCTCCCATTCGTGGATGTGGTGAGAACTCGTCTTGCCAGGCGGTATCTCCGAGTAGCTCAGCGTACAGGTCAGCGGGTTGTCGTCCAGATTGATCAGCCGTGCCGCGCCGGTCCCGTCAAAGTTATCGCGTACGTTTCTGATTACCGGGTCCATTGTGGGAGCCTCCTAGGTTTGAGTTAAGCGTCGATCCCGTACACACGGACCGCTGTGTCATGGAACAGGGCCGCGCGTTCGGATGCAGAATATTCTTTGGACAGTCTCTTGAACGCGTTGTACATCACGTTGTAGGAGAAGGACACCTTGTCCGGCGGGAAGTTGCTTTCGAACATGCACCGGTCCGGCCCGAACCGCTCGATACAGTGCTCCATCCATGGGTACATGGTCTCTGCCAACTCCTCCGAGCCGATGGGGACTTCTCTGGCGTGCCAATCGTAACCGAACCGGGGCATGCCCATGCCGCCGAGTTTCATGGTGACGTTGGGGCAGGCCGCCAGCGCGGTGATGCCGGCCTTCCAAACGGGTATGATCTCGTCGTCTTTGCCAGCGTAGATACCAACACGGCTGACGCCCCCAATGTGATTCACGATGATAGGCAGGTCCGGCACGGCCTCGGCGAAGACCGCGATCTCCGGCATCTGGGGGAAGGACTGCATGATATCCAAGCTCAGCCCCTTTTGACTCAACACCTTGGCCCCGGAGATAAAATCGGAGTTGGCCAGGATGCCTTCAGTCTCCCGGTTGTCCCAGGAGGGGTCGGTGTTCCAGGTCACGTTGTGGCGTATGCCCCGGAACCGGTTGGGACTCGCCGCTTGCAGCGCATCAAGAATCGGCGCCACGTTTGCCCCTAGCTTAAGGTCGGCGTGGCCCATTATTGCTGCGGCCGCCCGGCTTGGGCCGTAAACACCGCTGGCGCTGGCCGCGGCCAGGCCTTGCACGAATTCAACCTCGCCCACCGGGCGCAGCTCGTCAGGTCCGTCGGCGCGGTACATGGACCTGGCCTCCAGGAACACGGTGGACCGGATATTGTGGCCGCTGTAGATGTCGTCGTTCAACTCATGGAGGAGATACCGCTGGTAGGGCACACTGCCGGGGCGGTGGTCCCAGAAGTGGTGATGAGGGTCGCAGATGGGGAGCTCCGGCTCCAGGGTGGGTTCTTGGGTCAAAGCCAGCCAATCATTAAAGCCAAATGGCATAACAGTACCTCAGTTCATTGGGATCGAGGCCCGATGATAACACAGGCTTACTTCATGGTTGGATCCTTCGACGGGCTCAGGATGAACGGGGAGGCGGGCACTGTTCCATTCCAACTGATCTGACTATTCCACGGTTGTCACCCTGAGAGAAGCGAAGGGTCTCTTTGTTCTCGGGCGGTGCTAGTTGATTGGCAAAGAGATTCTTCGGTTGACGCCTCAGAATGACAATGGAAATCGCTGGCGCGCCAAGAGCAGTCCTGGAGCGGGTCCCCCGAGACTTCCGACATCCGTCGGGCCTCAGGATGAGCGGAGGGGCTTGGCGGCTCACACCTGGTGCACGGCCAAGGTGATTTCCATCCCTTCGATCTTGGTGGACTCAGTGGCGGCTTCTTTATCTGGCGAGCCGTCAACCAGTTGGGTGCTCAGTGTCTCGTCGCGGATGTAGTCCGCGAATGCGCCCTGCATGACGTCGGCAAATTCGGAAGGGCCCTGGTAGTAGGTCACGATGCGGTCGGTGACATCGAAATTGGCCGACCGGCGCATTCCCTGGATGCGGTGCACCACCTCCCGGGCCAGGCCTTCTTCGGCCAGTTCGGGCGAGATATCGCCGTCAACGGCCACCATGTAGCCGCCATCCAGAGAGACGGAGTAATTCTCCACTGAAAGAATGGTCTCGGTCTCCTCTCCGGCTTGTTCCAGCACCTGTTTGGCGATCGGCGAATCGTCTTCGATCACCTGGATGTCCTTGATGTTCAATTCTTCTAGCACCTGCGGCCGAACCTGGTCGATGTATTCCCGTTCGGCCGGAGCGCGGACTTTGACGAGAACTTTGGCCAGAGGCTGGCGCACCTTGAGACCCGCCTTGGAGCGGGCGGCCCGGCCCATGCTGGCCAATTTCATGGCCAACTGGGTAGCTTCCATCAACGGCTGGTCCACCAATGACTCGTCCGCCACCGGGAACTCCGACAGATGAACGCTGTCGGGAGCAGATGGGTCTACGGAGCAGACTAGATTTTGGTACATCTCTTCGGCCACGAATGGGGCTAGAGGCGCCATAAGTTTGGTGACCGTCACCAAGCAGGTATGCAGCGTGATGTAACCAGAGAGCTTGTCGGCGTCGCCTTCGTTCCGCCAGAAGCGGCGGCGGCTGCGGCGCACGTACCAGTTGGACAACTGGTCGATGAACTCCTGGATGCGGCGTCCGGCGTTGGTCGGCTCGTAGCCGTCCATGTAGCCCTCAACCTGGGAAATGAGGGTGTTCAACTCGGAGAGCACCCAGCGGTCTAGCTCGTTCTCGGGTTTCCAGCCTGCGGGCTTCTGCGACGGGTCGAATTTGTCAATCTCGGCGTAGCCGATGAAGAACGAATAAACGTTCCACACGGTGAGCATCACCTTGCGGAGTGTCTCGCTGACCAGCTTGGCGGAGAACCGCCTGGGCTCGCCGGCTTGGGAGGCGGTGAAAAGGTACCAACGCAGGGCGTCGGCCCCGTGCTCGTCCAGAACTGACAGAGGCTCGACGACGTTGCCGACCCGCTTGCTCATCTTGCGGCCCTTCGCGTCCAGGATCAGGCCTAGGCAGATGACATTCTTGTACGCCGGTTGGCCCTTGAGCAGGGTCGACAGGGCATGCAGGCTGTAGAACCAGCCGCGGGTCTGGTCAACCGCCTCGCAGATGTAGTCGGCGGGGAAGCGGCCGTCGGTGTCGATGCTTTCGTTGTCGAAGGGGTAATGGTATTGGGCGAACGGCATGGCGCCCGAGTCGAACCAGGCGTCCATGACCTCAGGGATGCGGTGCATCTTGCCGGAGCAACCTTTAGAGGTGCAGTCCAGCACAACGTTGTCCACGTAGGGCCGGTGCAGGTCGAGGCCGTCGGCGTTCAGGCTGCCGTTCGCTCCGGCCATTTCGCGAAGTTCATCCACTCCGCCGACGCAGATGGTGTGGTCGCACTCTTGGCACTGCCAGATGGGTATGGGCGTGCCCCAGTAGCGCTCCCGGGAGATGGCCCAGTCCACGTTGTTGCGCAGCCACTCGCCGAAGCGTCCGTCCTTGATGTAATTGGGGTGCCAGTTGATGGTGTCGTTGCCGCCGACCAACTGGTCTTTCAGCGCCGATGTCCGGATGTACCAGGCGCTCTTGGCGTAGTAGAGCAGCGGTGTGTCGCAGCGCCAGCAGAACGGATAGGTGTGCCTGTAGATGTCCTGATGATACAGCAGGCCGCGGTCCGTCAGGTCCTCCATGATCTCTTTATCGGCGGTCTTCACGAACTTGCCGGCGAAGGGGTAATTGCCGGTGATGATCCCTTGCAGGTCAACGGGCTGGACGAAGGACAACTCCTTCTCGCGTCCCACGCCCAAGTCCTCGTCGCCAAACGCGGGGGCGATGTGGACGATCCCGGTGCCATCGTCCAGGGACACAAAATCGGCGGCGATGACCTTGGGCGCAAACTCCCCGCCGTCTTCAAGCTCAGTGACCATTCCACCGGGGCCGGGACGGCGCACGAAACGCCGCACCTGGGAACCAAATTCGTTGGGATCATACAGCGGTGTGTAGCCCAAGCCGACCAGGTCGGAGCCCTTGATCGTGCCGACGATGTTGTGGTCTTGCTTGATATTGGCCGAGACCAGCGCCTGCGCCAGCACCAATCGGTGGCTGCCCCCTTCGCCTTCCAGTTCCACTATGCTGTAGTCGGCGGTCTCGTCTACGGCCAGGCCTGTGTTGCCGGGCAGGGTCCATGGAGTCGTCGTCCAAGCCAGCAGAAACACGTCAGTGTTTGCCGCGCCCAGCTTCTCTATCACTTCGGCGCTGCCGGTAGACGCCGCAGGGTCCACCTGGAATTTGATGAATACCGATGGGTCAGGCGTGTTTTCCCGGTAGCCCAAGGCCACCTCGTGGGAGCTGAGGCTGGTTACGCACCGGGGACAGTGTGGAGTGCCCCTCATGGTCTGGTAGAGCAGGTCCTTGTCCCACAGCGTCTTCAGCATCCACCAACCGGACTCGATATAGTTATTGTGCAGGGTGACGTAAGGGTCTTCCATGTCGACCCAGTAGCCGATGCGGTCGGTCATGGTCTCCCACTCTTTCACATAGCGGAAGACGCTCTCCCGGCACTTCTTGTTGAACTCTTCGATACCGTATTCTTCGATATCCCGTTTGCTTTTGAGGCCTAGCTCTTTCTCGACCTCCAACTCCACGGGCAGCCCGTGGGTGTCCCAGCCGCCCTTGCGCTGCACCCTGAACCCCTTCATGGTGCGGTAGCGGCAGATGACATCTTTGAAGACGCGGGCGAGGACGTGGTGGATGCCGGGGCTGCCGTTGGCGGTGGGCGGACCCTCGTACATCATGAACAGGGGAGCGTCGGGACGCTCGGACTCGGTGCGGCGGAAGACGTCCTTATCCTTCCATTGTTGCAGGACGTTGGCGTCCAGTTCAGGGAAACTGACACGGCTGGAAACGGGCTTAAACATCGGGGAAATCGGTCCTTGAAACCGGCATCTATGTGCCGGTTGTCTTACTAATCGGACATTATACCGCAGGGGGCGGTGGGGAGACGCACTTAGGTGCTAGTTTTGGAAATATCCCACCGGGCGTACCGTTCGTAGTGAGCCCCGTCGAACCACCGCCTCGGCTGAGTCAATTTTTCCGGACAAGACCATGGCTGGTGAGCGTCCTTAGACATCCTTCCGCGGAAAGACAGGATGAGCGGATCGCCGGAAGGCGGAAATTCTAACTCAAAAACATATCCGCCTGGACCAGTTTCTGCTCGCCGTGGTCGGCGGCCAGGCCGAAGGCGGCGAGGGTGTGGCGGCCCAAGATCGGCTCGCCGTCTGCCTTGCCGTAGACGCAGACGGTGGTGCGTTCTTGGCCGTTGATGCGCATGCGGACTTCGGCCATGGGCAGCATCTCCCAGCCGCCGCTGGGCAGGGTGAACCGGGACTCCCATTCCGAGCTGACTCCGATCATCTCTAGAAGGGTGGAGGGCAGCACCGAGTAGATGTTATCCGAGCCGGCGACGACGATCACCCGGTGGAACCGGGACCCGTCTCTGGGGCCGATCTCGATGGGTGCGCGAAATGTGCCCGACTGGGTGGTCATGTTCCTGGCCCTCCGGCTATTTCCAGAGTTTGTAGAAGTGGTTCAACGGACCGTGTCCCTGTCCGATGGGAAAAGAGTGGCGGATAGCCTCGGTGACGAATTCCTTGGCCTGACCCACAGCGTCCTCGTTTGGGAGGCCCTTGGCCAGTCCGGCGGCCACCGCCGAGGCGAAAGTGCAGCCGGTGCCGTGAGTGTTCACGGTCTCGAACCGGGGCGACGTGAACTCCCGGAAGCTACTTCCATCATAGTACACATCGGTTGCCGGCCCCTCGCGGTGGCCGCCTTTGACCACCACCGACGCCGCGCCCATGGCGACGATCTCTTTGGCGGCCTTCCGGACATCGTCATCGGTGGAGATGGTTAGCCCCGTCAGGGTTTCGGCTTCGGGGATGTTGGGAGTAACCACCGCGGCCATGGGCAGCAGCAGATCGCGCAGCGCTCCCACCGCCTCTTCTTGCAACAGCGAGTCGCCGCTTTTAGCGACCATCACGGGGTCCACCACCAACCGCCGCAACCCCGGAATACCAGCGTATTTTTTCAGTGAAGCGGTTACGCATTCGATGATGGGGCTGCTGGACAGCATGCCGGTCTTCGTGGCGTCCGCGCCAATGTCCGACACTACGGCGTCGATCTGGGCTTCGATGACATCGGTGGGAATCTCATGCACCGCGGTCACTGCAACCGTGTTCTGGGCGGTGATGGCGGTCAGCACCGACGTTCCGTAAACGCCCAGGGCGGCGAATGTCTTGAGGTCGGCCTGGACCCCCGCCCCGGCGCCCGAGTCGGACCCGGCGATGGTCAATGCGGAGGGTGGTTTTCTCATCCCAGCTGAATCGGCCAACGAGTGGCGTCCAGGTTCCAAGGCGCGGCTGGTATAGAACCCAAGTCAAGAACGCCGTTGGGACCATAAACGAAAAAATTCATGACCTTATAGTCCCCTTGGGTCTGGAATTTTTTTGTGAAATCATATGTGACCAAAATTAGTAAAAGCGGCCAGCCCGCTCCCGTCCATTCCTTGAGAACGTGTTCTTGTGAAGCTTCACGGTTCGAAGACTCGGCATAACTTACCAGCGCGGCGAATCGTAATGACTTAGGGCGGAATTCAACAGGGGCCCAGGGTTTGTGGGCTTTCAGTTTTCTAAGCTCGTTCTCGTATACCCCGTTCCACTCCCACTCAACCGCAATCTCGTCGCCTTCTCTACTGCGAAGTATTGCATCTTTCCTTCCGCCCCTTTCGAACCTCGTCATCAGCCCCATGAGGTCGCCGATGCTTCGGACTACAAGTCCAATGTGAATTGTCCAATCGGCTCTGCGGGCGCCAACAGACACATTATTGGTTGGAAAGTCACGATGTCAAAAGTATTTGAACAACGCGCCGAAATCGTCGGGAGTTGACCATTGACTCGGTAGAGGCATCGATATTAACTCTTCCGCCTTATCTGGCCTGCAAAGGCTAATTGCTACTCGTCGCCCGGACCGTCTTCAGGGGTAAATTCGGGGGTCAGCCTGACGGGTTCTTCCTGGTCAGCCGGGTCCGGGGGCGGGCCGTCGCCCATGAACCCGATGGGGATGGCCGGCAGAGTCTCTAGGTGGAGACCGGTGCGCATGCCCAACTCCAGGGACAGTCTGGCCACGGCGTCGTTGTCGTCGGCTTCAACCATCATCACAAAGTCGTAGCGGCCAAGGACGGCGTACTGGCCGAGAATCTCCGCCCCGGAAACCCTTAGATCCCGGCTGCGGTCGGTGATCAGGTTTGAGTTTCCATGAAGCATCCGCTGGCCGTCATGGGTCAAAGAGCCCAAGAGAAAATAGAGCGACATCTAGATTTAACCCCCATACAACACGCCTGCGGTCTAGGCTGCAAAGCCCTGACAAAGTATATCACTGGGCTGAGTCGGCATCGCAGCTATCCCCTGCTGCTGAGGACCCGCACCGATCTGGGGTCTATGGAGAGGGTCACAGACTGGCCGGACTGCACCGGACTGGATGCGGCATCTACCGGGGCGTGGCAATAGAGTTCGCCGTTACCGACCCGGACCCGGAGTTCGTACCGGTCTCCTCGAAACACCCGCTCGATCACCACTCCCTGTAACGAGTTTCCATCTGCCGTCACATCATCAGTGGCGCTCGACATCGAGATCCCATTCTCGTCCACCAGCAGCGTTATCTCGGAGCCGTTGGCGGTTTCCAGGCCTGGTGGTTTGGGCGTAGGTATCACACCCACGGAACATTCGACCCGGAGTGTTTCGCTGTCGGCCACGACCATGCCGGGGAGAACGTTCTTGAACCCCAGGGTGCGGGCGACAAACCCGTCTGCAGGGTTGGCGACCACCTCTTCGGGGGCACCGATCTGGATGATTCGGCCGTGGTTCATGAAGACCAGGCTGTCGGCCATGGTGAACGCCTCGTCCCGGTCGTGGGTGACGTAGATAGAGGTTACCCCCACCTCTTTCAGAATCCGGCGGACCTGATTCTGCAACGACTCCCGGAGCGCCCGGTCCAGC
>Ga0208113_1000108_pt1 | contig 38818 bp, 32 predicted proteins | sample Knorr_S7_td_NADW_FD_185598 | JGI IMG/M metagenome (GOLD analysis project Ga0208113, IMG submission 185598) | Marine microbial communities from Southern Atlantic Ocean transect - Knorr_S7_td_NADW_ad_2505m_LV_A (SPAdes) (version 2) | ecosystem: Environmental > Aquatic > Marine > Oceanic | place...
TCAAATGATCCATAATAGTCATTCACTTCATAATAAAATTTTGCCGCATCACGATCGACGACGTGGGTATTATTTAAAAGCACATTCGGAGATGGGAAAAGAATTTCGATCCCCGGTTGGAAGTATTTAAAGGTTAACTCAAGATCAGGATTCATCTCTAAAACCCTTTTCATCACCAGAACTTCATATAATTCTATTTCATCTTTACTGCTGGAAATCAAGATTGTAAAAATATCTTCCGTTGGATCAGCCCCACGCTTATTTAAACCTCTAAGTACGTTTTTATATGAATCGGATGGTATGGTAATATATTTTGCCTCTGCTGTCGGACGTACAAATGGTCTTTCTACCGTTGCCTCTTTAATTGTATAGCTCAACTGGAGTGCATGGCCTTCAGGTGTTTCTAGAATATGGGTAGCCAGCGGCGCTACTTTAAAACCGGCCGGATCAGATGAAGAATCCAAAAAATATATAACATTCATAGGATCAATGTGTTTGGAATATTCAAGTTTCTCAATTATTTCTGTTAACATTTTTCTAACAAGAATATCTTCGCCTGGGATTTTGCTTTCAAGGATACTTTTGTAAGGCTCCCGAACCAATAACGTTTTATCTTTTTCAGAGCGCTTCTTTACTTCAGCAATGATATCCTTAAATACCGGGCTATCATAAATAAAATTTAAATCAAAAACATCATCATTCGTGACTCGGTATGAGTTCGGGAAAGATTTATTCCCAAAGGCATTGAATAAATCGGAATCCTGGGGTATTACCCGACTGAAATTGTCCTCAGTTTCGGTGATGATATGGGGTGTAATCACCACAATTACTTCCTTTTGAACTCTTTGTTGAGTCGATATTTGAAAGAGTCGCCCAAGCCATGGGATGCTTCTTAAAATCGGAACACCACCTTCATTTAAAGTCTTTTTTTCACTGATCAATCCGCCAATGATAAAAGGTGTATTATTCGCTACGCGGACAAATGATTGCACTTTCCGATTATTGATGATTGGTGCTGTTTCCACAGCACCACTCCCAGCAGCGCCTATCCTTTCTTCCGTTTCACTGATAATGGTCTCAATCTGAATGGTGACCCGTGACCCGTCTGCGCTGATCCGCGGTCGCAAGTTCAATACAATACCAACCGGTATATAGTCCACAGATCTTGTCTGGGAAATCTGGGTATCTGTTGTTTTCACAATCGGTATCTGCTGGCCGATTTGGATTCTCGCCTGTCGCCCATCTAAGACCAGCACGGAAGGTTTAGATAAAATTTTTGCGTCTTTACTGCTGATCAGGGCTTCAATGTTTGCCCGAAAATTAGATGTACTACCCAGCAGTGTACGATCCAGCACAACCGTAAAAGGAGAAATAGAGCCGCCTTCAGGCGGCGGAAAAACAGCAGAGTATCCTGGCCCAGCATTAGAAAAATCAACTCCCAATTCATTCAAATTTTCAGTATTCAATTCAATGATAAGTGCCTCAATTACAATCTGGTTAGCAGGGACATCAATTTTATTCTTCACCAGGTCAATGAGACGGGCCACCGAATTATAATCGGTCGGTTTGTATCCAACCAAAAGGCGCTGCATCGGTTCGCCGCTGGTGGTATTATCCAGTGTAACACCTCCAAGATCAACACCTAAAGCAGACTTTTTGCTGGCTGCTTTCGATGTGCTTTTTTCTACCAGTGAGATAGTCTCTGTATCCGGCAGTTTGATGATGATTGGCAGCGCCCCTGGTGCATTCAGGTCTTTATTCTTATTTGAAAATTGAGGTGTAAAATTGAACTCTCCTCTGATTTCTCCCTTTGCAGCTTTGAATTCCACCACGGAATAACCCAATGTTTTCAAAATGGCCAGAGCACGGTCAGTTTGGATATAACTGAGCTTGAGAACTTCAAAATCCAAATCTCGCATTGAAGTCGTCTGCCTGCTTGGAGCACGCTGGGTTACGCTAGCCGGTGGGCGCTGCGTGGCCGATGCGGGGGGTGGACGCCGCGTGGCCGATGTTGGTGGGCGTTGCTGTGCCCAGATAATTGAAAAAATAAAAATAGCATAAACAATTTTTCTTATCACCTCGGCTCCACCATATTGACTGGAATTGTAACATTAATATTATCAAAAGAAGCGGATACCTGTCCTCTTTCCATAAAATTATAATATTCCTTTTTGGATGTATTATATGAATAAGTTGGGAGAAAAAAAGCCAGTGCTTCAAACTTAGATCCAGCTTCATTATCCATTGAAACGGTAATTGTTGCTGGTGAAGTTGATGTAGAGGATACAGAAGTGAAATTTTGCCCGTCTATTTTACCGCCAACAGCATCCATCTTCATTTGCATACTTACATAACCATCAATTGAATCTTTATGAACTTTACGTTCAACAACCGCCGTGACTTTGATACTGCTATTTAAATAAACAATATTATCAGAAATAGTTAAAGTCAGGGTAAAATCATTATTGCTACCAGAATCAGATTGTTGTGTGTCAAGAACCTTATCGCTACAAGATATCAAACATAAAGCGAGTCCAGTCAAAACAACCTTTTTCATGAACTGCTGATATAGTAACAGATCAAATAGATTAAATAATTTGATAGTTTTATTCACTTTACCTCGGGAACAACGCACTGTAATTGTAAACTATTTCACAGACTAAAGTAAACAGTTATTATGAGTCTTTTTAGTTCGGTGAATTGAACATAAAGTATGGTTCATCTCTTGTGATTGAATTCAATCTCAAATAACTTCATCAGGCTAATGTTTTGTAGTATTAGCAAAAATCCACATATTTAAGGTTTATATGCCGAAGAAAAAAAAAGCAAAACTGCTTGTTTTAGATACGAATGTAATCCTTCATGACTCCAGCTGTATCCACCATTTTGAAGAAAATGACGTTGTAATACCCATTACCGTGCTGGAGGAATTAGATAATTTCAAACGGGGAAATGAACAAATCAATTTTCATGCCAGGGATTTTTTAAGAGACTTAGATGAAATCACGGGGGACCACTTATTTAAATCGGGTGTTTCTCTAGGTAAAAATCGGGGGAAAATCAGGGTAATTGTTAACCAAAAATGGGATGAGGGTTTACTGGAAGTTTTTCGCGAAGATATACCGGATATCCGAATTCTGAACACGGCGTTACGATTACAAAAACAGGAAAAATCAACCCCTGTCATCCTCGTCACTAAAGATACCAACCTGCGAATGAAAGCCAAAGCAATGGGTATCTTAGCACAAGATTATAAGACAGATAAAATTGAAAGTATTGAAAAAATATATACCGGCAAACGGCTAATTGAGAACCTGCCTACAGAAACAATAGATACACTCTATACCAATCCTTTTCATATTGATGCGGAAATGATCCCTGAAGTTGATACCCCCCTTCCCAATGAAAATTTCATTCTGCGAAATGCACATAAATCGGCGCTAGCGACCTACGATAGCGTTGAAAACCAATATCATAAAGTAGATAATAAACCAGCTTATGGTATCACTCCTCGGAATTCAGAACAGGCCTTTGCCATAGCGTCGCTCATCAATCCTGCAATTCAATTGGTGACCCTTTCTGGCAAAGCAGGAACGGGGAAAACACTTCTTGCCTTAGCTGGCGCTTTGGAATGCCGCAGCCAATATCGGCAGATTTATCTGGCGCGTCCAATTGTACCGCTCAGTAATAAAGATATTGGATATCTCCCTGGTGATGTCCAGTCAAAAATTGACCCTTATATGCAGCCACTTTGGGATAACCTGGGCGTCATTCGCCACCAGTTCAACTCAAGTGATCCCAAATCACAAAAAATAAATGAAATGCTGGAGCAGGACAAACTGGTAATTACACCGCTAGCATACATCCGTGGACGGAGTCTTCAGAACGCTTTCTTCATCGTGGATGAAGCTCAAAACCTAACCCCGCATGAAGTCAAAACAATTATTACACGGGCCGGTGAAGGAACCAAAATCGTTTTCACCGGCGATATCCATCAGATTGACCACCCCTATCTTGACAAACTGTCCAATGGTTTAAGTTATTTAATCAACTGTATGACAAACCAAAAAATCTTTGCCCATATTACATTGGAAAAAGGAGAAAGGTCATATTTGGCTGACTTGGCCAGTGACATACTTTAGTAGAAATAAAATCATGAGCGAGATCGATCAAGTTTCTATGGAAAACACGCTGAATTATAATTTGGACTCCTTCGGTTCGCTTACATTAGAAAAATTGGTCAAATGGACAAAGTTTGTAGGCATTATGAATATTATCACTGGAGCAATTTATTGCCTCACGCTTCTATTCTTTTCCATACCCACAGCAATTATGGGTGTGATTACCATTGTAATGGGTACAAAACTCACCAATGCCGCCAGTCATCTGCAATTTGCTGCACAAAATAAGGATGCGGTTAGTTTCGCAACCGCCATGGATCAGTTGCGAGCTTACTTTCTTATTAATGGCGTGCTATTCATTATCTTCATAGTGTTTATTGCACTGGGACTTATTTTCATCAGTTTCTTTGCCGGATCTTTACTGGATTTTTTCAATGAAAGTGGTTTTGATTATTCTGTGACCACTACCACTACTAAAATCCGATTAGACAAAATTGCAATTTTTTAAAAAGATTATTAATATTAAAAAAGGTGAGGCCAAAATGGTCCTCACTTTTTTCTTTTTCTCTTTTTTTACTGTCGCCATGGGAATGGTTGCGAAAACCGCCAGGGATGCCTATTTCCTGAGCCGGTTTGAAAAATCATTCCTGCCCCTCATGTTTTTGGCGATAGCCATTGTTATAGCTCCAACACTGACTTACTATACAAAATTGACGAATAAATTTTCCCCCAGGAAACTTTTCATTATGACCTGCTCTATATTTACGGGTTCGTTTATTTTAATTCAGCCTTTGATAAGCGGTTTTTTCATCCCTGTTGCTTATATCTGGGTTGAAATAGTTGTCGGGATTATGCTGATTCAATTCTGGACTTTTGCCAGCTCATCTCTTGAGCCTCAGCAAGCCAAGCGCTTGTTTGGCATCATCGGTGGTGGCGGTTCATTTTCAGTGATGCTAATCGGGATGAATCTTAAGCCATTTGTTAATGCATTTGGCACGGATGAATTGCTTTTTGTAGCTGCCGGATTTTTGATTATTGCGTCAGTCTTTGGTATTTTGTCCATACAATATTTCAATAAAATACCAGCGAAAAAAGGAGCTGCAAAAAAAGCTGCCAAAAAGAAAAAACGAAAAAAAGATCCTTTTATTATTGGAATTGGAACAATCGTTGCCCTTTCCGCAATTGTTTCAATGTTGGTGGATTACCAGTTTAAAATGATTGCCAGTTCCACCTTCCCAAATGAGGCTGACCTGGTTGCCTTTTTTGGTTCCTTTTATTCGATAATGGGAGCGGCCTCAATCATTATGCAGTTTTTTATAACTGGACCTCTATTATCCAGGTTTGGAATATTAATCGGTTTATTGATTTTACCCTTTTTCCTTATTGCCGGATCAACTGCTTTATTGTTTTTTCCGGTTTTAATGAGTGCCAGTTTCGCTAAATTTTCAGATCAAACTTTTAAGTTTACTATTAACCATTCTTCCGTAGAACTACTTTGGCTTCCTGTCCCGGCCAACATACGAAAATATATCAAACCACAAATCAGCGGTACTGTTAAAGCAATCGCCGAGGGGTTGTCCGGTTTGCTTGTCTTTTTCCTTGTTAAAATAATTGAACTCCAATTCTTAAGTATCATAGCTCTTGGTTCAATAGTGGTTTGGTTATTTACCTCTATCCGCGTAAAGGCTGATTATGTGAAACAATTACAGATAGCCATATCCAAACGACAAATTGATTTTGAAGATCTTAATGTGGATGTCCAGGATGCGGCCATGGTCAAAACCATTGAAGAGACCCTGTCTTCTAAAGATGAGATCCAACAGCTTTTCGCCCTTGAGATCATTGAAGGATTACCCCTTTCATCCTGGAAAGATTCATTGGGACGATTGTTTAAAGAGGGCAGTGTTGATGTTCGAAAACGTATTTTATCCATGGCCTGGGATGAAGAATTCATTCTATCAAATGAAGATATTATTGCTACCATGAAAAAGGACGATGCTGTTGCCATTGAAGCCATTATGGTTGCAGGCCGGAGAAAACTGACAGAAATATTACCAGATTTAGAACCGCTTCTTTCAGCTGATTCGCTGGAAACTCGTGCGGCGGCGGCGGCGGCAATACTTCAATTAGAGACTGGTCATACAGATAAGGCCGAATCTGTATTAATTGAAATGCTGGATAATGATGACGAATCAACTCAGGCAACAGCATTAAATAGGTTGGTCTATAATAACAGCATTCTACCCCAGGAAAAACTGATTGAGTTTCTCAAGAATGAAGGGTCTGTTATTAGTAATGTTGCTTTAACCATTGCAGAAAAACGCGAGGAACCGGAATTGATCCCTAGCATTATCACCAATCTGGATATTCCTAAAACCAGGTCCCAAGCGCAACTTACCCTCAATAAGTTTTCCGATGATTTAGTAATCGAAGAATTTGAAAAACTATTATCTTCTTCAAATCTAAGCCGCAAACTTCGTTTGGGAATTATTCGTGCACTTCGTGAATATCCAAATGATAAACCTATAGACATGCTATTGGACCAGTTGGACCAGTTGGACCAGGATGATCAGGATGTTTATAATGAAGTGGTTGATTCTCTTTTAACTATTGCACGGTTGCATCCATTTGGTGAAGAGAAAAAAGCAAAAATCACTGAAGAAATTCGTATGATTGCAAGCAGAGTTTACGCATTAAACGAAGCCATTAAATTAATCCCCGATGATGATAAAAAGTTTCTGATGTATGATTATCTGAATAATGAAATTCAAAATACATTGCCCACATTGTTAAAATTGGGTGTTATCGATGTTCCTGATACGCCTATTGAAACTTATATCCATACGGTTAAATCAGGTGACCCTGCCAAATTGCCATTTTTGCTGGAGTTTTTTGAAAACATTTTTTCCAAGGAAGAACGGGATATTATCAATCCCCTTATTGAACCGATTTCCTTAAAAGAACGAAGTCAGATCGGTCATTCGCATTTCAAGGATCTACCTAATAACCTAGATACGGTAATAACTGAATCGGTGTATTCGCCCAATAAATGGGAATCGGTGATTGCTTTGGATTATTTAATAAAAACGGAAAAAATGGATGTTTTCAAGGAATTAGATTGGAGTAATGTTCCTGTAACAAATGCAAACAAGGAATTGCTCACCAGAACAATTCAAAAAAATGGAACGAACCTTGAATTCATTTCGGTTGATCGTTTTAAATTAGAGGATATTGAACTGAATATGTATTCCACATTAGAAAAAACAATTATTTTAAAATCTGTTGATCTTTTTAAGACCATCCCCGCAGAGAATTTGTCCCGCATTTCTCAAATTACTGAGGAAGTACAATTTGAGGCAAATACACCCATCTTTGCAGAGGGTGACTACGGTGATTCTTTATTCATTGTGGTAAATGGAAATGTAAAAATCCACAAAGGAGATCATGAATTAGCGATGCTAGGTAAGGGAACATGTCTTGGTGAAATGGCTCTTTTGGATGATGAGCCACGCTCGGCAGATGCCACGGTTACAGAAGATTCAACTCTATTTAAAATCGAACAGGAAGGATTTTACGAGGTCATGGGAAGCCAAAGTGACATTATGGAAGGTATCATTAAACTGCTCACTGGCCGGCTTCGTGATGCAAATGAAAAACTGATGACAAAGTAAACCTGGCTATCTACTTTATTATTCTTCTTTCTTAGGTATAACGTTTTTCATTTTTTCTTCCGTTTTGTCTTCTACCTTTTTTGATATTGATTCTTTTACTTTTTCTCTGGTTGCCGATGCTTTTTCTTTTACCGTTTCCACACCAGACTGAATTCCCTCTTTCAGCCTATCAACTGTTACATCCTGACCAGACCAAACCATATAGGCTACCCATAAAACCAATATAGCGCTCACTACTAAGACTAATTTGAGCAATTTTTTAATTACCCCGAGCAAAATGACGATGGCCAATACAACCGCAACAGCCATATAGACCGGGTTGGATGTTAACACTTCGATCGATTGATCCATTATTTCTTTGCTTTTAATTTCAATTTTTGATGGTTAATTCGGCCGGTTTTCTTTTCATATTCATGAATCATATTCATAACGCTGGGATTATCAGGCATATCTAATCTCATTGTATCAATTCGACCAGTTTTGCCTACTACTTCCTTACCCTTGATGATTAATTCTGCAATACCAACATAATACCCCTCTTTTCCCGCCTGAACAATTAAAGTACCGTTTACTTCTTCTGGTTTTTCTATTGCAGATTGACTATGCGATCCCACAATCAGATGGAGACCATCTATTTTTTCTGCCATTTCATAATCCAGATCCGCCCCCTGATGAGTAAGAAGTACAAATATGTCAACTTGATCAGTTAATTTTTTCATCGTTTTCTTCACTGCTTCAATCGGATCTTCCAGTTGGATGTGATTTTTTAATTCTGGAGAGTAATATTTCACTGCATAGGGATCCATGATTCCAAGTATGGCGATTTTCAATCCATCTCTTTCTACAATATGGGATACAAGTAAACTTTCAATACCGGCGACGGTGATGTTTGTAGCAACTACATGAATACCCATTGCATCAAATAGGCGGTTAATCTCGTTCGGATCCATCATTAATTCCTGATCGCCAGGTAGAATCGCATCGTAAGGTAACAGACGGTACGCTTCGGCCATGAGACTATCTTTGAAATCTTGATGCGTCATAGTAAAAATATCACCGGCATCAAGCAAGATCACGTTGGAGTGTTTATTTAAAAATTCAGAAATAAAAACGGTGCGTTTTTCAACAGAACCAAATGGATGATCGGGACAGTAACAATTTTCGAGGGCACCATTGGTATTATTTGTATGGAGGATATATAGTGTCTTGTCCTGGGGAAAAATCCAGCCCGATAAAAATATTCCTAGGCATAGACGAAGTATGTATGGTTTTGCCTGTCCCACTATCCCCTAAATTGAATGTAATCTTTTTATCATTCAAGTTAATTTTAAGGAAATGATAATAGGTAAACTGACTTTAAATTATTTTGCAACAATGACATCTAATCATTTGAAATCGGTGAAGAAAGTAATTCTTCTTTTTTTTATTGGCACACTTACGGCCCAATATCCGGCAGACTCACTTTATCGTGCTCCAAATACTACGTTGCTGAAAAAAATTTTCCTTTATCCAATCACAAAATGGCAGCAATTCTCTTACAATCAACCTTTTTTAAATTGCCAATTTGAGCCTAGCTGCTCCAACTACGGTGCTCAGGCAATCCATTCTCACAGCATAATAACTGGACTTTTCATGACTTCTGACCGGATTATTCGCTGTAACTCAAATGCACGGCAGTACCACAAAGACATGGATGGTCAATTCCACCAAGATGGACGATTAATGGATCCCGTTTACAATCCTTCAGATAGAGTCACAACAAAGTCACCTATAATTGCCGCTGGGCTATCGATGGTTATACCAGGGCTAGGACGGGTCTATGCCGGCCGTACTGTAGATGGAATTTATGGTTTTGTTATGTCGGCCCTGGCGATTAATAACGGGGTTAATTCAATCAAGAAAGAAAGCATTCTCGCTCCCTTTTATATTGGGTTGGCAATTTCTATTTATGGTGGTGAGATTTATGGAGCTTATCGAACAACTAAATATTATCAGCCAATAAAAGATTGACGATTTCCTTTTCCCTCAAAACTTGGAATGACTGTATTTTTGGTAGCAATTTCAAGGCCACTGTAGCTCAGCTGGTAGAGCAACGCATTCGTAATGCGTAGGTCAGCGGTTCGATCCCGCTCAGTGGCTCATCAATTTGTAAAGCCCACTTATATTTACCCTCCCCCCCCCTTGCGATTTTGGTTTGGGGGCAGGGGATTAGGTTGAGTATTCAGGATTTAAAAACCGTAATAAAATAAAAACTTTATTTATTTAGAAGAACCTGGTATTTATTCATCAGGATTTTCCAACCATTTGATTGTAAATATTGTATAGCGCTCTTTCCCTTCCCTCCACCAGGGAGCTTGCAATCATCAATCAAAATAATTGAATTTTCATGGAGTTTTTTCTCTACAGCCTTTATTTCTTCTAGGTGATGGGCTTGACTGGCCTTTATTATTTCAGAATTATTCCGGTTATAATCGTAACTATCAATATAAAGAAAATCAACTTTTTGAGTGAACGCTTTAAGATATTCAATTGAGTCAGCAGTATTCAATTCTACATAAGATGATAGATTCATTTTATCGATAGTTTTTTGGCATGTAACAATATTTTCAGGATTATTATCGACAGAATAAAGTTTGGCTCCATTATTTTTTGCATATATTCCAAAAACAATCGTTGAAGCACCATCACTTTTTGAATAATCTAGCCCGTGGCGGGCTACGCCGGTTTCAACCAGTACACTGGCCCTGCTTTCAGTCATCATATTCATAGCCTTTAAAAATGTATCTCGCCTTTTTCCAAAATTATATTCTTTAGGTATAAGCGGGTAAAGAGATTTATACTTTATTATTTGCACAATTCTAAAGACTAACAGAAGAAAAATGCTTAAACTAATAATCAGTATTATGGGTGACAATATTTTGATTTATTTCCCCTTGAAAAGCGATTCTTAGTTAAATAAAATTTCAGTTACAAGCGCAACTTTTGTAAATAGTAACAAAAATCAATCATCGTTAGATGAGATCTATTCTACAATGAGTAAATCCAATTCAAAAATCAGCGTGGAGTTCGGTGGGATTATGCCTTTATCCTGGCTACCGTAACCCAAATTCGGTGGAATAGTCAATTTTCGTTTACCACCCACTTTCATCCCTAGGATACCTTGATCGAATCCCTGTATCATCTGTCCAGCACCAAGGGTAAATCGTAACGGTTCCCGCCCGGGATTTAAAGAAGAATCAAATTTTGTTCCATCTTCCAGCCAGCCAGTATAATTGACGGTTACAATACTATACTTTACTGCTTCAGCGCCTTGGCCAACAATAATATCTTCAATGATTAATTCACCATTCATATTTTTATTATCCTTACTGCACCCGGCAACCAGAAGCATAATTGCCATTGTGATTATCCATTTTATTTTCATTTATATTCTCCAATAGAAAGACGGAAGTTTACATTAATTGACTGAAAGGAATTACCGTAAATTTCTCTATGTGAAAAACCATATATTCAATAATGTCAGCCACACCATCATTGTTTAACCAGAATTTGCCACCTTTGGCGGATCGTATCCGTCCCCAATCGTTAGATGAATTTATCGGTCAGCCCCACCTCATTGATGATCAAAAATTATTATCGAAACTCTTAGAAAAAGGGCAATTATTCTCACTCATTTTCTGGGGGCCGCCTGGTACCGGGAAAACCACCCTTGCACGGATTATTGCCAATACCTTGAAAACGGCGTTTCATGAATTATCAGCTGTATCAAGCGGGGTGAAGGATTTAAGAAAGGTCATCGATCAGGGGAAAGCAAATCGAGATACCGGCCGGCCCACCATTCTATTTATTGATGAAATACACCGTTTTAGCAAATCCCAACAGGATGCTCTACTTCATGCGGTGGAAGAAGGAGTTATTACGCTGATTGGTGCTACGACTGAAAACCCATCCTTTGAAGTGATCAGTCCTTTGCTATCAAGATGTAGAGTTCTCACTTTAAAACCTTTGAATGAAGACCAGTTAGCCAAAGTACTGCAACGGGCTTTAGGTCAAGATATTCTTCTATCAAAAGAAGCGATAAAAATTGGTAAAGATGCAAAGTCACAGCTGATTCAATCTGCCGGCGGCGATGCGCGAAAAATGTTAAATACCCTAGAACTGGCCGCCAGCATGATTGGTAGTGATAATAGTATTTCTTCAACAATTCTTAAAGAAGCCCTGCAAAGCAAAACACATCTTTACGATAAAACGGGTGATTACCACTACGATACAATCTCCGCATTCATTAAGTCTGTTCGAGGAAGCGATCCGGACGCAGCGGTCTATTGGCTGGCCGTTATGCTGGAGGGGGGTGAGAAACCCGAATTTATCGCCCGGCGACTAATTATTTTGGCATCAGAAGATATCGGCAATGCCGATCCTCAGGGGCTGACAATCGCAACGTCGGGATTCCAAGCAGTCCATATGATCGGTATGCCGGAAGCAGCTATAATTCTTGCACAGGTCACCACTTATCTTGCAAGTGCCCCCAAATCAAATGCTAGTTATATGGCTGTGAAGACGGCCACGGAAAAGATATCAAAAGAAGGTGCTTCTGATGTTCCACTACACCTGCGCAATGCACCCACCGGACTCATGAAATCTCTGGATTATGGCAAAGATTACAATTATCCCCACAATCATCCGGAGCATTTTGTGGAATCGGATTATTTTCCCGAAGAAAAATCGGAAACCTTTTACCATCCTACCGAGTTAGGTTATGAAGAATACATCCGAGAACGGCTAAACAAACTTTGGCCAAAACGATATTCTAAATAATGCGGTTATTTCGATCGAACTCATGTTTCATTATGAGAGGATTTTTCCTTCTTATCATCCTGCTTGCATTCATTACAGCGCAAGATGACCGCCTTCGCCTCAAACAAGCCGATGTCCTAGAAAATATCACCGTCAATGGCCAATCCATGCAATATCTAAAAGGGAATGTCACTTTTATAAAAGGTGAAATGGTTATGAATTGCGATTGGGCCCGTTTTAACCAACGCACCGATCAGGGCTTCCTTTTTGGTAATGTATCCATGGTCAAAGATGTGCAGAGTCTCACCTGCGATTCTCTCTTTGTGGATTCTCCCAAGGACATCATGATTGCCTACAGCAAAACCCATGTCTGGGATACAACCTACAGTTTAGTTGCTGATACCTTGTTTTATTTTTCAGAACTGGATAGCGGATCAGCCAATGGCAATGCAATTCTAATCCAGGATCAACAAACAATCAAAGGTGATCGAATAGAATATGTTGAATTACCGGAAGTTGACGGTGTTTCTTATGCTGCAAGGGGGAATGTTTCCATTACAGAAGAGGGGCGCGTTGCCACCTGCGGCGAAGCCATCTATGACCGGGAGAATGGGAAAACCATTCTACGCATTAAACCGGAAATTGTGGATAATAATCAGATTATTTCTGGAAGCGAAATTTATTTGGAATATGAAGATGATGTACTGAAAAGTTTGTTTATTCCCAATGAAGCCCACGCCATTCATCCCATCAAAGGGATCCGGGAATGGACAGAAATTACAGACGGCGATACCGCTATATACCAAGACTCCCTCGTATTTTCTGATGACATGACAGGTTCCATACTACGTGGGTTTTTCATAAATGGAAACTTAGACTCCATGCGGCTGGAAGGCATGGCCACAACCTTGTATCATATTTTTGAGGATTCTGTTTATCAGGGGAAAAACGAAGCTTCAGGAGACACAATTACTATGAAGTTTGGAGCGGATGATTTAGAAAAAATATTTGTTTCTGGAGGATCCCGCGGCACCTACACCCCGGACTCCACCAGTGTTGATATGGAAGGGCCTGTTGTTTATCAATCAGAAGATATTGAATATGACGTAATTAATGAATTCACAAACCTTCACGGTGATGCGGCCATTGACTATACCAATGTAAATCTCAACGCTGGCTTCATCAATGTTGCGTGGCAAAATAATTTGCTGAAGGCATACCCCGAATCTATGTTGGATTCCACTTACGGCATAATCAGACCTACCATGGTGGAACAAGGTGAAGAACCTATGGTTGGTGATACAATGATGTATAATCTTGAAACACGCCATGGGAAAGTCCTTCGTGGAAAAACAAAAGCACAGGATGGCTATTACCATGGTCAGGAAATCCGTAATCAGGATATGGATGTACTTTATATCGATGATGCAGTATATACTACGTGTGATCTGGATGAACCCCATTTTCATTTTGAAAGCCGTAATATGAAGATGATTAATGAAGATAAAGTTGTTGCCCGCCCTATAGTCTTATATATCGCCAATATTCCCATCTTTGGATTGCCCTTTGGTGTTTTTCCACATCAGAAGGGCCGGCGACACTCCGGGTGGATCATGCCATCCTATGGAAATGACAGCCGCTGGGGGCAGTATATAAATGGCCTGGGTTATTATTGGGCACCAAACGATTACTTTGATACAAAATTTACAATGCGCCTTTATGATCGGGATGGCGTTACCCTCCGATTCCAAAATAAATATGATAAACGATATGCTTTTTCAGGCAACCTAAATTTAGAAACAGAGCAGCGGTTTTCTGGATCAACTTTGCCAGAAGATCGAGATATTTATAAATTATCTAAAAACCGACAGAGTGATTATGTTGTACGATGGAGCCATAGTCAGAAACTTCGGAATAACCAGTCCGCCTCCGTAAATGCCAGTTATTATTCCAGCGGAGATTATAACCGTAGAACTGGGATCGAACAAAGCAAACGTCTGAATCAACAGGCAGTTTCCAACGCCACTTACTCCAAACGTTGGCCCAAATCACGCAATAGTTTAAGTGTCAATTTATATTCGAGACGCAATTTGATGGCTGATCGCAAGGTGAATGCTAATTCTGCATTTTTCACTGAACCAACAAAAGCTGGAAATCAAGTCAACATTACAAACAACACTTTGCCACAATTAGCTTTTTCTCACAGCCAGCGAGCCCTTTTCCCTACCAAAGCAAAAAAGAAAAAATGGTATCATAATATTAATTATCATTATTCTTCCCGTTTTACCAATAACGTGAAAAATTATTATGAGTCAGAAGCGTATGCGGTCAATGACAGTACAACAGGTTACCACTGGATCATGGATGAAAATGAAAATCCGACAGAACATACTTTTTCAGATTATATCATGTCTCATTCTTCAGGGTTAAATATGTCTTCTAAAATTTTTAAATATTTTAATGTATCACCCAATGTACAACTCAAATCGGACTGGGTAAACCGTTCCTTTACTGGTGTTATTGATTCCACGGGAAAAATCAACCGGCATGAGGTAAAGGGTTTCGCTGCTCGAACGACAGGATCATTCAATATCAATATGAATACTCAAATTTACGGTCTCTTCCCAGCAAAGCTGGGCAGGATTGAAGCCATCCGCCATGTAATTTCTCCCACCCTTGGTTATTCATTCCGCCCTGATTTTTCACAAGAAGTATTTGGAGCCAATCCCGGTTATTATGAGATCATTCAGCAGGATAATGGAGAATCAGTTTATTTTGACCGTTTTTCCGGAACATTGGCCGGTGGTACCCCGCGTGGTGAAAGCCAGTCCATGAACATATCATTTAACAATGTGTTTCAAGCTAAAATTTTGGATGGTGAGGACGAGAAGAAACAGGATTTATTTTCCTGGCGGATGAGTACCAGTAAAAATTTCGTCGCAGATGATTTCCAATGGAGCAATTTAAGTTCTTCCGTCCGGGCTAATATAAGCCGGAAAATGAACTTGGATTTTTCCATGACGCATGACTGGTACGATTTTGATAAAGAAAAAAATATGCGTATTAATACAATCAGGAATAAGGGTGGTTTACCTGCGCCTAGATTGATTAACGTCCGTTTTTCCACTGGATTTCGACTTGCTGGGAAACGGCTGTCATTTTCTGATGAAGAAGAATCAGCAGAAGAAGATACAACGGAAATTGAACAACGAGTGGATGGAGCCAATCTTCCCAATTTGTTTTCTGGTATGGGAGGTACAGATCAGAAAAGCACAGAAAATTTATGGTCCACTTCAGCTAGTTTCAGTTTTGCTTACAACAACGCAAATCCCAATAACCCCCAAAAAACATTCTGGATGTCCACTAATTCAGTTATTCAATTAACCGAAAATTGGAGAGTGAACTACAATGCCCGTTTTGATCTTATCAATCAGAATTTGGTGAGTCATACCTTTTCTCTTTACCGAGATCTTCACTGTTGGGAACTTAGCGTTAATTGGACACCAAATGGATATGCTTCTGGTATATACTTTAAACTGAATGTAAAATCACCCAACTTAAGCGATTTGAGGCTAGAACAAAGGGGCGGTGCATTTAACCTGCCATCCTTATATGACCGCTAATAAGTTTCAGATTTAACATGTTTTGCCCCGAATGTAGTTTTGAATATTTGAACAACATTACTATTTGTACTGACTGCGGTGTTTCCCTGATCGATATTCAACCGAAATCCGAACTATTGTCCAATATGGATTGGATTACTATTGCAAATTTCACCGGTGCCGTTTTTGCAGAAATGGCAGTTGAGATATTGAAAAAAAACCACATCCCCTGTTACACAAAAGGTGATTTTTTTAGTTCCGCATTCAGTATTAAAGCATTGAGCCTGTCTGGTGGCTCTGTGAAATTGTATATTCCTAGTTCATTTCAGACGCAGGCAGAAGGATTATTGGAAAATATTATTTCTGAAAATGGCTAAAGAAATCATTCAATCGATTAAAGGTACAAAGGATATTCTCCCAGATCAGTCCCACCGCTGGCAAGCGTTAAAGGATATCATCCGCAGTACTATGGATCACTATGGATATGATGAGATACGTACCCCTGTTTTTGAGCGCACTGAATTGTTTGCCCGGGGTGTGGGAGAAGAAACGGATATTGTATCCAAAGAAATGTATAGTTGGACGGATCAGGGAGGTGAAAATCTGACACTTAAACCGGACCTGACAGCGCCGGTAGTCCGGGCCTTTATTCAACATAATCTTCGGGAACAGAGTCCGATCAATAAACTTTATTATATTGATACACTGTTTCGGCGAGAACGCCCCCAAAAAGGACGTTATCGCCAGTTTCATCAGTTTGGGATTGAAGCTTTTGGATCTGAAAATCCTGAAATCGATGTAGAAGTAATTGCCGTAGCCCTTGCGGTACTTAATAATCTTGGGCTAGAGGGACTCACATTAAAATTAAATTCAATCGGTTCCCCAGAATGCCGTACGGTATACCGCCAGGCAATCCGGTCATACCTAAAACCATATTTAAATGATTTGAGTGAGATCAGTCAGCGGCGGTTCGAAAAAAATCCTCTTCGCATTTTGGACACCAAAATCCCACATGAAATTGAAATTCTAAATGATATACCAAATGTCAGTGATTCCTGGACACCAGAAGACAAGGTCCATTTTGAAGAATTGAAATCTCTTCTTGATGCAATGGATATCCAATACTCACTGGACCCCCAGCTCGTACGCGGTTTGGATTATTATACCCGCACCACTTTTGAGATCACTTCTTCCGCCCTGGGTGCCCAGGATGCCCTCTGCGGTGGCGGCCGTTACGATGGATTGGTAAAAACACTGGGTGGAAAAGCAACACCGGGAATTGGTTTTGCCGCCGGTATGGAACGTATACTTTTGGCCATGGGTGATTTTGATTCAAACGTCAAAAATACCCAATTATATATAGTAGGACTTGGCGATACGGTAAGACCGGTAGTAATAAAATTGGCAGAAGATCTAAGGCAAAATAAGATCCGTACAAATTTTGATCCCCTCCGACGATCCTTAAAAGCACAAATGCGTGAAGCCAACAAAGCAGGTGCCAGTTATGCTATCCTCATTGGAGACCAGGAATTGGAAAGCGGAGAGGCAAAATTAAAGGATCTCAATACGGGGGATCAGGAAAATATTGCTTTAGATAAATTGGTAAACCATATCAATTCTTTGCCATTTTAAAAATTCATTTTACATTATATATGCGCGCGTGAGAATAGAGTGTTCCCGCTGAATAGACCCTAAATAAAAGATAAAATGAGTTCCAAACCTATATTAATCGTTGAGTCGCCATCTAAGGCGAAGACCATCTCCAAATACCTTGATGGTAAATATGAGGTTATGGCCTGTATAGGACATATCAAAGATCTACCTAAAAAAGAATTGGGTGTCGATGTAGAAAATAATTTTGCCATTGAAGAAAACGTGCTCCCTGACAAAAAATCCTTTATGAGTGAATTCAAGTCAATGGCAAAACAAACCAATCAAATCGTCATCGCCACTGATCCAGACCGGGAAGGAGAAGCTATTGCGGCCCATATTGCGAGTGAAGTGGATCCGGATAAAATATCCCGCGTTCAATTTACTGAAATCACCAAAGAAGGGGTGGAAGATGGAATGAATGATTTTCGCGGTATTGATCAAGATCTGGTAGAAGCTCGAAAGGCCCGGCGCATCATTGACCGGCTCGTAGGGTATAAAGTTTCCCGCGTTCTATGGAGTACGTTAAAAAAGAATATGAAATTTGTAGAAGTAACCCTTTCTGCTGGACGTGTCCAGTCTGCTGCTCTGCGAATGATTGTTCAACGGGAAAGATTACGGCAAGTTTTCCATTCAGCGACATATTATGATTTAAAAGCAGTTTTTCAAACAAAGGATAAAGATTTTTCAGCAAAGCTTGTACATGTGGATAAAAAACGTATCGCCACTGGAAAAGATTTTGATCCAAATACGGGTCAATTGAAAAACAAAGATGTCTTATTGTTATCCAAATCCCAAGCTGAAGAATTAGTAAAAGAATTGCATAAAGGGATATGGACTATCAATAGTGTAGAAGAAAAAATTAATAATTCCCATCCCAAACCGCCCTTTACCACCTCCACTTTACAGCAGGAAGCGGCACGGAAACTCCGCTCTTCTGCCCGTAAAACCATGCGCACTGCACAACGCCTCTACGAAAAAGGGCTTATCACTTATATGCGGACCGACTCTACTGGTTTGTCGGCGGAAGGAATCAATGGCGCCCGAAATGAAATTATATCCCGTTTTGGAAAAGAATATTTGCCTGATCAGGCCAGGGTTTATGCTACCAAGGTTAAAAACGCCCAGGAAGCCCATGAAGCCATCCGTCCCGCTGGTGTTACATTTGCTTCAGTAGATACAGTCCGGGCTGCAATTGATGAAGACGCGGCGAAACTATACGATTTGATCCGGAAAAGGACCCTCGCTTCTCAAATGAAATCAGCAAAAGTGAAGCAAATCAAAGTTACCATTGAAAATCAGAAATCTGAATTTCGCGCTAATGGGAAAGTGATCCTTTTCCCGGGGTACATGGCGGCATATGTAGAAAGTACGGATCGCCGAAGTGGTATCACAGAGGATCAGGAAACAATTCTACCTGATTTGCTCAAAGGCCAAACCATAACCTGCAATGAATTATCGGCAGAAGAACATATTACCAAACCGCCGGCACGATTCACAGAAGCTTCTTTAGTTAAGGAACTTGAAGCACAGGGAATCGGTCGCCCTTCCACCTTTGCCAGCATTATGGGTACAATACAACGCAGGACATATATAACCAACGATCGCGGAAAACTAACACCAACATTTCTTGGTATTGCCGTTACGCAACTACTGGAAAATCATTTTAGCGCTCTGGTGGATTCTCAATTCACAGCCAATATGGAGGACGGACTTGATGCTATTTCCCGTGGCGAACTAGAACCAATCCCCTTTATGTCAGAATTTTATTTTGGATCGGATGGACAAGTAGGTTTGGAAAGCATGTTGGAAGAAAAAGTTGATATCGGCAAAGCCTGCACTATGAAATTGGATTATGATGGTGATCCGATAGAAATCCGGGTAGGGCAATATGGTCCATTCGTTCAACAGGGCGAAAAGCGGAAATCTGTCCCCGCCGATGTATTTTTGGGGGACTTGAATGTGGATAAGGCATTGCAAATTCTTAACCAGGAGATCAACGAAGATCGGGAATTGGGCACCGATCCGGAATCGAAAGAAACAGTCCTTATAAAAAATGGACCTTATGGTCCTTATGTTCAATTGGGGGATACGAAAACCCGAAAGGCCATTCCAAAAGGAACAGATCTAGCAGAAGTGGACTTGGATTTGGGTTTAAAACTTTTAGCCCTCCCCCGCACGTTGGGAAAGCATCCGGATACAGGCGAAGATGTGAAAGCAGATTATGGTCGTTTTGGCCCCTACGTTTCTGCAGGAAAAGGAAAGAATGGCCGAATCCCCGCGAACCTCTCCCCTCTTACTATTGAGTTAACAGAAGCGTTGCAACTTATTGCCAAAAAGTCCAGTGGTTCTCAAGAATTGCGTACACTAGGCGATCATTCTGATACAGGAGAAGCTCTGATCTTGAAAGATGGTCGCTATGGCCCTTATATTACGGACGGAAAAGTGAACGCTTCCCTGCCCCGTGGCACCGAACCGGACCAGTTGACGTTGGAAGAAGCAGTAGAAATCATCAACAAAAAGCGGGCTGCGCCTCCAAGACAAAAACGACGAAAGAAGAAATGAACCGATTCCTATCTATTCTCATTTTATCGAGCCTACTTTGGGCCGACGATAAAAAAGTACTTATCATGGATGTTGAAAAAAGTCTCATGGCCACCTGCTGCTGGAGTGGTACGGTCTATGATCACGGGAATAAAGAGATGGAGATCGAGATCGCAGGCATGGTGAACACAGGTAAAACCAAATCAGAGATTTTAGACTATTTTACCGATAAATATGGGGAACGGGTTCTTGCCATCCCTGTGGCGGAAGGATTTAATTACTTTGCCTGGTTGGCCCCCCTCTTTATCGCTGGCCTGGGGTTCACCATTATTTTGCTATATATGAGGACATCCAAGGATCACTCGGCACAACAAACTAATCCAACGGATGACACCATCGCATACAGCGATCAGATCGAGCGCGAACTCAAAGAACTGGATTAACCCCCTTCCTCTCTCTTTGTCATTGAAGGTGTTATTCTGAGTTTTTCAATATTGAAATTTTCCTAACTTCCTTCTCTCTATTTTGAAAAATTCACGGAGACTTATCTCAACCTTATGAGTATTGATAAAATTATATCCCTCTGTAAACGCAGAGGATTCATTTTTCAAAGTTCAGAAATTTATGGAGGGTTTGGCGCCGTATATGATTACGGTCCTTTGGGAACTGCCCTGAAGAACAATATATCCCAAATCTGGTGGCAGGCCATGACCCAGTTTCATGAAAATATTGTTGGGATTGACAGCGGTATTCTCATGCATCCCAAGATCTGGGAGGCATCGGGGCACGTAGATGCCTTTAACGATCCGCTCGTAGATTGTAAACAGTGCAAAGCGCGCTATCCTGCCGATGAATTATTTGATGGTAATCCAGAGGACGGAGAATGGGATAATATCCAATGTCCAAAATGTGGTACTACCGGTAATCTCACAGAACCACGCCAATTCAACCTCATGTTCAAAACTCATATTGGCTCTGTGGAGAAAGATGCAAACGTGGCTTATCTTCGACCCGAAACAGCCCAGGGAATCTATGTGAATTACCTTCTCACCCAGAATGCCATGCGTCTAAAAATCCCTTTCGGAATTGCCCAGATCGGAAAAGCTTTCCGCAATGAGATAATAGCGCGAAATTTTATTTTTCGCACCCGTGAGTTTGAACAGTTGGAAATGCAATATTTTGTGAAACCAGGAGATGATGATCAATCCATGCGTGATTGGAAGGATGAGCGAATGGCCTTTTACAGCCAGCTTGGAATCGATTCAGACAAACTGAGATTACAAGAACATGGACCCGATGAATTGGCCCACTACGCCAAAGAAGCCTGGGACATTGAATTTGAATTCCCTTTTGGATGGTCCGAAATCGAAGGAATCCATAACCGAACCAATTTTGACCTGGCTCGCCACCAGAAATTTTCAGGGAAAAAGATGGAAGTGTTCGATCAGGAAAACAATGAACACTACCTCCCCTATATCATTGAGACTTCTGCAGGGCTTAATCGGATGCTGTTGGCGGTACTATCCGAAGCCTATTGGGAGGATAACGAAAACAATCGTATAGTAATGAAATTTCATCCCCGAATCTCCCCGGTGACAGCTGCGGTCTGTCCTCTTGTGAAAAAAGATGGCTTACCCGAAGTGGGTCGTAAAGTGATGGATATTGTAAAACCCCATTTCAAAGTAATCTATGATCAGCAGGGTTCTATCGGGAAGCGGTATTACCGCCAGGATGAAGCAGGAACACCATACGGTATCACTATTGATCACCAATCCCTGGAAGATAAGACCGTCACCCTACGCCACCGGGATTCTCAACAGCAGGACAGGGTGGCCATCGATCAATTGGTATTGGCTATAAACGACAGCATGGACAATTATACATGAATCGCCATTTAACACTCCGCTCTGGAAACCCTGCCCTGAATACCAAAACATTCTCTGGGTTTGACATGACCACCGGGACATCCATGACCATCATGGGTACCGTACACAAAACCGCACTGGGTTTATTGCTGTTGATGTCCACAGCACTTTTCACTTGGAATATGCCGGCGGGTGATCCACGTGCTATCGGTCTCATGATGTTAGGTATTTTTGGCGGACTCATTGTGGCCATTATCACAGTCTTCAAACATCATTTGGCCAAATACACTGTTCCAGCCTATGCTTTGCTTGAAGGGTTGGCTTTAGGCGGTATTTCCAAATTCTTTGATGTCATGTACCCAGGCATTGTAAACCAGGCCGTCATGCTAACCTTTGGCACCTTAGGCGCTCTGCTTTTGGCCTATCGGTCCGGACTTATCAAAGCAACGGAAAATTTTAAACTGGGCGTAATGGCAGCCACTGGCGGAATCTTTTTTGTTTATCTCATCAGCTGGATCTTGAGCTGGTTCAGTGTAAGTGTACCGTTGATTCATTCTAATTCAAATATGAGCATTCTTTTCAGTATTGGTGTGGTGGTGATTGCCGCCTTGAACCTTGTGCTTGATTTTGATTTTATTGAAGAAGGCTCTGAAAAAGGCGCCCCAAAATACATGGAATGGTATGGAGCCTTTGGTCTGCTGGTCACATTGATCTGGCTTTATTTAGAAATTTTGCGTTTATTGGCAAAATTGTCATCAAGAAGAAAATAAAATATAATTTTCACAATAGTCTAATAAGGATTTTCTTTTGACAAAAGGTTTTCATTGGAATAAATGGACGCGCAAAACTCATTACTGGGGTGCGTTCGTTATATCAACCCCGATTATCATCATTATTGGGACCGGCATCTTACTGCAACTTAAAAAGGACGTGAATTGGATCCAGCCCCCCACCTCCGAAGGGCAATCCCAGAATAGTCCTACTCTTTCTTTTGATGAAATTCTTTCTGCTGCAATGACGGTAGATGAGGCAGGGTTTAAAAGTTGGGAAGATATAGATCGGCTGGATGTCAGGTTGGAAGCAGGTATTGTTAAAGTCCGTGGTAAAAACCGTTGGGAAGTTCAAGTCGATATCAAAAGTGGAAAAGTACTTCAGTTTGCTTACCGGCGGTCCGATTTAATTGAATCTTTACACGATGGATCCTGGTTTCATGATAAAGCCAAGTTATGGATTTTTCTTCCAACCGGTATAATTCTGTTTTCGATGTGGATCACTGGTGTATATATGCTGATTTTACCTTATACCGTAAAGTGGAAACGGAAAAAAACAAAATGAAATTTCTAACTTACTTGTTTTCTCTCTTTTTTATATCCTGCACAGTACCAACATATGATATTATTATAAAAAATGGACAAATCTCAGATGGAACCGGGGCAAAACTTTTTCCGGGAGATATTTATATCAGAGGTGGGAAAATTATCCAAATAGGCCAAATAAAACGCGCAGTTGCAGAAAAAATCCTTGATGCCAAGGGGCTTATAATCTCGCCTGGTTTCATCGATATGCATACCCATTCGGAGCGGCGTAGTTTAGATTTTCCAACTGTGGAGAATTATCTCCAGCAGGGCGTTACCACCATGGTGGGCGGAAACTGTGGCGGTTCTCCTTTTCCTATTGGCGAATTCATAGACAAAACAGAAAAAATGGGTATCGGCCCTAACCTGGCTTTATTGGTAGGTCACAATACCGTTCGCCGGGAAATAATGGGCACGGAAAACCGCCTGGCCACTGAAAAAGAATTGAACCAGATGCGTGCATTGGTACAGTCGGCCATGGATGATGGTGCATTCGGTATGTCTACTGGATTGAAATATATTCCCGGTGCCTATTCTAATACGGAAGAAGTAATTGCTCTGGCATCAATAGTATCCAAAAATGGAGGTTTCTATGCAACCCACATGCGGGAGGAAGGGATTGGCCTTTTAGAATCTACTGAAGAAGCAATTAATATTGGACGACAGGCCAATTTACCTGTCCAGATTTCCCATCATAAAGCGGTGGGAAAATCTATGTGGGGTAATAGCACCAAAACACTGGATTTGGTTAATAAAGCACGATCAGAAGGGATCGATGTTACAGCAGACCAATATCCTTACACAGCCACAAGTACGACTTTAAAAGTTGTCTTTCCTGCATGGTCCCTTTCTGGTGGTCGGGAAGCATTAAAAAGCCGGCTGGATGATCCCGATCAGCGTCAAAAAATCAAAGATGAAATTGTTTGGAATATCGTATATGATAGGGGTGGCGGGGATCCCGCAAGCATTGTTGTAGCCAGTTATCCACTAAATATAGAATATAATGGTATGAACCTAGCTGAAATCACACAGGAAAATGGATATGACCCAACGCCGGAAAATGCCGCTGAAATTCTGATGAATTTAGTTTATGCTGGTGATGGATCAGGTATTTATCACTGCCTAAATGAAGATGATGTGCAACAAATCATGAAACATCCCCAAGTAATGCATGCTTCAGATGGGAGTACGATTGAATTTGGTCGAGCCCAGCCCCATCCAAGGAATTACGGTACTTACCCTAGGGTACTCGGAAAATATGTTCGCGAACTAGGTTTACTCCCAATAGAAGAGGCAATACGTAAAATGACAAATTTGCCCGCTTCCGTTCTGGGTTTAACAGATCGAGGAAAAATCAAAAAAGGATTTTGGGCTGATCTTGTTATTTTTGATCCTAATACAATTATTGACAATGCTACCTGGAAAGATCCGCATCAGTATCCAACAGGTATTTCCTGGGTAATTGTCAATGGTACTATCTCCATTGATCATAGAATATGGACCGAAAAAGTATCCGGAAAAGTGTTAATACACACCCCTTAATTAAAACATAGATTTAAGTATTCAAAATAGATGATATATTATCCTAATTTACCGCGCATTTTTTCAACCTATTTAAAGGCCTATTGAATGAAATTACTCCGTTTGCCAATTAGCATATTTATTTTCTTGGCATCATTGGTCCACTCATCCCATCCTTTACCGGTTTACGGAAAAAATGGGATGGTTGTCTCCACCAGCCGTCATGCATCACAGGTAGGAATTGATATCCTTAAAAAAGGCGGTAATGCGGTGGATGCAGCGGCAGCTGTTGGATTCGCTTTAGCTGTGACATCCTCTTCCAATGGGAATATTGGCGGCGGCGGATTTATGGTAGCCCGTCTTGCTGATGGAACAACTTTTACCCTAGACTACCGGGAAATGGCACCTGCGAAAGCACATCGTGATATGTATCTGGATAAAAAAGGCAATCCGATTAAGGGTGCTTCTATCACATCATATTTGGCTTCAGGAGTCCCCGGATCAGTTGATGGATTACTCAAAGCGTGGCGAGATCATGGCTCCGGGAATATCTCCCTAAAACAACTGTTAGCTCCAGCTATTAAATTAGCAGAAAAAGGATATGATCTATCTTATTACGAAGCGGATCGTTTCAACAACAGCAAAAACCGATTGAGTTTACATCCTGCAACAAAAAGTATTTTCACTCGGGATGATCGGCCATGGGAGATGGGCGATATTTTTATGCAGAAAGACCTGGGCAAGACATTAAAACGCATCGCAAAGAAGGGCCGAGATGGTTTTTATATGGGAACGACTGCAGATTTATTTGTAGCTGAAATGGAAAACGGTGGAGGATGGATTACATATGATGACCTGAAAAATTATGAATCTAAATACCGAGAACCTATCCGGGGATCTTTCATAAACTATGATATTATTTCCATGGGACCACCCAGCTCCGGTGGAGTTTTACTGATTCATATGCTCAATATGCTTCAAGAATTAAAGAATCAATCCATAGAATTACCTATCGATTTCAGTTGGAATTCATCCGATTACATTCATGCTATTACAGAAATTGAACGTCGTGCTTATGCGGATCGCGCAGAACATTTAGGCGATGCTGATTTCTGGAACGTACCTGTAGACATGCTGCTATCACAGTCATATGCAAAAGAAAGAGTAAGCAGCATTGATTTATCCCGCGCTACGTCCTCGCAAGATGTAAAGCATGGGGTTGGTCAAATAAAGGAAAGTGAAGAAACCACCCATTACTCTGTTGTGGATAAAGACGGAAATGCGGTTGCCGTTACCACGACCATCAACTGGGGTTGGGGAAATGGAGTTACGGTAACAGGCGCAGGATTCCTGCTAAATAATGAAATGGATGATTTTTCCATTAAACCCGGGATGCCCAATGCATATGGTCTCTTGGGAAATGAGGCTAATGCAATCGAGCCGAAAAAACGCCCTTTAAGCTCCATGACACCTACCATTGTGCTTAAAAATGATAAACCCTATTTAGTCTTGGGAACACCAGGTGGATCGACCATTATTACATCTGTATTACAAAATATTCTCAATGTGACCCTTCACGATATGAATATCAAGGAAGCGGTGTCCTCACCTCGGTTTCATTCACAGTGGCAGCCGGATATGGTTTTCTATGAAAAGTATGGATTATCTCATGATGTGATCGAGAATCTGCAAGCTCGCGGTCATAATATAAAACTTCGAGGAAATATTGGTGAAGCCAACGGTATAATGATTAATGAAAAAGGATATTGGGGCGGGGCAGATTCTAGAGGAGAGAATACAGCAATCGGATATTAGTTCTCCAAATTTAATTCGGATATAATTTTTTTGAGAAGACCGGTGAATCGTTCGCCGGTCTTTTTTGCAGTTTTCACCACTTCTTCATGGGTAAGTGGATGGGGTGAAATTCCAGCGGCATAATTTGTCAAACATGAAACCGTCAATATTTTCATTCCAAGTTCTGCAGCCGAAATGATTTCTGGTACTGTACTCATTCCCACGGCATTTCCGCCCATTCTTTGCATATCGGCGATCTCTGCAGGTGTTTCATAGGAGGGCCCCAGCGTCCAACAATAATTTCCTGTCGCGAGTTCAAATCCAAGTTTTTCTGCCGATGCTTTAGCTAATTGAATAAGTCCTTGATCATAAAATGGTCTTCCAGAATATAATTTTGGGTCATCAGCACTGTGACGGTATGTACAATCCATATGGCCGGTAATAGCCATGAGTGAGCCCGGTGGATAATTTTTATTCATTGAACCTGATGAATTCGTAATAATTAAATGGTCAACACCCAATTTTGAAAACATATGGATCGGAATAGTGATTTCTTGAAATGAATAGCCCTCATAATAGTGAAATCGTCCCTTTGCAGCAATGAGTTCAACTCCGTTCATCGATCCAATAACAAGTTCCCCCGTATGGCCTTCCACCGTTGAATGAGGATAGCTTGGTATCTCTTGGTATGGTATGACTTTCTGTTCTATTAACCCCTCAGCAAATCCTCCTAACCCGGACCCCAAAATAACTGCGACCCGACCATTAAACGTCGAATGATCAAAAACATGCTCAGCCATTAAGTCGGTATTAATCATGTGTCTGCATGTACAGCCAACTGGCCGCAACCTGCATTAATTTCTGTCCCCTTACTCCATCGTACTGTTACAGTAAATGGTGCATGTTTTAATGAATCAAGAAAAGCGTTAATTTTATTTTCTGTTGGTCGATTGTATGGACCACCAATTTCATTATAGGGAATTACATTCACTTTACAAGGTAAGGATTGTAATAATACCAATAGACGTTTACTATCATTGGAAGAATCATTTATACCTTTCAATAAAACATATTCAAATGTAATTAACCGCCTCGTTTTTTGATAATAATAGTGTGCTGAATCAATCAGAGATTTTAAAGAATATGTATTTGTTAGCGGCATAATTCTTTTCCGGCTCAACTCATTCGTTGCATTTAAACTAATGGCTAGTTTATACTTGTGATTTTCTTCCGCCATTTGACGAATCTTGGGTACAATACCAGCAGTAGATATTGTAATTCGCCGTGCACCAAACCCCATTTTTTTATTCAATATTTCTGCTGCTTTAATTACGCGGCTGTAATTTAAAAATGGCTCACCCATACCCATAAAAACTACATTTGTAATCCTAGATTTTGCCTGGCGCTGCAAATGAATCACTTGATCAACCATTTCCCCTGTGCTAAGATTATGGATAAATCCCATGCTGGCCGTAGCGCAAAATTTACAATCCACCGCACAACCAACCTGGCTAGAGATACATACTGTTGTCCGTTTTTGATCGTACATAAGAACCGACTCAATGGGATGACCATTTTGGGTTTGAAAAAGAATTTTTTGAGTTGAAGCATTTTCAGAATCTGTAATATAGATTATTTCCAACGGATGAAGTGGAAGTCGTGCTGATAGTTCATGCCGTATATTCATGGGTAGGTTCTCCATCGCATCCCAAGTTTCCACATAATGATCAAAAACCCAGTTCTGAATTTGTTGAGCACGAAATTGAGACTCATTCAATTCTTTTATGAGGGAACTCACTTCATCTTTATTGAGTTCAATGTAGGATTTCTTAGTCATTTTATTTAACTGAGACATGGGTTTGAATTTCCTTAACTCGGAATGGTCTGACAAGACATTCTCGTTGTTTCATCCGAAGGCGCCATGTAAGTTTTCGCCCCGTTTTTTTTCACCAATTATTTAGACAGGGATTCAGATGGCAAAGCACACAGATTTACAATTATTGGAAAAATTAGCCGATGTTCAAAACCGGTTTTTCAATGAAATAGGTAAATCTATCATCGGACAAAAAGATGTTTTAGACCATATTCTTATTGCACTCTTATGTAAAGGGCACACGCTTATCGTAGGTGTCCCAGGATTAGCAAAAACATTGATGATCAAATCAATGGCAGATTTACTTGACCTTAATTTCAGCCGTATCCAGTTTACCCCCGATTTAATGCCCAGTGATATTACAGGAACAGAGGTCCTTGAAGAAGATCAAACTTCTGGGAAACGGGCTTTCAGATTTTTTAAGGGACCAATTTTTGGGAATATTATCCTAGCAGACGAAATCAATCGCACACCACCAAAAACACAAGCAGCTTTACTGGAAGCAATGCAGGAACACAAAGTAACCGCAGCTGGCAATACTTATGATTTAGAGGAACCATTTTTTGTTTTGGCTACACAGAATCCAATTGAACAGGAAGGTACCTATCCACTCCCCGAAGCGCAGTTGGATCGATTTATGTTCAATATCCTAATTGATTATCCCAGCCGCAAAGATGAAGTATCCATCGTACAGACTACTACCGGTGTAACCGATACTAGTTTAAATAAAGTGATATCACGTGAGGAAATCCTAGAATACCAGAGTTTGGTCCGGCGTGTACCAGTTGCAGAAAATGTTATTGAATATGCTGTTGATCTGGTAAGTGCAACTCGTCCGGGAGAAAATTCAAAAGACTTTATCAACGAATGGATTGATTGGGGTGCTGGCCCACGGGCTTCCCAGTATTTAATTCTGGGAGCAAAAACCAGAGCGGTGCTGGATAGCCGTCCCACTGCAGAAATTGATGATGTAAAAGCCTTGGCATTACCCGTACTTCGCCATCGGGTTCTACCAAACTTTAATGCAGAAGCTGAAGGCATGAAAGTGAATGATATACTAAAAAAATTAATTGAAGAATAAAGTGGTCACATTTCGGGACATCAAATGAAAACAATCGACAAACGAAAATACCTAGACCCGCTCATTGTAGCGAAGCTAGATAACATGGCCCTCCGTGCCAGGTTAGTTGTCGAAGGATACCTTATAGGACAACATAAGAGTCCATATCATGGTTTCAGTGTTGAATTTGCTGAACACCGTGCTTATGGCTCTGGAGATGAAATTCGCCATATTGACTGGAAATTATATGGAAAAACAGATCGGTATTACGTAAAGCGATACGAGGAAGAAACAAATTTAAGATCTTATATCTTACTTGATACCAGTCAATCAATGACTTATGGAAGTGGTGCCATAACAAAACTAGAATACGGCAGCTACTTATCTGCTGCGCTAACTTATTTGATGCTCAATCAGAAAGATGCAATGGGCCTGGTCCTTTTCGATGAAAAAATTAGAAAATTTATCCCGCCACGCGCTGCACCTTCTCATGCTAATATCATTATGGGAGCACTGGATAAAATTCAATCAGCAAATGATACCCAAATTCGTCCAACTTTAGATTATATGGCTGAACGGATTAAAAAACGGGGTTTGGTTATTCTGATTTCAGATCTACTGGATGATCCGGACCAGGTATTGATGGGATTGAATCATTTCAGGTACAATAAACAGGAAATGATTGTTTTTCACTTATTGGACCGACAGGAACTTGAATTTCAATTTGGGGACCGAACTAAATTCCGTGACCTTGAAACGGATGAAACCATTACTACCGAACCATGGCATATTCGATCTGCCTACCAAGAATTGATTGAAATGCATCAACGTAAATACCGCTTAGGTTGCCGAAATCAGCGCATTGATTATGTACCCTTGTTCACTGATCAGCCCCTTGATCTAGCGCTAAATGAATATTTAAATAAGCGGCAAAAAACAGGATAAAAAAATCACCCTGTAAAAAGGGGGATTTATATTAAAAACAATATTGAAGGGAAAAATTTTACCCACCGCGCGCCTTTGCTCTTTCATAATAACGCGTTGCTTCTTCCGGACGACCTTGCTTTATTAATACACGCGCCATTCCTTTATAATGGTCAGGATTCTCTGGATCAAGTGCAATGCATTCACGATAAAATTTTGAAGCCCGGCGCCATTTCTCAGCATTTTCAAATGTTTGTGCCATACCAGCTAATGCTTCTATATCCTCTGGGTTTAAATCGTAGGCAGCCATAAAACTGTCTTCTGCATCCTGAAAATTATTTAATTGCATATTTAAAACACCAAGGTTGAAATAGAGATCAGATCTCAGCATTTTATCTGTTTCAGTTTTAATTGCTTTTTCAAAGGTTTCAACCGATTTCTCTTTTTCATCCAATTCATAATACAAAGTTGCCAATTGACGAATGGCATTGCTGTTGGACGGATCCAATTCGACCGCCTTTTCACTATAAGGAAGCGATTCTTCTTTCTGTCCCAGTCGAGAAAGTATCTGACTCAAAGCAAAATTTGCGTGAAAATCATTGGGCATAACTTCAACTGCTTTTTTCCCATTTTGTATTGCCAAATCATTTTGTCCTAATTCCAAATAACTAGTTGCTAGGATTGAAAAAGATTGGCCTTCATTAGGATTTATTTCTCCAGATGTTTTAAATGCAGTAATTGCAGATTGAAGATCTGTAGTATCTCTTGATTGTCTATATTTATTATAATCACCAACACCTTTATTATAATGTTGCGCCCAAAACATATCACGGTATTGTTTCACGAATTCGCTGACTGGGCGACCAGTTAAAATTTTTACATCAGGATCAATATTTAATGCACGTTCAAACATTTCATTCATTTGTGCCCAATTACCTTGCTTGGCATGAATATGGTAACCCAGTTGAACCGGGATTTCTGGATTATCCGGTTCTACTTCAAGTGCTTTAACCAAATATTCCTCAGCTTGGACCCAGTCTGCTTTCTCAATTCTCATTTTTGCAGTAGTGTATTCTGGAGAACTCCCACAGCCCCATACCATCAGGGAAATAAGTGAGGTCAACAATAATTGTTTATGGTTTTTAATAATCATGAATTCCTTTATTTATTAACGTCTAAAAATAGTCTGTGAAATTAGTTGAAGACGAAAATCCTAGCAAGGATTTAGCGTATCCGATCCCGAAGGTAGTTTTTTCTAAGTGTTATCTCTTTTTTATTGGCCCCTAAAACGGCACCTGTCCCAAAACCTTCCACACACAAAGAGGCTAAAACCGAAGCATTAATTAACGCTTCATCCATAGTTTCTCCATTTGCAAGACAAGAAATAAAACCGCCACCAAAAGTATCACCAGCACCAGTCGGGTCTACTATTTGCTCTATTGGATAAGCATCAATTGTTATTTGATCTTTTTCTGAAAACAAAATGACTCCCTTACTGCCTTTTTTGATGACTATTATTTGCGGACCTTTATCTTGGAGTGCCCTAGCACATGAGTTTATTGTATCCTGCCCCGTAAGCATAACTGCTTCACTTTCATTAATCAATAAAATATGTGAATTAGAAAGTACATTTTTTAACCCATCAAGGGCAGTATTAATCCACAAATTCATTGTATCAACTACAATAAGAGCATCTGGATTTTTATTTTGGTCAATCACCAATTGCTGTAGATCAGGATGAATATTAGCCAGAAAGATATGAGAACGATTTTGGTTTGAGGGAGAGAGGATAGGATTAAAACTTTCAAATACACCTAATTCAGTATAAATGGTATCACGATCATCCCAATTTTCACGATATCTTCCACCCCATCGAAAGGTTTTACCAGATACAATTTTTAGGTCATTTAAATTATGAGCATATTTTTTATAAAGGTCCATTCCTTTTTTTGGGAAGTCATCCCCAACAACGCCTACTACCGAAACAGGTGCGCTTTTGCTGGCTGCGATTAATGCATAGGTGGTTGAACCGCCTATCACGTTTTCTTTACGCTCGTAGGGCGTTTCGATTAAATCAAGTGCAATGGATCCAACAATCAGTACAGAATCATTTGTCATAACGAAGATAATTTTAAACGTACTAGCTAGCTTACTCCAAGTTCATAATATTTAAGATGGATAAAAATGTTTAAAACTTGCCCATTCATAAAAAGGCCATGTATATTCATTCACCATGGGCTCGAAAACCTTTGCCATAATCACTGATGTGCATTCTAATGTAGAATCTTTGAAACGCGCCATTTCAATCATTAATGATCGTAATGATATTGATCAACTCATTTGTCTTGGTGATTGTTTTGCCCTTGGCCCTGACCCTGTGAACACATTAAATATTTTACAATCCCTTTCGGGATGTATTTTTGTTCGTGGAAATCACGATCGCTACCTGCTAGAAAAATTATGGACCCAAGAACGGCCAAACCTTGAAGGGATGTCACCTGATGATCCAATATGTAAGGCAATTGTCGCCAATGAAGAATGGACTGCAAATGAATTGGGTGAAGATGGCGTGACATTTTGTTCGGCTATGCGCATTGCGCATCGTGAAATTGTGGGGAAAACTTTAGTTGAATTTACCCATGCTTGGTATCAAAGGGATGATCAACCACCTTCTATGGATGAAGCCTTGGCCTGGCGTAATCATGTGGCCATAGACCATCCGGGAATCGAACAATTTATTTTTGTGCATGGCCACGTGCACACACCTCGTAATGAAACTAAAGAAAATTTAACAATCCTTTGCCAAGGTGCCACAGGATTACCATTTGATGAAGACCCCCGTGGTGCTGTTGCCTTCCTTACCGTAGGAGATTCATTTAATTGGGATGTAAATCGATATGATTATAATCAATCTGGTACCATTGATTTATTGGAGAAGCGCCAGCCGCCATTTTACCAAAATTTACAAAATACAGTCCGCTACGCTTCGATTCGAAACGACCTTTAAGGTCAAACGTTTTCTCCCTTAATTTCTTTATTCTAAAAATCAAAATATCATGCCATATTTCGACCATTGCGCAACAACGCCAATTCACCCGGATGTATTGGAAAAGATGTATACTGTATCAAAAAATCATTTTGGTAACCCATCCAGTACACACTCTTCTGGAAGAAAATCCAGAGCAATTATAGAAAAAGCCCGAAACCAAATTGCATCAGCAATTAATGCTTCTCCTTCTGAGATTATTTTTACAGGAGGCGGTTCAGAGGCCAATAATATGGTTTTATGGACACTAACACAAACTGAGAAAAAACATGTCATAACTTCTGCAATCGAACATCCAGCTGTTTTAAAGGTACTTAATCACCTCGAACCACTGGGAATCACTTACTCAATTATTCCTGTGAATAGTCACGGACGAGTTAATGCGGACAATTTAAAAAACTTAATACAATCTGATACGGGGTTGATTTCAATCATGATGGCCAATAATGAAGTAGGTTCAATTCAACCAATAATATCATTAATTGAAACAGCGAAATCTGTTGGAATCCCATTTCACTCAGATACGGTACAAGTGCTGGGTAAAATTGCTTTATCTGTCCAGGAAGTTGAAGCACATTATATGAGCTTTTCAGCCCATAAACTTTATGGACCAAAAGGTGTCGGTTTTTTGTACAAAAGAAAGGATGCGCCGCTTCATCCGCTCGTCATTGGAGGTGGACAGGAAAACAACCTTCGTGCTGGTACCGAAAATGTTCCTGGGATCGCAGGTATGGGTGAAGCTGTACGGTTGGCATCGGAAAATTTAACCAAGCGTAAGGAACATCTCGAAAATTTGGAATCAACTTTTATCACCCAATTAAATCAGGAGTGTAACAAGGTAATAATCAACGGGTGTCCGAATCATCATTTACCCGGTGTGATAAGCGCTTCTTTTCCTGGAAATCGTAGCGATATACTCTTAGCCAAGTTAGAACGGGAAGACATGGAAGTCTCCAGTGGTTCTGCCTGTGGTTCTGGATCAATCCAACCTTCTGCTATCCTGGAAGCAATTGGCATTCCTGAAGAACAAAATATATCTACCATTCGAATCAGTTTTGGCCGTGAAAATACGGAAGAAGATGTGATTCGTCTGGCCAAAACACTCGGCTCAATCACCCGTGGCTGAAACAATTATTGTTGGTATCAGTGGCGGAGTGGACAGTTCGGTCACAGCACTCCTGCTGCAAAAACAAGGTTATAATGTTGAATGCATATTTATGAAAAACTGGGAAGGAGATGACGATAGTCAATGTGCAGCCGAAGAAGATTACAAAGATGCTCTTTCTGTTTGTGACCATTTAGGTTTGCCGCTTCACAGCGTCAATTTTTCCAAGGAATATTGGGATGGTGTATTTCAATATTTTATTGACGAATATGCAAAAGGCCGCACCCCAAACCCCGATGTGATATGTAACCGTGAAATCAAGTTTAAAGCTTTTTTGAATTATGCATTGGAGTTAGGTGCCAAAAAAATTGCCACAGGTCATTACGCAAGGATTGAAAAATCCAATGGTCAATTTAAACTGCTCAAAGGTCTTGATCAGAATAAAGATCAAAGTTATTTCCTTTATTTGCTCGGGCAGGACGCGCTATCAAAAAGTTCGTTTCCAATTGGAAAAATTGACAAAATTAATGTGAGGACAATAGCAAGAGATTCCGGTCTATCGAATCATTCGAAAAAAGATAGTACCGGTGTCTGTTTTATTGGGGAACAAAAGTTTTTCAAAAATTTTCTGAAAAAATATATTCCCTCAGAACCGGGGACAATTGAAACAATTAATGGACAAGTTTGCGGTCAGCATGATGGCCTGATGTATTACACCATGGGACAGCGCAAAGGGCTAGGTATTGGTGGTGGTTATGGAAAAAAGGAAGCACCCTGGTTTGTGGCTGATAAAGATTTGAGTCGAAATAGTCTCATTGTTGCCCAAGGTCACGATCATCCCGCTCTTTTTCATCAGGAATTAAAAGCCAATCAAGTTCATTGGATTGGTGGATCTCTTCCTAAAAAATTATCAGGTCTTTCTGCAAAAATCCGTTATCGCCAAGCAGACCAAAACTGTGAGATTACACACATAACACAAGACCACTGCACGGTGAAATTTGATCATCCTCAGTTTGCTATTACCCCTGGCCAATCCATTGTTTTTTATCAGAACGATGAGTGCCTTGGCGGCGCTATGATAGATGTTCGGAATTAATCTAAAATTGGCTGGAACAAATATATTCAATTCTTTGTATCTTAAGCATGCTTATGAAGCCTATCATTAAAGGAATTACTGCACTGGTTGTTTTCTCGGCCTTGGCGCTCTGTCAATTTCGTTCGGATGTGCCAACTCAGACTATTCCAGTAAACAGCCGGGGATTATCTCATGCCCAAGGTTTGTCCTTGCTTGACTTTAATCGATTTTCCATGAATCACAGCTTTGGAATGAGTATGATGAGTTCGGGTGGTCAATCCATGACCGTTGGTGCCTATACCAGCCAAATGAATTATATGCTGAGGGATAATTTAAGGCTTTCTACTCAGTTTAGTTTATCCTCACCCATGGGTGGTGTTAATCCTTATGCAAAAAACGGATTCGGCGGATCTCAGCTATACTATGGTGCCAGTTTAGATTATCAACCCATGGAAAATTTATCTGTAAAATTCAGCATGGATAATTATCCCCGATACGGCTTTGCCAGACCATACTCTCGCCTATATCATACGCGCTAGTGGCCAAGTTAAAACGTCGTAAATCAGCCAACTTATTTTCAACACCTCGTAAAAAATCCAGAGGGAAAGCTCAGCGTACAGGTTTAATCAATACAGCAATTGCTGTTATGTCTTTGTTGTTAGTTGCTTTCATTTTTTCATTTTCTGGAAGACAAACCCAAGGCGGTGTTCCAATAGAAGTTAAATTCCCATCCCTTTCTGACACCCCCAAGTTAGCAACTGAAATCTATGACGCGAATCCTCTTATGGATGTTGAAATTGAAATTTTAAATGGCTGCGGTGAGCCAGGGCTAGCAGCAAAATTTTCACAATTATTAAGGAATGAACGTGTGGATGTGGTTCGTTCTGAAAATGCAGATCATTTTGAATATGAGAAAACCATTCTTATCCAAAGGAATGAAAATATCGATGGAATGAAATATGTTGCTGCTGTATTGGATTTCGATATTAATAACCCGGAAAAAGTAATCACGTCAGCTGACCCAAATGTAGATGTTGATCTGACCTTGATTATTGGAAAAGATTATTTATCGATTTCACCGATTCAATCCTATTTAAATAATTAACTTATTGATTTGACAGACCCTTTACCTGCTTCTGTTGCCGCTTCTAGTGATTTGGCAACACAAATTGCACAGTTTGCGCTTGATAAAAAAGCAGAACATATCCTTAGTATTGATGTGAAAGCACTTACGAGTTTTACAGATTACTTTGTCATTTGTTCAGCTGATACGGATATTCAAGTGAAGGCCATTGCAGATTCTATTCGTAAAAACACAGATCATAAACCAATACGAATCGAAGGATATACACAATTGAATTGGGTTCTTTTAGATTACATTGATGTGATTGTACATATCTTTCGTACTACAGAACGAAATTACTATAATTTAGAGAAACTCTGGGCTGATGCCCCGACATCTGAATACACCGATGACAATTATAATACAACTGATTCAAGCACTGGCTGATTCTCTTTCTACTCTTAGGTTACCTGAGCGAGACATCAAACTATCTCCACCCAATAACCCGGATTTTGGTGATCTCTCATCCAACTTAGCTTTAACACTTACCAAGGATGTGCAAAAAAATCCAATCCAGATTGCAAATGATATCAAAGATACTTTGAAATTACCAAAGGGTTTAATCGATGAGATCACCGTTACTCCACCTGGGTTTCTCAATTTTAAAATTGGTCAAAGCTATTATTATCAAACTTTATCCCAAATTCTTTCAGATCAAAACTTTGGACGAGGCATTACAGGAAAAGGTAAAAAAGCCAATGTCGAATTTGTAAGTGCGAATCCAACTGGTCCACTCACAGTCGGTCACGGCAGACAGGCTGTTTTGGGCGATTGTGTCGCACGTATTCTGCAATGGAACAGTTACGATGTAACCAAGGAATACTATTATAACAATGCTGGCAGACAAATGCGCATTTTAGGTCAATCTGTTGAAGCACGTTATTTCAATACTGATCTCCCATCCGATGGATACCAAGGAGATTATATTGTTGATATTGCTGAAGTAATTCGTTCTGAAAAAGGTGATAATATTGTACATGGTGATCCCATATTCCAAAAAAAGGCTGAAGAGATCATTTTTGAAGATATCAGCAAATCACTGAAAAAATTAAATATTCATCATGATGTTTTTTCTAATGAGCAAACGTTCTATGATGATGGTGCAATTGACCAAACCATTTCTGATTTAAAAAACAAAGACCTGATCTATGAGACTGATGGTGCAACATGGTTCAAAGGTACTGCAATCGGGATGGACGAAGACCGCGTTTTGATCAAAAGTACCGGGGAACCTACTTATCGATTACCCGATATTGCTTATCATCGAAATAAACTCGAACGAGATTTTAATCTCATTATCGATATTTTTGGTGCAGATCATATGGGAACCTACCCTGATATTTTGGCTGCCTTGAATGCTCTGGATTATGATACTGAAAATATCCGAGTCTTGATTCACCAATTTGTCACCTTAATTAAAGGTGGTAAAAAGGTGAAGATGTCTACTCGAACAGCAGATTTTATTACGCTAGAAAAATTAACGAAAGAAATTGGCCCTGATGTGGTAAGATACTTTTTTATCATGCGCGGAATGAATTCTCATCTGAATTTTGATCTGGACCTAGCAGCAGATCAATCAGAAAAAAATCCGGTTTATTATTTACAGTATGCCCATGCGAGAATTTGTAATATTATAAAACATGGTGAATCCAAAGGCATTTCATATCAATCTAATTATAACGCAAAATTATT
>Ga0208113_1000113_pt1 | contig 38306 bp, 41 predicted proteins | sample Knorr_S7_td_NADW_FD_185598 | JGI IMG/M metagenome (GOLD analysis project Ga0208113, IMG submission 185598) | Marine microbial communities from Southern Atlantic Ocean transect - Knorr_S7_td_NADW_ad_2505m_LV_A (SPAdes) (version 2) | ecosystem: Environmental > Aquatic > Marine > Oceanic | place...
TCGCTAGGAGATCAACGCTCCAAGCGAGAAAGCGCTGATCTCAAACATCTGGTGGCCGAGCTATCGCTGGATCTTCACCGTCTGAAAAAACATCGGCGCCGAGTCTAGACGAAAGCCATATCATCGCAAGAGCGTCGCCGAGAAGGCTCAGGTCCTTCAGAAGGTTGAGTCATCCCCGGGCTCCAAGCGCAAGATTCTATCAGGGCTTGGAGTATCCAAGAGCGACTGCTACCGCTGGAGAGCCAGAGCAAGGCAAGGAAGCCTTGAGGATCGAAGGCATCCAGGTCCATCCTGGAACCGCCTGAGTCCAAGTGAGGAATCCGTGGTCCTTGATGTTGCCCTTGAGCAAACCGATCTGAGTTCCAGACAGTTGGCCGCATGGATCACCGTCAACAAAGGCTTTTCAGTCTCAGAGTCCATTGTGTATCGACTCCTCATGTGTCAAGGATTGGTAAAGAGTCCAGAGATGAAGATGGCCGCTGGCAAGGAGTTCCAACCAAAATCACGCATCCTCACCAGATGTGGGCAACTGACGCATCCTACTTCAGAGCCACAGGATGGGGCTTTTGCTATCTGGTCACAGTGATGGACGACTTCTCACGGTTCATCAACGCCTGGAGGCTCCAGACAGACATGACATCAGACTCGTTCATCGAGGTGGTCTAGGACGCAGTCGACCTCACAGGCATGACAGACGTTCCATGAGAGCATCGCACAAGGCTACTCTCTGACAACGGGCCAGGCTATATCTCTCATTCCTTTTGAGAATACCTACGGCTGGTGGGCATACGCCACATCCTGGCCTCGCCCTCCCATCCTCAGACCAACGGCAAACTGGAGCGGTATCACCGGACCATTAAACTTGACGTCAACCAGATCCCATACGATGTTCCAGGGAATCTGGAGGAGGCGATCACGGACTTTGTGAACTACTACAACAATCGACGTTATCACAAGGCCCTAGGAAACGTGACGCGCTCGGGTGTTGGATGGTCGCAGGGAACAGATCCTGCAGAAGCGAAAGGAGGTTCAAGCCCACACTTTTCAGCGCAGACAATTGCGCAATCAACAACTCAGAGAGCTCGCCGCATCACCACCGAATCTCCATTAGCTTTCTGTCCCATCAGTGCTGAATGCATAGAGCCCACCCGTCATCGGAGGGCTATGTTGTTTTGACCGTCGGGGATACCGGAACAAGTATGACAGACGAAGTGAAAAGCAAAATCTTCGAGCCATTCTTCACGACCTTTGATGGTCGGCAAAGGCACTGGGTTGGGACTCGACACATGTTACAGAATTGCGACAAAAGCTGGCGGACATATTGAGGTAGAGACGCAACTTGGGGAAGGGACGAGTTTCCACGTTTACTTGCCCATTGTCGATAGCGTGACCGATAACGACATTCACGTTGATCCTGAGCAAGGTAACATCGCCATCGGCCACGAGACGGTCTTGCTCGTTGAAGATGAGGCGCTAGTCAAAAAAGCATGCGCTGTCACCCTTCGCAATCATGGAAACCACGTGCTGGAAGCCAGCAATGGCACTGAAGCTTTGAGAGTTGTCGAAAAAAAACTCGATTCGAGTATAGGCCTCCTATTCACGGATGTCGTCATGCCTTTCATGGGGGGCGTCGAACTCTCACAAAAGGTCATTGACGCTATTCCTACCTTCAAAGTTTTGTTCGCGTCTGGTTACTTGGACGAACAGACTTTAAGCAATGTTTTGACCACCAAAGATCATCACTTCATCCAAAAACCCTTCACGCCTTACGTGTTGGCAGGCTCCGTGAGAGAAATATTTGACGCCTGAACTCTGAGCCTGACCGTTTTGATACCTGGTATCGGAAATAGCGCCACGCTGCCACGCGTCTCTTCTCCGATCCGCTCCAAAACGCGGAATGGCATTATCCTCCTTGTGATAATGCGTCCGCTCCAGATTGAAAAAAACAACGTTATCATAAACCCTCCACAAAACTCGTCTATAGGTTTATGATTGTCGTCAGCAAACAATAGCAGACGCAATAAACAACGAATGACAAGTAACTAAGGCCACAGCACCCTCATGCTGTATCGTGGCCGTGGAGGCAACCAACATGACACAGATTCGAGCAGCCCGCTGGAAGTCAGCGCTTGAGCTTGAAATCAGCACGGTCGAGCTGGACGGACCTGGCGCTGGCGAGGTTCAAGTGTCCATTCAGAGCGCGGGCATATGTGGCTCGGACCTGCACGCGTTCAGAAACACATCGGGGTCTGGAAAAAACAGCGGTCTGGTTCCGGGGCATGAAATCGCGGGGGTCGTCAGCGCAATCGGAGTGGGAGTGGGCCACGTCCGCGAGGGCGATGTGGTCGGCATCGAGCCTCTCCTGCGATCTGTCGTTTGTGGCACGTGTCGGTACTGTCTGGCCGGCGAATACCAGGTCTGCACGGCAGACCGAGGGCCTGGCGGAGGGCTATACGGCGAAAAAGTCGATGGCGGAATGCGCGAGATGGGAACATTTCCTGGCCCTGCCGTGTTCCCGGTGCCGTCAGGCGTAGATGCCGAACTCGCCGCGTTGGCCGAACCGCTGGCCTGCTCGGTTCACGGCTATGAGAAGATCGGCCTTCGCGCCAACCAGACTGTGCTGATCGTCGGCGCAGGCACGATAGGCCTGACGGCTCTGCTGGCGGCCAAAGCCGCTGGATCCCACGCCATCATTACCGCGCGGCATCCCCATCAGCAGGACGCCGCCCGCCGCATGGGGGCAGACGAGGTGATCGGAGATGACGAGGCGGGCCGCGCCAGGCTCGATGAGTTGGCCGCTCAAGAGGCCATCGACGTGGCAGTTGAGACCGTAGGGGGCCGAGCCGACACGCTTATTCAGGCTCAACGCGCAGTGCGACGCATGGGCACGGTCATCGTGATTGGCATATTCACAGACCGCCTCGCGACAATTGACGCGCTCGACATGGTGCTGAGAGAGTTGCAGATAGTTGGCGCGATAATCTACGGAGCTCCCACCGGCAAGGCCGAGTATGCAATGGCCCTGGACATGCTGGCAGACAACGCCGACACTGCCCGGACGTTGATCACTCACCGTTTTCCTCTTGAGGAGGCCAACGACGCCTTTGCCACCGCCCTCGATAAGTCGAGCAATTCAATCAAGGTCCACATCAACCCGAACACGCAGTCCTGAACGAATTTGGCGCCGCGCGCTGCGATTCAACCATCGTGCGGCCGCTTTCCAACTGAAGCGAATCCCCAAAACAGTCAGGCCCGCAAATCTTTGGTCACAATTGTTGTATATGTAATCTCGGACCAGAAATTTTGTGCGAGTCCTCATGAACGGCCCTTTAGTGCCGCACCATCGGCATGACCTGTCAAATCCAATACGCAACTCAGCCCCCTCAACAAATCTTGTTCTGCGCTGTATCGGACCTCGCCCCAACCAATCGCAATTCAGCAACCCCTGATGGTTGAACTCAAGACCACACCCGATCCAGCAACTGCCATCTGCCAACTTGTAAAACTCATCACTTTGACAGATTTGATGTCTCATCGCGCAATTCGTCTCAATTACCAATGTGCAACTACTCGATAGAAAAATCGACGCCGTAGCATAATGGCATGCGTCAGGTGGTATAAACTCAACGCAATAGCATTGATCGCAATTGGCAAGTCAATCGGCTTATGAACCGGAGGCACTAATGGAATTTGAAGACATCCGCCCATTTCTAGAGGCAAACCACCAGGCAGTCGTGACCACTTTCCAGTCCAACGGCGCGGTTCAAGCGAGCATCGTAGTCGCCGGCGCTTACGAAGGGGCTGCTGCATTTGTGTCGATTCGCGGCAGTTCAGCAAAAGTTCGAAACCTTCGTCGTGACGCCCGGTGCACCGTGTTGAGCGTGACCGATGGTTGGCGCAGCTACGCCGTCGTCGAAGGCACGGCGCAACTGTTCGACGCAAGCAACACTGACTCCGAACAATTACGAGTGTTGTTGCGAGCAGTTTACGGCGCATGCGGGGGCGGGGAGCATCCAGACTGGGAAGAATATGACCAGGTCATGCGCCAGCAGAAAGCCGTCGCGGTGTTGGTGCAGCCGGAACGAATCTACGGATTGCTCAGATAGCCAACTTATCAGTCACGAGAGCGCCGCTTGACCAAATTTGCCAGCCCTGTCATCCTGTGCCATGTACAAGAATGTTCCATATCAGGCGCTATCAAAGCGTTCAACACCGCCCAAATATTCACATACAAGAGGACGAAAAATGCCCACGAACATGAACAGCCTCGTGCCGGAACAGGAACCCGAAAAGCTAGCCGGCGACCTCCAGTTCACAGAGGGGCCTGTGTGGCACCCTGACGGCTATCTTCTGTTCAGCGACATTCCTTCAAACGATATCAAAAAATACACCCCAGGCGGCAGTGTCGAGACACACCTGACTCCCAGCCGAAACTCAAACGGACTGACCTTCGACCGCGAAGGAAGGCTGGTCGCGTGCGAGCATACCGGACGTCAGGTGTCACGCCAGAGCGCAGATGGGGCAATGGAGCCGGTGGCGACCCATTACGACGGTAAGAGACTGAACAGCCCCAACGACGTCGTGGTCCACTCCAACGGACGGATATTCTTCACCGACCCGCCCTACGGCATTGAGCCTGAACAGGCGGAGATCGGGTTCAACGGCGTCTATCGCATCGACGCCGACGGCAGTGTGACGATGCTGGAGTCGGATTTCGGACGTCCCAACGGCCTCGCGTTCTCGCCTGACGAGTCGATCCTATATGTTGACGACACCGAGCGTCGCAACGTCCGGGCCTTCGACGTTGGGGACGGCTTCTCCCTTTCTAACGACCGCGTGTTCATCGACATGGACACGCCCGAAGCAGGAAGCCCCGACGGCATGAAGGTAGACACCGAAGGCAACCTGTACGTCACTGGAGCGGGCGGCGTGTGGGTCATATCGCCCGACGGCGCCCATCTGGGAACCATCGCGTTCCCCGAGCTTCCGGCCAACGTGGCCTTCGGCGGGGACGATTACAAAACTCTGTTCGTCACGGCTCGAACCGGCCTGTACAGCGTCCAGATCAACACTCCTGGAATCGAGCCGTAGCCGACAGACAATCATGCCCTAGAGCGGGCCCATAAATCAGATTGGAACATCATGGAACACAATTTCTCGCCAACCACCTACTATTCGACCATAGGCTCTCACGAGCCTGCGCTGAACGTCTCTAGCGGGGACACGGTGGTTACTGCAACCATCGACGCGGGCGGCTGGCACGCCAACGGCGAGTTCATTGGGCCGCGCGGCAACCCACAGACCGGCCCAATTTACGTTGAGGGCGCAGAACCCGGCGATACCCTGAAAGTGAAGTTCGAGAAAATCTGGCCCAATCGGCCCCACGGGTTCTGCTCTCGTCGCATCGCTCCCCACGTGCTGGAACCCGGCGACCCGAACATGGTGGACATGTCGGAGCGCCTCACGTTCAGGCTCGACTTTGAGAACAGCACAGCGACGGTTGAAGGCGGCCCCTCTTCCCTGTCAGACCTGACCGTGCCGATTCAACCGATGCTGGGATGCTTCGGCGTCGCTCCGGCCCGAGGACAAGCCATATCGACCGCCACTTCCGGGCCATACGGCGGAAACATGGACTACAAAGGCTTCGCCCCTGGAGTCACTGCCTACTTGCCTGTTTTCGTGGAGGGCGCGCTGTTCCACCTGGGCGATGGTCACGCATGGCAGGCCGATGGCGAAATCCTGGGCACCGGAATCGAGATTTCGATGGATGTCACACTTACTCTTGAGGTCATCAAAGGCAAGGAGATCGGATGGCCGCGAGGCGAGAACGACGATTACATCTTCACCGCAGGCAACGCTCGACCACTGGACCAGGCGACCCAGCACGCCTCGTCCGAGATGCTCCGATGGCTCCAGACCGACTACGGCCTGGACTCGGAGGAGGCGAATTTCCTGCTTGGGATGCACGTGGAATACGACGTTGGCAACATCTTTGACCCGGCTTTCACCATGGTCTGCAAATTGCCTAAGAGCGTTCTGCCCAAGTAACGATGTTCTGAATTGTCATGCTGAGCGAAGCCGAAGCATTTGGTCGCCAGGGAAGCAAATGTTGCATTACTAATGGCCAGATTCTTCGATTGCGATCTCAGAATGACGAGGCGGCTCTCGGTGGCTGAAACCCGATTGCTGAAAGCTATTCCCAGGCTCCGATCTGTCGGAGCAGGTCGAGGTCGTCGCGTTGCACCCACTCCTCTGCGATCAGTCCGTCTTCCATTCTGGATATTGCCATTCCCGTAGATGAGATGCTGACTCCGGTGGGAGGAATATTCCTCCATGTCCCAAGATGAGTCCCGATCATTATCCAACGACGAGTGACGAACTCGCCGTTGGCGGACGGGATAATCCAAACGTCGAAATGAAAATCCGGAAAACCGGTTTGCAGGCTCACGATCTGCGCTTTGACTGACTCAATACCCACAACTGGCTCATTCAGTAAGGAGTCCCGTCTGACGTGGCCGGGTGTGAGCAATTCATCAACTATCTGAATGTTGCCCCGATTCCACGCCTCTTCGACATACCGCGCGACCACTTCTTCTGCGGCCATGTTTGGATGCCCCATATCGCCTCCTTGCGAACGATTTAGTCTCGACGTTTCAACGGCATTCTAACCAACCATGTCGTGCCGATGTCAGGCAATCGAGCATCGAACTGTTGTAGTATCCTTGGGACTCGAATCTGATTCCATTCGCCAGGCGACAAATACCCATCCGATTGAACCTCTCCCATAAACTACAGAACGTAGCCTCGCCCTTCAGCACGTTACGCCAGCGAAACTTCGGCCTGGTCTGGTCGTCGATTATGCTTGGCGGAATGGGCGCTCAGATGGAAACGCTGGTGATGGCGTGGTTCGTGCTGACGCTCACAGACTCGCCATTCCTCGTGGGGTTGGCAGGCTCGGCTAGAATGGCCGCCAACATTCTTGCCCTGTTCGCCGGAGCCATCGCCGACCGAATGCCCCGCCATCTGCTCCTCTCTGGGGTCGGATTCGTCATGGGCTCGCTGGCGATCATCTTGCTGGCCCTTTTGTTGACCGATACGTTGGAGGTGTGGCACATATTCGTCATATCTTTCTCCAGCGGACTTGCCCGAATCTTTCAGATGCCCGCCGGCCAATCTCTGGCGGCGGACAGCGTTCCCCAGGACCGCATCTCCACCAGCGTGGCCCTAATCAACAGCGGCATGAACCTCAACTTGATCATCGGCCCGCTGATCGGCGGAATACTATTCGAGGCGTTCGGTCCCGAAGGCGCGTACGCGCTGATAAGCGCGTTGTACATCTCCAGTGGGGTCTGCGCGTTGTTCATCAGAGTGAGCAGGTTGACCGAGCAAACGAGAGAGTCCGTCTGGAGACTTGTGTTGGGAGGGTTGAGATACGTCAAAGTTCAACAGGCATTGTGGGCCGGGCTGCTTGTGGCGGTCATAATCAACCTCACGGGGTTCCCTTTCCACACCACTCTGATGCCGATATTCGCCAAGGACGTGCTGGGGACCGACGCACGAGGGTTGGGATTGTTGATATCCGCTTTCGGAATTGGCGCTCTGTTCGGCTCCTTCGCTCTGGCATCGGTGCAAAACATGAAACACACTGGCAGGTTATTGATCGTCGCGGTAATTGTGTGGCACGCCTCGATGGTGGTGTTTTCAACGTCGACGTCGTTCCCCACCTCCCTGGCAGTTCTCGTCGTGTCTGGAATGGCGTTCTCAGCGACTTTGGTCCTGATCCTTACAGTCCTGCTTCGCACAGCGCTCCCAGAATACAGAGGGCGAATCATGGGATTGCGAGTGCTGGCGATCTACGCTCACACTTTCGGAAGCCTCAGCTCAGGAGGCATGGCAAGCCTGTGGGGAGCGCCAGTAGCCGCCAATATCAACGCTGTCTGGGGAGTCACGATGCTTGGACTGCTGGCATTCATCGCCCCCAAGTTGAGGCGGGCGTAAAGTCGACCATAGACTAGCCACTTTCATGTCAAGGGCTGTTCCGATATATTAGGCTTCATCCAGATTATTTCAAAGACGAGGTATTCGTGAGCCAACTTTTCACACCCATAACCATTCGAGGCGAAACCATCCCCAACCGCGTGTGGGTCTCGCCAATGTGCCAGTACTCCTCGGACACCGAGGACGGACGGTGCCGACCGTGGCACTTGATCCACTACGGGTCCAGAGCGCAGGGAGGCGCGGGTCTCGTGATGGTAGAAGCAACGTCGGTCCAGCCTGAAGGCAGGATAACGCCGTGGGACCTGGGTTTCTGGTCCGACGACCAGTCCGGGTCATTCGAGCAAGTGGCTGAAGCCATCGACAGGACGGGTTCGACGCCAGCAATCCAGCTTGCTCATGCCGGTCGCAAAGCCTCACACACGAAACCCTGGGAAGGCAGCGACTTCCTGGAAATCGGCGACGGGGGTTGGGAGATAATCGGCCCCAGCCCCGTGAAATTCCAAGACGACTGGGGAACACCCAACGAGCTAACCATAGAAGACATCGACGCGGTGGTCGCAGATTTCGCAAGCGCCGCTCGTCGCTCAGTCGACGTCGGCATGCGCGCCATTGAGCTTCACATGGCCCACGGCTACCTGGGATGCGAATTTCTCTCTCCCCTATCCAACCTGCGTCAGGATGAGTTTGGAGGCTCGCTGCGAAACCGCTCCCGGTTCGCCCTCCAGGCGGTTCGGGCCGTGCGGAAGACGATTCCAGAATCCATGCCCTTGTTCGTCAGAGTGTCGGCCACCGAATATATGGATGACGGCTGGAACATCGACGAATGCGTTCAGCTATGCCAGTGGCTGAAGGGCGAAGGCGTTGACCTGATCGACTGCTCATCGGGCGGCAACTCCGTTGACCAGAACTTGGAGCCTTACCCCGGCTACCAGGTTCAATTCTCATCTCGAATCCGCAACGACACCCACATGCTGACCGGCGCGGTTGGCCTGATCACAGAGCCTCTTCAGGCGGAGAAGATACTGGCCGACGAAGAGGCGGATGTCGTCCTGTTGGCCCGGGAGCTTCTTCGCGACCCGTACTGGCCCCTGCACGCCAGGGAGGTGCTTGACGATGACACGTCCACATGGCCCGATCAGTACGCCAGGGCGGCAGGCATTCCGAGTATCGCCCGTTAGTTCCTGTATTTAGATCGCTCAACTAAACCATGTCATTTCGAGACCACCGTCGAAAAATCTGGCCCATGGGAACAACCGTGGCATTATATCAACCAGATGCTTCACTCCGTTCAGCATGACATTGGGAGATTTTGTTAATCGCTTTTATTAGGCGAATAGATTTGGCAATCTGCGCGATGTAAAATAGGCGAGATTCGACCCCTGGTTGGATTTGGCCCTGCCGACCCATCGTCAACCCCAGTGGAGGAGAACCAGCTAAATGAAAATAACCGACATCGAGACCTTTGTGGTTGACGCGGGACGTCGACCGTGGCTGTTCACAGCAGTCCGAACGGATGAGGGCATCACAGGATACGGAGAGTTTGGCTCTGGCGGCACGGCCCATGCGCTGGTGGGATTGATCGAAGACCTCAAACCCATCGTCATAGGCAAGGACCCGGAGGCGGTCGAAAAACTCTACTTCGACATGTATCGCGTTCTCAGGTCAGCGCCTGGAGGCATTGCCCAGATGGGCATGGCCGGAATCGAGCTTGCCTGCTGGGACATCAAGGGCAAGGCGATGGGAGTGCCCGTCAACAACCTGATCGGCGGTCCTTACCGAGACAAACAGCGAGTCTACTGGTCTCATCTCGCCAGCGCGAGGGCCGGAGACCCTACTCTCGCGCCCGACAAGCCCCTTAAGGACTGGGGCGCTGTGGCCGCAGCAGCGCTTGAGGCTCCCGAAATGGGGTACGACGCCTTCAAAACCAACATCATCTGGCCTGGGGAGAACCCTCGTTCCATCTCGCAGGGTCGAGACGGACTGAGCCATGACCAGCGCGCCGACACCGAACTCGTCCGCAATGTCGAACAGCAGATTTCGGTCATGCGGGAGGCTGTGGGAAATTCCGTCGATATCCTGCTGGACATCAACTACAACTTCAAGACCGAAGGCGCCATCCGAGTCGCCCGCGCTCTGGAGCCATATAACCTGTTCTGGATCGAACACGACAACGAAGACCCGGAAGCTCTGGCGCAGTTCAAAGCGTCCACAACCACTACCCTTTGCTCTGGCGAACAGCACTTCACCATGCGGGAGTACCTTCCCTACTTTGAATTACGCGCTATGGACACTGTGAAGGTCGATGTCCAGTGGCAGGGATTCGGCCCTTCCAAGAAGGTCGCCGATCTCGCCGAGACCTACGAGCTAAACATCGCGCCGCACAACCCGGCGTCGGAGCTTGCCAGCTTCCAGACCGTCCATCTTTGCGCTTCGGTCTCCAACACCCGAATCATGGAGTCTGACCCAGAGGGCGTGCCGTGGAGGTTCGACCTGTTCACCGAGCGTCCCGAAGTAATAGACAGCTACATGACCGTGCCCACGACCCCCGGATGGGGATGCGACCTTGTAGAGGACGAAGCGCGAAAGCGAGCCTGGAACAAGTAGCGCCGAGCCATCCTCCTGACACCTTAAAACAGGATACCTAGCTACCTATCCCGAAGGAATAACACTCATGAAGATCACAGCTATCGAAACATTCAAAGTCCGCACCATCGGTCGCATGCCTTGGCTATTTTGCGCCATCCGCACCGACGAGGGTATCACGGGTTATTCCGAGTTCGGGTCCGGCGCGCTGCATATGGGTATCACCGGCCTTGTGGAAGACCTGGGACGGCGTCTAATCGGCCAAGACCCTCTACCCGTGGACAAGCTGTACATGGATATGTACCGGTGGACCCGATCCGAGGCCGGCGGCGCGACAGCTATGGCGATTGCAGGGATCGAACTCGCCCTCTGGGACATCAAAGGCAAGTTCCACGATGTACCTGTGTATCGGCTGGTTGGCGGCCCATTCCGAGAAAAACAGCGCGTTTACTGGTCGCACCTGGCGACGTACCGTGTCCGATCGGCTGAGATATTGGGCAAGCCGAAGCTCAGGACGATGGAGGACGTTGCCAACTGCGCCCTCGAGGCTGTGGACGCTGGATACACAGCCTTTAAGACCAACATCGTCTTCCCTGGAGAGAACCCGTCGATGATCGGCAACATGTTCGCCGGCTCCAACGACCAGAACGCCCCCACCGATCTTGTCCGCCACACCGTCGAGCAGATAGGCGCGATGCGACAAGCCGTCGGCCCAGATATCGACATCTGTCTGGACATCAACTACAACTTTAAGACTGAGGGCGCCATCAACATCGGTCGCGCACTGGAACCATTCGACCTGTTCTGGATGGAGATCGACAACCAGGACCCTGAATCACTGGCGCAGCTAAAATCTGCCCAACGCACTCCCATATGCACTGGCGAGCAATTGTTAGGTTTGCGGCAGTATCAGCCCTACTTCCGAAGGCACGCGATGGACACAGTTAAGGTGGATGTCCAGTGGCAGGGCTTCTCCCAGGCCAAGAAGGTCGCGGAGTTGGCCGAAGTCTATGAGTTGAACATTGCCCCACACAACTACAACTCCCAGCTCTCAAGCTTCCAGAGCCTGAACCTGACCGCCGCAGTCTCCAACGTCCGAATCATGGAGTCTGACGTGGACTCATCCCCGTGGCGCGACGAGATCACGACGCAGGTCCCGGAGATCGAGAACGGGTTCATGACCATCCCCGACGGCCCAGGCTGGGGATGCGACCTGGACGAGGAAGCGGCAAAGAAGTACGCCTTCGAGGGGTAGGCTGAATAGTTCCAAGGCGTTATGGGTTTGAATAACCCTTTAGCCCTCTGTCGCCAATTCTCGCTGGGACTTATCGAGAACCTCCGGCCAATCTGCCTGTGCAAATGAGTTCGATTGATTCATAGGTTTTTTAAGCGATACCTTTATTCTATATCGAGAGCTTTACAAGCAGTATCGTTATCACGATAATCAGCAAAATGAACAACGAAACCTTCCCGAATTTGGCATTTCAGCTACTCAGATACGCCTCAATCAAATCTCCGGGAGTTAGCAGCCATGCGCTTAGAAGCTATATCCTCAAGTTGATCAAGACGCCTGTCCCATTCCGAGTGCGGCGTAGGGCCGATAGACGGGCTTGCCCTCCTGTCCGCTTCTGCCCTTAGGTGCTCTCCGAGCTTTTCGTACACCTCGACGCAGCCCTGGTGAAAAATCGTCACCCGTTTAGGGTGGAGATTGGTAGTCGCCATCGATTAGTAGCCGCCTTCCTTCGATGCCTTTGAGCATCGCGGCTTCCTGGCTAGCAGGCTTAGGAGTAGCGTTCGATCGGTTGGTCGGATTGTCGAGGGGATCGGCAGATCGAGTTTCACGATCATAGACCACCTGAGACCTGCGAGCCCTGCATTTAACTTTGTGGGTCACCGCGTTGAGCGTAGTCAAGACTGTACCGCATTTATCACACGTAACTGTCACCATAGCGGATCTCCTTGGTCTTGATTGGCATGGACTCTGCCGTGCCTGAAACGCGTCGTAAGACTAAATTACACGGTATTACCCGGAGTCTCCAACCATCACATTGTTGATAGTTCAATAACTGACAATAACCCACACATTGCGCCCTTAAACGGGACGAAGGCCTTAGGCTTCAGCAGCGAATAGGTTGGAGCGGTGAGACTAATGATCTAGAGTCTGTCTCGTCCGATTGAATGTGACTCTCGCCCCACCTTGCCCTATACTCTACGTCGATGCCTATCAAAGAAAGAATCCGCCGCCCTAAAATCTATCGGGGCTGGTGGGTGATCTCGGCGCCTTTCCTGGCAAGCGCGCTTTCAGTGGGCGCCGGACAGTATGGCTTTGGCCTGTTCATCGAGCCTCTGGAGGACGCCTTCGGGTGGAACCGGTCGCAGATCAGCGCATCCCTCTCCTTCACCGCCGTCGGCAGTCTCATCGCGCCATTCCTCGGACGAGTCATGGATCGCCACGGGGCCAAATACATCATGGCTGGGTCGATGGGACTGATCGCCATCAGCTACCTGCTTCGCCCTCTGATGACCGAGTTGTGGCACTGGTACGCACTGAGCCTCATCCAGTATCTGGGCTACACGGGAGGCACAATTCTCCCCGCAGGGCGACTGGTTGGGATATGGTTCCAACGCACCCGAGGCAGAGTCATGGGCTTCACGGCGATGGGGGCAAATTTCGGCGGCTTGGTCATGCCGCCCCTACTGGGCCTGATTCTTCCGATTCTGATGTGGGAAGGGTCATACCTGGTCCTCGCAGTGCTGTCTGGCGCAATGATGCTCTACACGCTGGCATTCGTCAACGAACATCCCAATAGTCCAGATACAGGAGAAGACGAGTCAATGACTCGAAATTCCCCTGTCGTTCTGACGGGCTGGACGCTCCAAGAAGCCATGCGGAGCAAGGCGTTTTACGCCATCACCCTGGCGGTAATGATGGGCACATTCACATACGCCGCGATACTCCCTCAGATCATCACCCACCTGACCGACCAGGGTGTCTCGGTCAGGACAGCATCGGTGGCGCTGAGTGTGTTCGCCATCTGCGGGATGACCGGCAAACTGCTCATGGGATTCCTCTCCGAGCGGATCACCGCCCGTTACGCCCTGATGATAAATTTCACCGGCCAGGCGGTTTTCTTGATTCTGATGACCTGGGCCGCCTCTCCTGTGGTCATGTGGATATCCGTGCCTCTTTACGGCTACTTCAACGGAGCCTTCGGCGCGCTGTTCCAACTGGTCGTCCAGAACGCCTTTGGCATCCGGCATTACGGCAGTATCATGGGCAGCATTAATCTGACGACGATGGTGTCCTTCGGGATTGGGCCGATACTCGCGGGCGCGTCCTTCGATCTGACTGGTAGCTATACCGTTGTGTTCGTAATAGTGGCAGTCCTGTTTCTTATCGGCGCGCTGTCGATGACACAGGCGGGCGTGCCAGAACATCGTCCTGTTAAGGGCGAAGTTTCGGCCTGACCGTTCCGGCGTTAGAATCTTGAGGTGAGGTCGCGCCGGACACACTGGTGCTTCCGGCGCCTGATCGCCATATACTCTGGTCTATGCTTATCAATAAAAGGCTACGCAGACCTAGGATATATCGGGGCTGATGTGAATATGGTTCCAGCGCAAGAGGGGCCGGGTGATCGGAATTACCGCGATGGGCAACAACTTCGGCGGCTTCGTCATGCCGCCTCTGCTGGGGTTCATCCTCCCCGTGCTGATGTGGCAGGGAACCTATGCCGTGCTCGCATTCATGTCCGGAGCGCTCGTACTGTAGAAGCTAATTGTCGTCCGTGAATATCCACCGTCGCAGAACGCCAGCGTCAGGACCGCAAGCGGTCGGACTCTGGTTGGGCCGGCCCCTCTGACCCGCTGGACGCTCAAAGAGGCCATGCGAAGCAAAGCGTTCTACGTAATCACCCTGTCCATAATGCTGGGGACGTTCATTTACGCCGCCATTCTCCCTCAGATCGTCACTCACCTGACCGAGACGCCCCGGTCTCGGTCAGGGTCGCGTCGCTAGCGCTGAGCGTATTCACCATTTTCGGAATGTCTGGCAAATTGCTCATGAGATTCCTCTCCGACCGGATCACCTCCCGGCACACACTGATGATAAACCTGAGCGGCCAGGCGATCTTCCTTGTACTAACGATCTGGGCAGGTTCCCCTGTCGTGATGTGGATCGCCGTCCCGCTTTTCGGCTACTTCCACGGTGCCTTCGGCGCGTTGTTCCAGCTTGTAGCTCAGGACGCTTTCGGCATCCGGCACTATGGCAGTATCATGGGAAGCATTAACTTGTCGACAATTGTGTCCTTCGGAATTGGTACGATACTAGCGGGCGCGTCCTTCGACCTGACCGGAGTTACACCACGGTGTTCGTCACCGTGGCTGTCCTATTCATCATCGGCGCGCTGTCGCTAACCAAGGCGAGCGTGCCTGATCGTCGTCCAGTTGCTGACGAAGTCTCCACAAAATAGTTTCAAGACCAAGGCCGCGAGGCGTGAACATGACAATCAATCCACAACCCGGCGCCAACCAAGAACTCACTGTTGCCCAGATTCTTGCCATGCAGTCCGTAATCGCGGGCGACACTCCCCGATGGTCGCCCGACGGATCCCGAATCATGTTCGTTTCCTCCCTCGGGGGAACGGCAGACCTCTGGAGCGTAAGTCCCGATAGAGACTTTCCTCAAAGGATGTCGCTGGGCATGGGCGACGTCAGTTTCCTGGCATCGCGAATTCCCTTGTGGTCTCCTGACGGAAGGTATGCGTCATATCTCTCGCAGAAGAGTGGAAATGATGAGGTGTGGCTATGGCCAACCAATGGCGCCGAATTTCAACTCACCCACCTTGGGGGTCAGATCAACTCCATGAACTGGTCTCCTGATGGCCGGAGCATCATCGTAGCCAACAACCGCCACGGGAGCTACGACATATACAAGGTGGAGGTCCCGTCCGGCGAATCTGTGCGGTTGACCTCTGACTCGCGGTATGAAGTGAATCCGGTGTCCACTCCTGACGGCCAAAGCATCCTGTACGTACGGATGAACGAAAGCTGGGAGGATCATCAGATTGTGCGGATGAACCAGGACGGCTCCGAGCCTTGCGTGATCGTGGAGGACTCTGATTTCTTCGACTACTCCTACGGCGGGACATTCGGTTATCCGCTAGTCTCACCGAACGGAGATTCGGCGCTGTTCCGGTCTCAAAGGAGCGGGTTCACTAACATATGGAATGCTCCGTTAAATGGCGGCGATCCCCAGCCCATCTCCCCTGAAGAAGCGGATCAGAGTGAGCCTGCTTGGTCCCCAAATGGCCGGCTTGTCGCCTACGTTTCCAACCACAACGGCACACTGAGCCTGAGAATCGCCGACGCTCGCTCCGCAGAATCTAGGGACATTTTTTCTCCGACTACAGGGGTATGCTCTGCGCCCCAATGGTCTCCTGACGGAAATTCGATCAGTTTCATGCACGGTGCTCCGACCGCGCCAAATGACCTATGGGTGGTATCAGTCGAGAAACGAGAAGCCCAGCAACTCACCTGCTCCATCCCAGCGGGTAGCCTCCAGAGCCGCTTCGCCGAGCCTCGGAAAGTAGAGTATCAGAGCTTCGACGGATTAAAGATCAACGCTTATCTCTACGCTCCCAGGGACCGATCTGAATACACAAAATACCCTGGCATATTGTTCATACACGGCGGCCCGACGAGTCAATTCGTGGACGACCTCCAACTTCAAGTGCAGCACCTGGTTCAACGAGGATACGTGGTTCTTCTGCCCAACATCCGTGGAAGCTCAGGGTATGGCAAAGCCTTCGAGGAGCTTAACGACGGCGACTGGGGCCACAGCGACCTGAAGGACGTTCTCGCAGGCGCCGAATTCCTGAAAGGGCTGGACTACGTTGACGCCGACAACATGGGAATCACCGGCACAAGTTACGGCGGCATCATGAGTATGTGCGCTGTGTGCTTCGCGCCAGGTTCGTTCCAAGCGGCGGCCCCCATGTCTGGATACGCCGACTGGCCCGAGTTGCGCCATGAGGTAGAACTCAGGCACCTCAAACTGATGGATCACGAGTTTGGCCCCTACGAGCAGAACAGCGAGGCCTGGCGTCGAAGCTCACCTATCTACACAGTCGGCAATGCAACGACGCCCTGTTTCGTGCTGCACGGTGAGGGCGACGAACCCCACTCAAACGCATCCAGGGCCTTCGTTCATAGAATGCGCCAACACTACAAGACTGTACGGTACAAGACGTACCTCAACGAGGGCTACTATGTCAGATCAACCGAGAACCTGCGCCAGATGTTCACCGATGTAGCCGACTTCTTCGACTATTACCTCAAGGGCGAGTGACAACAACCATCCTGGCGTCCTGCCAGTTCGAGGAGCGAAAGAATTCAATCTAAGTTAACATGGCAGAAGGTGGCGCCTAGACTGTTGGCTGTCCACACATATCAATCAAAATATTGGACTTTTAACAAGCAGGGAGAGCCGTATGCCCATCGACCCTAACCGTGAGACCTGGAAGCCTGGCATGGGCTGGGAACAGGCTGTTGATGACATGGGTTACATCCGTGGCCTGGCCCAGGAATTAGGCGGCCCGGAGCGGATCAAGCGTCAACATTCCGGCGGACGGTACACAGTACGCGAGCGCATCGACAAGATGGTTGACCCTGGAAGCTTCATGGAAGCCGGCCCGCTGGTGGGAGCGGTCGAGTACGACGAGGACGGCAACCTCACCGAGTTCACCCCCGGTGCGTATATCATGGGCCTTGCCGAGATCGACGGTCGGCCAGTCGCCATCGGCGGCGACGACTTCACGATCTCCGGAGGTAGCCCGCACAACGTGCATAAAAACTCCCGCCAGTTCACCCAACCCATGGCGATTCAGTACGGATTGCCCTACATTCAACTGGTGGAAGGAGTCGGCCATAGCTCCAAATCCGACGAGGCCGCAGGCCACATGGGGCTACCCTCCGGCGAACAGTGGTGGCAGCATATGGAGCTTCTCCGCCGCGTCCCCGTCGCAGCTGGAATCATGGGTTCCGTCGCCGGCGCTCCTGCCGCCTACGCCCTCATGTCCCACTTCACCGTGATGATAAAAGGGCAGTCGCAGATATTCCCGTCCGGCCCGCCTGTCGTGCGTCGGGCAATCGGCGAAACGCTGGACAAAGAGGAGTTAGGCGGCTACCAGATGCACGTCCACGACAGCGGCCAGGTGGACAACGAGGCTGAGAACGAAGAGGATGCCTTCAACCAGATCAAACAATTCATATCCTACCTGCCGAACACCACCAGCGACGTTGCTCCGCGAGTGGAGACAGGCGACCTGCCGGACCGACGGCCCGAAGAACTCCTGAACATAATTCCAGCCAACAGGCGCCGAAGTTACGACGCCCGAAAGCTCATTCAACTCGTGGTAGATAATGGCGAGTTCTTCGAGATGCGGCGTCACTGGGCTGGAGCCTTGATTACAGGATTCGCTCGGTTGGATGGGTACAGCGTCGGCGTCGTCGGCAGTGACCCAACCAAGATGGCCGGCGCTATGGACGGCGAGGCCGCCGACAAGTACGCCCACTTCGTTGACCTCTGCGACGCATTCAACCTGCCCGTCGTGATATTCCTCGACATGCCCGGATTCATGCTTGGGTCCCATGCCGAGCGCAAAGCAACCATGCGGCGCGGGGTGGGCGCAATCATAGCCAGCGCAGAGGCCCAGATTCCGAAGGTCGAGTTCAACGTCCGCAAGGCTTATGGTGTCGCCGCGGATGCGGTGCATGCCCTTGGCCATCCTAACGGGCTGAATCTTCGATTCGGTTGGCCTGCGGGAGAATGGGGCGGTATCCCAATCGAGGGCGGCGTCGCGGCGGCATATCGTCGCGAGATCGACAACGCCCCCGACCCCGAGGCCCACAGAGCGATGATCGAAAACCGACTGATGAAGCTTCGCTCCCCGTTCCGAGCGGCGCACAAGGGGGACGTCGTGGACCTGATCGACCCTCGAGACACTCGTATGCTCGCCTGCAAGTTCGTCAAGCTGGCCCAGCCGATGCTGGCGAAGCTCGCCCAACTGCCGAAACGAGCCGTCCGGCCTTAATATCGCAACACTGAACGGCAACTGATTAACGTTAAACACAACTGATAAGGAGACCGTGTTCCCATGGGCCAACTGACTACATACCAAAACTATATCGACGGCCAATGGAGCGACTCAGTTTCCGGCGAGACCTACACGATCACCAATCCGGCTCACAAGAGCCAGGTTCTGGGCAGATTCCAACGATCGAACAACGAGGACGCGGTCCGGGCAATTGAAGCCGCCCGCAATGCCCTCGACGGCTGGGCATCGACCCCTGCCCCTCAGAGAGCGGCCATTCTCTTCAAGGCGCTTCAGCTTATCGAAGAGCGGGGGGATGAGTTGGCACGAAGCATCACCATCGAGGAAGGCAAACCAATCGGCGACGCAATGGGCGAGGTCAAACGCTCGATGAACATAACCGAGTACGCTGCCGGCGAGGGCAGGCGGATGTTCGGGAACACTACGCCATCAGAACTTCCCAACACCGTCGCCTACACCAGCCGTCGTCCGCTAGGCGTAGTCGGAATCATCACGCCGTGGAACTTCCCGTTGGCAATCCCCGCCTGGAAGATCGCGCCCGCCTTAATATGCGGCAACACCCTGGTCTTCAAACCTGCGTCGGCCACTCCGATGACCGCCGTCGCGCTCACAAAAATTTTTGAAGATGCCGGACTGCCTCCCGGCGTCCTGAATCTCGTAACCGGCCCAGGTGGATCGGTAGGCAACACAATCGTGGATCATCCCGATGTCAGCGGCGTGTCCTTCACCGGCTCTACCGAAGTCGGGACCGCGCTCTACACCAGGGCCACCCAGACCCTCAAGAAGGTGCAAGCCGAGATGGGCGGCAAAAACGCAGTTATCGTTCTGGAAGACGCCGACATGGACTCTGCTCTCGGCGGAATCGTGCAGGGTGCCTTCGGCTCCACCGGCCAGCGATGCACCGCCACCAGTCGCGTCGTCGTGCAGGAGAGTGTTTACGACGCGTTTATGACCGAGCTTATCGAGCGCACCAGCAAGCTCACTGTCGGCGACGGACTTGACCCCGCCATGGACATAGCGCCTCTTTCCAGCCAATCGCAGTTCAACACAGTGATGGAGTACATCGGCATCGGCGCAGAGGAGGGGGCCACGATTGCCTACGGCGGCAATCCCCGCACCGAAGGCGACCTCGACGAAGGCTACTACGTCGAACCCACCATCTTCACCAATGTTGACACCAACATGCGAATCGCCCAGGAGGAGATATTTGGCCCGGTGCTGACAGTGTTCAAGGCGGCAGACCTTGAGGAGGCAGTGAGCATAACAAACAATGTCAAGTTCGGCCTGTCCTCGTCGATTTACACGATGGACATTCCCCAAGCGTTCCGGTACATCGACACAGTGGAGACCGGAATCGTCCACGTCAACTCTCCAACGCTTGGAGGCGAAGTGCATCTGCCCTTCGGCGGCATGAAAGAGTCGGGAGTCGGGACACGCGAGCAGGGCACCGAGGCCATCAACTTCTTCACCGAGCCTGTGACCGTGTACATCGACTACTCGTCCGCCGCCCGCGCCCAGGCGAAGTTTATCTAAGGCGGAGAGTTTTCAAAAACTAGAGGGTCGCGAGTGAAGAAATCCGAGCTTGTCGACCGCATGGGTGTTATCTGATCAGGTTCGAGAGTTGCGAGAAGGCTCCCGAACCTGATCAGGTAACACGCGGCGGTAGCGCTGGAGAGTGGTCGGTCAAGGACGCGCTCGCGCATAACGCCTGGTACCGGCGAGAGGAAGCGGAGCTTTTCGGTGAAACGGGCGTTGAGGCCTCCCCGCTGTGGGAAGTCCCGCAAGACCTTCGCAACGAGATGCTGTTCGAGCAAAACCGCGCCCAATCTCTCTACCAGACTCTGGCGGAATTCCGTCAGGCTTTCGACAAGCTGATCGCCGCAGTCGAACGACTCACAGGCGATGACCTCAACACACCAGACAGGTTTCCTGGGACTTCAGTAGATCGACCGCCCTAGAAAGCCATTGCCATTCACTCCTACGAACACGACCGAGAGCATATCGGGGACATTCGAGGCGGCTGGCTTTCTGTCGATCATATCAACGGTAAGGAGCGGTCGTGCAATCCGAAATTCCATCAGGGCAAGAGGTCCTCGACTACTTTCAGACACTAAGCACTTGGGGACGTTGGGGTGACGACGACGAGCTAGGAACTTTGAATTTCATTACGGCTCAAACGCGTGTGGAAGCAGCATCGCTGATACGAGAGGGCGTCACAGTCTCATGCGCCACCACCATCAGTTACGACTCCACGCCCGACATGCCCGACCCTCCGATGCACTTCATGATTCAGAGCGGCGAGGGGTGGGCGACCGGAAACAAAGTGACGTCAAGGCCCACACAGGTCGCGATGGACTAAATCGCCATGCGGATTCACGGCGGCCCTGTCACCCACATGGACACGCCTGCCCACTTCTTTTGGGAAGGCAAGATGTACAACGGCAGGCCCGCGCATCTGATCTCGACGAACCTCGGCGCGACGGCGGAGTCTATCGAGCTTGCGAAGGACGGCATTGTGACTAAAGCCGTCCTGGTGGACGCGCCGATGATTCGCGGCATGGACTGGCTTGAGCGGGGCGAGGGAGTCATGCCCGATGACATACTCGCCGCAGAGGAACAGTGCGGTTTCCGTGTCGATGAGGGCGATGTGCTGCTCGTTCGCACGGGGCAACTGCCCCGTCGTAATGTGGAAGGGCCAGTTAATTTCCAGCAAGTCGGCGGCACGGCATGCCAAGCGGCCTGTCTGCCACTGTTTTACGAGCGGGGCATCGCCATGAAGCGCACCGACACCTCCAACGACGTGATTCCCAGCGGCTACCCGTCGCTGACGAATCCAATACATCAGGTCGGCCTCGTCGCGATGGGTCTCTGGATTCTCGACAGGGCCAATCTGGAAGACCCCTCCCAGAAATGCAGCGAGCTAAACCGCTGAGAGTTCATGACAATCATAAGCCCGCTTCCGCTGCACAACACCACAAGCTCGCCTATCAAACCCATCGCTCTGTTCTGAAACAGTTTGCGTAGAAGTCGTGGCGGCTTTGACGACGCAACGGAGTTGGTGATATTGTCGGACACATCTGGGAAGCCTCGACCGTTCAGGTCAAATCTATCTCATGTAAATATTCGACGAGGAGGATATCCGAATGGCGACAACAATCGCGGGCGAATCGTATTTGGGGGAAACACTGGTTCAATCATTATCTCCGTCAGGTGACGTCACGATGTATCTATGGCCTTTGAGGTGCCTGAACAACAAAATGGGTGGCCCAACCTTTGGGATTGACGTAAGAGGCGTCGAAGTCATTCGTTTCGACACTCATGGCCCAGGCGGTCATTGGCATGACCGAGGGTACGACAAACTGGGAGCCGGAGGGTCACACATAGATTTCCCAGAAGGCGTGGATGATGTCGAAAAGCAACTCGTCTGGTCACTGAATCAGGTACGAGAGAAAATCCAGCAGTTGCTTGAGGAAGCCGAGTATCCCGACGAAGCCAATTCCATTGACTCTGAGATGCTCAATGCAGCCACGGTAGCCGTCGACGCCCATCTCAAAAAAGAAGGCGACCTTCGTCCACAAGCCATAGCGCAAGGCGCACTCGAAGCCTAATCTCGTTCGGGTTGCCCAGCATGTCAGTTCGGCAGGCTCAGGAATATTGAGCCGACAGGAAGGTGCGCGATTTTCACCGGAGTGAGCGTAGATCGTTAGGGAATCAGGCCGTGGAGATGATTCGACGGCCCGATTCTCTTGGAGTGGTAGGATTCAGGAGTAGATCATGGCACGGGACCGCTATCCCGCCCCGGCCAGCTATTAAGGGCGTCATGGTTTCCAGCACCTTCAAGGATTTGGAGGAGCACAGGGCCGAGCAAATAAAAGCGCTCCACAAACAGAAACTCTTCACCATAGAAACAGAAGATCGCAGCCCCAACCCGGATGATGATGTCATCCCTTCCTCCCTCAACATGGTTCGAGATGCCAGTGGCTACATCGGACTCACCAGCCACCGCTACGGCCAGGTACCTGAAGACGATGAACGCAACCTCGACGCTTATTCAGTGACTCGTCTGGAGTTCGAAAAAGCTAAGAGACTCGGCTTGCCAACCCTGATTTTCGTCATGGGAGCGGACCACCCCACTTCAGATAGAGAAACAGGCTCTCACATGCTTTCGCTGTTTGAGCAGAGGAATTTACAATACATGGCGTTGTTCCAGCGTCTCGCAGTATAATTCAGCCTGGGAGCAGGCAAGTGTCTGAGCAACGTCCCGCTCGATAGTATTCGAGATTGCAGCAACACGCGCGAAAGGCTGGTCAGGTTGAAGCGCGTCAGGTTCAAGGAGTGAGGTTTTCATGGCCACAATAAACTCGGACCGCGTCCACGTCATCGCTGGCGGCTACCCGCCCGGAGCGTTAGGTGGACACGATATGGACTACGCTCGGCTCAGGCTGCTCGAATTGCTCGAAGAGCAGGGCCTGCTTGCCACTACGGGAAACGATTTCACAGACATTCATCGGTGGCTGCCGGGGACTCAACTGCTTATCACTTATGTAGCTGGACCATACCTCGACGACGACCAGAACCAGATTGTGCGTCGGTGGCTTGACGACGGCGGTCACTGGCTGGGTTTGCACGGCTCAAGTGGCGGCAAGGCGGCGCGAGTAGGAGATGGTAGAAGACGGAGGATGGTCAAGACCAGCCATCACGACACACTGGGCGGCTTCTTCATCAACCACCCGCCGATTCGCAAGTTCCAGGTCGACGTTGTTCAATCCGACCACCCGCTGACCAGGGACATGCCGGAATCGTTCGAGACGATAGACGAGCCTTACATGATCGAAATCCAGCACCCTTCTGATACTCAACTGCTGCTCACCGCAGAGCTGGGTCCCGATAACTCAGCCCCCGGTTCCGGATTCGTTTACGACGAGGACACTGCGCTCCAAGCGGATGGCAAGACTCGGGCCCTTGGATTCACTCGCAGCATTGGTAAAGGCGGCGCAACCTATGTCGCGCTCGGCCACTGCCACTCTCCCGCGAGCCAAGCCCAGCCCACAGTGGATGCCAACGTCGAGGCGGCCGGCGTCAAACCGACTGCGATCCGAACATCGTGGGAATCCGACGCCTACATGCAACTGCTACGAAACGCGATAGCATGGGGCATGGGCTAGACTCGTCGGTCAGGCATACATGTCGCTCTCAAAGCTCTTGATATGGCCCGAATATCCGTCTCACTGCATTGACACGCGATGACCTCCCTACCATGATCCGCTGGTCTCATGACTCCGAATTCGCTCGTTTGCTAGACTCAAACCCTGCTTATCCTAAAACCGAGAGTATGTTGGCCCAGTGGTTAGAGGAGAGTCAGAAAGCATCAGACGCATTCACGCTCGCCATTCGCTTGCTGGACGACGACGGATTGCTTGGTTTCGTCGAGACCAGCGGCATCGAATGGACGAACTAGATCGGCCGGATGTCCATTGGCCTGGGTGATTCTGCTAACTGGGGCAAAGGATACGGCAACGAGGCCACAAGATTGGCGCTTGGTTTCGCCTTCAATGAACTGAACCTGCATCGAGTCCAGCTCACTGTTTTCGACTACAATCCTCGTGCCATCCACCCGTACGAAAAGTTAGGCTTCCAACAAGAAGGAATCTACCGGGAATTTCTTCAACGAGATGAACGGCGCTTCGATATGTATCTTTATGGATTGCGAAGGCATGAATGGGAGGCTCGCGAACGAGGCAGGTCGAACCCTAAAGAATGCCGGCAGCGTCTCAGACTTACGTGGTAATGGGCCTTGAAGGTTTTGCCTTTGAGTAACAAAGTGGATTTATGATCAGGGAAACGCGTTTTCGCTCATTCGCCTTAGCCGCTTGCACACTGGCGCTGATCGTCACGGCATGCGGCGACGACTCTGCGCAAGACCCACAGACCTCCCCAAGCGTTGCGACGACTGATGCCAACTCTGGAGCCAACAGCTCCCACGCGCCGGAACCGACTGAGAAAACCGACACCGAACGGACCTTCGGTTCCGCGAGTTTCAGAGCCGATGTATGGGCTGACAACTGGTTTGCCTTGTATGTGAACGGCGAATTGGTTGGCGAGGATTCTGTGCCGGTCACGACCGTGAGGTCGTTCAACGCCGAGACGATCACTTCCGATGCCACCTACCCGTTGACGATTGCCATTGAGGCAAGGGATTTCAAGGAAACCGATTCCGGGCTGGAGTATATCGGCGAGCGCAACCAGCAGATGGGAGACGGTGGCATCATCGCTCAGATAACCGACACGTCCCGCGGCGATGTCGCGGCCGTGGCCAACGCCGCATGGTTTTCGCTCGTTGTCCACCGCGCCCCGCTCATCAAAGATTGCGAGAAGGATTCCAATCCAGACGATAACTGCCAATTTAAGATCACCGAGATTCCTACAAATTGGGCCAGAGCCGAGTTCAACGACAACGCTTGGACAGAGGCGACCAAGTGGACAGAGAACGATGTCGGCCCTAAGGATGGCTACAACCAAATCCCATGGGATACGTCGGCTCGGCTGATCTGGGGCTCCGACCTCGAAGTGGGCAACACCGTACTGCTTCGTATGGTTGTGGAAGGCTGATGGACAAAGCGGTTGATAATTCTATGCTATTATCGCGCAACATCACTGATATGGAACCATTAGACTGTTGCAGTCATTGGAGGGTCAGATCGCATTGAAAATCGCCAAAATCGAACAATTCCGCCCGAAGGTTCGGACAAGGCTTGTCAAGATAACCACCGACACTGGCATTGTCGGTTGGGGCGAGGCCACCCTTGAAGGCAGGCCCAAAAGCACGTGGGCGGCTGTCGAAGAAATGGCAGACTATCTACTCGGCGAGGACCCACTGCGGATCGAACACCACTGGCAGAACATCTATCGCTCCGCATTTTTCCGAGGCGGGAATGTGCTTATGTCTGCCCTCGCCGGCATTGATCAGGCCCTCTGGGACATTGCCGGGAAACACTACGGCGTTCCGGCGCACGCACTGATGGGCAGCAACACGAGGGACAAGATTGGCGTGTACGCACACTGGGGAATTCGCGACCTCAGCGAAGAGGGTCTGGAGCAATCCAGAGAACGTCTGGAATGGTTACAGAATGCAGGAGGCTACAAGGCGTTCAAAGCGGGACCAGCAGGCAAGTGGCGCGCGCATGAATCGCCAAAAAGAATTGATGAGTTCGTCAAAGCCGCCTACATAATGCGCGAATGGGTAGGCGATGATGTTGAGCTGTTCTTTGACTTCCACGCCAAGATGACGCCGGCTCTGGCAATCGAGGTTTGCAACGAGATAAAAGGCATGCGTCCGGGATTTGTGGAGGAGCCAATACCTCAGGAAAACAAAGATTCTCTAAAGGTTGTATCGCAAGCCGTGCCATTTCCAATCGCCACTGGGGAGCGGCTGCTAAGTCGCTGGGAATTCAGGGAGTTATTCGAGGCAAACGCAGTCGCCATCATCCAGCCAGACGTCGCCCATTGTGGCGGCATAACAGAGTTGAAGAAAATCGCAAACATGGCAGAAGTTTACTACATTCACGTGGCCCCTCATTGCGCGATTGGGCCAGTAGCCTTTTCAGCTTGCATGCAGGTTGACGCCTGCATACCCAACTTCTTCATGCAAGAGCAGGTTGACGCAGGGCTGGGCAATGGACTCCTTCAACAAGACTGGGTAGTCAGAGACGGCTACATCGACCTTCCTACCAAGCCGGGTCTGGGCATCGACATCGACGAAGACGCCGCGTGCCGAAACGTCGACTCCAACGCGCCGGAGTTGGGCGGAGATGAGTGGTTCCATGAAGATGGCAGCGTAGCTGACTGGTAATAAACTTTACATATCAGTCTTACTGTTCACTTCTGGAGGCAGACTGGGCGATTTGTCGGAGCAGTCGGCCTTCTTCATGAGACAGGCCTTCGACTTCAGTTTCTAAATCCTTGAGGTCGCCATCGAACAGTGTTGTATAGAAAACGCACGCTGCGAGGTATGACCCGGCGAGCGTCGGATGGCTGCCATCTTCGGCATGTAACTCAGGCGTGTCGTGTTTCTCAAGCATTTCCCGCCATGCAGACCCCACTGGGACTACAGTCGCCGCGAGTTCTTTTCCAATACTGTCGTAGCTGTCGGTCAGCAGTTTCTGATTCTCTGGTTCATGTTTGCGGGCCCAAGTCATGAACAAAACCATCGTCGCGCCACTTTCTTTCATTACAGGCACGAACTCGCGGACGTTTTCATGGAACCGTTTACCATTCTTAATTGGCAACGTGCTCTGCTCTTGGAACACGACGTAATCCCATTTTTCATCGCTGATTGTGTCAGCGGCGCCGGCGTTCCAGTGGCGACGCAAAGACGCTCCGCCCGCCGCAATGACTTTGGATTCGATCATTGTGCCCGCCCCTGCCTCTGCGACCTCGCTCAGCAAGCCAGGTAGGTCGTTTCGTGTTGTGAAACTGTTACCTATGAATAGCATTCGGACTGTTTTACGGGGCATGAAAAGTCACCTTCAACCAAAACCGACCCTCGTAGCTCGCGGCGGCCTGCAGACTATTTCTGCCGCCCAATCATACGTACGATAATTCGACTACGTCTAGGTAGGTCCTTCGTCCTTCCTGCCTTTGTTCTTTGTTATGCCCTATCAGCCGATCCGCGATAGATGAGCCGAGGAGCGGGCGTCAATAAGTGTCAGAAATATAAGCTTAGTGTCAGCTTGAGATTAGGCAGTCCGGCGTGTATGGCGCTTAAATTGAATCGTCGAATTGAAATTCAAAGAGGGCCCTCATGAAGAAGCTATTCGCCACCAAGGTCGGAACCATCGCCATCGAGGCCGTGGCAATCTCGCTGTCAATCGGCGCCACGATTACGCCAAGCGCCGCTAAGAGCGCCGAAGCCTCGGTTCCCAAAGTGTCCGATATGGCCTGATGCCCCAACGTCGAAATCACCGAGAAGAAAGTCTACCAGGAACTGATGATGTCCAAGGACGTCGACAAGGCCAGGCCAAACCTGGTCCTGGAATCATGCGATACCGTTATCAAAGTAAGCTCATAAACCGGATTTTTCTCATAGATTCCAGCGTCGACAAAACCATTCTATCCTGCATCAGTGCTGACTTTGTGAACGCATGATTGCGTCGTCGCGATATGTCGAACGCCGCTTCACTGCCTCCCCTTCGATCGACCGCGCCCCGCCGTCGGATTAGCATTGTCACCACACGATATGATCTCTGCCCCGAAGCATGCGCTCAATCCGAACCTGCGCTTATACTCGATCGACCTTTTGCGAGCCCTTCTGGTATACAATCGCTATCATCATTCTGTGGACGTATTGCCGCATTTACACACGTGCTTAGGCGGTATCTCGTGGCGATCGTTCGCTTGCTTCCAATCCGTCTGACAAGACAATGTCGGCGGATGTTTTTTGAAGGAGTCGTCTTGAAATACAACAGGCTGGGAACATCAGATATCGAAGTCTCTGAGTTTACGTTGGGGTGCTGGCCTTTTGCGGGCGGCAACGTGTGGGGCGACCAGGACGACGCCGACTCCATAGCGGCAGTGCACGCTTCGCTGGACGCAGGAATCAACTTCTTCGACACCGCCGAGGGTTATGGCGCTGGCAAATCGGAGGAAGTGCTCGGCAAAGCGTTAAAAGGCAGGCGCGACCAGGCGGTAATCGTCACCAAGGTGGGCGACAGTCACCTGTCGCCCGACGACGTGCGAAACTCTTGCGAACGCAGCCTTTCGAGGATGGGCACCGACTACATCGACCTGTACCTGATCCATTGGCCCAACCACGAAATCCCCATCGCCGATACGATGGGAGCTTTGCAGGGTCTGGTCGACGAAGGCAAAGTTCGGGCGCTGGGCGTCTGCAACTTTGGGGTCCAAGACCTGTCAGACTTGCTGGAAGTCGGCCACATCGAGGTCAACCAGCTCCCCTACAGCTTGCTTTGGCGACCCATCGAATACGAGATTTTCCCGAAGTGCAGGCAGAACAACATTGGCCTGATGACCTACAGCCCTCTTATGCAGGGACTCCTGACCGGCAGATATGCCAATGCTGACGAGGTGCCTGACGGGATAGCGCGCTCAAGGCACTTCGCGTCCACGAGACCTCAAGCCATGCATGGCCAGCAAGGCATGGAGGAGGAGCTATTTGAAGTGATCGCCCGCTATGGAGAGGTATGCCAGCGAATCGGTCAGCCTATGGCCCATGTCGCACTGGCATGGGTGAGGGCGCACGAAGGTGTAAGCTCGGTGTTGGTCGGCGCACGCAACGCCGACGAGGTTGCCCTGAACCTGCCCGCCTTCGACTTGACTCTGCCTGACGAGATCATCAAAGAGCTGGATGAGTTGACCGAAGGCATCAAGGGCAACCTTGGCAGCAGCCCCGACATGTGGCGCGGCGAGAACCGAATGCGGTAATTTTCTTAATGATAACAGTGGGATTATTTCACAGGTCTACGGCCGAGGGTAGAGTGATGGCGCGAATCAAGATTGACGATACACTGAACGCATTTTGTAAAGACACCGAGCGTATCTTGAAGGGGCATCAGATGGGCCTTTGACTGGGCTAACTTTCGCCGCCAAAGACATACTCGATGTCGCGGGATATGTCACAGGCGTCGACAATCCCAACTGGAAAGCTACCCACGAGCCTGCCACCCGCACTGCGTGGGCGGTAAACACGCTTGTCGAGGCCGGGGCGACGATGGTCGGCAAAACTATCACCGACGAGTTGACTCGCGGAATATTCGGCGAGAACGCGCATTACGGAACACCCGTCAATCCGCGAGCGCCCGATAGGGTGCCCGGCGGGTCTGTAGGACGTCAGCGATAATGGGGCAGTATCGAACCTTGAATTAATGGAGACTAATTATAGGTCTGCTCGCCCCCGCACATACTCGCCGCTGGGCCTTGTAAACGCCGCTGGCGTTCTTTTCACATGAGAAGTGGATTACGTTTGCCGCTCCGCTATAAATTCATTAAGGCGATGTAGGAGTCTCTTATCAGTTGCGCGCACTGCGAAGCGCAAGGTTTCTGGTTGATCCATCGTATGAATATCTGCCAGCGCCAGAAGTCGGTGTCCATTTCCATCAACATATTTTTGTGCCAGATACTCATTGCTAACATTGCCCTCGCCAAACGCGTCAACTCCGTGGCTGAGAAGCTGGTTGACAATTTCATCTTGGGATGGGACAACCGGAATTATAATGGAACCGAGGGGCTGGTAACGTTCTTCGGCATCGATATGGGCTGTTGATGTCGGGGTCACAACGATTTTTTTGCCGGTGAAATCGGCTGGGTCTTTAAGCACATCTGCATCTGATCGGCGGATCAAAAGCGAGCGTTTTACCAGCATGTAGGACTGGCTCCAGGCACCTGTGTTGCCGAGATCGCGGCCCACACGCTTCATCATCCCGGCCGCAGCTACATCACACTCACCATTGCCGGGCGTAAGCCATAGCCCCGCGAATTCCTTTTTGATAATAGTGACACCCAGCCCCATTTCTCTTGCAAAACGTTCGAGGAGAAAGATATCTGAACCGACTACCTTTCCGTGCTCTTCATATGCGAAGGGGGCGAATTCCGTATAGGTACAGATTGTGAGTACGTTGGGCACGATTGTTTCGAATCGGGCGTTATTTGCAGGCAATTATTTTTTACTCCCTCCAGCTAGACCTTGATTTAACATTTTCTACTGGTTGATAACCGGACGCGCTAAAGTTAGCTCGCCAATTGGATCTGGGTGGATTAAATCTGCTGGGACGCGGAGTGATATTTTGAGCTTGAGATTATCTCCCTATCCGAAGTTGTACCTCGCTCCCAGATTGGCCTCATAGCTGTTAGGCTCTATCTGTGTCGATAGAGAGGATGCTATCTCAGGGTTCCCATATAGCAACCAATCGTGTATGGATATTCTATGGTGGCATGGTAATGATATCCCAATGTCCCATGCTGATGGCCGTGACATTGATCCAGATCATCATTGGACATTTCAACTCCACCTTCGCCCTTGTAACCATAGATCGGAAAGCCATCATTTATGTAACCGACTATGCCAGAGTGGCCGTCTCCCAAGATTTCGTTGTCTAATCGCTCCGGGATGAAATGGTAATGGTACTCACTCCGGGCTGGATGCCCGCCAAACATATCTACAATTTCCCTTGCCAAGGCATCTTCACCCCGTGCATCGGCTGCGTTAAAAATGACCACCCCATTTTTGGTTACTCCAATTTCCCCTAACGAAGCGCATGTCGGCGATGAAGCCTCAGAAGGTTTGTCAGAATACGTAAATGAAAAACTAGTTGAAGCGGGTATCCCAGGATTCCTATCTATCTCTGTCAACTGAGGATAGTTGGTCATAGGCCAATCTCCGATTTTCCCATCCACAGGTAAATTGTTGATGTCTATTTTCCGTCGATTGTCAACGACCGTTTCTTCGTACGTTCCGGTACCTGGGCTAAATGTTCCTTGCGGCAACCATAATTTCCGGAAGAAATTCCACGTCTTATCTACAAAATTAATCCAAGTGATCTTACTGTCTGTGGAACCAGGCGCATTGGGGTTCGGTCCATCGCAGGAATAGAGAAAGCCTTTAGCAGGCATAGAGGTAGTCAGATAATCATCTCCCACTCGCAACTTACTACAGTCTGGTCCCTGTTCATCACTGCAAAGAACAGAAGTGAGTGTGAAATCTGCATTGATACGTATGTCAATCGCCAGCACAGATGTGGCAGGCACCGGCGCGGCAGGTGTATTTGGTGTCGCAGTATTGGTTGGAGGTCTGGCAGGAATTGCCGTGTTAGTTGGCATGATGCTGGGTTGAGGCTTAATCGTCACTATAACCTGTGGTTTCTGTGGTTCAACGCCAGTAACTTCCTGATTTCCACTACTACAAGCCAATATAGCCAGGATGAATGCCGAAAGTAAAACATTGACGATTGTGGTGCAGATCCCCACGATGACTACATTCCCGTTCTTGATGTCCTCTTGTTCGGTTTCTAGCTCTGCGCTCAGGGCATTTTTATCCGGTATTTCCCAGATGGGCTGAATCTTTTTAATGACGTAACAATCAGAGGCGCCCACACTTTATGGCCGAGCATCGAAGTTGTCAAATGCCACCCAACATCCTCAATGCCACGTGTCTTGTGGATCCATGACCCTCAACCACCCCAAAAAAGCGACATCGGTCTCTGAGCCCAGACCTCACCCTGCAAGTCGTGCATCTTTGACATGATTTATGGCCAATGTTGTGATATCGCGCGTCATAACGAGTGGTGTCCGGGAGCCAGGTAGAATCATTCACGGATTCGGGACTAATAAGTAAACTTCGACAAGTAGGTCAAGATATGCTGGGTGAAAAGGTAGGCGAGCTCCATGCGAGCACGACGACGAAGATACTTCCAACCGAGGGTTCAACCCCCAGGTTCGAGACATCGGTTGAGGGGAGCGGCACACTATTAGGAGTTGATATAAATTGGCTAGCTACGTATTGGGTCGAAATGAACGCAAATGGCACCCTTTATGGCGAATGTCCAAACCAAGGGGTCATAATGTGTGGAGACGGAATAGGCACCTTTAAATAGAGCAAACGGTTCCAGTAGGTTCACCGATGAAGGCGGAGCCTATTTCAGGGGGTCGGCGTTTTTTCGAACGTCGTCGCCGTCGTTGGCAAACCTCAGCAGATTTCAGGTCGTGGATCAGGAGCGTTCTTTAGCACCAAAAACCGTGGCCCCGGGCCCAAAACAATTTGAGCCTAGTAGCTAGTCAATCGGGGGCGTCGCTTCATGCCAATCCGTTACATGTTCATAGGTGTGGCCGATTCTGCAAAGCAGTGGCTCCTGAAGATGCTTGCCGACAAATTGCAAACTTAGTGGAAGCCCTTCGTTATTCAATCCACATGGCAGGGAGATAGTTGGAGTGCCATTAAAATCAAACGGGGCCGTAAACCTTAGTAACGACATATCCAGCCCATCGTCTTCTATTGGCCCGTACAGCCAGTTAGGGTTAATCTGAAACGGTGGTTCGGGCATCGAAGGACACGCTAACACGTCGATGTCCTGAAACACCCGTCGAAGTTGCCCGTTGGAGGCGGCGCGCAGGTTGTTCGCTTTTGCATATGCCGCGCCTGTGATGTTCGCGCCCAGGTCCAGCCAATCGCGGAACCATGGCCCATACTCATCGCGTCGCGATGGGTACGTCGCCTCATGCGCGGCGACGGCCTCAGCTGAGCAAAGGATAGGCCATGCCGAAAGGTACTCCTCCATATCCGGTAAGTGCACATCGACGATTTCAGCGCCTTGCGCTTCGAGAATGCGCACGCCGGCGAGCACCGCTTCGGAAAGCTCAGAATTAACGTCATTGCTCACGTAACGCTCATCGAGTCCTATTCGAACTCCCTTAACACCGTGGTCGATGCCATTGAGCATGTCAGGCACTGCATCAGGCAACGACGTTGAGTCGTTTGGGTCGTGACCCGCAATTGCTTGCAGAACCATTCCTGCGTCGGCAGAGCTTCGGGTCAGCGGCCCTACGTGGTCTAACGATTCCGCAAGGGCCAGAACTCCGTATCTGCTCACTCGGCCCCAAGTGGGCTTAAGGCCGACGACTCCACAGGCAGCGGCGGGAAATCGAATCGAGCCGCCTGTGTCGCTGCCGAGCGAACCAAAGCATAGCCCGGCGGCGGTAGCGACGCCGGAACCGCTCGATGACGCGCCAGACCATCGGTCGGCGCCCCAGGGGTTAACGGGAATATCGAATTCGGGATTATAACCACCCATCGCCCCTTCCGTGAGGTTGAGCTTGCCAAGAAGCACAGCGCCTGCTACATCAAACTTCGCCACGACAGTAGCGTCGAAGTCAGGAATGTTACTGGCGAGCGACTTCGTTCCTCCCATCGTGCGGACCCCCTTGGTAAAGCACAAGTCCTTGACTGCAATCGGAACGCCGTGCAATGCGCCGCGATAAGCGCCACGCTGAATCTCTTGTTCCGCCAACCTAGCTGCGGTCAGCGCATGGTCCGCCATGACGGTCGCGTAGCTCTTGAACCTAGCGTCTAGGCTCTCGATTCGACTGAGCATATGCGAGGTTAGTTCAACCGGCGAAATTTGTTTCGATTCAATCAGCTTTGCGACCTCGGTTATTGTTTTGAAATGCAGTGAACTATCATCAGCCATCTTCTGAATTCTCCCATCCTGTAGCTACGGGGTCAGTTAGGCGGGTATGTCCCAGATGGAATCCGGTGCTTCGACAATCACGCAACCCGGAGGTAACACCGACTATATGAGCGTCTTCTTACGAAGTCAACCGTCATTTGACGTACGCCACATAACTGACCATTTATCATCCTGAGGCCAGAGCAGGTTCCAGCACGGTCCATATCTCCTCTGCCACTTTGATACCCAACGCTGGCCTTGTCGGTGGAGACCGCATGCCCAGGCCCGGAGAGATAACCCTCAGCCATCGCGCAATCCATGCTCCTGGACGAGCTTCCAGAATTCGGCCACACCAACCTCGAAGCCCTGAGACAACTCATTGAGGACGAGGTTGTCACTATATGTCGCACCCAGGGAACGGTGTTATACCCGGTGAACTTCATGCTCGTGGGCGCCATGAATCCATGCCCGTGCGGATATTTCGGCGATCCATTGAAGGAGTGCTCATGCTCTCCTACTCAGGTGAGTCGGTACAGGAAACCCATCAGCGGCCCTATGCTGGACCGCACCGACATATTTGTCGAGGTTCCCAGAGTGGACTACGAAAAGCGCCCTGCGCCCTCCAACGGTGAGTCTTCAGCCGTCGTCTGGCGTCGAGTGCAAGCCGCCAGAGACATACAGCAGCACAGTTTCAGCGACACCGCGATACTCAACAACGCCGAGATGGGCCCCAACGAGGTCGATCAGTTGTGTGAAGTAGAGGACTCGGTCCAGTCGCTAATCCAGGCCGCCGTGCAGCAGATGCAACTATCGGACCGTGACGGTGTCGAATTCATCCGATAGCCTGCCCTCGCAATCTCTGTTACGCTATTACACACGTCCTCTGCCTCTTCAAAACCGCAATCCTGGACGGAACTCGCAACAATATATGGGTGAATCTACAAATGACGCTTCTGACACCGACCTTCCTGATCGAGGAAGTTGCGATCAAAATTCCCATATCTCTACCTCCTCGCCGCCCGCAACGAACGGCGCAGGGCTAATACCTCCAACTTCCGCCGGCTCCACGCCGCCCGCCCATCCCGCCGAGACCGGGTGGCGTCGCACGTTCAGCTCTCTCAAGTACCGCGAGTTCCGATACCTGTGGCTCGGGATGGTGTTTCTTATGACCGCCATGCAAATGCAGATGATCGTTCGCGGTTACCTGACCTACGAACTCACAAACTCACCATTGCTTCTAGGGATGGTCAGTGCCGGATTCGCGATCCCCATGTTGACGCTGGCCCTGTTCGGAGGCGCTGTTGCGGACAGGGTGGAGCGCAAGCGAGTCATCCAGATCGGCCAAGGGGCGTCGGCAATCCTGGCGCTGGCAATAGGGATTTCGACCTTCACAGACATCGTGCACTGGACTCATCTGTTTGGGGTGTCCATCGCGCAGGGCGCTGTGTTCTCTTTTCTCATGCCCTCCCGTCAGGCGCTCATACCTCAGCTTGTCGGCAAGGATAACCTGACCAACGCCATGTCTCTGGACGCCGCCGCCATGAGCGCCACGACACTGATCGCTCCCACAATCGGAGGCGGACTGTACAACATCATCCAACCGGAGGGCGTTTACTTTCTGATCGCGATGTGTTGCATTCTGGCAGTAGTGTTCACCAGCTTCGTCAAGACCCCATCAGGCATCAAATCCCGATCCAAACCCCCTGTGCTGAACGACATCAAAAGCGGGCTGGCCTATGTCATCCACAGCCGTATGGTGCTGGTCCTGCTGGTCATGGGATTGGCGACTTCGCTGCTGGCCATGCCATTCCGGTTCCTGATGCCCGTGTTCGTGGTAGACGTGTACGACAAAGGCCCCGAGGCTATGGGACTGCTGGTCACCATCATGGGACTGGGTTCCCTGGTCGGCGCCCTGTTCATCGCGACCCTCGGAAAGTGGCGCAGAGGAGCGTTGCTGCTGGGCGGAAGCTTGCTGTCAGGAGTCGCGCTGATGATGATAGCGCTTTTCCCTTACTATTTGGCGGCGGCGGCGATCATGATACTTCTAGGGTTGGGCGACGCAGGACGGCGCACTCTGAACCAGGCGATGATTATGGAGGAGGTCGAGGACGAGTACCGAGGCCGAGTCATGAGCGTGTTCATGATGAACTTCGGACTCATGCCGCTGGGCGTCCTGCCCGCAGGTATCCTCGCCGAGAGGATGGGCGGCCAGTTCGCGATCGGCGTTCTGGCGGCGCTTCTAATACTGTTCACGATGGCAGTTTGGGCGACCCAGAAGCAACTACGAAATCATATGTGACCCAGGAGCATTTCGACCAGATGGTTTCGGTATATCTACTTGGCGCGACTCCATTAGTCCGTTAAGGTAGCCACTGCTGGGCATGCTGGCGTGTTTATTTAATGTTCCGTACATGACGAGTCACCGTGTCACTTTGAGGCAGGTGAGATGAAAGCGATTTCTACCACAAGTGCGGCCTCTCTGACGTCCTTAAACTGCAAGAAATCGAAAAACCGTCATGGATGACGAAGCGCTGGTCGAAGTTCATGCGGCTTTAGTTAACCCACTCGACTGGCATTGTCTCAGGGACACACCGTTGCTTTTGCTTTGGTTTGAGCAGCCCTGAAACCAAAGCAAAAGTACCGATACTGGGGGCCGACGTTTCAGGGCGAGTTGAAGCCGTCGGCAGTTCCACGCGCAACCACGAGCGCGAAGCCAATGACGGCCATCATTGTTAATCCAAACGACGATTGTATTCTGGGTACTGGCGCATTACATTCGCCTTCTGTGCCTCCACGACCGTTGGCGTGAGCGCCAGGCCGGGAAACATCGGAGTATCCGGGCTATACAACGCAACCATCAACCTTAAAGTTAATTAACACGCAAGAAAAACTCTGTGACCCGCTAATCAGTTGGATATCTACGTCAGACAGCCCGATTTGATTGCTAGCCGTGCCGTTGTCCACTCTGCTACGCTGTCCCCACGACCTCCTGAATAATCAGGGATTCCCAAACCTGTATTGGACGCTCAACAACCGATGGCAGACCCCACGAGCGGCGCAACCGATTCCGACCTCCCCGACGGGGAAGGTCGTGGTGACATCCCCGCAAATTCGTCCACCGAATCCACCAACGGAGCCTCTGGCCGCCCCGCCATCGAACCTGGACCCACAACCTCCCCTAGGGCTTCCTCCACGGGATGGCGGCGAACGTTCAGCTCCCTGAAATACCGTGAATTTCGATTCCTGTGGCTCGGCATGTTACTCCTGATGACTGCCATGCAGATGCAGATGGTGGTTCGCAGTTACCTGACCTACGAAATCACATCCTCGCCCTTCCTACTGGGACTGGTCAATGCCGGGTTCTCCATTCCCATGCTCTTGCTGGCCCTATTTGGAGGGGCCATCGCAGACCGGATGGAGCGCAAGCTCATAATCCAGATCGGACAGTTGGTCGCAGTAGTCCTCTCACTGATTATTGGAATCTCGATCGCCACTGACACCGTCACGTGGATGCACCTGCTAGGGGTGTCAATGGCCCAGGGAGCTCTATTCTCCTTCCTCGTGCCTGCTCGTCAGGCGATGATTCCCCAACTCGTTGGAAAAGACAATCTCACAAACGCCATGTCCCTGGACGCCGCCGCCATGAGCGCCACGATGTTGGTGGCGCCCGCCATCGGCGGTGTGCTGTACAACGTCATCGGTCCCGACGGGGTCTACTATCTGATCACCGGGTGTGGTGTTCTGGCGATACTGTTTACCAGCGCAGTCAAAGCGCCCGCCAGGGACAAATCACGCGCCAGAACGGCCATGTTGGGCGACATCAAAAGCGGCTTGATGTACGTCGTACGCTCCCGTATGGTGCTGGTCCTGATAATTCTGGGGCTACTGACGACGCTGCTGGCGCAGCCTTTCCGATTCATAATGCCGGTGTTCGTGGTGGACGTTTACGGAAAAGGCCCAGAGTCGATGGGCCTGCTCGTCGCCATCACCGGCGTGGGCGCTCTGATAGGCTCATTGTGGATCGCCTCGATTGGAAAGTGGCACAGAGGGTTGCTGCTATTGGGAAGCGGCCTTGTGTCAGGCGTCGCGCTGTTGTTGGTTGCGTCGATTCCCGTCTACTTCGCGGCGGCCGGCATCATGATTTTGCTTGGGCTGGGTGATGCGGGGAGGCAGACTCTGAATCAGGCAATGATTATGGAAGAAGTCGACGACGAGTACAGAGGCCGGGTCATGAGCATCTTCATGATGATCTGGGGGATGATGCCTCTGGGCGTCCTACCAGCCGGACTCCTTGCCGAAGCGGTGAGTGGCCAGTTCGCCGTGGGCGTAATGGCGACACTGCTGATTCTGGTCACATTCGTGCTATGGGCAACCCAGAAACAACTGCGAAACCATATGTGACTCTCAGATGTCCGACACAGTCCTAGCCTCGCCGAGTCTC
>Ga0208113_1000114_pt1 | contig 38286 bp, 30 predicted proteins | sample Knorr_S7_td_NADW_FD_185598 | JGI IMG/M metagenome (GOLD analysis project Ga0208113, IMG submission 185598) | Marine microbial communities from Southern Atlantic Ocean transect - Knorr_S7_td_NADW_ad_2505m_LV_A (SPAdes) (version 2) | ecosystem: Environmental > Aquatic > Marine > Oceanic | place...
TCGGATCAGGTCGACTTGCGTGGAGTCCGTGCCTCATAAGGGAAGAGTTTCCGGGGCCGGCTTCAATGGAATTTAGCCTTCAGGAGGCAGGGGCCGAAGGTTCAAATCCGATCGTGCCGGCCATATACTCAAGCGACAAACGCTATGGACGACTTGCCGGTCGCGTTGCGGCGCTCTCATCGTATGGAGGCATTGTTATATGAGTTACAAGCTTTACTACGCAGACCGCAGCGCCGCTATGGGCGCCCGCGTTGTTCTGGAGGAAATCGGCGCGCCCTATGAACTCATATGGACTGACATTTCTCAGGGTTCGACCCGAGAACCCGAACTTCTTGCCTTAAACCCCAATGGCTGGATCCCAGTGCTGGTATGGGAAGAAGGTACGATCTACGAGTGCGGTGCTATCACCGTTTTTCTCTGCGACCGTCACCCCGAGATCCAGTTGGCCCCTGGCCCAACTGATTCTGACCGGGGTTTGTTTCTGCAATGGCTGTTCTTTTTCTCCAGTTCTCTGCAGAACGCTTTCCAGATGACCTATTACCCGAATCGATTCTGTGCTTCGAGTAAGGACGAGGCGAGCGTCAAGCGGCGCTCTACCTCCCGCCTCCAGGAACTTTGGCAGGTGGTTGATGCTGCGATTGGGGAGAAGGACTGGCTGCTCGGAAATCAATTCAGCGCGGCTGACATCTACCTGTTTATGCTGACCACGTGGCTGTCCGAGTCGCACCAACACCCCGCCGCCGATAGTTTTGCAAACGTAAAACGGGTCGCGGCAAAGGTAATGCAGCGCCCTTCCGTTCGCTTCATCTACGAGTCGCACATTTCCGATATTGCCGCCGGAAAGAAACGCGCTCCGTGATCCGATCAGTGAACATAGACCAACCATCTTCACTTTCATTTTTCGCCTGAGAACATTATTTCGAGAGGTATCCCAATGTCCGCACAAAAACGTATCCAGCCCTTATTTCAATTGGACGGCAAGGTCGCCATAGTGACCGGTGCCAGTAAGGGCATTGGCGAGGCGATGGCCCGGGGCCTGGCCGAATTTGGTGCCAAAGTCGTGGTCAGCAGTCGCAAACGAGAAGCGGTGGATGCCGTGGCTGAAACGTTTCAAAACGACGGGCTCGAGGCGGTCGCAATTGCCGCGAACATGGGAAATGTCGAAGAGGCCCATGCCCTGGTTGATCAGTCGGTAGATGCGTACGGCGGCATAGACATCATCGTCAACAACGCCGCGGCCAATCCCGTCTTTGGCCCGATTCAAAAAACCGATGAACGCGCCTTCGACAAAATCCTTGATGTCAATCTCAAGGGTCCATTTGAGCTATGCAAAAAAGCCTACCCTATCCTCAAACAGCGAGGCGGGGGATCGATCATTAACATCAGCTCGATCGGTGGACTGACTCCCGAACGTGGCATCGGCATTTACAGTGTCAGCAAGGCGGGGCTTATCAACCTGACCAAGGCGATGGCCCAGGATTGGGGAGCGGACAATATCCGGGTGAACGCGATTTGCCCCGGTTTAATAAAAACCAAATTCAGCGAAGCCCTTTGGGGGAACGAGCCCATTTTAGCGCGTTTCTTGCAACACATTCCCTTAAAGCGAGTCGGGACTTGTGACGAAATCGCGGGACTGGCCGTTTATCTGGCCTCGGATGCGGCCACCTATTGCACGGGCGGTGTGTATTTGGTCGATGGCGGACACGCGGCGACCTGATGGCGCAGCAAGAGCGTCAAGGCCCGTTCGTTGTAGGCCACACGACACAGTAAATTGTTTCCTGGCCAGAGAATGTTTTTCGCGAAAAATTTCCAACCACAAAAACCGGGAAAGCGCTAGCGAATACAGCCTCTGCCAACCAGCAGATATTCATATAATCGAGAGATGGGTTACAGCCGGTAGCTATTCCATGATTCCGAGAAAGCCACTCGCCAGTTTGCCGACGCACGAAGTCACCAATATGCCGCCGCACCTCGGTGACCAGGATTTGTGGCAAAGCGATGACGCATTGCAAGAGGGCATTGTGCGTGACGGCGCCAGCTGGGCGCAACCGACACTGGCAGGATTTGGAAAAATTGCGGGCGCCGCCGAAACCTTTGAAAGAGCGGAACTCGCCAACCGATACCTACCTGAACTCAAAGCGTTTGATCGTTACGGCATGCGCATTAATCAGGTTACGTATCACCCTGCCTATCACGAGCTGATGGCCATTGCGGTTGAAAATGAAATAGCAAGCTTTGCCTGGAACCATGTGCAGCCTGGTTCTCAGGTCGGCAATGCAGCACTGACTTATATGTTCAGCCAGGCAGAAGGCGGCGCGATGTGCCCGATGGCAATGACCTATTCGGCGATACCCGCCTTGCGCTCTACCCCCAGCGTCGCTGACGAGTGGATTCCAAGGTTGCTGTCAACAGCCTACGACGCCCGCGACATACCGGTCCCCGAAAAATCAGGGGCCACCATGGGTATGTTCATGACCGAAAAACAGGGCGGTTCAGATGTTCGCGCCAATACGATGCAAGCGGTTGCGGCAGGAAGCACCACGGGAATCGGTGCCGAATACAGACTCACAGGGCATAAGTATTTCTGCTCGGCTCCAATGTGCGATGCCTTCCTCACGCTGGCCTATACCGATGTCGGCCTGTCCTGTTTTCTGGTGCCACGCTGGACACCTGACGGGGAACGCAACGCACTCTTTATTCAGCGGATAAAGGATAAGCTTGGCAATCGCTCCAACGCCTCCACCGAAATGGAACTCCAGGATACCTGGAGCATCATGGTGGGCGAGGACGGTCGAGGCGTGCGCACGATCATCGACATGGTACACGGCAACCGCATGTACTGCTGCGTGAGTTCTGCGGCGTTAATGCGCCAGGGCCTTGTCCAGGCACTGCACCACACGACACATCGAAGCGCGTTTGGTAAACCACTGATTCAGCAACCCTTGATGCGCAACGTGCTGGCTGATCTTGCCCTTGAAGCTGAAGCCGCGCTGGTGCTGGCGCTGCGCATTGCGCGCGCAATGGATGAGGCCAAAACAGCGGAAAGCGCTGCTGCACTGGCGCGTATCGGTGCGGCAATAGGCAAGTACTGGAACTGCAAGCGTGCCCCGGCCCATACATTCGAAGCGCTGGAATGCCACGGCGGCCCGGGGTACATCGAGGAATCGATCATGCCGCGCCTCTACCGTGAAGCACCGGTTAACAGCATCTGGGAGGGGTCGGGCAACATCATGTGCCTGGACGTTCTGCGGGCCATGCAACGCGAAAAAGCGGCCATCCCCGCATTGTTGGCAGAATTCGAACATGCAAGGGGGGCAAATACTGCACTGGACGCTGCTGCGAATGCACTGATGGACGAACTCAATGACACAGATGATCTGGAATTACGCGCCAGAAGCATTACTGAAATGATGGCGGTCACCTGGCAGGGCGCGCTGCTGGTACGACATGCGCCCACTGCAGTATCGGATGCCTTTTGTGCTTCACGACTTGGCACTCGCTGGAGTGGTGCCTACGGCGCATTGCCCCCCAGCGTACACTTCGGCGCCATCATCGACCGGGCACGGCCTGGCGGGTAGCGCACCGGCACCCAGTCGAGCAAACAACAAGATCTATAAGTCGATAATTGGCTTATTTGCCCGCAATAAACTTCTTTCCCGCGAGCCAACCAACTTCAAGTTCCACAGAAGGTCTGCTTCACTACCTCTTCGGGGCGCGGCGGACTCGTAAACCATTCGCGCCCTGGCTGGTCTTCGTAGGGCGCGGCCAAAACGTTGACCAGTTCATCGAAAGGCGCCAGATTGCCATCATCTTCTGCGGCACGGATCACCCGCTCCACCAAATGATTGCGCGGAATGAACGCAGGATTGACACAGCGCATGTCGGTTTGCCTTTCCAAGTCGGAACGGCCCTCGCTGGCTAGCCGCTGGCGCCAGCGAACAGCCCACTGATCAAAAGCGGCACCATCCGCAAACAACCCGCGAACAGAATCATCGGCCTGCGTTCTGGCGCGATTCAGACTGCACAATCCTCGGAACGTCAGTGTGAAGTCGGCGCGACTGTCGGCCATACTGGAAAGCAGACTCTGGGCGAGCTCATCATCGCCCTCTCTTATGTCCGCCAGACCGATCTTACGGCGCAGGCCCGGCGCGTAAAAAGCCTGAAAGCGTTCCGGGAAAGTATTGACAACTTTGGTCGCCTTTGCGACGGCGTCTTCCTGGTCATCGCTCACGAGCGGCAGCAGCGTCTGTGCAAACCCCGCTAAGTTCCAGTGCGCGATGGATGGTTGGTTGCGGTAAGCATAGCGACCCATGTGATCAATCGAGCTGAAAACGGTCTCAGGATGAAAATCATCCATAAACGCACAGGGACCGTAATCGATTGTCTCACCCGCGATCGACATGTTGTCAGTATTCATTACGCCATGAATAAAGCCAACGAGCTGCCAGTCCGCAACAAGTGATGCTTGCCGGTCGATCACTGCACCCAGCAGCGCCAAGTACGGTTCGACTGCCCCCTTGAGCTCTGGGTAATGACGGGTAATCACATAATCTGCCAGTAAACGCAGCGCTTCTACATCGCGTCGAGCCGAAAAATACTGAAAGGTTCCAACCCGGACATGACTGCCTGCAATACGTGTTAAAACTGCGCCAGGAAGAAGGGTCTCGCGCATAATCTCCTCCCCAGTGAACACAGCTGCCAGCGATCGGGTTGTAGGAATTCCAAGTGCAGCCATCGCTTCACTCACGATGTACTCGCGCAGGACCGGGCCGAGAACAGCCCGGCCGTCCCCCATCCTCGAAAAAGGCGTTCGCCCCGCACCCTTTAGCTGAATATCTCGTCGAACGCCGTCCACGTCGATCACCTCGCCGAGAAGAATCGCGCGTCCATCGCCAAGCTGCGGAACCCAGCCACCGAACTGGAACCCGGCATAGGCCATTGCAAGCGGTGTCGCGCCATCTGGCACTCGGTTGCCGGCGAGAATCTCTATACCACTTTCGTTACCCAACTGCCCCGGATCCAGTCCAAGGTGACGGGCCAGCTCTTCATTCAGGCGAATCAGTCGTGGTCGCGGCACGGGAGACGGCGGGAGGGAGGCGTAGAACCGTTCTGGCAACTGCGCGTAGCTGTTATCAAAATGGAAAACTGTGGCGTCCATCGCGTTGTTATATCAAGGTCGACTGAAGATCGATGGGTGGTAACAAGATACGAAGCGCATGAGATCGGTGTTTCTTTTTAGTTCATACCGGCCAATCAGAAGCGAGGGGCAAACAGCGTGCTGAGATACGGCCTAAAATCTTGGCGGGCTCGATAGGCGGCGATTCATGAGCTGCTCCATGACCGGTTATGTCTCTTTGATCTCGACGATCATCTCGACTTCGACTGGTATATTCATTGGCAGCGAACCCATTCCGACCGCAGAGCGCGCCGCCCTGCCGGCCTCGCCGAAAACTTCGACCATGAGATCGGAAAAACCGTTGATCACACCCGGATGATTAACGAAAGTTGGCTCCGCATTGACCATACCCAGGACCTTAACCACCCGCTGGACCCGATCCAGGTCACCGAGATGGTTCTTCAGTGTGGCCAGCACATTAAGTCCAACCAGCCGCGCAGCCTGGTACGCCTGCTCCTCCGAACATTCGGTTGGAACCTTGCCGGCCACGTAGGATCCATCCGACTTTGCCGTGCCGTGCCCCGAAATAAAAACTAGGTTCCCTGTGGTTACCGCACCAACATACGTGCCAAGCGCAGAGGGCGGCGCCGGTAACGTGATTGAAAGTTCCTCTAAACGCTTCTCTATATCCGTCATAGGGCCTGATTCCAAAAATGGATCATCACTTATTATATTGCAGTGCAGCTGTTTGCGAGTGCGACTACCAGGCCGCGTTAGAAATTAAAGCGGATCAACTTGGTGCGCTTCGCAGCCACATAACGATGGAAATTATCGGCAACTCAATGCTCGTTTCGATGATCGAGAATCTAACCCATATCGAATAGCAACAACTCGGTGTGGCTTAACGCGTTGACCCGCACCTGGTCACAGTCCTGCAGCGCCAGGCCATCGCCAGCAACGAGGTGCATCTCATTTACGTCGACATCGCCGAGAACAACCTGTACCCATCCCTTGCGTCCCCTTCTAAATAGGTGACTCAACGCACAACCCGCTGCAAGCAGGCTGGCGTAAAGATCCACGTCCTGGTGAATAGTCAGCGAGTGGTCGCGGCCATCTCGTGAAATAATCAAACGGAGTTGATTCGACTTCTCTTCTGCCATAAAAACCTTCTGCTCGTAGCCAGGCGTGAGACCCAGTGTCTGCGGCAAAATCCAAATTTGCAGAAAGTGTACTGTCGTGTCAGACGACGGATTGAATTCGCTGTGCTGGACGCCACTGCCCGCTGTCATGCGCTGAACATCACCGCGTCGCATAACCGATCCATTGCCCATGCTGTCCTTATGCTCTAGGGCTCCATCAATGATGTAGGAGATGATCTCCATGTCGCGATGACCGTGGGTGCCGAAACCCTGACCCGGCTGCACCCGGTCTTCGTTGATCACACGCAAATTGCCAAAGCCCATATGATCTGGGTCGTTGTAGTCAGCGAACGAGAAGCTGTGCTTACTGTCAAGCCAGCCAAGGTTAGCCGATCCGCGCTCATTGCCTTTTCTTATCCGAATCATAGATGTATCTCGTGAATCATTCTTTATCGTAATAATGGCTCAGGGTATACGGCATGCCGCCCTTTAGTTTCGCTATGTCATACGCTTTAGACGAAACTCGTTACAGCATCGTTGGTCACTTGCGCTACCAACCGATCGCATAACAGGATCTGCGGGGATCTGCGCCCGTCGCAAACACACCGGTTGTCGGGTTTCGCGTTGTAACGGTACCCCCCATGCCGCAGGTCGCTACGCAGGTCACGTGGTGTCCCATATTAGTCAGGGCGTCAAGTGTCGATTGTGGAAATGCATCCTCCAGAGCCAGCTGCCCAGCAAGATAGTTGTGTGGATAAAACGAATTGGGCACACTTAGGCTGGAGAACCTGGGGGACTCGACTGCCTCCTGAGGATTCATACCCCACACTACCGTGTTGAGCAGAAGTTGTAGGTTAGCCTGTGCCTGGGCGTCACCCCCTGGACATCCAATGGCCATAATCGGCGTATCTTCCCTCGCAAGCATAAAATTAATTATTGTCGTCCTCGGTCTTTTTCTTGGCGCAACGCAGTTTGGATGGCCCGTCGTCAGATTAAACATCTCACTCCGAGTGCTGATTGCAAAACCAAGTTCAGAGAAAAATACGGATTTATCGAAAGCCCCACCACTCGGCGTGGCACACGCCATGTTTCCGGCCTGGTCAACCACCGAAATGTGTGTCGTACCGCTCTCTTGTTGAAGATCGGGGGAACCACCGATTGGCCAAGTGGGCTGAGGGGCAACGCTGCCCTTCGCCGACGAATACTGCCATGGATCACCATGCTCAGGAAGGCCTGGTACCGCTTCAAGAGGATTTATCAGTTTTGCCCTCGCGGCAGCGTAATCTTTGGAGAGCAAGCCATCGACCGGCACCGGTACAAAATCGGGATCACCATAGAAAGCCTCGCGATCGGCAAACGCAAGCTTTAGCGCCTCTGTGACCGTGTGAATATAGTGAGGTGTATTGTGTCCCAAACGTTGTAGATCGAGCTGCTCCAGTATATTCAAAGCCTGGAGACAAACCGGGCCTTGTGTCCAGGTAGACTGACCATACACGGTATACCCGAGATATGTTGTCCAGACTGGTTCGGAATATTTCTCCTGATAATTCTCAAGATCTGATTTTGTGAGAATCCCCCCTACGCGATTGGATGCCGCCCCAATTAAATCCGCAATCTCTCCTCGATAGAAACAGTCGCGTGCGGCTGCAATTCCTTGCAGTCTGTTATCACCCACAGCAGCTGCCGCATCCACCATTTTCCGGAGAATACCGCCTAAAGCGGCTTGAACGAGTAACGAGCCGGGCTCTGGAACCGACCCATTGTTGAAGAAGATATCAAGACCGCCCGGAGGAAAGCGCTGAAATTGACTGATCGACGTTCCGGCTTTCAGTCTGTCCCGCATATATTCGTAATTTGGAATTCCACCTTCCGCATATTCGATCGACGGCGTAATAACATCCATCACTGTCTTCGTCCCGTATTTTTCGAGCACGGATAAGCAGGCAGCAACTACGCCTGGCACGGTAAATGACAAAGGCGCATCCCACCCCGGGCCAGTTGGAATCGCATAATGCCCTTTCGACTTGAAGTATTCAGGAGTGGCCATCGCGGCAGCTGTTCCTTGCCCACTCAATGCTTTGATGTCTCCACTTTCGGCGCAAAACAGCATGAATGTTGATTCCGCACCTAAAGAATAAGACGCCGTTGGCTCTATCACAGCAGCGGCAAACGTCGATGCCACGAGGGCATCAAACGCATTGCCACCGTCCAAAAGGATTCGCATCCCTACCATTGAAGTCAGGTAGTGGCCGCTCGAAATGACCCCATTTGTTCCGTAGACCACGGGCCGGCCTGTAGCAGGCCGGTTGAAATCCCCCTGTTCCAAGATGTAACTCGTGTTTTTATCAATCATTCATACTGCTCCCAGAAAACATTATATTTGCCGAGTCCTCTTGAGATGGCTACGCCAGTCAAAAAACAGTCGCAATAAGATCTTACGTACCCCGGCTCGACATCATATGGTTTCTTGTCTATCGTCCACAAGACCGCGTCTGTACAGTCAAGATCGCATCATCTCGATAACTAAATTCCTCGTGATGGAGGGAAGCTATGAATACTTTGATTGACAAGGTCGCACTGATTACCGGCAGTGGCTCGGGAATCGGAAGAAGTGCGGCCATACTTTTTTCCCAGGCAGGCGCCAAAATCTCGGTTGCTGACGTCAATGCCGAGCACGGCGCAACAACCGTTAATTTGATCGAGGCAAATGGTGGTCAAGCGATATTCGTAGAGTGCGACGTATCGAAGCCAGAGAACGTAAGAAGTATGATTTCAACAACTGTGAAGGCGTTCGGCGGACTGAATATACTTTATAACAACGCCGGTGGTTCGACCATGATGGACGGCCGTGTCACCGAAGCACCAGATGAAGAGTTCTGGCGCGTAATCGGCCTTGACTTGTACGGCACTTTTCTAGGCTGCAAGTACGCCATTCCTGAACTGATTAAGGCTGGCGGTGGATCAGTAATCAACATGTCATCAAATCAGGCGCTCATGGGCGTCGCAGGACGGATCTGTTACACGGCGGCAAAAGGGGGTATCGCTTCCATGACTCGAGCCATGGCAGTCGAGTACGGAGGTCATAAGATACGAGTCAACGCGATTGCCCCTTCAGTTACGTTAACCGAGCGTGTTAAAAAGCTACTTGAGCAATCAACTGAAATTCAGAAACAAGCAGAACGACATCTGGTTGGCCTCGCTGAACCCGAAGATGTTGCCAACCTAGCGCTTTATCTTGCATCGGACCAATCAGCTCTCATTACGGGCCAAGTTATTTCAGTAGACAGTGGAGTCACAATTTCTTGAGATAATCCAGAAACACAGTTTCGAATCTGCCATCCAGGCCAAGCATCATCTGGTAGATCAAACCAACAAAAGGAGAATTGACATGTTATTAGACGTTCGTATTTACACCTGCCGTCCCGGGTCTATTAACAAACATTTAGATCTTTATGAAAATGTTGGGAAGGAACCTCAGACAAAGCACCTAGGGCAACCACTTGTATATATGAAGTGTGAAACTGGTAATCCCAATCAGTACATGCATATTTGGGCCTATGAAAATGCCGGTGACCGTGAAAAAAAACGGGCCGCAATGTGGGCTGACCCAGACTGGTTGGAGTACACCAAAGAAAGTGGGAATTTGGGTGCTCTCGAAAAACAGGAGAACAGTCTATATTCCCCCGTTGCATTTTTTGCAGAACCTAAATAGCCAGTGAATATCTACTTCAATAATACTAATCAACGGACCTTCGGTACTTTTCCACTTCGTGGTAAGGAACTTACGGCGACGCTAACAATAGCAGTCGACATTGGCTATCGATCGATAGACACCGCACAGATGTATCGGAACGAAGCCGATATCGGCACAAGCCTAGTAGATTTAAGACTTCCTAGAAATGAGCTTTGTATCACGACCAAGGTTCATCCAGACAACTTCGGCGACGATACTTTTGTGCCGTCCGTTGAAAAGAGCTTAGAGAAGCTCCGACTGGATTACGTTGACGTGTTATTACTCCACTGGCCTCCAATCGGGGGAGATATTACACCCCCCCTTCGGTTGCTTGAAAAAGCTTACGAAAAGGGTCTCGCCCGTAACATTGGGGTCTCGAACTACACAGCGCGAATGATGCACGATGCAACAACAATCATCGATACACCGCTGGTCACCAACCAGGTGGAGTTTCATCCCCTGCTCAACCAAGACAAGCTTCTTGCTGCGTCAAGTGAAACCCAAATACCGCTCTCCGCGTATTCCTCTGTTGCTCAAGGTGAGGTGTTTAAGAATCCGATTTTCGACGAAATCGGCACCGGTTACTGTAAAAGTGCTGGCCAAATTGTGCTTCGGTGGGTTCTGCAAAAGGGTGTCTCAATCATCACCATGTCGACTCAGCGTGAGCACATTCGAGCGAATTTCGATGTTATGGACTTCACGCTTTCCAGCGTCGACATGTCGAGAATTGATGCTATAACAACCACCAATCGTAGACTTGTCGATAAAAAGGCAGTGCCGTGGGCACCGACATGGGACTAACCAATAAAATGCAGGTCGGGCTTCTTCCTTCGGTTCTGTCTAAGCGTTATATATGCTTGGGACCACAGTCGAACGCTCAGTAGTGTCGCAACTCCACCACGTTTTGATCCGGATCATAAATATACAGTGAGGTGGCATCACCATGCGCACCCCATCGCTTTCCTGGCCCGGTATGAATCCTGACATCCAACTCTTCTAACCTGGTCTTAAGATGCTCCATATCGGTGCGCTCTATAACCAAACAAAAATGATCCTGGTTAATTTCTTTATTTGTATTGTCAACTTTTTTCTCAGAAAGAAAAAAATCGATCAAAGTATCCGCATTTAGTCGAACAGACGGGAAGCCTATCTCACCTTTTCTCCATTCATCCACCCGCTCAGTTTTGAGTCCTAGTAACTCAGAATAGAATCTCAGCGAGGCTTCTACATCTTTGACCCGCAAACCGATATGGTCCAATTCAGTAATTTTGACCAACGGCCCTCCAATAACACGGCTGCTGCGATAATTTTCAGTCAATAGCTTATTCTCCCTAACTAATGATTAACAAAATTCTAGACGCCCTGCTTCAAATTTAAAGTGATAATAGCCTGCCAACAAGTAGATCATTTAATATTCCATTGGTGTTAACAACAGAACCAATCCCGCCGGATTGTAAAACAATTTCAGGTGGTGCGATTGACAACATCTGAATTTGGATTGATCAACGACCAGCGATCTGCCAGCAGGTTCGATCGAGGATATCGATGATGCAAGACCTCGTCATTCGGGGCGCTGTTGTCATCGATGGCCTCGGAAACGAACCCGTGAGTGCCGATGTCGCGGTGAAAGCTGGCCGTATCACGATGGTCGGTGAAACCGGTGAAGATTCACTTCAAACAATCGATGCAAATGGTTTGACCCTTGCCCCAGGTATCGTCGACCTCCACACCCACTATGATGCCCAGATCACCTGGGACGCGACGTTATCCCCCTCACCCTCACTAGGTGTGACCAGTGCGGTAATGGGTAACTGCGGATTTGGCATTGTGCCAAGTCCCCCGCCAGTACGCGACCTAATTCTTAGAAATCTTTCAGTGGTCGAAGGGATGAACCTTGATTCGCTTCGAGCCGGGGTTCGTTGGAAATTTGAAGAATTTTCCGACTATATATCGGCACTTCGCAACATCGGTCCGTATATCAATGTTGCTGTACTGGCTGGGCATTCTGTCATCCGTACCGCGGTCATGGGCGAGGATGCTTCCCTGCGGGAACAGGCCACACTTCAAGAACTCGAACTCATGGGCAAAATGGTCGCCGAGGCAATGGCCAGCGGTGCAATTGGTTTTGCGAGTTCCTATTCCTTGAACCATTCTGGCTATAACGGCGTGCCCATGCCTTCGACTATCTCAGGGTGGTCAGAGTTTGACTTCCTGATCAAAGCCATGGGCGAACACAGCCACGGGATTGTCCAATTGGCGTCTGGCCCCCGCAGCATTGAGGACCTTGAGGCTATCTCCGCCAAGCACGGGCGGGCGATGTTCTTGTCCACGGGCATGGCGATGTTCAACGAGCAAGAGCCATATCGTGCTATTGACATTTTCAATGCCTGCGCCGCCGCCAACGCTAAAGGGCGACAAGTTTATGTCCAGATACCCTGCCAGCCTCTTTCTTTCGATTTCACTATGGCGAACGCCTATCCGTTCTATAGTCATGATGGATTCGACCAAATAAAGGCTTACAACCCCGAACAACTGAAAACAGTGTTTCGCGAGGATGACTTCAGGCGCCGTTTTCGGGCCAGCCTTGCCAATCCACAACCGGGGATGATATTCCAGGGCAACTGGGAACGTGTGACCATTGCAATACCAACCCTCAAAAAAAATTCGCCCCTCGCAAACCAAAGTATTGAGGAAGTCGCTCGGACGCAGAATCGGGATCCACTCGATGTCATTCTTGATCTCAGCCTAGAGGAAGATTTACAGACCACCTTTATAGGACAATTCCTAAACGTTGGGGATGCAGGTGTAAACGAGTTGCTCCAACACGAATCTGGGGTGGTGGCGCTATCAGATGCAGGCGCCCATTTGACATTCATGTGTGAGGCGGGGTTTGGTCTGCACTTTTTAGCAAAGTGGGTACGCGAACGTGGCAATTTCACGCTGGTCCACGGTATACAGCGACTTACCAGTCATCCGGCCGATCTTTACGGGCTAATTGACCGGGGCAGAATCGTGCCCGGAGCTTATGCTGATCTGATGCTGTTTGATCCAGACCAGATCGGCGTGACCGCCGCAGAGAGAATTCAGGATCTCCCGGGTGGTGGTTCAAGAACCATCCGCCAGCCACTCGGACTGCACGGCGTTTTCGTCAACGGTGCTCAGGTATTTGATGGCGAGAAATACCTAGACTACGCGACTGGACCCGGCATGGTACTCGATCATTTTCGATCCTCTAAAAATATGTCTCGCGTATCGACTGAAAATTAACCTGATCGATCTTTCCTTGTTGTCTTCAGAGACGCTGAAAAAATTTCTGAGTTTTTCTTGTAGTGGAGTCTTCGGGGGGTGCCATTTAATGGATCGAAAAACATTTGCCGCTGAATTTTTTCCCCCTACCATAATTGTTCGGAGGCCATAGCGGCGCCCTTCACCAGGGTGGCCAATTTGGCCCAAGCAATTTCAGGGTCGACCGCGGGTCTTTCCGCGAAGGTGGCAAAACCACAGTCCGTGCCGGCTATCACTCGTTCCCGCCCCACTTGATCGGCATAACGGCAAAGCCGTTGTGCCACGAGTTTTGGATGCTCTATAAAATTGGACGTTGAGTCGATCACGCCAGGGATCACTACCTTGTTATCAGGCAGGGGGTGTTGATCAAATACCGCCCACTCATGTGCATGGCGTGGATTAGCGCCTTCTAAGGAAATGGCGTGGGGCCTGGCGCTATAGACCAGATCCAGAATATCTGACAGGTCGATGTCGTAATGATGAGGTCCTTGATAGTTGCCCCAACAGAGGTGGATACGCATGGACTCCGGAGGAATCTTTGCGGTGGCAGCGTTCAACACTTCGATATGCTGAGCTACGACCCGGCGAAATTCCTCCACAGTCTTTTTATGATGCACGACATGACGGCCCATAGCCAGGTCCGGGCAATCCAGTTGCAATGTCGCACCAGATGCCACGATCGCCTGATACTCCTGTTTCAAACATTCGGCCAAGGCCTCCAGGTATGCATCGTCATCGGGGTAATATTGGTTCTGTAAAAATACCGATACCACGCCCGGCGAGGACGCAGTCAAGAAGCCTCCTGTCGGTTGGTGTGCCTCTACCGCCGCCGAAAAATTGGCCAAATCCTTTTGTAGCGGTGCGTCATCACGTACAGACAACGGACCATTGCAGGCGGGCCCCTCGAGACTGCGTTCGGTACCGCCCTGCTCGACCAAGCGACGAGCAAAAGCGATGTAATCCAATAAATCGCTGGCAGCGCGATTTTCCGTGGCTGTCCCATCGAAACCGTTCAAACGATCCTTCAGGTAGGTGGCATAACTGATCTTGCTCATCTCACCGTCACTGACCAGGTCTATACCCGTTATCACCTGTCGGGATACGGTGGCATCAACGGCGTTGGCCACGCATTGATCGAAAGAGACCGGATCGTAGGCTTCTCCCCGATCCTTCAGTTGCAACATCTCGATCAAATCGCTGGGCCTGGGCAGGCTGCCCACATGGGTGGTAAGAATCCGGTCGGTCGAGGTTTTCATCAGGGACATACTGTCTGTTTTAATGTGATTGTGCCCAACAACTTACACAAGCCACAATTGATGGGCGAACGCGGGTCTCGAGTCTGCGCCCGGGACCGCGCCGCCACGCCACAATGGCCCCGCCAGGACGACACTTCGACCCTATTCAGCCAAAAACTATAGATATGTTAATAATTCAATACGTTATTGATCAGTTTGGGGTTTTCCTGGTCCACCAAACTTTCATTCAGGAGTGTCCATCATTATGATTGACCGCGGGTAAATATTTGATCGATCGTCGAATCCACTCGACCCAGGAGTACCTAAGATGAGCTCAGAAACCACAACTTTGGCGCGATTTGTTGCCGGCTTGAATTTCGAGGATGTACCGAGAGACGTCATCGAGCGCACCCAGTTCCTGATAATGGACCACGTTGGCATTGCGCTTCGCGCGCGTTACGCCGCGGATCTCAATGAAGCCATGAACGGGGCGCTTACCGGGCTGGGCTTCACAGGTGGGGTCGCCAGTGTGATCGGGGACTCACAAAACTATGCGCCCCCGGCCGCCGCATTCTACAACGGCAACCTGGCCCATTCCCTTGATTTCGACGACACCCATGCCCGGGGTTCAATTCATCCCAGCGCCCCCATCTTGCCTGCGGCCTTTGCGGCTGCCGAGATGACTGGAGCCGATGGGCGTGCCCTGATTGCCGGTATTATCGCCGGCTATGAAACCCAGATCCGTATCAGCATGGCACTCGGTCCCAGCGAACACTACCAGCAGGGCTTTCATCCCACCGCGACCTGTGGGGTGTTTGGCGCGGCCGCGGCGGCCGGCCGGATCCTGGCCCTGTCGCCTGACCAAGTTGAAAGTGCTTTCGGCCTTTGTGGCAGTCAGGCTGCCGGCTCGATGCAGTTTCTCGCGGACGGCTCATGGAACAAACCCTTTCATACCGGTTACGCGGCCATGAGTGGGTTAATCGCGGCCAATTTGGCGCAACAGGGCTTCAAGGGTGCTAAAAAAGCGTTAGAAGGGGAACGCGGTGGATTCCTCAACGCCTATGCCCCCCACCCGAATCCTGCTGAAGTCATATCAGAACTCGGCAAAAGATTCGAGACGATGGAAATCGGTGTGAAACCTTACCCCTCCTGTCGCTACGGTCACGCGGCCATAGATGCGTTGATTGGACTGCGCACGACGCATCAACTGAATTATCAGGAAGTTAAATCGGTCCAAGTCGGCCTGCCAAGGACTGGGTGGAACATCGTTGGTGACCCTGAATCAGACAAGCAGAATCCCACGAACTACGTTGAAGGTCAGTTCTCCATGCCCTTCGTCGCAGCAGTGGCCCTGCGAGACGGACAGATGACATGGGACGATTATGCGCGTCACCTCGGCGACTCGGATACGCTCGCCCTGTGTCGAAAAATTCGCACCGTGGTGGATGATCGCGCCGAGGCCGAATTCCCGACAAACATGAGTGGTGTGGTCGAAGTGGTCACCACAAGCGGCACTTTCGAAGACATGGTCGTGACCCCCAGGGGCGAACCGGCAAATTTTCTGTCAGGTGCGGAGATGCGTGCGAAATTCGACGCGCTGGTGGGTCCCTACCTCGATGATACAAGTTGTGGAACGCTAGCGGATGCCCTTCTATCGGTTGAAGATGCAAAAAATATACAAGGGATCCTGGCCATGACCAGACCATCGACTCAGGAAAACCTTAGGGCTGTCCACAAGGGAACATAATTCATGGTGGTTAGACACAAACAGGTCGAGCCAGGCCGATACCGGGAATCCTATGGACGGTACTATGAAGATTTCAATGTCGGGGACATCTATGAACATAGACCCGGGCGCACCATTACGGAGACGGACAATACCTGGTTTACCTTGCTAACCATGAATACTCATCCACTGCACTTCGATGCGCACTATGCCAAGAAAACAGAGTTCGGTCGGCCCCTGGTCAATTCAGCCTTAACACTGTCGATTGTTGCCGGCATGAGCGTAAGCGATCTCAGCCAAAAAGCGATTGCAAACCTCGGATGGGAAAATATCAAATTGCCCGCCCCTGTTTTCGCAGGCGACACACTCTATGCAGAATCCGAAGTGCTGGCCAAGCGCGAATCGAAAAGTCGACCGACCCAAGGCATTGTTTCCGCCCGAACCACAGGCATGAATGCAGACGGCACAGTGGTCATCACGTACGACCGTTCGTTCCTGGTGCCAAAGGAAGGATACGCGGTGGATGATTAAATACAAAGCCGCTGTCGAGACAAGCAGGAAATGGAACAATGAACACCCCCATACCTGACCCAGATGACGCTCTCATACTGGACTCCATAGATCGGTTTCTCGAGCGGGATGTCCGGCCGGTCGTTCGCGAACTGGAGGCAAACGATGTCTATCCACAGAAGATCGTGGATCAACTGGTCGAACTCGGACTTTTTGGAGCCACAATTGCACCGGAATATGGTGGCTTGGGTTTGTCTGCCGAAACCTACGCCAAAATTATTGAACGAATTTCTGCGGTCTGGATGTCGGTGTCCGGCTTTTTTAATTCCCACCTTATCATGGCAGCGGCAGTCCAACGTTTTGGTCGAGACGAACAAAAACAGCAATTCCTTCCCCGTTTTGCGAGCGGTGAACTGCGCGGTGGCATTGCTTTGACGGAACCAGATTGCGGCACTGATCTACAGGCAATCCGTACCCGCGCCGTTAAGGACGGGGAAGAATACGTCGTCAATGGAACCAAGACCTGGATTACCAACAGCTCGGCTGGAGGAATTCTTGCGGTCCTGGTGAAGACCGACGTCAATACTCAGCCTGCCCACCGGGGGATGAGTTTGCTGCTCGTCGAAAAAGGACCAGGTTTCACAGTGACCCGAAAACTCGACAAGCTCGGTTACCGCGGGATCGATACAGCCGAACTCGTTTTTGAGGACTGCCGCGTCCCGGCGACAAACCTGGTCGGTGACACAGAAGGTCGAGGACTTCAGCAGATCCTGGCCGGCCTGGAGCTCGGGCGGATCAATATTGCGGCCCGCGGTGTCGGCATCGCCCGAGTCTGCCTGGAGGAATCCCTTGCCTATGCGCAGCACAGACAAAGTTTCGGCAAACCGATTGGCGAGCATCAGTCTATTCAGATCAAGTTGGCGGATATGGCGACACGGGTTGAATCAGCGCGTCTATTAACCGAATCTGCCGCAAGAGCCTACGACAGCGGGGAACGATGCGATATGGAAGCCGGTATGGCGAAATTATTCGCCTCCGAAGCAGCAGTGAGCAACAGCCTGGAGGCGATGCGAATTCACGGTGCCTATGGCTACTCGAAAGAATTCAATATCGAGCGCTACTACCGAGACGCACCCCTGTTGGCGATTGGTGAAGGGACCAACGAACTGCAGAAAATCATCATTGCAAAACAATTAATTGAGCGAAGCAGAGTGTAAGGCGATTCGCTCCGCAAAAGATGCCGTGCTACCTCTGGAATCAATTCGTGTCATTGCCGTAGAACAGTACGGTGCTGGTCCGTTTGGCACGATGTTCCTGGCCGATCTGGGCGCCGAAGTCATCAAAGTTGAGAACCCCAATGACGGGGGTGATATGGCGCGGGACGTCGGTCCCTTTTTTTTCGAGGAACACGATAGCGTTTTCTTTCATTCTTTCAATCGAAACAAGAAAAGTCTTACTCTGGATTTAACTAAACCCGAATCTGTGGTGGTACTGCACGACCTGGTCCGCAGTGCCGATGCATTGAGCTCTAATCTTCGAGGTGATGTACCAGAAAAATTGGGGCTGACCTACGAACACCTGAAGATACACAACCCCAAGATTGTCTGTGCTCATCTAAGCGCCTATGGCCGCAAAGGGCCACGGACCAATTGGCCTGGTTACGACTACCTGATGCAGGCAGAAGCCGGTTTCCTCTCTTTGACCGGGGATCCCGATGGACCGCCTGCGCGTTTTGGATTGTCGATGGTCGATTTCATGACCGGTGTCGGTCTCGCCTATGCGCTCGTCGCGGGGCTCATCAGCGCAAGGTCGACTGGAATCGGTCAGGATCTAGATATCAGTCTATTCGATGTCGCCCTAAGCAATATGAACTATCTCGCTGCGTGGTATCTGAACGAGGGAGAGATCCAGCACCGGTTGCCACGCTCCGCCCACCCATCACTTACACCTTCTCAACTCTATCGCACCAAAGATGGCTGGATCTTCATCATGTGCAATAAGGAAAAATTCTGGCCAGCCCTGTGCGATGCGCTGAACAAACCGGAATGGAAAGAAAACGACAAATTCAAAAACTTCCAGAATCGACTGGCGCATCGCGATCAACTGACCGAAACGATCGATCACGCGCTCAGCGATCGATCGACAGAAGACTGGCTGAAAATCTTCGCAGGCAACGTACCCGCTGCCCCGGTCAATGATCTCATGCAAGCACTGGAGAATCCCTTTGTGACCGACCATGGCCGGTTGCAAATGCTCAAACACCCATCCCGGGGGGATTATCGCCTGGTGGCGAACCCGGTCCGTTCCTCGGCCGGCGAAACGCCTTCCCGGCCAGCGCCAACTCTGGGTCAACACACGGATGAAATACTGCGGGAGCTGAACTACAGCGAGACGAATATTTCAAAGTTACGTGCTGGCAAAGTAATCTGACAAAATCACTTCCCTGACACGGTGTAGCCCGACCAACTGAGCCAGGAGTTTCTGGCCTTTAATCACATGATCCTTGGGCTTGCTTTCTAAGCCGCAGCTCCCTTGCCTGATTGACCCATCCACTTTTGAAATACTGGGGTCACCGGTGGATCTAATGATGTATCAGACTTACACCGTGCTTTCAGTTCTTCCACCGTGCCTCCAAAATTGAACAGGGCAATGTCACCCCGCTCTGAAGCCATTTTTCGCCTCAGATCGTTAGTGGCAGATTCGTTCACAGATCGATTCGAATTCAACACCACGCCGTAGCGACGCGCACCATCCTCACTGACGAGACCTCGTTTAACATCCAAGGCCACTGTCGAAGCCTCTCTTTCCAGGGGATCGCCCCAACCGCCACCACCCCAGGTATTGAAATAGAGGGTATCCCCCGGATTCACCTTGATGCGATCGCACTTAGAAGGCATCCACTCAGTTTGCCCGTTGGTTCGAACCATCAACTTGTCACTGCGCTTGCCTGGCAGGCCACCATTGACGCCCCAAGGATGAGTCAACCAGCGGTCATCGTGTATAGAAATTTCTCCAGGTTCCAGAAACTGGTACCCCATTGACAATCCGTTTCCGCCACGATGAAGTCCGGGGCCCCCGCTGTCGGTAATCGTCTCGTATTTGACTATCCGCAGCGGGAAATACGCCTCAAGAAATTCGTTAGGCACATTGGTAAACGCCGGCCAAAGAGAATGCCCATCGGGGCCATCTCCTGCAGGCCGTCCTGGAATCCCGCCGAATCCAATCTGGTACAACTGATACCACTCTCCATTCTTGTCGTACCCGGAATACATGAAATGGGGACTGTCCGAAAACCCAGCAGCGCACAGCGCATCGGGAGACCCCTGCCCCAAAAGACCACTCATGATATCGAAAATACGCCCCAGCATATGGGTGCGTGAACTCAGCGCAGCAGGTCGAATCGGCTTAAGAATGGATCCCCGTGGGATTCGAACGTCAACCAGATCGTAAAATCCATCGTTAAAGAGAATTTGGGGATCAAACAAATTAATAAAAAAAGTGCCCAGGAACATCTTGAACATCTCTTCGTTAAGAAGAAAGTTGACTGAACTGATTGACTGTGGATCAGTGCCTTCAAAATCAAAAATTACTGTGTCCCCCTCTCGCCACATGGTACAAACGACCTTGTACGGACCCATGCCCATGCCGTCATCATCAATATAGTCGGTAAAATGTTGTTTCTTTTCAGGTATTACCGTGTTCAGAATGGAATTCATGGCACGCTTGTTCCGGTCAAGCATCTCCTGCATAGCAGAGACGAGGTGATCCACCCCAAAACGATCTGCCATTTCCAGAATTCTGCGTTCAGCCAAACGAAGAGCCGCCACGATGGCATTAAAATCTGACCGATTCCAATGGGGCAACCGGCAATTTCTCAAAATAAGCTCGAGAATTTCGTTATTGAGTTCTCCTTTTCGATAAATCTTTACCGGAGGCACCTGAATGCCCTCTTCAAATATCTGCGCCGCGTCAGTCGGCAAACTGCCCGGTACCTTGCCACCAATATCTGTCATGTGCCCAAACATGGCCCCCCACGCGACGATTCTTCCGTCGATGTAGATCGGCATCATCATCAGCCAGTCGTTCAAGTGGCTAACGGCCCCATTGCAGGTATAGGGATCGTTGGTAAGAAACACATCGCCCTCTTCGATAGTTCCCTCGTAGCCTTGCTGGAATCCCCAGAAGAACGAGCCGAACTGACCGACAACCATTTTCCCTTCCTGGTTGGCGATCATCGGGAAGGCGTCATGTTGCTCGCGAATCCCAGGGGACATTGCGGTCCGAAAAAGAACGGCATCCATTTCAGTTCGTGCATTACGGAGTGCATTCTCGATAATGTCGAGCGTTACCGCGTCTACACTCACGTCGTCGAATGGCGAATTGTTGGTTTGAATGACTTGTGCAGGCATTTGCTTTTACTCGGCGAGTTTATGCGTTACTTGGCTGTATCAATATGTTTCCAAACTGGTCGACTTTGCCCGTATGCTCTGGCAAAACCAGTGTAGTCGAATCCATTTCAGTCACAACCGCTGGGCCACGGATCAAATCACCCGACTTGAGGGCAGCCCGGTCCAGAATGCTGGCGTCATGATCGCGCCCTTCGAAAAAGATTTTGGTTTGAGCGTATATCGCAGTCGAAAGGTCGCCGTTCCCGCTGGGCAGAGTCTTTGCTTGAGCCGCGCTCTCTTTGCCTTGAACCACCGCGCGAAGGTTATACAGCTCCCTTTGCGTTTCCAGTGAAAATGTAAACAGCTGTTCATGCATCTCATCAAATCTTCGCCCCAACTCTTTGAGACCACTCGTTTCAAATTCCTCAGGTGTCATGTCCACTGTCAATCGCATGCCCTGGCCTGCATACCGAAGATCAATTTGATACAGGGTGGTCTGCTCTGCCTTCGGCACGCCTTCCGAATCCAGGGTTGACCCCGCTGCAGCCGACAATTCTTGCAAGATCCCAAGCACCTCTTGATCGTTCGTATCTGAAAATCGGCGGACAAAAGTTCGTGATGACTCGTCTCGAACGCGAGTTGTTGCGTCACCATAAGCGCACAACACTCCGGGTCCCGGCGGAATAATGACGGGCCACGAATTCATTAGTTTTCCGAGTGCATTTGCGTGTAACGGCCCGGCACCTCCAAAACCAACAAGCGCAAAATCCCGTGGGTCAAATCCTTGCTCAACCGAGACGAGGCGTAACGCTCCGAACATGTTTTCGTTCACGATGTTAACAATCCCCTCCGCCGCCTCCCTAACGGATAATCCCATCGCTTTGCCGACTGTACTGACAGATTCTTCTGCCTTAGCGTGATCAATCAACAGGTCCCCGCCAAGTTTTGCGCTCGATGGGAGGTATCCCAAGACGACATTAGCATCCGTAACTGTCGGCTCGACACCACCTTTGCCATAAGCGGCCGGCCCCGGTTCTGCACCGGCACTTTGTGGCCCAACTCGCAATGCTTTGGTCAGCTCAGGAACATAAGCAATCGATCCACCGCCTGCACCAACCGATCTGACATCAACAGAAGATGACCGAACGGTTACATCACCAACTCTGGTTTCCCTTCGGGTTTGCGCAACACCGTTTTGAATCAGGGCCACATCAGTCGACGTACCGCCCATGTCAAAACTTAGCAGGTCACTGTAGCCCGCCTGGCGTGCCATCCAGATCGCCCCTGAAACGCCCCCGGCCGGGCCACTCATCAAAAGATTCACCGGCATCGCTTTTGCGACGTCAGCGGATGCCAGTCCGCCGTCCGAACGCAAAATGTGAAGCTGCACCCCAGTCATTCGCCGGTTCAATTCCGCTTCCAAACTCTCGATGTAGGTAGAAACCACCGGTCGTATATACGAGTTGACTACCGTCGTTTCCGTACGTTCGTACTCATACATCTCCGGCACCACCTCAGACGAAATTGAAACCGGTATCCCGGGCATGACACTCTCAGCAATCTGCCGGACCCGCTCTTCATGAGCACCGTTGGTATAAGCATTCATTAGCGACACGGTCAAAGCTTCTATGCTTTCCTGGGCAAGACCTTCTAGTGATTCTCGCAACCCAGTTTCATCTAAAGGCCGGACGACCTCTCCATCGGCGCCAATGCGTTCATCTACATCGATCGTTAGTTCAAGCGGCGCCAAAGGATCGCTCTTATTAAATATGACCCATCCACCCAATCCGCCCGGTACATATGACCGCGCAATCTGCAAGATCTGCTTATAACCTTTGGTGGTGACGAGGCCTACTTTTGCGCCGCTGGCAGTCAATACTGTATTGGTCGCGACCGTGGTGCCATGCATCACGTGCGTGATTTCAGTTGGAGATATCCCTGCCTGTTTACATACACGCTCTATGCCGTTGAGGACGCCGATTGATGAGTCTTGAGGCGTAGAAAGCACTTTCGCCGTGTAGTTATGGCCAGTGGATTCCTCAATCAGCAGAATATCGGTAAATGTCCCGCCAACATCTGCGCCAAGACGGTATCCGGACTGACCAGTTGACCGTCTAGGGCTGACCCGGTCTTTTTCAGCTAGAGAAGGGGCCGCTGTTGAAGACAGCCTCTGCTCTGTTCTGGCTCGAAGCGTTTCCTTATCCGGCTCCCGATTTACCGTTTGCTCTTCGAGCGCTGGAGAAATTTTAGAAACTGACGGACGTGACTTTGTCGACACACCCGAAGACGCCGCTGAGCGATGCACTGCCTTGTTATCATCACTTCCCTTCTTTTTCTTTGCATCGCTGTCGCCCTTTCCCAACCGTGCGAAATCGTCTTTTGCTTTTCGCAACTGGGCGTCGAACCAGTCCGTTGTTTTCCGTGAGTCGTTCATCGTCTTTTATTAATTTATCGATTCATTGACCGGTTTGTCATGAATTCTAATTTCCATTACGCGTGGATCGCCACTTTTCGATCCAAACGATGGTTTCATCCACAGTTGTAATATCACAATATCGACGCTCCACATCGCGCAAGTTGTCATGATGGGGGCCATTTTCTTGATCGCCAACACCATCCTCTGGAACGATGGTCCGAAATCCCCATTGGAAGCTGTCAACAATCGTCGCACGCACGCATCCTGAAGTCACGCATCCGATGACAATGATGGTATCCACTGATTCTTTGTTAAAAAAGGCCGCGGCTGGGGTCTGGAAAAACATCGAAGCCCCAGACTTGCGCATCGCTACATCGTAGTCTGGGTCATAGGTTCTTGGGTCCAATTCCGTAGACGGATCACCTTCCACCATGTCATCGAGCGCAGAGATTTTCCAATAGGGCATATCCCGCTTCGAGTTGTACCCGGTATAGCAAGTTGCTACGGGCACATTGCAGTCCCGCGCGACAGCCAACAAGCGCATGGAATTGGAAACTGCACGTTCTACCAGGGGCGCTCCACCAAGTGGAAATCGGGAGTCAGTGAATCCCAACTGAAAATCAACCACTGCCACTCCGGGTTTGTGGCCAAACCCAATACTCTCTCTACCATAGGAACGCCTCTGGTACCCATCTTCCATCTCGTGTGACTTCTTGTCGATATTCACAATATCTTCTGTCAGCATCTAAAAGTATTCACCCGACACCAATTCATCTACCAGAATTCGACACAGTCGAATCAATTCCTGTCGAGTCAAGCGGCGAGCTTCGCCAGCACGTCGTCTGGGAAAAGTCCCGCTTTCATTACCTGTCCAGGCAGCGGCTCATCGAAAAAACCCTCAGCCCATTTAGCAACGTCAACCAACCTGGCCAAATCAATACCAATATCGTAGCCCATGTTACGCAACACATAGCATAAGTCTTCTGTTGAGATATTGCCGGTGGCTCGCGGCGCAAATGGGCAACCACCGATTCCACCAATCGATGAATCTAAAATCTTTACTCCGGCTTCAACAGCTGCGACAGCGTTGGCTATTCCGGTATTTCTAGTGTTATGGAAATGGCATCCAAGACCAATTGTCTCGCTCAACTCAGCCCGGACCGCACTTATTAGATTTCGCACCTGAGACGGAACTGCACAACCAATGGTGTCGGCAAGCATTACCTCGTGTACGCCAACCTGCTCGTATCGTCGTGCAATTTGAACCACGACGTCCGTGCTGGTATGCCCTTCAAAGGGGCAGCCAAAAGAGGCGCCGATCGTGCCCGACAACAGCCGCCCCGATTCGATTACCCGTTTTGCAATCCCTTCAAGACCTGTCAGCGTTTCGTCGATGCTGGCCCCCTGATTCTTCAAGTTAAATGTCTCACTTGCGACCACCACATAACGCACCTCATCAACGCCGGCATCTAATGCGCGTTCGATTCCCCTCATATTCAGTGCGAGCCCAGCGACCCGCACATGAGAAGGGCGATCAATTTCTGCCATAACGGCTTCAGCATTTGCCATTTGCGGCACCCGCTTGGGGTTCACAAAGCTTGCTGCTTCTATTCGTTTCACACCAGCTTGGGTCAGTTTGTTAATCAACTCTACCCGCTCAGCAACGCTCCAGATTCTCTTCTCACTTTGCAAACCGTCTCTCGGCCCCACTTCGCATATTTCAACATTCATATGTACTTCAGATGATTCCGTCATTTTTCAAACCCCTCAGCTCTTCTTCTGAAAGCCCCAGCAACTCGGAATAAACCGCTTCATTATGGGCGCCCACGGTTGAGGGGCCCAGCCATGCTATCTCACTTTTGGTTTCGCTTAGTTTTGGCACAAACCCGGGTACCGCAATTTCACCCAATTCTTCATCTTGAAATCGGCAAATCATATCCCGCTCTAGGTAGTGAGGATCACTTGCGATGTCCTCGATCGAGTATATCGGTCCACACACCACGCCGTTTTCGCCCAAACGGGCGTCAAGCTCGGTTGCCGTAAATTGTCGAGTCCAGTCCGCGATCAATGCATCCAGTTCATCACAGTTTTCCCCCCGAACTTGGTGGGTACTGTAACGAGGATTCTCCGCAAGATCGAGCTGGTCCATTGCTTGACACAGACGCTTAAACATCGGGTCTAGATTTGCAGCAATAACAACCCATTTGCCATCACGAGTTGGGAAAATATTAGAAGGAGAAACATTCGCCAATCCGGTCCCGCTTGGTTCACGAATGAACCCCACCGTATCAAATTCCGACAGCGCGCTTTCCATCATCGCAAAACACGATTCCATGATCGAAGCGTCAACTACCTGGCCTTTACCATTGCCCGCACCATCGCGCCAATACAACGCCATTAACACCCCTTGGACAGCAAACAGTCCAGCCAAAGAATCGCCCAGCGAGATTCCCGTGCGCGGAGGAGGCTGATCGGGGTATCCATTGATGTATCGGAGCCCGCCCATTGCCTCACCGACGCTGGCAAAGCCTGGTCGATCCGAATAGGGGCCGGTCTGCCCAAATCCGGAGACCCGGGCGATCACGAGTCCAGGATTGATTTTATGGAGCGCCTCAGGACTCAGTCCCCATTTTTCTAGCGTACCCGGCTTAAAGTTTTCCACAAGTACGTCCGCCGTTTTAATCAGACGCCTTACCAAGTCCTGGCCCCGGGGGTCACGCAGATTGGCTGTTACCGATTTCTTATTGCGGGCAAGTATCGGCCACCACAATCCTCGGTTCTTGTACCGATGATGACCCCATTCCCGCATTGCGTCGCCCCGTCCGGGCACTTCAACCTTGATGACTTCGGCACCAAAATCAGCCATTCTGGATCCAGCGAAGGGTCCGGCAAGGAGCTGGCCCATCTCAATCACCCGTACGCCACTCAGTGGGCCCTTTAGTCGCTTGTCGGTCTTGGCATCTTCCATAGTCAGTCCTTACTCAAAAATGTCTCAAAAACCCGCCAGATAACTCCCCATCCAATGACGTTGATCTGCTCATCGTTAACCTTAGGCAAAAGAATCTATCACTAATAAAATCTAATGTTTATCCAGAAATGAAAACAGGGTATTACAGAATTCTATTTTCTGCTCTTTTCCCGCAACCACGTGCGCAGCATTCTTCATAGTAACTCCTTCCGCGCCACATATACCCCGTTCTAGTGGCAGCGTCGTTCGTGGACCAGTCACCATGTCCTTGGCCGCATGAATAATCAAAGTCGGGGCTTGAATCAACTCCAAACGATCGATGGTATCGTGAGTTAAGCATGCCTCGACCAAGCGCTCATGGGTCACGTAGTTATCTTTTAGTTCCCGCCACTGACCATCAGGCCCCAGCAAACGATGCTTGTTCTTGTTATAAAACTCAGGGAGAAAGGAATAAATACAGACAAATTCCTGAAAGGTTAAAAAACCTGAATCACGATGAACACATCGAAACAGATTTAATTGGTCGGAAAGATATTCATCACAAGATGCCCACGCGCCCATATTCACCATGCTTCTAACCAGGTCAGGTCTGTTGATCGCGACTTCCTGCCCGATACAACAACCCATGCCCACCAGGCCGATCAGGTGGACGTTGGTCCAGTTCAGGTAGTCCAGCAGTCGGATCAGATCTTCTGCATACAGTCTCATAGAAGCCGTGGCATGCGGATCATCAGTTGACTGCCCGATTCCACGATAATCGAACACCAGTACTTTGTATTGGTCTGTAAGCCCGCGCGCTAGACCCTTCTCGCCCCCGTGGCAATAGGTGCCCCAGCCCCCCATGCAAACAGCCGGCGCACCGGATCCATGAATCTCATAATACATTTCATGGTTGTTAATGCTTGCAGTAGGCACTACAAATTCTCCAATGCTTTATTTTCTTCATCCCATTTCATGCAAGCATTCATACCTGTCGCTCGTAAAGTTCTGCAGCGCGCCGAAAAATAATTAGATTTTTCGGCGCTCGATTCATGGTAACGTTGTCTACGCCTATCATCGCATCATTTTAGCGGGCGAAAAACTGTAATGTCATCTGCACTTCTATTCCAGCCCATGCATAGGCAGCTTAGTGCGCTGCTGAAGGGTAAAGTGTCCGCTGAAGAGTTGACGCGGTATTATCTTGATCGGATTTCGCATCACGATATCAAACTAAACGCGTTTATGACAGTGTTCTACGATAGCGCATTACAGGCAGCCAAAGTCGCCGATAAAAAGCGACTCTCCGGCGAACCTCTTGGCGCGTTGCACGGGATTCCCTTTGGACTCAAAGACATTATTGAATTTGAAGGGCAAACAACAACCTGGGGCTGTTATGCACTAAAAGATCGAATGTCGACCGAGACTGCGACAGTGGTAGAGCGCCTGATCGATCAAGGTGCGATTATTCTTGGGAAGACGCAGTCGGTCGAATTTGCCCTTGGGGGCTGGGGAACAAACGAATATTATGGAACGCCCTGGAATCCGTGGGATCTTGAAACTCACCGAATACCGGGAGGCTCCAGCAGTGGTTCCGGTGTCGCCGTCGCTGCAGGGCTTTGTGCGGCAGCGCTGGGCTCAGATACCGGCGGCTCCGTGCGATTACCTTCTGCTTTTTGCGGCATCACCGGGCTTAAGCCGACATTCGGTCGGGTATCAAACTACGGTGTCATGCCACTTTCTACATCACTTGACACGGTCGGCCCGATGGCTCGGTGTGTAGAAGATGTCGCGTTGATTTATGACGTTATTCGAGGACCCGATTCCAAACATCCACCAACATTGCAACCTCCGCTGGACAACCCAATAACTCATCTTCGAAAAGGCATTTCTGGAATGCGCCTCGCGGTGTTACCAGATAAAGAACGAGAAGTTTTATCTAGCGAAATGAACGACGCCTACGAACGCTCTTTGAGTTTGATTAAAGATCTCGGTGCGGAAATCGTGATACGTGGACTCCCTCATCCGTTTGAAACCTACCGAAACATGTCGTCGGTCATTATCAGTGCCGAAGGCTACTCGTGTACTGCCGATTTAGTGGACCAAAGTGATCTTCCTATTGGCAGCGCTGTCCGCAATCGAATGCTGCATGGAAAATCCTGTTCGGCAAAACAATATTTAGATGCTTTGCATCAAATGAATCTCTGGAGAGCGGAGTTCGCTGTAGAAATGAGTGATATTGACGCATTGATTACGCCAACCACAACCGATTGCGCTATTCCTACTGATGAAGTAGATGAGCAAATTCTTCCTGCCCATTTTACCCGGGCAACCAACGTGCTAGGACTCTGCGCGCTGGCAATACCCAGCGCCCACTCGACCAATGATCTACCCATATCAGTTTGTATTCACGGACATCCTTTCCGCGAAGCACACACTCTTAGAATCGGTTGGGCACTCGAACAGGCCCTTGATGAAAGCAGCCGTATCCCACCGGGACTTGACTCAGGATGATTGCTACCGCAGGTATTAAGCGTCTATTTACAACAAATCAAACATCGTAGAAGCGTCGCTGGTTTCAAGCCCCAATCCATCTTCGACATTGAGATGAACAATTACACCATCATCAACAATCATCGCGTACCTTTTCGAACGCAGCCCGAATCCCACTGTTCGAAGATCGATCTCTAAGCCCATGGCACGACTAAAACGACCACTCCCATCTGACACCATTGATACCTTGCCTTCAACAGCCTGCGTTTTTCCCCAGGCCTCCATCACGAAGGGATCATTAACAGAAAGGCAAATAATTTCCTTGACGCCTTTCTTTCGAATCGTCTCCGATTGACGAACGTAGCCCGGAAGATGCTCGGCCGTACAGGTCGGCGTGAACGCACCCGGCACCGCGAAAAGAACCACTTTTTTACCGGAAAATAATTGATCGGCTCTAAATGTTAGTTGGTCACCGTCAACCAACTGATGAACATTCACTGTTGGTATGCGATCCCCAATCAAACGCCGCCCACCCAAGTAAGCTATCAAGCGGCTCATGTCATTCGAAATCTGAGTTCCCACAGAGCATTTAACAATACGCCCTTCAGGATCAATCAAACACAGTCCAGCATCATTAAACTTTCGTGACGCACCAAAAGCAACGCCAGCAAGAAATCGATCCGGATCACTCAATACATCAAACGGGATATGAAGACGATCAGTAAACCCTCTATTGACAACAGTTGTCTCACTGCTTACGGCTAAAATAGCCACGTTACGAGTAGAAAATTCTCGGTAACTGTCGCGCAACCAATCCCAGTCCTTCGCAGCATCAGACCCTGGAAATGAATCAATCCACCAGAGAACCACATGCTGCCCGCGATATTCCTGGGGGCCGGTCATGATCCCCAGTTGATTGCGGAAAAGGCGCTGGGGAACCAACCTGAATTGTCGGGAAGCAAACATCTAAAAGGTGTTTGAAGGCCCTGGCTTCAGAGCATTCGGATGCACCACCGTAACGCGTTGTCTATTGCTTGCCGATAAGCCGTTTCCTCGGCCTCGCGTTCGGTAACCTGAGAGGGGGAAGCGGGCCGGTCTATTTCAGCCAATCCGAACTGGGTCCTACGGATACCATAACTCGGTAACTCGAACCGACAGAGCACCACCAACTCATTTCCTTCTCTCCTGCGATCCCTGACATCGTATCGCCACTCGCCCGGGTAATGACGGTCCAGCCAGTCCGCCGCGTCGGTCTCGGCGAGCTCATCTTTATCGAATCTTTTTATTCCCGCGCGCTCACGGACCGGTGCAACAGAATCGTTCCCCCCCGAATCCGCAGCGCTCTCAGAGCTCGTGCTTGAACGGTTGTACAACGACTCGAGCTCCTGTCGATTGCCCTCGAGCAATTCATCGAATGATTCGGTTAACTCGCGTCCCACAGTTTGCCCCGTGGATTGATCCTGCTCTAGGAGCCCACTGACGTTGGCGGTGGTTGTTGCCACCACTGTCGAAATTGGTTGTCCACCTTAGAGGCAACCCCTCCCTCTTCGACTAGTGAACTCAAATAGTTCAGCACGTTATGCTCCGATTCTACATCGCAATACTTGGCATCCATATCAAAAAGGTTGGCTTCATGCGGCCCCTGCGCTCGATCACCAACCCCTTCCCGAACGACCACGGTATGAAACCCATGTTGAAGCGAGTCGACAGCTGATGCCCGAACACAACCGCTGGTTGTACATCCGGTAATCACAACCGTATCGACTTCTAGCCCCTTGAAATACGTATCTAAATCCGTGCCAAAAAACGAACTGGCATATTTCTTGATGATAACGGGCTCACCCTTAAGGGGGGCAATTCTGTCGTCAATTTCAACCAGATGTGATCCTTGAACAAGAATAGACAAGGAAGGCACCTTTTTGATAAAAACGCCGGCATCACGGAAATCTGGTTCATAAGCGACAGTCGTAAATACCACTGGCAGCTGACCGTCACGGAACCCCGTCAACAATCGGGCGGTTACCGCAACCTGTTGATCAAAATCTCCACCCAATGGCGATGCCGGATCAGTAAAGCCATTGCTAAAATCAACAATCAGTAATGCTGGCTTGACTCCATAGCCCGAGCGGCTACCCAAACCTTTCGAGGCATAATCTGCGCGAGTTGATTCATGCCAGTCATTCATAAATTAGTGGGCACTGTTTATTTCAGTTGCGAACCCAATTACGTACGCCCCGATGACGTCGGACCCACTGACGTGCCTGGCGGTGTCCACCGCTGCTTCCAGCCAAGTCGAAATGCGCGCACAACCCGATGCAGTAAATAAAACAACACGGCGAAAACCACCAATACAAATACGGACAACAACCGAGCGCCAAATTCTGCATCGATGACAGAGCCTTCATTCATTAGATGCACGCTTAACATCTCCACCGCCTGTATTGTTGCGCCGGCAAACAGAATCACCGCTGCGAGAATAGCGATCTGCAGCGTATCGAATACAAGGTCCTGAGCATTGGACTCACCCACACCGCCAAAAATACTCTTTCTAAAAGATTGCCAGTGCGACAGGGCGTAACTAATGACTGCCACCAGCGATGCAAACCAGAACAAAATATTCGAAAAATGAATTCTTGGGATGTTATCTATCAGATATTGCTCGGACGGCTGATAAAACAATAAAAAGATAATGAGGATCACAACGATGATCAGCACAATCCACGATTGCGGTCTCTGCCATCGACTCTTGGCGTCTTCCATCAGGTTTTAGTTCCTTTCAATACCGGCAATGCCTCAAAATTTTATTGAATTGTCCAGTTGATAGCAATGCGACCATGCATCATAGTTCAGCAACTCTGGAATGCCAAATATGAATTCGCGGTTTTTGCCTTGGATCAGCGGTTGATCTGCCCTGCGATCAGAATCTCGTTCAACCCCATACCGCAATCCAGGTACTTCCAGCACATCAGGAACTGCTGTAGATTTAGTTCATTGTACTGATTATAGATTTTGAACAACAAAAACCGCGAATCTGACTCGTCCCGAACAAGACCAGGTACCTAAGCCCGGGAGATTGAAACAATAATGCCTATTCGTCTCGGTATTGACGTTGGAGGAACATTTACAGACCTTTTTCTGTTGAACGAGGGACAAGAGACTGTCCACCTCGTCAAGACCCCCTCTACCCCCGATAATCACATTGTTGGAATTCTAAAAGGCTTCCATGAGCTTCTGACCGAGGCCGGAATAACAGCCGGTGATATCGACTCCATCGTGCACGGCACCAGCTTGCCAACCAATGTTGTGCTGGAGGGGAAAGGAGGTCGAGTTGGCCTGCTGGTGACTGAGAATTTCGAGCAAGTATTGCACCTTGCACGTTCTCAAACGCCTGGCCCTTTCAATGGCTGGATGGCCATGCAGAAACCCGATCTTCCCTGCAATCTTGAATTGACGCGCGGCATACCCGAAAGAATAAACGCTCGTGGGGAAATCATTCAGCCGATGGACGAAACCCGCGCCCGTGAATTGATCGATGAAATTGTTAGAAAAGACGTGGAATCGATCACTATTTCACTGCTTCACGCGTACGTGAATCCTCAGCATGAGCTGGTACTAAGGGACATCGTAGGGAGCGCTTACCCCGATTTGCCGGTCTTTCTTTCGTCAGAAACACATTCGGAAATTCGTGAGTACGAAAGAACATTGATCACTGTCGTTAATGCGTACATTCAACCCCGCATAACGGAATACTTGAAAAATCTGCAGCAGGAATTCGAAAGCATACAGTGCTCACCAACATTTCATATGTTTCGCTCTGATGGCGGCCTCATGGGAACCGATCATGCTATAGCGTTTCCCGTTTATTCCACCCGATCGGGCCCTGCAGGTGGCGTATGCGGCGCAGCATTCGAATCTGTTCACTCAGGCCACTCGAACGTAATTGGATTCGACATGGGGGGCACATCGACCGACATCTCCCTCATTCAAGAAGGTCGCCTAAACACATCACCCGGTACATTGCTCGGCAAGTTTCCAATCGAAATTCCGGCAGTAGAAGTCCATAGCATTGGTGCTGGGGGCGGATCAGTTGCTGAAATTTCAGGTACCGGAACATTGCAGGTTGGGCCAACAAGTGCCAACGATGTTCCTGGACCTGCCTGTCACGGCAAGGGTGGCACCGCTGCCACTGTGACCGACGCAAATCTGGTGCTTGGTCGCCTGCCCTCAGAACTGATCGGTGGCAAAATCTTGCTCGACACAAAATTAGCCGAGGAAGCCATTGGGCAGCTCGCTCGCCGGCTGGAACTGGATCTCCTTGAAACCGCACAGGCTGTCATTGATGTTGCAAATGAAAACATTTTCGGCGCCCTGCGGCTGGCAGCGGCACAGAAAGGGTCAGATCTAAGAAATTTCGCCCTGATGGCCTACGGCGGAGCAGGACCACTGCATGGTAATGCTTTAGCGGCATTAGGTCAGTGCTATCCAGTCATCGTGCCCCCAACCCCAGGCGCGCTGTCGGCCTTCGGATTCTTGTGCGCTAACATCAGACATGAAGTAACCAGCGCGCTCATTCGACCCCTCGATGTTGCAGCCATTGATGATATTAGGAGCCGTACCTCTGAGTTGGTCGGCCGTATGGAGACCTGGCTATCCGATGAACGCGTCGCGCCAGCGGACCAAAACTTGGAGTATTCAATTGACATTCAGTATCGCCAAAAAAACAACCCAATAACGTTGACTTTCCAGCCAAATAAGATAGGCGAAGCCACCATAAAAGATCTCATGGCCCAGTTCGAAACTGGGCATGAGCAGCATTACGGGTTTAAAGTCGATATGCCTGTGGAGATCGTTAAATTGCGCGTCATCGGCACTGCTACGATGGACCAACCAACGATCCCGAATGCGCCCTCGGAAGATTCGGGTTCAAGCGCCGTTCCGGCTGGAGAGAAGCGGATCTACATTGAAGGTGAGCATCATAACGTACCCATCTATGATCGATCATCACTATCTTCCGGTAATCAAATCAGTGGACCTGCCGTCGTTACCCAAAGAGATTCCACCACGCTCATTCATCCTGACCACTTGGGTAAAATCGATGAGCGCCTAAATCTTCTCATCGAGACTACAAGTTAAAGTAGGCAATCGAAAATCATACTAGGAAAAATCGTGAGCGACAAACCATTATCACTGGACGATCTGGTCAAAGCGAACAAAACGCAGTTTGACACGATTGTCTCGACACAAATGGATCAGCCGGTCCTTCGAGATGCACTCCAAGTGGACCGTGGACTGGACACGGCAAGCAGTGGCCTCGCTAAAGAGGCGACATTCGAAACCTCTAACAATATCAGCCAAATTCTGACCGAGCGTTACGGTGAAAACTGGTCCCACGAGATTCTTGAGCACAGCGTAGAAAATGATGAAGTCCGGGTGCGATGTAGGCTGACTGTGAACAGCACTACCCACACACAATTTGGTACAGCCAGAAATTCTGGCAACATCGGAATTGCGCTGCAAAGAGCAACCGAGAATGCCATTGGTCGCTGTTATCGGGAGCTGGTGCCGATCCTGGAAGCAGACACTGATAGTTCTGTCGTTTCTCCACTCAAAGCATTTAAGGAAAAATCTTCGGGTTTAGCTCCCATCCGAACCCCACGTTCTTCTTCTCGTTCTCAACTTGCCCGTCGGAAACAGCGAAACAAAGAGATCGATACGATCACACTCGACCTCATCGAAAACGCACTCAAAAGCACTCTTCAAGAAATGGATGCCGTGCTGTTGCGGTCAGCTGTCTCGCCAGCCATACGGGAACAGTACGATGAATCTTCAATGATTGCCGACCATAGAGGGCGTATGGTTGCTGGGCATTTTGGTTCCTACATTACCGAAATGCTTCGGGATAACACATTTGACTTCTCGCCAGGAGATGTAATTCTTCAGAGCGATCCCTACAAATGTAGCGGTGCTGTCAGTCATATCAATGATTGGATGGTTCTGATTCCAATCTTCTATGAGCAAAGTCTGGTTGGCTACAGTTCCATGTTCGGCCACATAGTGGATGTTGGCGGACCCGTGGCGGGCAGTGCATCCGTCTCCGCGAATTCTATTTTTGGCGAAGGGTTAAAAATTCCACCGATCAAAATCTACGACAAAGGCAATATCAACCACGCAGCGCTCGATCTGGTTTTGAACAACACGCGGACGCCAGAGATGAACTACCGGGATCTGATGGCGATCGTTGCTGGGAGCCGAATAGGCGAGGCGCAGGTGCTCGAACTCTGCGATCGTTTTGGAAGGCAGGCGTATACCCAAGCCTGTGGACAGCTATTGTCGCGTACCCGTCAGAGCATGAAACAATTGATTATTAAAAATCTTCCTACAGAACCACTGTCGTTCGAGGATTTTGTTGATGATGACGGTTGCGGTAATGGACCTTTTAAGATGAGGCTTACCGTCTGGAGGGAAGAAGACAATGCTTACTTTGATTGGACGGGTACATCTAATCAAGCGCCGGGGGCTATCAATTTCTACCTTCATAAAGGCATGTTCAAGATGTTTGTTGGAACCTGCCTGATCATGAACTTTGAACCACAGATGTTACTTAACGAGGGTTTCTACGACCTCATTCATGTCACATTGCCTAAAGGCTCTCTCGTACAACCTAAATTTCCGGCTGCCCTTGGCGCTCGAGCTCAGGTTCTCGCTCGCCACTTCGATATTCTCGCCGGATTACTTGGTCACCTAGATCCGAACATGGCGGCGGCTGCAGGCTATGGAACCCGACCAAAATTCGACTACTCGGGGATCGACGAGGACGGCAATGCGCTCCGATTTTCGGAGACTCTGGCTGGCGGCCTTCCGGGTCGGCCCTCAGGAGAGGGAATTGACGGGCATTCCCTGACCCCGTCCGTAAGAAATACTCCCACGGAAATCATTGAGAATTATTACCCCATCGTTATAGAACGATACGCCAGTATCTGCGACTCCGGCGGTGCCGGAAAACATAGAGGGGGTAATGGCTTAGAAAAAATCTATAGGGTTCTGGAGCCAGGCGCGATCTCTATACAGGATGACCGTCAGCAGAGCCAACCTTGGGGATTACTTGGCGGAAAACCCGGCAGTTGCTCGGAAAAATGGATCATTCACAAAGACGGCACTCAAAAATCGCTGCCGTCAAAAATCGACCAGGTACAAGTCTATCCGGGTGATAGAATTGTCTTCAGAACCGCGGGGGCTGGAGGCTGGGGAGACCCGCTGGAGCGCGACGCTGAGTCGGTCTGCCGCGATGTAGTACGACAACTGGTGAGTGCTGCGTCGGCAGAAAGCGACTATGGAGTTTTCGTCAACAATGACACCTGGACAATCGATCGTAGGAGAACGGAAGAATTGCGACAGAGAATGAAAAGTACCCGAGCGCCTTTGGGTCTTTTTGACTTTGGCAAGAAGGTTACAGGACAATGGGGCGAAGACAGTTCACCCATATCAGTGCGCTAAAACTTCGCTGCCCACTAGCATACTTTAATCAATACCAGGAACATTACTGATGTCAATCGAAACATTAATCACTCTGGTCATTCTGGTCATCATTGCCATCGCGATTATCTGGATCGTTTCGGTCTGGGTTTACAAAAGAGCGCCGGCAAACAGAGGCTTTATTCGTACCGGCTTAGGCGGAACCAAAGTATGCCTTGGGAAGGGCGCCCTGGTACTGCCTGTATTCCACGAAGTCACCTGGGTTTCCCTCGAAACCATTAAATTGATTGTCAGTCGCTCCCGTGACCAGGCCATCCTAACTTCCGACAAGATTCGGGTTGACATTATTGCTGAACTCTATACCCACGTCGGCCACACACCCGAAGACCTTTTGACTGCAAGCCGAAGTCTAGGCGAAAAAACATTCGACCCCGACAGTGTCAGAGATTTGCTCGAGGCGAAGATCGTCAGTGCGCTTCGCAGCTACGCGGCAACGAAAACGTTGAGTGAGCTGCACGAAAACCGGGATTCGTTTGCCAAGGCCATAAAAAGTCAGGTGCTTGAAAGTTTCAAGACTAACGGCTTGATCCTCCAGGAAGCCACCATCGTTACCCTCGAACAAACAGGGAAAGAGTACTTCAAGTCGGACAATATTTTTGATGCAGAAGGCCTCAAGATCATCACTGAAATTACATCTGAGGCAAAACGCAAGGTCCACGATACTGAGAAACGAACGAGTGTTGCGATAAGACAGAAAGAGCTCGACACTCAACTCGAGCTGCTTGAGATCGAAAGGCAGGAAGCATTTGCTCAAGCCGGCCAGGACAAAGACGTCTCCAACGAACAAGCGCTTCAGGTTGGAGCGAAACAACGTTATGTGCTGGATCAGAAATTGGCTGTCGAACAAAAAGAGATTGAAAACGAACAGTTCTTGGAACAACGCCGAACGGAGCGGGATATTTCCGTCATCGAGGAAGGTCGCAAACGGGAATTGTCTGAAATTGAGAAAACCCGAATTATCGAGGAGCAAAGACGCGACCGAGAAATCGTGTTGATTGCGAAAGCGAAGGAAGAAGAGCTCGCAAACATTCAGAAAAAACTGGCGCTGGAAAAAGCCGAAAAAGATCGCAATATTGATCTTATAGAAAAATCAAACCAGGAAGAACTCGCACAAATCAAACACGATCTTTCGCTCGATGAAGCGAGAAAAAACAAAGAAATTGAGCTTATTTCCTATGAAAGAGATCGTCAGGAAGCAGAGATACACCGCCAAACTGTAATTGCTGCAAAGGAAGACCAAGCCCTCGAGGACAGAAACAAATCAAGCGAGTCAGTCCGTTTATCGACTGAATTTACTAAACTGCAAACCCGATTGGCATTATTGAATCTCGAGAAAGATGATGCCTTTGCGACCGCCGCCCAAGAAAAGGAAGTTGCCTCGGAACAAGCGCGAATCCTAAGTGAAAAACAACGCTTTCTTCTTGAAGAACGATGGAAAGTGGAGGAGGAAGAAATCACTAAGGAGACTGATCTAGAAAAGGCCAAGATCGAGAAAGAAACGACGATTTTAATTGAGTCTCAGAAAACAGAAGCGGCGGAAGTACAACGTTCGCTGGCAAGACAATCGGAGGAGCGGGACCGGGAAATCGCTTTGGCCGCAAAAGAAGTTGAACTGGAACAAGCCCAGGCGAAACGACTTGAAGCCAGTGCAGTTCGCCTGAAGGCCGAGCACAACTCCGAGTCCGTGCGTCATTTCGCCGATGCCGAACGCCAGCGAACTGTCGATCTAATTGAGGCAGAGAATAGCGCGCAGACCCGGCGGGTTGAA